>Ga0179593_1735516_pt1 | contig 10545 bp, 19 predicted proteins | sample CZODoug2_1_08_16_FD_185931 | JGI IMG/M metagenome (GOLD analysis project Ga0179593, IMG submission 185931) | Vadose zone soil fungal communities from Angelo Coast Range Reserve, California, USA - CZODoug2_1_08_16fungal (PacBio error correction) | ecosystem: Environmental > Terrestrial > Soil >... | reverse complement strand
GGTTGGGGGAATCCCTTGACGCTTTAAGCAGAACCCTCCCCTTCTCCTCCCCCTCAAATGAGGCGGGCGGCTTTTTTTGCTTCCGACCCCCCCTTCGAAGGCGGAAACATTAGAAGAAATTGTGGCCTGTCTTTTCAAAGTGAGTCCTTTTCCAACTCAGATTACCTCTTCTTGAGACATGGCGTGCAGTTTCCTTTTTTTTCCCGCTCCGAATTTTAAACGGCGTCTGGGGGATGTTCCCCTCCCTTTCTCTTTTTTATGCTCGTGCATTGTGACGGGCGGGAATATCCTTCCTTAAGGATGTTGCTCTTTTGAGGCCGCCTTTTGGCGCTCCTTTGAATTTCTGAGGCAGAGTCGACGTTCTCCCCGTTGAGGATGTCTCTTTATGGGGACTTTTCCGTCTTCGACCTTTCCCGTCTTCCGTAAACCGAACTGGTCTTTTTGCCTCCCGTGGAGGAAGCGACCGCAGAGTTTCCGCTGTCCTTTCCCCTTAGGAAGCACGTTCTTTCCCCCCCCCTCCCTTTTCTGTTTGGACCCCCTGGTTTTTTTTTTATTGCCGCCGCTTTCATAAATTGGTAGCGACCTATTTTCCCCCTCTTCCTTCTCCATTTTTTCTTTGGAACCGCGCGCGGAGTTATGGTCCCCTTCTTCCCTTTTTGGATGGGAACGCAGCGGCACGGTTCTTTTTTTTTTTCCATGTGACGGAACTTTTTGTACAACGGTTACGCTATGGCGGAAAGTCCCTTTTTCTTCTGCCTGTAAGCCTTTTTCCCTTTTTCTCTCCCGGCGGAGGCAAGTGAACCTTTTTCGTTCAAGTGGGCTTATTTTCGTTTCTTTCATGGTGCGGATCACGGCGGATGTTGTCCTTCTCTTTTCCTTTTCAAATATAATCCCCTTTTTCTTTTCTTTTCCCTCCGTATGTGGTGGCGACCTTCTCATTTTCCGCTGGTGCTTTCCCGAGGGCTGGAGGCCCCCCACCCCTTCCACACCCTTTGGCGAGAGACGTCCCCTTTCCCTTTGCGCACGCGGCTTCCATGGCCCCTTTGAATTTCGTTGACCCCCCTCGAATGCGCGCTTGTTTTACAAACAGGGGCGAAATTGTTTATTTCCTCTTTTTTTTTTCTAAGAGGGGCAGGATTTTTTTTTCTGCGGGATACGAGAAGGGCAGCTATTTTTTCCATTCTTGTGGACCGAACCTCCCCCTTCCCCGGGACTTGAAAAAACGATTGTTTTTTTTTTCCCTTTTCTTTTTTTTTTTTCAATCGTCAATACCGCTTTTTCCTTTGGTTGGGGAGATGATTCAGGTCTTTTTTCTTCCATTCAATTGCTCCCTTCCCTCCTTTCTGAATGAGAATTTTTTTGTTTCTCTGGTTTTTTTAAGTATGTGCAGCCAGAGATTTTATGGAAAGCACCTTCCGAAGTCCCTTATCCCCCGCGACATGGCCCTGACCTATCTTTTCCCCCCATGACTCCACAACATTTTTCGTTGCCGATGCATCCTTTCTCCCTCGGCTAAATCCCACCCCTATTCCCTTTTTTATAACGGCTACACGATTTTTGACCCTTTTTCCTCATCATCCGTGTGTTTTGTTGTTCCTTCCCCCCTTTCGAAAGTGGAGAAGGTTCCTCCCCTCTACGAGAAAATGACTTTTTTTGATGCAGTTTCCGTTCTTTTCCCCTTTGTGGAGTAATGGACTTTCTTGGAGATTTTCCCCCGCAACGGCGGAGGTTAATGTCCTTGCGGTCCCCAAAATCCTGCTTTCGCTTTTTTCCCCTTACACCGCAGGCCCCCCCCCCCAATTGAGAGTCGAACTCCCAGCCCCCCCTCTCGCCGCAGGAGTCCTACCCTTTCTCCCCCCCCCGTGCGTCAGCCAATCGTTTTCTTTTCGCCGACTCGACATGTCCCCCTGTTCCGGATTTTTTATTAGGTCCGATCACCGTTCCCCCTTCCTTTCCAGCTGAAATTCTCGTCCTCATCCCTGCCCCTTCTTCTTCCCCCCTCCTTCCCCAAAAACGATGTAGCCATTTTCTCCCTCCTTCTCGCCTTTTCGGCACAATTCATCGAGAGGATCTTTTGGCCAGCGAATCCATTGTGCGTTTTTCCCCCCCTTTTCTTCGCGGTTGAAGACAGACCTCGCTATCCTTTTTTTTCCAGCGGCGACTGGTTGGTTTCCACCCATGGTTTCGCCACATTTCCCTTTCCCATGGACATGCGGTATATTTGCACTTCCAGGAGGTCAGATTCCTCGTTCCCCGTTTCCCCTTTCCCTGTGCCGAAAATAAGCCTCCTTCGCGCGTAAGACAAGTTACGGTTTTCCTCCAGGAGTGACGCTTCAGTCTCTTTTCCTTTTTTCCCCTCCCATTTTTAAGCGGAACGGTGTCAGGCCAAAGTCTCCCCTTCTTTCCTTATATCCGCCAGGTCCTCACGCACGGCCCCCCCAATCACAAACCGTCTTCTTTTCTGCCAAGGCCGCCTCCTGTTTTCCCACCAGTCTCTGTGAGATATAGGCAAACCTAGGCCTTTCCCCTTGTCGGCGGCCCCTCAACCGAACCCTTTCGCATGCAGGACTTTCTTTTTTTTCCCGCGTTTTTCTTCAGATCTCCTCTTCTTTCCCGGCGCTTCCGTACACTGCCGGAGAGAAGCCATGGTCCTCGGCAAACAGCGAATCCCGCAGCGAAAACAAAGTCCCACTTTTTTCTGTTCCACGATAATTTTACTCCGTAATAAGAATCCTCTCCGGCACTTCCCCTTCTTTGCCGCTAAAAAACCCTCTTTTTTTTTTCTGTGCTATAGAGATGCCCGAACTTCCCCCCTCCTAAATTGGAACGGCTTCCCCTTTCCGTTCCACGGCGAAGCCCGTTGATGGATTCCGGGCTTTTTTGCCAATGTCTTGAAAGTGCTCTGTCAGCGATTGTCACGACTTTCCTCCCCTTTCACGTCGCCGCCCTTTCTCGGCCCGGCAACGTTCCTGTTATTCCCCTTCCTCATTTTTCCCGAGCGATGCTTTTTCAGTTGAGGAGTAATGCCCAAATTGTAAAGTTTCCCAGGTAGTCAGACGCACTTCTCCCCTCCCTTCCGCAAACGCAAAGCAGAGTTCATTCTCCCTTTTTGTGAATGATATTACAGTCTGCCAATCTCTCCCCTCCCCCACCGGTTGGACCGTTAGTCATCTCGTTTTTCCCTCTATTTCCTTCGGCACTCTTTGTTCCGGCGATGTTCTGATCGACGGCCTCTTTTCCAACACGGCAATCCCGCGTCCCCCCTCTGAATCAAGACTTCTCCTTTTTCCCCCAACTTGTGAATACGTTCCCCTTTAGTAAAGTTCCGAGTCTCCTCGTTCTCACTCATTTTTTCCCGCTTTCCTGCTTAGTTTCAGCCTCGCTGAATCCCTCTCAGCGGAGCGTGCCAGACCTTCTTTCCTTGCAGAGACTGACACGATTTGCTCCTCCCTGTCTTTTTTTCCCCCTCTTTCAGCAGTCGAAAAAGCTGCTTCATTGTCTTTTTCCCCTTTTTTCAACGCGCCCAGCATCCTCCTTCATGGGTGCAAGGCCCCCAGGGCCCCTCCCTTTTCGTCGTATTGGGTTCGAAAACGGAGTTCAGTCCCTTTTTTACCGCCGCGCATCAATTAACCCCCCCTCGCAGCACTCCCCGTCCGCAGCAAACCCCCTCCCTTGCCCGTCAGGAAAGCTTTTTTTCTTTTTCAGCAGCGGCGTATCCGGTCTCCTTCCATTTATTTCCAGTTCCCTTCTTTCCTTCCCATGTTCCCTTCCAGACTTCCCCCCCCTCCTCCCCCTGTGGCAGTGTCACCTTTGAGGGATTCAGGTCATGCGGAAGCTTACTTTTCCCCGCTCTTCCTTTCTGACATGGCGGCAAGATCCCACCCTTGCCCCCTCCCCTCCGCGGCCCGTTTTTTTTCCCGCAATTGCCTGGCAACCCTACACACGGGGATCTTCTCACCTTGCGTACGTCCCAAAGTTCCCCTCTTTTTTTTTTTCTGTGGCACTGCCTGCAAGTGGACGTCTTCCGGATATGTGGACTTCGCGCCCCTCTTGTTTTGTGACTGTAGGGAATCGGATGCTCTCGTCTTTTCTTTTCTTTTTCCGGTCAAAATTTTATTCTCCGTATTCTGACATATCCATCCTCCCTCCCACCGATAGCCAAGAGTTGCTCTTTTGCTCACCGCATACCTTTTTTCCCCTCAGCATCGAAAACAAAGTCTTTTTGTGCTGCTCTTCCCTTCTTGGCGATACTTTCCATCTTTGTCCCCTCCCCTTGTTCTCTTCCCTGTTTCGTCACGTCCTTTTTGCTTGCGTCGTCGCCCCCGGCCCCTGAATAGGACATGCATGATGTGCCCAGCTTCTCCTTTCCCGAAATGGCTGTTGATTCGTTTTTCCCCTTTTTCGCTGCCGTGCCAGAAGTGCGCTCTTTTTCTAGGACTATCAAAAAATCTTTTCCTTCAAGTTCGGCCAAACCGCCCCTTCCTTTCTGTTTTTGCGTCGGCAAACAGTCATACTATTTGCTTTTTTTTTTTTCTTCCCAGTTGATCTGGGCTGCCAGCCAAGAGCCGTTTATTTCGCGTAGGATCCGCAAGGCTGCAGCTACCTCCTTCTCCTCATCGAGATTGATTCATCCCCTGTATCTAACATCCCTTCTCCAGTTCTCCTCCCCAGAAAATCCCGCTCCCCTTTTTTTTCTGCTGAAAGGGTACCGACAGCCACTTTTTCCTTCCCCTTTTTCCTACTCCTCCGTGTTGTTTTCTCTTCTTTTTTTTTTTTTACAAAGGTTTGGCGGAACACTTCCTCCCCTTTTTTTCCCCTCTTTTTTTTGCGTCTCCTTACGGGCATTGCGGTGTGCGCTTTTTTTTTATGATCAATATAGATGAGATCATCCTTCTTCCTGAGGATCCGACGCGACCCTTTTACGACACAGGTTGAAGGGTGCTTGTGCTCCTCTTTCCCTTTTCCCCCTCGGAACACTGGGACAAAATCAAATATGACTCTTTCCCCCTAAAATTTGAGAAGGTTTGCGAGAACCCTTTCTCTATTGTGGAGCTTTCCCCTTCTGTTGAATCAGAACTTCTGGAAGGCAGCGCCCTGGTCCTTTTTTTTTCCTCTCTCATGCGCCGATGGCAGGATGGCCTCATTAAGGGTTGATCAGACGGGTCGAATCCCGGAGGCTCGGTCCCTTCCCTGGACTCCACCACGCGACAGTGTATTCTCCAAATCCTTTTTTTTTTTTTCCATTATCGCCAAGAATGCATGAGCCTTTTGCAGCAAATTTCGAGACCTTTTTCTGGCGGAGACTTTCCTTTCGCTGATGCGCGGGAGCATGACTTCTTTTTTTCGCTCTGGAATAGTCTTTGTCGTTCCTTCTTCTTTTCCCCGGAGAAAAATGGTGCCGGACAATTTCTTCGCCGGAGCAGCCCACCCCTTCCCAAAAAGCATGCTGCGTTTCCTGCTTCTTTCCTTTTTCCCCCCCCTTTCCCGGAGCGGGCAAGATGATTTGCGGACGTCAACTTGCATGCTTTCTCCCCCGCCCGCGATCCAGACTGCTTTTTCCCCTCCCCTTTCCGAAAATGAACCGCCAGTTGTTTGCTTCCAGGTATTGCCAGGCATTCCTTCTCACCTGGCCGAGGGGAGTAACCCCCTCTGGAGCGGTTCTCTTTCCCGCCATGTCCGCAGTGATTAGTTCTTCCCCTTCTTCCTGAATGACATGCGCAAGCTTCCTGTGAACCTGCCATCTGGGGGGCTTTTTTTTTCCTTTTATGGGAACAAGCATGCTAAATAAATGAGAAATTCCCACTACCCGCCGGATACGCGATTTCTGTGCCTGACGGGTCCCTCCGGGCTTCGGAGAGGCATGCGTTTTTCCTTGAATTTTTTTCTGGACCCTCTGCCAGATTCCGTTTTCTCCCTTTTTCGGAAACCCCACTATATTTTTTCTTTCCCAAAACAAAAAATGGGTTCGCCTGCAGGGCATTTCTTGTCTCTTGCGCGTACTCACCTTTCCTGAGCAGAGTTTGCTGTTTCACCTACACCCCCCCCTTTTTGCGAGCAAATAGTGATTTTGCCGGTGCGGGAGAATCCGCGGGACCTTTCCACGAAGCTTTCTCCTTTCACACTGAGGAAGAACTCTTCCCCCCTTTTCCCCGGGAACGTTACGTTCAATTTTTTTTTTCTTCGCAAACAGTTTGCGCTTGGGTATCCTCTTCAAGATTTTGTGGAGCGGGGTGTCCTTTTTTTTTTTCAGAATGTCTCGCGATGCAGAACCTTTTTTTTTTCCCCTCCCCGGAGGAAATGACGAAGAAATCGGTTTCGAGGCCCCCTCCACTTTTTTTTTGGTTGGAGCGGAGATTGGGCCCAACCTTACTTCTTCAACAAAAACGATTGCCGATGACACTTTTTTTTTTAGCGTTCGAATGGTTTCCCTTCCCTTTGACGCTGGGCCCTCCTCCCCCTCACCACGCCTGCCGAGACTTCAATGCGTCCCTTGGTTTTTGCGCGGGATTCTTTTTTCTTTCGAACAATGGAACGTTTTTCAATTGGGGCGGCCCTTTCCCGTGTCGGACGGCGTCGGGAAATTCTTGAAGACATTGGCGCCCCTCCGCGGATTTTAATCAACCGTCATTTTTTTCCCGCCGGGAATCAAGTCCTCTCTTGAATTGTGACGGGATTATAGCACAGACGCTTCCTCTTACTTTGATGTGTACGGCAAGATCTTTTAAGACCTTTTTTCTCTTCTTTCTTATGAAGATTTTTTTTCCCCAGGATGTAGTGGCCCCCCCCCCCGTGTGCGCTGTTACCTTTTTTGAGGAGGCTTCTCCGGAAAAAGAACTGGCTTCGTCTTTCAGTGGAAGGCATCCTCGCAGAGTTAAGACATTTGTTTATCCTATGTGTTTCTCTTCTCTTCGGAAACATTCAAAGGAAGCTTCCCTTCCCTGGTGGTTGAGAACGGCCTTTTTCCATGCAGAACTTGTCCGTCTCTAAGGTTGCCCCCGCGCGCGGCCTTTTTTCCCGACGGCAAGCTGCCCCCTTTGGACCTCCCAGCGGCGTTGCCGTGATCTTGATGGCTTCTTCTTTTCTTATGTGCGCGTGATTGGCCGCGGAACACGTTCTTTTCCCCGAGTGATGCGGAATGGAAGCGCATCTTTTCCTTCTTGAAACTTGTCTTGATGCTGAGCGTTCCTTGGCCTTATTTAGGCGCCCGCTTTCTCCTTTCTTTTTCTCACGGCGGAGGGGAAGCTGCTTTTTACGTTAAAACTTTTTTCTTGAAAAGACAGTTTTTTTTCTCACCAGGTTAACGCATAACCACGTTCGCTTTTTTGCTTCGCGGTTTTATAGATCTTCCCGATCTCCTGAGAGACGAAAATTTCCTTCCCCTCCCTCGGCTTAAATGGATAAGATCTCTTTTTTTTTTCCCCCTCTTTTTCCGACCCGCGTTCTTCGATGATGAATTGCACTCTTTTGGTGGCCGCGACAGAACCCCTCCGGATTGTCAGGGATCGGAGTGTTGGTAGATTCCTTTCCCCCCCACCTTCGCGGAAATTTTTTCCTTTTAAAAATGACGTGACCTCACTAGTGGAAGGTTGTACTTCCTCCCCCCTCTTTCAATAAATCTGGTCTTCTCCCCCGGGGGCGATGATTCAGTTTTTTTTTGGAGTAATTTCAATTTCCATTCGAATGCGCCCTTTTTCCCCCCCCTTATGCGGGTGCAGCGGTTTCATTCTTTTCCCTTTTTCATCGAAGCGATTTTTTTTTTCCGGAAATTAAATCACGCCTTCGAAAACGCCCTCCATTTGCAATCGACCAAGTCGATTTCACCGTTTTTTTCTTTCTGCCACAAAAGTTCATGTTTTTCCCTTGCAGAATGAGCTTCATTCCTCCACCCCCCCCCCCCCCCCCCCCCCAAGAGCTGACTCTTTCTCTCCAATGAGAAGAAAATATTCTCTTTTTTGTGGTTGAGGAGAGATTTCTCTTTTTTTTTTCTCCTGTAGGCACTGCCTTTTTTTCATTTAGCCGAGCAAATGAAGCTCTTTTTTTTCCCTTAGTAAGGCGCGAACTTCTGGAAAGCTTTTCCCGCTTCCCCTAAGGGTTTGGCGTCTATAGGAGTTTATCCTTCTTTGGGCTCTGTTTTCCCCTGCAAATCCCCCGCTTATTTTCCTGTTCAACGCGGAACTTCCCCCCCAAAAAAAATGCTCCCCTCGACCATTCTCCCCCCTCATGGACTCACCCGGCCTCAGTCCCTAATATAGCCCCCCCCCCCTGGGATTGACGATTGCGCCGCCCCCTTCCAATCGTTTTTCCTTTACTCCTTTTTTTTCCCCCAAGAATTTCCGCGCCGGTGGCGATTTCTTATCCCGCAGCCATCCTTCCCGCCCCTATTCGGTTTTTTGGCCCTCTTTCCTCCCCCCTTGCCCCGTTTCAGAACAGAGTCTCTTTTCCAAATTATTTCAAAACGACATTCCTCATGAAGAGCGTGCTCCATCCCTTCCCCCCCCCTGTTCGTTCTCTCGCGGCAAAATGGTTCCGCTGCCGTTAGATCTTCCCTTTTGCGCAAGCACCAGCTCCCCCCTTTTTTTTTTTTTTCTGTAACCTGGTGGTCGCCACCCCCCCCCCTGACATGCGAGTTCTTTATCGTGTGTGAAATTACCTGGTTCCCCCCCGTTCCCCCTCTCCCCCTTCACGTTCAATTCTCAGCCCAAGTGAAACTCCTCTTTCTTCCTTTCAAGGGGACGTCGCCTTCCTCTCTCCCTTATTGACCCTCTTTCCCTTTCTGTGCTTTCCGCCATAAGGGTCCCTCCATCACGAGAACATTATTTTCCTTCCTCCCCAGGTCCTCACGAACTCCCACGGCCGAGAGGTTTTTAAACCCCCCCTTGCTTGCCTTTGAAGTCAAATTGTCAGCGCGCGGTTTTCCTTCTTTCCTTTCGATATAGGCAAACGGATAGCCGATACCAATTTCTCGTGGGAGGATTCTTTCAAAAGAACAATTTCGAATTCCCTTTTTAAGAGTTTTTTCAGATCCGTTTCCTCCTACAAGGTATGAAACATGCTTCTTCCCCCTTTCCCCTTCCCCTCGGGATCGTAAAGCAATTTTCCCTCCGGCCCCGCGTCCCCCAGTCACATCGCGCACCACGACCCTCCGCTTTCGCCGACGAATCTTTCTTTTTTCCCCCCCTGTCTGCGCGAACTGGGAAGCAAAAATTTTGCTCCATCCATTCCGGAACGCAGGTATGTGCTTCTCCTCTTTTCCTCCACCGTCACAAATTAAACTGAAACCCTTGTTTTGTGTCTTTCCCTTCAGACAGTCCGGTTTGATAGGCCTCAGGCTTTTTTCTCGCACAATGTCTTAAAGTGCCCTCTTCCCTTAGTCCTTTTCCTCCCGAAGCCGGATTCTCCTTCGACCGACATTCCTTTTTTCCCCCCTTTTTTCCTCAGACTTAGCCACCAGTTCTTGCCATTTCCGCCCAGTTGCTTTTCGTGTGTTCTGTCCCTCCTTCAAAGGGAGTCAGCGCGTTTCCCCCCATCACCATGAGACGGTTTACTCCCCCTCCCTTTTTTCTTTCCTCGTTTGTGCCAGTGATTTTTCTCCATCTACGCCTTGCCCCTTTTTGACAGTGCATCCTCTCTGTCCGCCACCCCCGATGTCCTCTCAGTTCCTGTTTTTTTTTTTTTTTTTCCTTTTCCCGGTCCCGGCGCTTTCTTAAATGCTTGAGCACACCGCCCCTCAAAAATTCTTGACCTGACTTTTTTTCCTCCCCCCGCGCAACTGGGACTCCGGCCTATTCGTTAACGTTACCTACAGGAATGTTTCCCCCCTTTCGACCCGCTCTTCTTTTGCCTGCCCCTCTTCACCGCCTACATCCTGCCATGTCGTCCTCCTTTTTTCTGATATTTCCTGCAGCGGTCCTTTTTCTAAGCGCTCGGATGGGTTCGCTTTTTCTCTTTTTTCCCTCTTCAGTGCAGTACGCGCATGAATCGCCCGCACCTCCTTGCCTGCTGAACTGGGTGCCTTTAAGGAAATTAAATCGTTTTTCATGGGTTGAGAAACATCCCTACCTTCACGTGCAAGACACGAAGAGCCTCCCCGCCCATTTTTTCCCCCCGTTCACCGAGTCTGCCCTCGACGACAGCTTCGTCCCGTAAGGAACAAGTCTTTTCTCTAGAACGGGAAAGAAGCTTCCTCCGGGGTTGTTGTGTGCGCTTTCCATTTATTTTTCCCCATTACAAGGTTCCAGACAAACCTTATTTCCCCAAGGATTGGGGTCCTGAAGGAGCGTTGTCTTCTTCCCTGGCAGTGTAGGCCTCTCTTTTTTCACGCTCGTCAACGGCGGTTTTATCGACCGCCACCGCTTTCCACTTTCACCCCCCATTGGAAGCCAGATTCTTTCTTTCGCTGGTCCACGCAAATTGCAAATACCTCCCTGGCATTGGCTCTTTTTTTCTTCGAATGGCGTCCCCCGTCACCTTTCTCTCGTTGCTTGTCCTTCGCTTTCTTTTTTGTGGACGTCTACGGGAAAGTCCTTCTAGTGTGCACTTCGCTGC
>Ga0179593_1692580_pt1 | contig 10545 bp, 10 predicted proteins | sample CZODoug2_1_08_16_FD_185931 | JGI IMG/M metagenome (GOLD analysis project Ga0179593, IMG submission 185931) | Vadose zone soil fungal communities from Angelo Coast Range Reserve, California, USA - CZODoug2_1_08_16fungal (PacBio error correction) | ecosystem: Environmental > Terrestrial > Soil >... | reverse complement strand
GGGGTGAGGAAGGCCCGACGAAGGAAACGCGATCCCGGTGTGAAAGCGCCACGATACCACAGCCGAACGCGAGCCCCGCCCACGTTTCGCCGTATCACGACTTGAGAACGTCATCGCCACCCTTGAGTCTCTTGCCCGAACCGTGTCCGAGCGATTGCAGGAGGGCACGATATGACGCATTCGGGTTCCGTTGTCCAGCCCGTGTCCGCACGGATAACGATGAGGGAAAACACTGGCCCCGGGGCAGATCAGAGGCTGCTCGCAGGGGCGTGTCAGCCACGCCATCGACTCGAACGCGGGAGCCCCTGGACGCGAACGACAGGCTGTTCGCCGACCGTGCGATCCGTTCCCGAACCGGTTCACCCGTCGGTCCACGTAGATCTCCAGGTTATCAGCAGCCCCCGCGTGTTCGGTGGTGTCCGCGTAGCCACCAGATCGGCCCATCGGCGACCATCGCGTCCAACCCCGCGCCCGCCCCTCCGCCGAGACAGGACCGAGCCCTCGTCGCACGACTTCAAGGATCGAAGACGAGACGGCGAACGAGACTGGTCGGCGCACCTGCCATTGCTCGTCGCTGTAGCCGAGCCCGCTTGGCGGCCCCGTGCTCGCCATCGGCCGGCAGCGGGCGACGACCGCGTCCTGGATCAGCGAGGGGGGGGGCGACAGTTCGACCAGCATCGGACATGTTCCCGCAAGTCGGGTCATCGGGCAGTTCCGGGAACGCGGCGTCGCATCATCTGCTCGAACGCGCAGCCGCCCGGACTGCCTAGTCCGTCGCCGAAGACCACGGGCGAGGGAGCGTACGAGAATGCGCTGGCGCTCCTTCGCGTCGAGCTCGCAAACGGTGATCAGTTCCATCTCCGTCCAGTAGGTTTGAGGACCGCAACGAGCGCAAACGGCTGTCGCAAAACAGCCGGATCACCCTGACGTCGCACTCAGGGAGCGGAATGGGTGCGGGCCACTCGGCGACGGTGACCTCCCGTGCGAGCACTCGCGCCGATCGTCGGAAGGTCGACTCTCCTTCTGTTTCCCCCCCTCTGGGGGGGGTCAGGTTCGCGAAGGGTGCGCACCGTTCCAGGCGCGCGGCCGCGAAGGCCGTAGATCAGGTAGCCGCGCGCCGGGGTCACCGGCCCGAAGAGGGCGACGCCGTCGTAGCAGGCGTCCGAGTAGAACAGGATGGTGCGAAACCGGCACCCAGTCAGGCTCGAGAGAGTTGCCCGATTCGTCAGCAGCGCTCGGAGGGCGCCGGTCTTCCATGGCCCTTTACGCTCACTGGTTCCAGCGGATGGAGACTCAGCCGTTTCCGCACCGTCTGTGTGGACGCCGATACACGGTCGGCCAAGAGAGTGTCAATGCCGCGCCCGGACGCCCCCCCTACGCCCGCAGTGGAACATAGCCCGTCGCCGACATGTGCGGAGTCACTGGCGTGGCATCCGTAGGAAGAGTTCATCTGCGCCGCGACGGTCGCGCCTGAACGCTCCGGTTCGCTCGAGCAGCGGGCCACCAGCGGGATCTACATGTCCACCTGGGCACGGCGCACGGACGTCGGCGACGCGTGGTAGGACGTGGTTGACGGCGGTGCACGCGAACGTGAGCGCGACGCGCCGGTGAAGCTCAGACGACGGACGGCGGCCGGCTGCACCATGCCCGTCTCGCGAAGACGCGGACACGCAGGCGGTGGCTACCAGGGCGACACAAGGTCACCGTCGGGGCCTGCGGCACACCGCGAAGACGGCGGTCCTGGTTCTCGGACCGCTGCATGTCAGCGTCATTGCCGGACCTGCCTGAGCCGCCGCGCTCTCGGTGAACGGGAAGGCGGAGGACGGGGAGTTGCGGCTCGCGACCGGGGACTACCGGAGGTGCTGGAGGGGGCGGTTCGCGAGGCCCGACCGGGTTCGGGCGGCCCGGCGTTTGACATTCCATCTGGCGCGGCAGACGGTGGCTATGCTCTCCAGGGCGACCGGCGGGCCGGACCCGTCGCGGGGTACGCGTGAGGGCAACGCTGTCCCCCGGTTCGCAAGTGCCGACGAGAGGCTGAAAACAGGGTGGCGGGCAGGGGCCCTGCGGCTCGGGAGTCCGCCGCGCTCGGGCGGTTCCGGCCCTGGACGTGCGGGGAAACGTTCAGGGGCACGAGGACGATTTTGCCGCGCAGGTTTCGGCCCTCGCTCTCCGGGGGCTTATCCAAGAGAGGTCGAGCGGGAACGATTAAAGACGAACCCGCAGTTCCCCAGGCCGGGCCAGCGCGACCAGTTCGGCCAGGCGGGCCCCGGAGAGCGGGTGCCAGCGAGCGCACGCGAGGAGGCAGCGACGGCTGGTCCGCGATCGGCGACCTTGTCCGGCTGCCGACCAGTTCGAGCGAGACGTCAAGCCGCGTCGCCGCCGGCGGCGTCGAGCGGGCGTCACGCCCCTACGGGCGAAGCGCGCGCACCCGTCGGCAAGGCGGCGACGGTAGGCGACCGGGATCGCGCGTCCCCAACAATCTGACGAATCTTGCCGCGGGGCAGGCGGACACTTGGTGGCCGAACTGCAACGCTGCGGGGTGAGAGCGAGAGCCGCCGCGTCGAGCGCAGGGCAGAAAGGGCCACAAGCTCGAAGGCTGCGGGGGAGGAGGGCGAAAAGGGAGCAACAAAACAAAAAGGACCACAAGCAAAGGAAAAGAAGGAAAAAAAAGCGAGAACAAAAAACACACCACCTATACCCCTAAGCGAACTGCGTACAGCTACCCCACTTTTTTTCCCGCCTATATGCTCCCCCCCCCCTCCTTTATACCTCTCCCCCCCCCCTCACCCTTCATCCCCCCCGTCCCTCCTCCTTTTTTTCCCCTCTTTCTTTCTCTCTTCCCACCACCCGTCTCCCCCCCATTTACCCCGCTCTCCCTTCTGACATCCCTTTCCTCCCAAACTTTGACCGCGCCCTTCTCTTTCTCCCTATCCCGTTCTCCTCGTCACCCTCCGTCACCCTCCAAACCCCTCCCAGTTCTTCTCCTTTTGCACCCCCATCCTCATCCCCCCTATGCCACCCCTCCCGCCTCTCTTGCTTTTTCGCCCCCCCTTTTCCCTTCGTTCCCCTTCTTCACTGTCCCCCTTCTGCCGTCTCCTCCATATCCTTGCCCCCCCCCCCTCCACCCACTTTCTGTAGTCTGCCCTTACCTCCCCTCCCACCGCCTCCCCCCTTTTCTCTCACCCAGTATCTTCTCATCCTCGCTCTCTCCCCCTTTCCCCCACTCACCTTCTTCCTTCTTTCCACAGCGTATCTTAAAACCTTCCCCTTCACTATGTCCACCCCCCACTCCCCATCCCATTCCCTCCCGTTATCCCCTTCCCTGCCTTCCCTTACCGCTATTAGGTCGCGCCCCCTCACCCGTCTAACTCTTTACGGAACGCATCAATCGCGGCACCGTCAGGTCGGTTTGAACTACGAGTGCAAGCGCTGGGCCGGCCTCGGCTTGCGACGCTGCCGCCTCAAACGAATAGATGAAAAGCTACACACGACTGGAACAAGCATGCCTGATATCGCACCAATCCGGCGGTCGGAGAAGCCGCGGCGCTTGAATGGCCGCGAGTCGTCCGGCAGGCGACCAACCTTCCGGCGGCCGAGCTCGGCCGCCGATGGGGATGGCAGCGAACAGAACGCCAGACGGCGATTGAGAGCCTGGCAGAAGGCGGGCCTCGTCACCGACGCGGCGGGTCTTCCCACGGTAGCGGACAGCGCCACGGATGCCGGCACGACGCGGCCGCAACCATGACTGCCGAAAGAGCGGAAGGCCACGGCCTCCGCCGAGAAAGCCTCCCAGGGGCCTCTGGGACTCAGCCACACCGCATTGCGACAACTATGTCCAGCAGAGCGCGGTGGTGGGAGGTTGCACCCGTGAAACCCACCACTCGCGAACCCGATGCTAATAAGTTCCCGCACTGTCGATTTCAGGCAACAAATCGAAGGACGCGGGCCGGCCCACGGGATCACGATAGCGCCGCGGCGCGGGCCGGTGACCCCGGGCCCCGGGCCGGCGCAGCGACATCAAGAGCTTGCTTAAGGACGCTGGCACGTGAACGGACGTACGGAATTGGATGAAAGGCACAAGGCGGACAAGGAGGAGGACGGGGGCGCAGGAACGAAACGAGGCAAGCGAAATGCGGCGCGAGCTTGTTGCTCACTGCAGTAGCGCGAGGCCGGGCAAAATCTCGCCGCACCGCATTGCTGGGATATGGTTGGTGCGGATAGGGCAGCAGCGAATCAAGAACAAGAACCCGCTCAAGCCTTGCACCGAGCAACGCACTGAGCACGAGGGAACGCGACAGTTTCTCACTTTTCGACTATCTATCTAATGTATAGAGAGCGCACGGACCGGGCGCCGCGTACTGAAGCGACGCGCATGGCTGTTTCGCAGTACCCCAAAAAATAGCAAGCAAATTAAAAGATATAAAAACCTAGCGCGGTTAGGCGCAGTGATAGACTGTATTCGAACCTGGAGACGTCTATCTTCTCATCGGTCGAACATCCGTCAACAGCCTTGAAATCATGGTCTATGTTTCGGCTGTACGGTCAGATTCGCCGCGGCTGGCGTCTAACGCTAGGCAGACAAAAGGACCTTGATAAACAATCAGACCGGGATGGCCGCAAAGAGTCCATGGAATTGAGAAACACCTATGATGTGAGGAAAGCTCGTTGCGGCTCGGGGGAAAAGCCAGGATGAGGTGCGAAATTCCCAGAGAGATATAGGCCGAAGTTCCGACGCAATAAGGGAATAGTGCCCACGAGGTAAGGGCAGAAAAACGTCTTGTAGTTTTCCATTGGCGGATAGCCAGTACAAATTCTCTTCGGAGACCGGGCGACCGCAAGCTGCGATCGTGCTGGTGCAAGACCCGAGTCGCTACCTTCATCGCGAGTTCATGAGCGAGCTGGCCGCGAGCGGTCCTTGGAAAACGTGGATGGGCGATGGCGACCCGCCCTCCTCTTCATCCTCGCGCGTAATGATCCGATGCGCGCGCAGCATTCACGCCAGTTGCTATCGCGTCGAGTCGCAGCCTCAAAATTCGACCGGTAGAGGATACCTGACGGCAGTGGCACCAAATCGCAGCGGCGGCGGCCTGCCGCCGATGTGATCCCGAGATGAGTATTTTCTGGACATAGCTCGCGTGGCAGAGGGAGTAATCGTTAAGTTCTTGAACGAGTAATACTGCGGTGAACTCGACAGGGCAGTTGCTTCCAACAAACGTTTGATTATCTGAGTATATTCTCAAACCGCAGATAACGGTCGTTCGGTGCGGTAGGATCGCCCAGGCGCCGATAAGATCATTGAGGAAAAGCCGCCGGCCACATGTTGAGGGCGATCCGCGGCATGAGATAGGCGATCGAGGCGATCAGCTGGCCAACGAATAGGGGTGCATTGTAGAGGCTGCCACCGCGACCAGTGGGATATCCGACGAGTATTCGGACGACGATTCTGAAGGCGAACAGACATGGATCAACGAGTGCCGTTATCGGACATAGATGAGCATGCCATGGCATCGAATCCTCGCTCCATCGCGAGACTTCGATGACGTCGCGGACGTAATCACGGCCGTCAACGTCTTCGACTCGCGGACCAAGGGGCGAAGATGCGATCTCGCCACCGAACGGAATCGCTGTCCAACATTTACCGTTTCAGCGACCGTCATCGAAGATCGCCGATGGAGCGAGAGTTCGATTGCCAGTGGCATGCTATCTATGCCGATAACGGCCTTCGTTGATCCATGGTGGTCGCTCAGATCGTCGTCCCAAGAAAGACTAGGCGGTGAGCCCACTGGTCGCGGTGCAGCCGATTACATGACCCATATTCGTTGGCCAGTGTGATCGCTCGATCGCCTATCTCCATGGGCGGGGATCGACCGCAAACATGTGGCCGGCGGCTTTCGCAATGATATTATGCGCTGGCGATACGACCGAACACGCCGACCGTTATCTGACGTTGATTGAATATCTCAGATAATCAAACGTTGGTTGGAAAGAACGGCACCGGGCGGAGTCCACCGGCAGTATTACTCGAGTCAAGAACTTAAAGATGACGCCCCCTCTGCCAGCCGCGAATTTCCAGAAATACTCATCTCGGATCATCAGCGGCCGGGCATGGCCGCCGCCGCTGGACGATTGGTGCCACTGCCGTCAGGTATCTTCGACCGGTTCGAATTTAGAGGCTGCGGAGCGCGACGCGCTAGCAACTGGCCGTGAAAGCGGGCGCGCGCATCGGGATCATTACGCGCGAGGATGAAGAGGAGGCGTGGCGCATCGCCCATCAGGTTTTCCAAGCGACCGCCGCGGCCGTCGCGCATGACTAGCGATGAAGGTGAGACGACTCTGGTCTGGCACCAGAAGCTATCGAAGCTTGGAAGGTCGCCCGGTCTCAGAAGAGAATTTTATGGCTAGCGCAATGGAAACTACAAGACGTTTCGCCTACCTCGTGGGCATGCTATACCTGATTGGCCGTCGTAGAACTTCGGCACGACGCTCGTATATCTCTAGGGATTTTCGCACCTTCATCCGGGGATATTCCCCGAGCCCGACGAGCTTGCTCCTCATGGAGGGTTTCGCAAGGCCATGGATCTTTGCGGAATCCGGTTGATGCTGTATCAGGGTCTTTGTCTGCCTGCGTGAGACGCCAGCCGCGGCGAATCGACCCCGGAACAGCCGAATCATAGACATGATGTCAAGGCTGGGTGAGCGGATTTGTTCGAACGATGAGAAGATTTAGAGTCTCCAGGGTTCGAAAGACAGTCTAGAACTGGCCGAACCCGCGCTCGGGTTTTATCTTTTTATTTGCTTGCTATTTTGGGGTAAAACTGCGAAACAGACATGCGGCGTCGCTTTAGTACGCGGCGCCGGTCCTGCGCTTCTCGATACAGTAGATAGAGCAGTCGAAGAGAAAACTGTCGCGTCCATCGTGCTCAGCGCAGGTTAGCTCGGGCAAGCGCTTTTGAGCGGGTTATGTTATGGATTCGCTGCGCCCTATCCTCACAAACACATATCAAGCAAATGCGGTGCGGACGAGATTTTGCCCGGCCTAGCGCTCTGCTGAAGTGAGCAACAAGGTCCCAGCGCATTATCGATGCATCGTTTATCAGGTTCATGCGCGTACGTCCTAATCCGGGTCCGCCTGTGCCTGTTTAATCCAATTCCGTAGCGTACGTTCAATGACAGCGACTTAAGAAAGCCTTGATGGCGGTCTTTCGCCGGCCGCGGGCCGGGGGGTACCGGCCCGGACGCCGCGGCGCTTTCTTGACCGTGGGCGGCCCGCTGTCCCTTCGATGTTGCTGAAATGCGACATGCGGAATCTTTGGCATCGGGTTTCGCGATTAGTGGTGGGTTCACGGTGCTAACCTCCCACCACAGCGCCTCTGTGGACGAGAGTTGGCCGAAATGCGGCTTTGTGATGATCACAGAGTCCCATGGCGGCTTCTCGAGCTAGGCCCGGTGGGCCTTCCGAATCTTGTCGGCAGTCATGGTGCGGCAGCGTCGATGCCGGCATTCGTGCGCTGTCCGCTACCGTGAAGACCTCGCCGCTCGAGTGACGAGGCCCGGCTTTGCCGGCTCTCAAGCGAGGCTGGGTTGCTGTCGCTGCCATCCCATCGGCGCGAGCTCGGACCGCCGGAGGTTGGTGCGCCTGCCCGGACGACTGCGCGGCCACAGTCAAGCGCCGCTTGACTTCTCGAGCCGCGGATGGGTGCGATATTCAGGCATTGATTCGTTCCAGCGTGTGAGCTTCATCTGATGTTGATGCGGCAGCGTCGGCAAGCCGAGGCCGGGCCCGAGCCTTGCACTCGTCAGTCAAACCGAACCGGGCCGTTTGCCGCGTGATGCGTCCGTCGATTCAGAAGCAGTTCGCGGAGAGATGGTGGGCCATGTCGGAATGCGACTCGCGCGGCCGCGCTCGATCTCACCACGCGCGTTTGCAGTTCGGCACCAACGTGTACCACCACGGCCCCGGCGGCAAGGATTCAGTTCAGATTGTTGGGACGGCGCGATCCCGGTCCCACTACGGTCCGGCCTGGCCGACGGGTGCGCGCGCTCGCACGGAGGGCGTGGACGCCGCGCTCGACGCCGCCGGCCGGCGAGCGCTGACCGTCTCGCTCGAACTGGCGGCAAGCGGACAAGGTCGGCACGATCGGCGAGACGGCCGGCCGCTGGGCACCGACTCGGCGGCGCTCGCTCGCACCGCCCCGCTCCGGGGCACGCATGCCGAACTGGTCGCAGATGGCCCACGGCAGGGGAACTGCGGGTATTCGTCTGGAAAGCAGTTCACCGCTCGACCGCGTCGTGGACGTCCACCGGGAGAGCTGAGGCCGACACTGCGCGGCACAATCGTCCTCGTGCCTGAAACGTTTCCGCACCGTCAAGGGCCGGGAACGCCCGAGCGCGGCAGACGCCGAAGGCAGAGGGCCATGACCGAGCACCCTGTTCAGCATCTCGTCGACATGGGCGAAACGGGGCGACCAGAGTGCCGAACCGCGACACCGCGACGTGGTCAGGCCCGACGGTCTCCGGGAGAGCAGGATCCACCGTCTGCAGCGACAGATTGGAAGGGCACGCGGCCGCCCGGAACCCGGTAGGGCTCGCAAACAGCGCATTAGCATTATCCTGTTGGCTCTTTTTTTCTTGCAAGCACTCCGAAGTAGTACCGGTCGCGAGGCAACTCCCCCGTCCGACAGCCTTCCGTTCAACGAAGGAGCGCGGAGGTCAGGGACAGGTCCGGACATGACGTGTACATGAAGCGGGGCGAGAGAACCAGGACCGCCGTCTTCGCGGGGGCCGCAGCCCGACGGGACACTTGATGTAGACATGGTTAGACATCCGGACCTGAGGGTCCAGGCGGTCTCGGCGGCGCGGTGAGAGGGTGAAGCGCCGACGTCGGCGTCGAGAGCGTCACCGGGCGGCGTACGCGCTCAAGTCGCGTGCACCCGCGTCAAACACGTCATGAACGCGTCGCCGAAACTCACGTGAGCCGTTTTGCCCGGGGGCCAGGTAGATCCCGCTGGGGCTCCGCGGGCGGCACCACGAGCGAACGGAGGCGGTCAGCGCGACCGTCGCGGCGCAGATGAAACAGCTTACTACGGATGCCCACGCAGTGGACTACCACATGTCGGCGACGGCGATTGTAAATGAACAGGAGCGTGGTGGGCGTGGCGTACGGGGAGCGCCGGAATGGGACAGAGCAGGTTGGGGCCGACCGTGTGAGCGGCCGTCACAGACGGTGCGGGAAAATGGATTGAGTCTCCAATCCGTGCGAACCGGGGAGCGGTAAGGGCAATGGAAGAACCGCGCAGCCGGAGGCTGCTGACGATCGGGAACTCTCCGAGCTGACGGGGTGCCGGTGCGCACCATCCGGTTCTACTCGGACGCTGCGACGACGGCGTCGCCGCGTCGGGGCCGGTTGACCCGAAGCGCCGCGGGCTACCGGCTCTACGGCCTTGAGGGCGGCCGGCCGCCTGGAAACTGGTGCGCACCCTGCGCGACCTGGACATCTGACATGCCCGCGATCGCCTCGCGAGGTGCCTCGCCCGGGAGGTCACCGTCGCCGAGGGGCCAGCCACCCATGCCGACGCCCTTGAGGCACGGTCAGGGTGATCAGGCTGCGAAGGCCGTTGCGCGCGGGGGTGGCTGTCCGCAAAAGACTGGACGGAGATGGAACTGAGCAACGTTTTGTGAGAAGCTCGACGCGAGCGAAGGAGGGCCAGCGCATTATCGACGGCCTTCTAGACCGGGTGGTTTAGGCGGACTGGACGAGGACATGTCCGGGCGCGGCGCGTTCAGAGCAGATGAGGCGCGCCGCTCCAGGAACTGACCGAGGGAACCGACGGCGGAACAGTCGATGGCGTGGGTTCGAACCGAACGGTCTAGTGAACAAGGACGACGAGGGTTTTCGTTCGCCCGCTGCCGCAGATGGCGGAGCACGGGGTTGCCGCCAAGCGGGCGCGGCTCAGCGACGAGCAAACTGGACAGCGAGACCAGGTCGCGTTCGGCTCGGTGCTAGTCGTCGAGTACCGTTGATGAGTCGTACGACGAGGGCCGTCGGTCGGTCTCGGCGGAGGTTCGGGAGCGGTTGACGCGATGGTCGCCGCGTGGGCGATCTGGTCGGCGAACCGGACACCACCGAGAAAGGGCGGGGCTGCGGGGAACGTGGAGATCACGTGGACCGACGGGTGGAACCGGTTCTGGGAAAATGATCGCAACGGTCGGCGAACGCGTGTTCGGTCCAGGGGGCTCCCTAGTTCGAGTAGATGGAGTGGCTGACAGCGCCCCTGCGAGCAGCCCTCTGATCTGCCCCGGGGCAGTGTCTCCGCATCGTATCCGGTGCGGGAACACGGGGCTGGACAACGGAACCCGGAATGCGTCAATATGCATCTGATCGCTCGGAACATGGTTAGGGCAAGAGACAAAGGGGTGGACGATGACACGGGTTCTTGCAAAGTCGTGACCGCGGAAAACGTGGTCTGGCTCGCGGTCAGGGGCGCGTGGTCATCGGGCGGCTTTCAGCACCGTGATCGCGGCCTTCGTGGGGCCTCCTCAGACCCC
>Ga0179593_1314979_pt1 | contig 10545 bp, 10 predicted proteins | sample CZODoug2_1_08_16_FD_185931 | JGI IMG/M metagenome (GOLD analysis project Ga0179593, IMG submission 185931) | Vadose zone soil fungal communities from Angelo Coast Range Reserve, California, USA - CZODoug2_1_08_16fungal (PacBio error correction) | ecosystem: Environmental > Terrestrial > Soil >... | reverse complement strand
CCTCTATTCCTCCCCTTGTCTCGTGGGTTTAAAGCATTGGAGGAGCTCGGCACCCTTGTTTGACTTGGAATTAGACCGTAGACTCCCTCCGCAAGTCCTTCCTTTGTCCCCCCCCCCCGTGAGGACCGCTAATACTTGAATCGCGTGCTGGGGTCCCTTCTTTTTTCCCCCCCTTCTCTCCTTTCGGCGAACTGGTGCTTCAATTTTCCCGTGCCACGGTCAGTCACATTTCAGTTTTCGATGTGGACCATCCTTCGAGTCGTAGGCCCTTTTCCCTTAGGTGTTCCTCCTCTTCGATTCACCCAACCCCCTTTGTAACCCGCAACCGAGTAGACGGAACCCCCGATAGCCACTATGTTGTCTTGAAATTCGGAGTGTCGCCAGCTTCTCTTTGCTTTCCTGATAGGTTTTAGTGAAGATTTTTCGCTTGTTTTTTCCTATCACTCTTTCCTTGGCTTCTTCTTTTTCTTTCCCTGCTCTATACGCTCTCGCCACTGTCGACAGCCCCCCGATGGACTTTTACAGACCATCCGCGAGGCCCCACGGCAGGATTTCTTTATCCTTGAAGGGATCAGTCCTACTCCTCTTCTTCACTTCCTCTCTTCCCCTATTCTCTCAGGGCCTCCTCTTGTTCCTGATTCGACCCTCTTCCACTGGCCGGGCCCATGGAAGCAGCCAAAAACGCGCGGCAGCAGTACACCTTTTTTTGTTATTTGCCCATGCTTTCTCATTTTTTCTTTTTTTCCAGCCCTTCCGGCCTCTTTACGCCGCCGTGCCCGCCATCGATCTCCCCCCCCCCCCTAAGGACGCGGGTTGGTGATCCATCCCGCTTGAACCGTCTGGGCTGGACGGCGCCAGGCTCTCGACGTCCGGAAGGAGCCTTTCTTCCCTTTCTGCTCTCTTTCCTTTTTTAGTCGAAGTGCCCAACTCCACGGCAGTCCGGCCGACTCCCGTCTGACGGACTTGATTTTTCCTTCTCCCCCCCTCGTCATTATACAGATTCTTCTTTTTTCGTCGACTTGATCGGCTTGCGTTCCGGTCGGCGGTAACGCCAGCGCGCTCTTTTCAGCTGATTTCTCCGAAAGATCGGTACTTCTGGTAGACCGGACTTCCCTTTCCTCCTCATCCTTCCCCTGGCCTCTTTTTTTTAATGCAATGAGTCTCCGCAGCGCGCTTTCTTTTTCTATAATCAGTCGGACATCTGCGGGAAAGGTAAAAATCTCTGGATTATCGATACAGTCCTCCTTGTGATTAGCCCCAGCCTCCTCGCTTACATCGGTCCCCTGCCGCCAATCTGGCGATTTCCCTCGCTCCTTTTTCAGACAATGATACCTAATGCTTCAAGTTCCGTCATTGGCGGCGCCCAGCTTAATTCTTCCGGAGATAACGTCGCAGACTGATACGTCGTGTCCGAGACGGCAGGCCACGCGCGAAATCCCTTTGCCCGTGATAGCTTTCCCTCACTCCTCCCATGTCTCTTTTCCTTCTTACACCCCATCTGCCATCGTTCTTCCGTCTCGTTCCCAAGGCTCCGTTAATCGAGCGAAACACATCCCTCCGGGTTCATTTGGGCCTTTCCCTTGAAACCTTCCCCTTTCCTTCTTGCTTCTTTTCAGCAAGCCGCCTCCCTCTTTTCCAACCGAGCTGTCGCGTATTATTGCTTTGACTTCTTCCAAATAGGAAATTTGGTTGTCTTGACGTTGGTCATCATAGCTTGGTGGCAACGGTCGACCCTTCCCCTGGGCCGAATGACGATTCTTCTTCTTTTTTTTCTCGTGTCTTTTGCGGAACCCTTGGTGCCATTGTGGGCCCGAGCCGGGGTCAGCCGCGTGTTGTTGCTGAGTGTCTCTTCTTCTCTCTCTCTTTCTCTCCTCAGGCTTTTCGTCCCCTCCCCGAGCTGCCGAGCCTTTCCTTCAATTCTCTTTCCCCTTTCTCATTCTAAATTTACAAGAAACGCATCGGTCGTCGGTAAACGTCCGACTACCAATCTCGTCCTCTTATTTCCCTCGGGCGTTCACATCCCCAATCTCGACGAATCGTACAACCCTCCCTATCTTTTGCCCCTTTTTTCAGGCTCCCTGGTTGTTTTTTCTGCTTTCTTGCTCTCGATCATTCGAGTCGTTCCTGTTTCGAAGTAGGCTGAACCGTCAGTGCTGTTGCTCTGAGATGTCCCATCCTTTCGTCCTGACGACGCCTTTCCTCTGTGCTGTTGGTTCCATCGATATAAGCCAGTTGGCGTTTTCCTTCCTCCCCGGTCTTCCTCCCCGGGACTTCCTTCTGTGGCATTAACCTTTTTCCGCCCGACTTATGTATGCGACGGGATTGCCAATAATTATCCCTGTGGTCGCCCCAAGAAGCAAGGTTTCGCCGGGGCCTCTCTTTGGCCATTTGTCTTGCGTTACGTATTCCTCTTCTCTTTTTGCTCTTAGGCTAAGACGATGATAACGCCCTATACCATTTTCTGAAAGCGCCTCCCCCTTTGCTCCCCTGACCTTTCCGCCATCGATATCTGAACAGTCCTTTCCTCAAATTCTTACAACAGCCCCTTTTTGCTGGATTCTTCTTAACGTTTTTGTCCCCTTTTCTTTTTAGACACACCTTACGAGTTTTCAAGATTCTGAGTTCTTCTTTTCCCAAGCTCTTGCTCGCCCTGCTTTCACGCCGACTGGGTTACACGCGCGAGACCCCCGTCGCGACGCTATTGGATCGGAGTACTTTCTTCTTACGCAACAGGTTTCGCAAGAAGAGTATAAGTCCCCTCGGGCTCCGTTTTCTACACTTCCGGACCAACGTATCTGTCTCTCCGGTTGATTCTCGCTGCTGCTGATCCGAGCAAGCATGCCTTTCGGCAGGAAGAAAGCTTTCTTGTTCACTCCCGTCGCGATTTTAAAGCTCGGTGATGGGTCCCACCCCGCGGTCCCGCAATTAGGATATCTGGCTCCTGCCTTTCTTCCTTTCTTCCGATGGAGAAGTGCCTCCGCGGGAAGTGTCGCGCCGGCCAAACGTTTCTTTCTGTTGAATTTTTCGTTCCTCCCTTCTGTCTTCTTGGGATTCTTTTCATGGATTCCCTCTCTTTCTTTTGCAATCATACGTCGAAAATTTCTTCAGTCTAAGAGGAGAGAAGCTCTTCCGTAGTTTCTCGTACTGATCCCTTTTTTTGCCGTGGGAGGCGCTGATTTCCCTTTTTCTCTATCCTCTTTCCTTTTTTTTCCTCTTTTTTGCTTCCTTCCCTTTTAGTGCGGCGTGATAGGAGCGGTCTGCCCAGCCGCAACGATCCGCTGGATCGGAACGCAATCTGTCTTGGCTTTGACTTCACTTTTCAATTCCTTTTCCTTCTGCAGAACCGGTTCCCTTCCCTCTTTCTCCCCATCTTTGATCTGATTGGTACACGGATTGTGGTACGCAATTTTTTTTTATGTCAGCGACTAACTCCCACACTCTTCCATTGTTTTCCCCCTTGTATTTTTCTATCCCCCGGCCCTTTCCTCCAGTTTTCACTTTCGTTAGAGTCCCCTTCTGCCTGCGGAATACGCTAGCGCTGGGAACGCCGATGCGTTCTACAAGATCGATTCCTGCGGTATGATGCGCCTCAACTCCCCCCACGTTAGGAGAGTTTTTTTTTCTTTTTCTTTCTTTTCCCACTTCCACCTTAGTTCCGCTCTTTTTTGTCCCACTCTCCAGCGTTATAAACTTCCCTCTCCCGGCTTGTCTTTCCTCCGCCGATTTCTTATAGAATTTTCCCTTCGGCGCCTTTTCCAGAACATCCTTCGCGTCGAGCTCCCTTCCCGGATAGCATCTTCCCCGCCCTTGAAATGCCTCGTCGCGTTTGGCTTATTCCTTAACTCAGGGATATCCCTCCTCCCCGTCTAATCCCGCCTTGCGCGCCCCTGTGGCGGCCTGAAATCCATCCCCCGGCATCCCTCTCCGTCTGCCAGCCATAACGCGCCTGCCGCGCTACCCCGGCTGGGAACACATATTTCCTCCCCTCCTTTTGTGTATCTCTTTATTGGGGACCCGACCGGTTGGGGGTGGCCGGCTCACGAGGATGATGTGCTGCATTTGGCTCTTCGGTGCGCCTTCATCCTGCCGGACCATTTTTTAGCGCTTTGCGTTCGTCCCCCTTTGTCACGGTGGGCGGTTCCAGTCGGGTGCTTTTTACTGGGCATCCCGTGTGAGTCTAAGCCCTGCCGTCCTCCTTTTCTCTTGATATCGTTCCTTGCCTCTGATTTTTCCTCCCAGCGGTCCCTTGTGTGAAGCCTAATGGCTCCGTTTGACTTTTACCTTTCATCAGCGGCGTTACCCAGTTAACTACAAGCCGGTCCGTGCCGACTAACTAACGCTTTCGTCGCCGCCGTGGAGGAGAGGCTTCCCTTTTTTAATGTGTCTGCACTTTTTCCCTCTCCTTTGACTTTCCGTTTTGGCACAAGTTCGGCGCGCTATACCGGTCTTGTCTCTTGGCTCCTCCGCTGGCCGTTCACAGCGCGAGGAGTATTCTTCCCATTGGATCTATTGAATTTCCTTCCAGTTCCCCTTTCCCCCCTCAGCCCCTTCTCTGTTTCCTATTGTCGCCGTCGCCAGGCCGTCAATTGAAGTGTGGGAGGTTCGCGGACATAAACCTTCCTCCTCTTTCTTCAAACCCTCCCTAAAGTCTTTTTTCCCCTTCTTTTCTGCTTCCTTTTTTGTTTGCTGCTTCTTCCGCGCCAGTAGCTGAGTAGTGCCGGCTCCCGGACATATTCTTCTGAAGCGTCGTGGGAGGCGGCTTTTCCCTTATCCCCCTGCGCTCCCTCCGCCTTCCATACCCACCCCTTGTCACACGGCATCTCGCTATAGGACTCCCGCGCCCCTGAAGGAAGGCCTTCTTAGAGCTGGAAAGTCCACTAAGGGAAGTTTTCTCTCTTTAGCTTTCCCCCCCCCCTTTTCTCTGATTTTGAGGTTCGACACTCCCTTACTGCTTTTCATCCATGGAAGCACCCAAGCTGCCTTGTCGCGGCTTCTTTCCAGGACAGCTCGCTCCTATGGGGATTCTCGTTTTTTTGCACTCCCTTTCCCCTCACCTTCAGTTCTCGTCAACTCTTTTTTCCCTTCGTGACCGCGTTTTTGTTCGGCCCCTCTGAAAGTACGATGGCGCTTACGGCCGCTCCGAATCGACCTCCAAATTGTTCTTGCTCGCGATTTTCTTTCCCTTATGCTCTTCCCCTAACCGGAACGCGTAAAGATCCTTGGTTTCCTTCCGCTCGACGATCGCCGAATTGTGGAATGAACTCTTCCGTTTGCGCGCCTTTGCCACTTATTCCAGCTCGTGATATTTCTTCCCCCTGCTCTGCGCTTTTTTCCTGTTTTTCCCCCTCCTTTGCGCTCGCTTTTTTCCCTCCGAGTGCTTTCTCGCCTCCCTAAATATCGTTTGTGAATTTTTTGACCAGTTCTCCAGCGTCTATGAATCTTTCATCCACATTGCTCCCTGTGCTGGTAATGCTCCTCTTCCTTGTTACAGATATAGATTCTTTCTTCTTTTGCGGTGTCCCCTTCTAGGCTTTTCCCTCTGCTTACTGGCTGTCTCTGTTTCTCCGTAAGCATCAATCCATCGGTCACAGTGCTTAAATCTGGAGGAATCGCGCCGGTGCTTGCATTTGATGGCCCCTGCTCACCTGTTGGATTTAGCTTTTTGCCTCTTTTAATTCCTCATCAGTTCGCCTTATATAAGTCCGTGCCGTCGTCGGGGCCCACGCGCGAATCCCATGCTGTTCTTCCTCCTTGATCGCCCTCCTTCCGGCCGAACTGGAAGTTATAACGCTGATGTATGGACAACTGCCATAGATGTCTATTCTTTTTCCTTGAGGAGACTCCGACCTCTCAGGTCATCTTTCAACCACTTTTGCCGGGTTACAGTATAAGTTTGTCTTGTCCCATCGGTAGCAGCACGCCGCGGATTCTATCCCAAACAAGTGAGCTGATCGTCAGTGGTATTGCTTGAAGATGACTTTCTTCTCTTGGTCTTTTGACGCCTCGTTTTCTTTTTGGTGGTCCCTTCCCCTCCCTTTTTTGCAGACGTTTACCCTGTGCGAGCGTTGCTGCCCGTCGAGAGTGCTTGTGCCAGTTTCGTAGACCAGGCGCGTCCAAGATCTGTTTGCTTCCTTTTTTAATCTTATATCTTTTTTTGCTAGAGCGAGAGCCTCCCCCTACACCCCCCCCTCTTTTTGACCCGCTCCCTTTGGCTAGCGTTTTCAATACCCTTTTCACCCCATTCCTCATTTGACAAATGGGCAAAAGCACATCAGCGACCTGGATCTTGGCGAGGCACCAACCCCTGAGCGCAGCATGCCACCCCCGCTCTGAGACGCTTCCCCCCTTTCGGTATGGTCGCACCGGCCTCTTCCCCAGCCCTTTTCCTTCTTCGTATCCTTTCCTGTTTTCCCTTTAATCTTCTTTGTTTTCTCTGCTTTTTTTTCCCGCGCTTCCCCCCGGACCGGCGGATGTTTCGCTCGATGACCTGATCGGTTCTAGACGGCTCTCCTCGATGGATGGCAGTTATCATCAGCGTTATTGTTCTTTCTGGGTCTAAAGGGCTTCACTCCCCCTGGACCTCTTTTTCATCTCGTGGCTAACTTTGACGAGAGACTTATGTCCTTTACGTCCGTACTGGCCAGTGGGGCGCCGCCACATGTCTGCCAAAGGTGAGCCGGGGCATTCACTGCCTTGAGCATGTGTTCCCCCCTGCTTCTCCCCTCTTCTTAGTTTAAAGATTCTTTAGTGAGGCTCTCGATTTCAGAACAGGACAGGAAGTTTCTGAGCAGCCTCCTTCACCTTTCCCGGCTGCGATGTCCGCTCGATTATTTGACAGTCCTCATTTTCGCGCTCCTGTCATTACCACTCAGGACACCACGTTTATTCGGAAGGTTTTTTTCTATGTAAGTAGTTAGACGTCCGCTTTTTTCTTTTCTTCTCTTCCCTCTAATTTTTTCTTTCCGCCGAACCCGTCGTCCGTCGGACCGCAGAAAATATCGGGTGGCCCGGAGAGTACGGCAAAGGCGCGCAACGAGGTTCGCCCATTCGGGAAATTCTACGCTCCCATACCCCATTATTTTTTTGTTCTTTTCCTTTTGACCCCCCCCGCGCTCCGCTCGATCTCTCGCAAGAAGTCCCCTTTTCGTCCTCCCTTATTCGAGCCTGTCGGCCACCGTCGCCAGCTTTTTTCAGCTCGGGATGGGCCTCCCAACCCATCGATGAGATCGATGCGTTTTTTCTGGCCGGTCTTTCTTCTCCTTTCCCTCTCTGTCCTCCTCCAAGTTCGGACGGGCAACTACACCCGTACTGGCAGCGGCTGCGCCGTCCCTTTCGAGCGTTTGGCTGTTCCCTGGATGCACTTCAAGTGCAAGAGGTCGCCCATTCCTCCCTTCGCACTGAGAGGACACTCCCCTTTTCTTTTCTCTTTTTCCGGAGTGGATCCCTTTTTGGATCCCTTCCATCCGCCTTCCGGTGGCGGGAGTGTCCGGCTATAATCGGATGGCGTCGGTCTTTCCATTTGCTGTCGGCCTTCGTGGCGGCGCTCGTTGATAGACTCGTCGTCGGTTAGCCGCCCTCTAAGATGGATATCCTCTTTCCTCCTTATTGTGCCATCGTCCAACTACTTTTTTCGTTTCCTGTCACATCGGGAACGCAGCTACGCGCGCGAACCGGCTGCTCTCGCCTTTCCAAGACAAAGCTTGTGATTCATTGATGCACCTGATTGATGGTTTTTTTTCTCCTGAAATCCGCCCTTCCCATTCCTTTCTTGCCTTACACCCTCCGTCTTCTTGTTTCTTCATCGACCAACCCGCAATGGACTTCGACTTTGTAAACTTTCGCTGTCCCTGAAATCGCAATTTGGGAATACGTGCGTGGGATCCGAGTGCGCTCCTGAGTTATTCTCTTCAGACCCTTTTTTCCCACCTTTAACGTTAGACTCTTTCGAGACGACTCATCCAAAGTCCACAAGGGTGCCATCCCTCAACTGCGGCTACCCACTCTTCAATGTCCGTCTCTCGAATGAACTTTTTCTTCTTGTATAGCCGTGGAGGACCCTTCTCTCCTCCCTGTCTTTTTCCCAGTATGTCTTCATACCTTGGCAGGTAATTCATCCGAGCTGTCACAGTGAACCTCTTTCCCCGAATGCCGCCGTTTCTTGCCGTTCTGTTGGGATCCTTTAGCCCCCTCCTTTCCAATCTCCCCCTCCCCCCCACCTCCCAACGACCCAGAATCCCCCAGGCGATGAGGTCGTGCGATGACTGCCACAGGAATCGCCACTATTAAACCCATAACCTGGTGAAGCGCCTGTTTCCTACCCTGCTCACAGGTATGGTTCCAAATCTTCTTTCTCCCTTGTTGTGAGAGAGATGGGACCACGTTTGGTGGCTTTTTTTCTCCGTTTTTCATTCCCCCCTTTGATTCTTTTTTGCATACGGTTGCTCGATTCCCGGTTGGGACATTCATCATTTTTGGACGGAAAAATCATTCGCCGCTTTTTCTTTCGGTTTTTTGGTCTTTTCTGTGTTCCTCTTGTCCCATTTGGTATGGGCATCCCGGTACGAACCAAACGTTTCCCATGTACAAGAGGCGGGCATTTGCTCACTGCTACTTTTCCCCCCTTTCTAGGATTGTCAAGGTACAGATTCCCTTTTTTGTGCTGGACTCTACTGCGCCGCGGAACGTCTCTTTTAGCCGACGTCGTCACAGGCAGACAAGCCGGGTCTTCGTCTATCCAAGCTGGCTTTTTGTACGTCTTTTGCGGAGCGGAGGCTTCCCCCTTGTCCTTGTGGAACTACGCTTCTGAACGTGAAGTCTTTTTTCCCCCCTTGCCTTCCCGGGCCCGGCATACCGGAATCCGCTTGCTGGGCGCACGCCCCGCAGCGACTGGAGCGTCTTATTCTCAGCCTTTCTTCTTCTCATTTTCCACTGTCCCTTGGACCCCTTTTCATGTAGAAAACAAGCCGTCGCTTATTGCCCTTTCAATTGAGTTGCGGATGAGTTTCTTTTACCCACAGGTCACTCCCCCCCCCTCTTTTCTGACCCCCCTCAGATCAGCCACTTTTTCTCCTTCGATTCTGGCAGCTTTCGGCGAGGGTTTGATCCAGATGACGCGGCCCAGTAGCGGCCGCGTATGTTCTTTCTCTGAAGATTTCCCATTGATGGTGCTTCTTTTGCTGGTCCCTAGCCTCTCCTTATCCCCTGGATGACAGCACCCCGATTGACGGCGACCAGCTCGCAGAGTATAGGAACCCGCTACTTGCCTGCAGGCTTTTTAGTTTCTTCCCCTTCTGTGATACTTTTAATGCATTTTTCCCCTCCTTCTCTTCCGACTGAGTAATTTGAGACCCTCTTTACCCGGCGAGGGCCATTTAGCAGCCAAAAGCTCGACGCGTTTCGGCAGCTTCCAGGACCAAACGTATTTCCTACGCGTTGATTTTCTCCTTTCAATTTCTATTTCGTCGCGCCACTCTTTTTTATTTCCCCTTTGATTGAACGCGGGTTGGCGGCCCCTCAAGCTTCCGTCGGCTGGCGGTGGCGACAGGCTCGCGTTGGGCCGTAGCCGAAATGCTTTCCGCGCAGGCTTCTCTCCTTCCCACTCCTTCTCCTCCCTGCTCCTCTTACATGCTTCCCCCCTCGATCCGAAGTGCAGTACGGCTCTTCTTCTTGCCGTACTCCGGAAATTCCTGCTTCTCTTTCGCGTGCGACGGGCTTTTCGGGCGGTCCCTCTCTCCTCTTTCTCTTTTTCTCGCCTCAGCACAGGATACTTCTTCCTCTTCCCAGTCTTTTTCATTCCCCCCGTGACGAAAAATCGTTCATCCACTGTCAACGTTTTGCCTGACCGTGTACTGCCTGAGCGCGAAGCGCTTGTTCCAGACGCGGCGGAATCGGCAGCCGGGCAATTTTGTGCGCTTTGATTATTTAGAATTTCCCCACCGTCTCCCCCGTTACCCCTGGTTTCTTCACTTTTTTTTTGAATCCTCGCCGGGGAGCAGCCATACTCTGATTTGCCGGGCTCACCTTTTGCGTTGGCTGACCCCCACTGCGCAGTAGGATGGGGGCGGCGATCCATGGATGCCTCATTCCTTAGTATTTTCTTCCACGAGATGAAAATAATTCGATTTTTTCTTTTTATCTCAACCCTTCGGAATCCAAACCGAACTGGAAGTATAACCGTTCTTATGAGGGAAAACTGCATCGCCATCGATTTTAATTCCCGTCTATCCCTAGACCTTTCTTCCCCCGGTCTTGTTCACCATACGTTTTTTTTTAATCGTGAAACGGAACGTCTCTCCCGTTCTCGCGTAGGCAGCAGCCTGCGATACCTTTTCGCCACCAAGTGCGCTTTGATCGGCGATAGTCTGTAGCTTCCAGATGCCTTTTTAGACAATCTGATTCTCCCTTCTTTAAAGAACTGGGGGCCAGTTTCCTTCTTTTCCGGTTAGTCCCAGACTTTCTCCCGTCTCTTTGTTTGCCCCTTTTAGATAGTGAGACTTGGCCAGCGGCCTCTATCCAGCCGGTTCCCCGCTGTGGCGTTTCGCTTCT
>Ga0179593_1593681_pt1 | contig 10546 bp, 18 predicted proteins | sample CZODoug2_1_08_16_FD_185931 | JGI IMG/M metagenome (GOLD analysis project Ga0179593, IMG submission 185931) | Vadose zone soil fungal communities from Angelo Coast Range Reserve, California, USA - CZODoug2_1_08_16fungal (PacBio error correction) | ecosystem: Environmental > Terrestrial > Soil >... | reverse complement strand
GTAACTTCCTCCCTCTCCCATGCATCCACGCGATGCGCTCTCAACTTTTTCCCTCCCCCCCTGGCATCGCTCCTGCCAGCGGCATTTCGTTTTCCCTTCCCTTTCTCATCCCGCAGTGTACCTTTTCCTTTTCCATTTGCAAAACCCGATTTTTAGCAGGTTCGAGGCACCTCTTCCACCCTGTGGGGCTTTTCCCTCTTCTTTCCCGGTGACATAATCAATGAACCTCTTCCTCAGTCTTAACATTCCGAATTCCCCCCCTCTACTCCTATGCAGAGTACAGTATTAGGACTTCTCCCCTCTTTCTTTCCTCCCCTGGCGGAGGAAAACGCCGTTGTTTTTCCTCTTTCCACACAAGAACGGCCTCTTTCCCCATCATTCGGAGGACCAAGTATTCAGCCCTTTCTTTCCCCCCTCCTTAGTTCGAATACCAGCGGCGTTCCTCTCGAGGCCGACAGCCTCCTCCCCCCCCGATCACCAACAACCCGGTCCTTTTTCGCTGTTCTTTTTTTTTCGCCGGCAATAGATGAGGTTTTTCGACCCTCCCTTCCCTTGTAAGGATGGATCTAGCCCTCTCCCCTCGGGATACAGCGTTTTAGGTAGTAGCCTCCCTCCCCCCCCCGCAGCGTGGTTTCTTCTTTGTCTTTGAAAAATACTCTTTTTCTCCCGCACAAAGTTGAGTTCGCTCTTTCCCTTCACGAGATGGTACTTTCTCCTGGTAGTCGGCTTCCGGCCGACGCCTTTCCTCTTTAGAGAAGAGTGATCTCTCCTTTTCCAATTGCCATTTTTTTTCTCATGTAATCGGAGGACGGCTCCTATAAGGCCCCTCCTCATGGGAAAATGAAATCTTATTTCCTCTTCGAAGAAATGAAAGAACCCTTTTTCTTTCCTCTTCAAGAAAATACACTACTCTTTTTTTTCCTTCCTGGGTGGAGGAGTACTTCCCTCTCGTACTGCTTCGCACTTTCTCACTTTCTCCCCCCATTACAGACATGCCTCCTCTTTTCCAAGTAAAGAATATCGTCTTTTTCTTTACTTAGAGTAAGTCCTCTCAACGTCTGACCTTTTATATTGCCCTTGAAAAACCAGAGAAAGGAAGCCCTTTCCTCTGCTCGGAAGGAGGGTAGCGCTTTTCTTTCGAAAGGTTTATCATAATTTTGAGGCCTTTCTTCAATGCAATGATGAGTTCACAAACCTCCCTAAAATTATAGAAATCTTCAAGCCCTTCCCTCCCCTTCCTAAATTGAGTGTTGACGGAAGACAACTTCTCCTTTACGGTTTTCCATGCTGAAAGACTGGCTAATAAGTCCTCTTTCCTCCCCCCCCTTCACATGAAGGGGCGCCTCCCCCTCCCCCTTTTGCGGTAGAGTGGAAATGTAGCGCGATTTCCCCTTTTCAGCGAGAACGGGGTATTACCTCTCTATTTGTTGTCTTCAGAATAAGTTTGAGGATTCCGGTTTTCCTGATGATGTCCCCCGGCGCGACAAACGAAAAGTCTTCCCCTCTTTTCGTAGATCAATTTGAAGACGCGCCCTCTTCTTCCGCATAGAGGGACCATTTCTTTTTCCCCCCCTCCCTCGGAAAACGGAAACGATCTCCTTCTCTTTAAAGTTTACTAACAGGCAAGATTTCCTTCGTAAGTCGGTTTGTGCTCTCCCTCCCATTTTTGTCGAAATAATAGAGGGCGACCCTCCTTCTCCCCCTGGTCCGGGGAAGGAGAACCTCTCCCGCAGAGATGGTTTTCTTCCCTTTCCCCGCTTTTTCCCTTTCCTCTTCCCATTCCCTCTCGAACTACTTGATGGCAAGCATTGCTTTCCCTTTCTCCTTTCGAGGGAAGAGATCACGATTTTCCCTCAGAAACATCTTCTCTTTTTCCCCTTTTGAGCAATAGAGCTTGCCGTTTCCCCCACCCAGAGCGTGTTTTTTCTCCCAGCTTGTCTCCATAGCACATCTCTTTTACTCTGTTCTCCTCTTTCCTCTCCCCGCGCGCCAGATTCTCCTCCCCTTTCCCCCCTTCCTGCGAATTAGGAGTGCCTCCCTCTAAAAGGTTTGACCCAAGACCTTTTCCTTCTCTTCTCGATGCTTAGATCTTCGGGTTCGTTATCTTCTCCTTTTCTTGAAAGAAAGAAATTTGTTTTTTTTTCTTTTGCTGAATCAAGGATAGAGCAGGCCTCTTTTTGGCTTTTGATGTCCTTTCAGTTTCCCCTTTCTTTCCCTCCGTTAATGGAAATAGGACTCTCTCTTTCCTCTTAGGTAAATGATTCTTCTTCCTTCCAGGATATGCATGGACCGTCCTTTCCTTTTCCTCTGCCGAGAGCGGAGGTCTAGAACTTCGGTTCTATTTCCCTTCCTCTTTCCAGAATTTAGGGAAAGGAGACCGTTTTCTTTTACCCTCGACATAAGGAGGACCTTCTTCCCCTTTTCGAGTGTGAAGCCTTGATGTCCCGCCTTTTCTCTCCTTTTTCCCAGTGCTATTTGCGAGAAATAGAGGATATTTTCCCTTCTTCCTCCTTCTCATTCGAATACGGTGCGCCGCGTGACAGATTCCTTTTTCTTCACGCAATCACAGAATTTAATTGAGTCTCCTCTCCTCTTTCCTAATCCGTTTGTGTGAGAGAGTCTGTTTCTTCATTCTTTTCTTTGCCTTCGGCCCCGCAGGGAATCGTCACAGCGTAGCACTTTCTCCCTTCTCCTTTTTCCTCGCGAACAGGCCATATCCTCGAGGGTTCTCCCTCCTTCCCCCATAGTGAGACGCCATCATCGCGGCCCCTTTTTCCCTCCCTCCTTCGCCGGCGGACGCGAAGTCTCCTTTCTGCCCTTTGTCTCGGGCGGGCGTTCCCGAAATGTGTTTTCCCCTTTTCTCTCTTTTAGCCATGACACGGAAGGCGAGCCCTTTTTTTTCTTTCTCCCCCGCGGATATCTGCTGACGAGTCCCCTTCCCCTTCAATCCTGGACCTGCGAAAATCCTCTGTACTTTCCCTGATACGGTCATCGCAGAGTTCAAGGACCTTTTTTTTCCCCCTTCCTTCTTCCCCTGACACCTAGCCAGGACCGAGAGGCTTGCTTTTCCCCCGCTCTTAGAATAAATACGTGCCACTTTTCCCTTCCTTTTCTCAAAGCCGATATCACGAAACACTCCTCCCCTCTCGAATCCTCTTCCTTAAGAAAGAGGAAGTCGTTTTCACATTTTTTTTTCCTTCCTCCCCCAAGGCGAAGCGGTGTCCTATTTCCTCCCTTCTCTTCGGGGAGAGGTCACTCCCTGAGACCATCTTTCCTCTTTTCCGTCGACAAGCTGTTCGTTCCTTCATCCCCACGGTAAAAGATGCTGTGTTTTTCCCTCCCTCCCAATGCCTCGATTGGAGAAAGGTGTTCTCTTCCGAAGGACCCGAGTTCCCTTCCCCCCCCACCCCCATCGGTAATATCATGACCGCTTTAAAGCGTTTCTCCCCCCTCTCCCTTTTTGCATAAAGGAGTTCGAGGTATGTTCCCTCACTTTGTCGCAAGAATGAGGTACCTTTACTCACCCCTAGTTGGTTCTCTGTGTTTCTCTCTTCCCAGCGGAATAATCGCAGTTTCTCTTCTTCGAAAAGATGGTGGCTGTGCCCTCTCCCCCTCTGTCAAGAAGGACATTTCTGTTCCGACTTTCGGTCTTTCCGGTTAATAGAGGACGACTTTCCCTCCCATGGGCCGCGAGGCGCCTTCCCTTCCTCCCCCCCCCATTGAGAGAAGACCAGCTTTCTCTTAAGTGGAAGCGCAGGGTTACATCCTCCTTCCCCTCTCCTTCCCCCCTCCTCACCCGATAAAGGAATTTCCGACCCCTTTTTTTCTTACCATGGCGTTTTATAGAGTACAGGTCACCGACCGCCCCTTCTTTCTCTTTCCCCCTTTTATCGTGGGAAGACGAATCCCTTTCTTTAGCAAGTGAGTACTGGGGGCTTGACACTCTTCCCTTTCCGGGGTAGGAAGAACAGCAGGGCGTGCGTTTCTTTTTCCTCAGTGTAGGATTGAACGGCATCGATTTCCTCAGGGTTTCATGCCGACCGGTAGATTTCCTCCCTTTCCCTCCGACAAAAGTGCTTCCCCCCCCTCTTCCTAGTAGTAAAGAGTAGAGCTTCTCTTTTCCCCCTTTATCGAAAAGTCATCTTCTTTTTCTCCAGATTTCCTCCCATTCGAGAAGAAGAGTGCATGCTTCCCTTCCACCCTTCCCCCTGCATTTCAGGTCATGGAGATCAGTCCCCTTCCCCTTCCCTTCAGAAGTAGAAACCCTTTTTCGGATCTTGAGCGATCTTTTCTTTCAGACGAAACCACAACTCCTTTCCCTTCCTTTCTGGCGCCTCGGCCCCCTTTTTTTTTCCCTGAATCTCGCAGGCTTCCTTCCCTGTCGTCTCTTACATGAACCCCGTTTTTTTTTCTCAGCGGGCTATCCCGGCCAACCCACACGGTATTCTCGCCTTCCTCCTAGTGCTTCCCCTCCCGAGACAGCCGGCTTCTCTCCCCAGAGAGTGGAAGCTCCTCTCCCAAACTTCGCCTTACTCCTTTTCTTTTCACTATAACGCCAGAATATCCATCTGCGGCGTGGAGTCCGTCTTCCCCCCCACCGGAGGGGATAACAGCTTTTCTTTCAATGTCTCGATCCTTTCCCCTCGATAGATGTGTCTAGACCTCCTCCCTCTTTCCGGAGAAAAAAAGAAAATTTCTTTAAGGGTTGGTTTTTTGTTTACTTTTCCTCCCCTCTTCTTCGTCGGCAGACGTTTTCTTGTGTTCCCGAAGCTGGTATCACTACCCCTTTTTTTCCCCCGACCAATAGATGATGAACGCCTCCTCCTTTCTTTGGTCTGGCCGTGTTTCTTTTCTTAGCGCAAACGGGCCCCCCTTTTTCCTCTCCAGGGGCTTCCTGCTCCAATCGTGCTCTTCCTCGAGACTGGACGCTGTCCTTTCTCAATCGCAGTGCTATCGCACTTTCGATGACTGTTTCCGGTAGGATGCCCCCCTTTTTCCCCTCGGAGAACAACCTCCCCCTCCTTGACGTGCTGTTTCGAACATCTCCCCGCTTCGTGGTGTGAAGAATATGACGTTTTTCTTTTACACTTTTATGAGAGCGAGCCTTACCCCTCCCCCCCTCCCTGCTTGAAGGAGTAGATTCTTTTTTTTAAGAGTGTTCCCTCCTTGCACGAGTGAGTTCTTTCTCCGTCTTAAATTGAAATCTCTCCCTCTCCGTTGGGTTGTTGAGGATCTTTCACCCTCCCGCCATGTCATACTACGAGCTCTTCTCCCCTCAACTAGGCCATGAAGCCCACCCCATTTTCTCCTCTCCCCTCGGCATGAGTTGTAAAGGCTAGATCTCATCCCTTTTTTCCCCCGGTGCCATTCAGATTCTTCTCCCACCCCCCTCCTCATCATGTTAGAGGAAAGCCACGTCCCCCCCTCCTTTTCTTTTCTAGATCTTTTGAATATCCAGGGAACTTTTTTCCCTCCCGGAATTGCGATAGAATGCGATCTTCTTTGCTCCCCCTTCTCTGGCCTTAGCACGACTCTCCTTTCCTCCCCCCCTTTTGCGGCGACAACGCCGTTGCTTTCCCCCCTTGAACACCACTCACGGCCCCACTCTCACGTCGGCGCGTCGTCTTATTCAAAATCGATTGTTTCCTTCCTCCTTTTGTAGTAGAATTCCCCTCTTCGTCTGCGTTCTCTCGGACTGACGAGATCTACCGCACTCCCCCCCCACCCCCACGGAATGTGCCGATGTCCCTTCTTTTCCTTCATATTCGGCCGAATATCGAAACTCGCCTTACGTTGAAGGATGATACAGACTCTCTTTCCCAGCTTTTATAAACGAAGGTTTGAGGTATGTAGCCCCCCCCCCCTCCTCCGTAGTATGTTATTGTTCCCCCTCGGAAAAAATCTGCCTCCTCTTTATTTAGATATGAGGCAGGACACCTCTTTTTCCTATAAGACGGAGTCTCCCTTCGACGAGAACTCAAGAGCCGTTAGAGGAGCGCATCGTGATCTCCTTTTCCAATGGCCATGTTTTTCTGTCCCTTCTTAGTTAAGGACTTTCGATTCATGGGAAAGGACCCTTTCTAACTTGCAGAGGCGAAGCCCTTCCCCCCCCCTCCCCAACAATTTTGTAGTTTTCTCTTCTCCCTCAAATCGAGCATATACTTGGCATGTGGGGTGGCAGACTTAAATGATTTCCTTTTTCTCGGTTGTTTCTTCTTTTCTTCCCCTACCGACATGCCGTCGTCCATTCCCTCATCTAGTAGCTAGCCTGTTTTTCCCTCTCCGGTCAGAGAAGAAGAACCTTTTCTAGAAAGTGAAACACTCTTTCCTCGACGATTAAGAATTCGGTACTTTTTTTTCCTCCCGTCGGTAGTAGAACGGTCTCCCTTGGCGGCTTAAACTTAGGAACCCTCGAGTCCAATACCTCCCCCCTCCTCTTCCCAGCAGAATAAGCCGCACTGCGTTAGTTGCCTTCCCCTCCCCCCCCCTGTAAATGTACTTGACGGTGTTCCCCCTTCCCGAACGGCTCATCGCCTTTTTCTTCCACTCTCACTGAAGGGCGGCCAGATTCACGCCTTTTTCTTTCGGTAACTGTTGTATCCCCCCCCTCTCCGCCTCGAACATGGGTAGTACATCGTGATAGGTGGTTATTTTGCCCTCCTTTTTTCAGGATTTTTTTCTCACATATGTCGGCCCCTCTCTTTTCCCCCCAACCCGATGGTAGTAGATAATTTTACGCTCCTCCCTCCAGGATCCTCCTCCCTTTTCTTTCCTTCGTTTCCCGAGGAACAGGAATCGCCCGCTTGTGAACAGAAAGCACCTTTCCCCTCGTAGGTGATCGCCACTCCCCTTTCACCCTCGAGGTCCTCTTTCTCTCGGTCCTTGGCCTGGAGAACAGCGCCCTCCCCTCTTTTCACTGGTACCAGGCTGGTCGCAATGAAAGACGCCTTCTTCCCCCTTTTCCACCTTGATGGCAAGCAATGGAGCTTATGGCTCGCCCTCTCCTCTGGAGGCTAGTCCCGATGGGTTGCCCCTGCCTTTTTCCTGCGGCAGCTGAGACACCTGAGCCATCTCTTTTTTCCGTTCTCCCCTCGCAAAACACAGCAGAGTTTCTTTTCTCTCTACTAAAAGCTTTTTTTCGACGAAATCCTCTCCCCTTCTTTTCGCCGATTTGACCGAGCCCGCTTTTTTTTTCTCTCTACCCCGGAAGGACCTTGGCGTAGCCGCTTGCCTTCCCACGGACGTAAATAGGGAGTACTTCTCTTTAGATGCTTTGATTCCCTTTTTTTTTTTTTTTCTTTCTCTCCTTGTCTTCCCTGAAAGTTCCTGATTTATGTCGAGCTCTTGCGGATCACCTGTCCCCCTCCCCTCCTCTTTCCCCCGGGACGAGTGATGTAGGAGGATTTCCCTGATCACACGGACTCCTTTCCCCCCTTCTGATGACCTTTCCTGTTCGAGTCTTTTTCTCTCTTGAGTCGCATGGCCAGGATTGACTGAGCCTTAGTTTTCTTCCTCTCCCTTCCCTTGGAAGATGCCGAGAGAGGATTTTCCCTCCTGGAGATTGATTATTCGCGCGGCCCCTCTTTCCCTGTCTGCCCGAAGCAAAGGTAATATAATCAAGTTTTTCCCTCTACCCCGCGAGGGAGACGCCTGATGGACCTCCTTGCTTTCCCCCCCCCTCTTTCAAGGGAGATGCGAGCCCTCTTTCTTCTTTTTAAGTCTCGAGATTTGTGACTTTTCCTTTGAGCAGCCTTCCGCTTTCCCGTCAGGTGCCGCAGGACAGCCCCCCTTTCCTTTCTCCGGTACATCTTCATCTTTTAATCTCCTCGTTGTTTTTTCTTTTTCTTTTTTCCCTACATGCTTGGATGAGTCCTGCGGGCCCGCCTTTCCCTTTTTTTCCCCTTCATTAGCATGACCAGGCGCGCTCACTTTTCCCCCTCTTTCTTCCCCAATCTCCATTGCCAATATACAGAGCCATAATCCGCGGCCCATCCTTTTCTCCCTCTCCCTCTGAAGAGAAGTCGCATTTCTTCTTCCCCTTTGCTTTCTGGAGAAGTTACAGAAAATTCTTTCCTTGCGAGATCCCAACTGACCCTTGCTCTCCCCTCCCTCTGTCGTCTTCGTCCCAGGAGGCTATATGATGGCCTTCTTCCTCTTCCCATTCCTGGAAATGCGCTAAATCTTTTTTTTTTTGCACCGGATAAGGTAATCGCTCCCCGGACCTATCTTGTGCAGATTCAGGTTCCCTCCTCTTCTTCCCTCCCGTCTGCGTCTCGACGTGATCCGCAACAATCTTTCTCACATCCGGACCCTTCGCGGAACAAGCGGGAGAAGGATAATCCTCCCTCCTCTCCATCCCCCCCCCCGAAGATATCATTACGCCCGAGGAACGTCTGTTCCCTTCTAATGGCTTTTGAGAACTCCAATTTCCTCCCCTTTCCTCCCTCTCAGCGCAGACGAGAGGCTTGCTTCAAGAGGCGACCATCCCCCCCCCTCTTTCTTTCGTCAGAAAGCTGTTCGTCGAGAATACCCCCCTCCTTCTGAGGTTTTTTTCCTCCCGTCCTCTTCTACAGGTGTATACAGATTCTTTCAGGTCTCCTCTTTTTTGCGAGAGGCAAACCCATAGTGAATCCTTCCTCTTTCCGTAGAGCATCACACGATCCCTTTGCCCCTCCACTGAGTAGATTTTTTCATTCCGTTTCATGGAGAAAAGCCTGTTTTCCCGTGAACTGTCCACTCTTTGGTTTTCTCCAGGCCAAGGACCATTCTTCCTTCATCTCTGAGCATACGATGAGGGTTCCTTTTTGGAGATCACCCCCTTCCCGAGGACATTTCTTTCCCCCCTCTTTCCTTCTATCAGGTTCATAGCTGACTATCCTCCCCCCTTTTCCGCGAGGAAGAAGGAACGTTTTTTCCCTTTTCTCGACGAAGAGGTCGTTCTCCTTTAATAGGCCCCTCTCCCTTCACCTCATCCGAAATGTATTTCGGCACTCTCCCCCCCTGGAATTTAAGAACCATTGGGCGCGTCTTCCCCTTCTTTTTCTTCTTCTCCTTTCAAAGAAAGCAACGGAGGATGATCCTCCCTTAAGTTGCTTGTGGACGACAGAGCTTCCTCCTTTTCGTCTGTGCGGAAAAAGGTCAAGGCCGTTTTTCTTGCCGCAACACGCTTTCTTTGACTGCTGGAAGAGGGAGACAATTGTAGTTATCCCCTTATTGGCCCTTCCTAATTTTCCCTCCCTTTATTTTAAATCAGGTAGACTTCCTCCTTTCCTGCGCCAGACGTACTGAGTCTTCCTCCCTTCTTCTGCCGTGAGAGTGATTAAATTTCTTCTCCTTTTTCCCCCTGAGCTGACCTACCGTCTTCCCCCTTCTCGCGAAGAGTGCTGGCCTTTCCCCCCCAGGCGTCGTAGGGTAAATGGCAGCTCCTCTTCAAGGAATTAATGGAAGTCTCCCCCCCTGCCCCTGATTTGGCGGATCTCTTTTTCTTTTCGTGAAGCGAAACTACCCATTTATTGTTCTTGCATTTTTTCCCTTTCCCATTTCGATTTAGTGACCATGAATCTCTTTTTTCCCTCAAGTGACCATCTTACATTACCCCCTTTTTTTTCCCTCCTCGGGCTATCACGGAGGGCTGCTCGTCTTTCTCTGCCTCGTCAGAAGCAAGGGTTGTTTCCTTAGGAGAGTAAACGCGTCCTCCTCCGACGAAGTTTAACTCCTTCTTTTGACGGAGATGAAGCTTCACTACACTCAGAAAGAGAACATCCTCCCCCTTTTTTTTTCTTTTCGGGCTAAATACCCCCCCCCCTTTTTTCCAGGGATCCGACATTTTCGAATAATTTAACGTGACGCTTTTGTAGAGATTCGGTCCTTCCCTATGACGGAGCAACCCATCACATCGGTCCCTCTTCTTTTTTTCTGGTATCGTGAGCGCGGATATTCGTCTTTTTCGCGTATCAGGCACGCAGAGGTATTAGACAAATTCCCCCCCTGTTTCGAAGACCACTCGATGCTGAATACCTCCCTTTTCCCTTCCTCTTGGTCCATGGCCCGGGAATGGTGTTCAAGTGGATGACCTTCCCCTGCACTTGGCGGGCAGCAGTCGTATCCCTTTTTCTCCCTCATTTCCACCCCTCGTGCCTCTTTCTCTTCTCTGTCCGAAAATTCTTTTTGCTACCGCCGTTCTCTTCCTTTCTTCCTCCCTCTCATCACCTCCATTTCATTTCTAAACGCATTGCCTAGGCGAAATCTCCGAAGGACTGAAGAATGTTCTCTTTTCTAGCTTCGATGTTCGATCTCATTATCTCAGGATTAACGGTATGCGTAATTCCTTCACCTCTCTGCTTAGAAAAGCCCGAATTGGTACTTTTTCCTCTACCATTTTTGCTGAAGCGTAGTTTTTCCTTCTTGGGGACATTTTCCCTTTTAGGGATGATATCTCTCCAAACCTCCCCTGCAGTGGAGGAGTCGATTCCCTTTTTCGTTTCAGGGAAGATTTCCTCTCCCCTTCAACCGAGTGCGGTCTGCCTTTCTCCGTACATTGACATAG
>Ga0179593_1415697_pt1 | contig 10546 bp, 14 predicted proteins | sample CZODoug2_1_08_16_FD_185931 | JGI IMG/M metagenome (GOLD analysis project Ga0179593, IMG submission 185931) | Vadose zone soil fungal communities from Angelo Coast Range Reserve, California, USA - CZODoug2_1_08_16fungal (PacBio error correction) | ecosystem: Environmental > Terrestrial > Soil >... | reverse complement strand
TTCTCGACACACTTCCCTGTGTCTGAAAGAGGAGTAGTGCTGTTCTCCGCCCAACGTTTTCTCCCCTCGCCCCGCGACACTCGGTAGACGTCTTCTTAAAAAGACACACCGCCTTGCATGGGCCCCCCCAGTCGAGCCCGCAGACCCCCCTAGTCTTTCCCCTATCCCCTCCGGTCTCTCTTCCGCCACCCTCATTTCCCTTGAGGGAGTCCCTTTGAAGTCCGATTGAGAAGGCCCGCCAATTTTTTGCTTCCCCTGGGTTTCTTTCCCCTTAGTAACGCGCCTTCGCGACGGTTTTACGCCCCCAGTTTCTTCATCGCCGCATCGCCAGCAGCGAATCCCTTGACTGAATTTCTATTCATTTTTTTCTCTTATCTCACCAGAATCAGGAATTGTTTGCGAAGCCTCCCATTTCGCTCCGACATTCCCCCCCCGCTGCCGAACTCCACCTTCGAGATATGGTTGTACCACTCAATACACCTTCCCCATTTTATTATTTGGCAACTGGCTCGGTCTGCACACCCCCTGACGAGATCTTTTCCGCCGTCCTCCTCCTTGGTGCCCTGCTCCTCACAACGGGATATCAGAGAAAACCCACGTCCCCAAAGCACCTTCCCCTCCCTGCGCGATTTAAGTGTCATTCAACAGCAACCTTCTTTAATAGAATGCAGCCAGTACCCCCCCCACTGGTCGCCCCTAACCCAGCAAGCACGAACACGGCACGAAATAACCTTCTCTCCAGGCAGTTCCCCCTATCAAGCGGTCTAAGCTTTTGCTCGCTTTTTCTACGATAGACAAGGCCTCGATCCCTCCGCCACCAGTTTCTTCCGTCCCGACCCCTCACAAAATTCCGCCTCCCCCCTGCGTGGTTTTTTCGGCCTTTGAGGCGTAAATCTATTCGAGATGTGCCCTTTTGACATGGCTGAATCCCTGAAATCGTAGGCATCCCTGAACACGGTTTCAGGTCCCGCCTGAAACGCAAGACTCCTCTGTCTTCGGTGTTTCTGTTTCTCTTCTTTCTGTGAACGTGTCCCCCCCTCTCCCATTTTTTATGTGGTTTCTTTGGTTGGTACGGTTCCTATCGCTGGTCCGTTGCCCAACCAGGAAGAATCTACTGACCTACCCCCTCTTTTGAGAGGTTGATCGATTCATTCCGCCTTTTCCGTGTTCCCCCGCTCATGGTGTTTGAGCCATCCTCCTTCCTGAGATTGAAGACCGAAGTATGGATCAGTCCACCGATGCCACCCCAGCATGATGAAGGCATCAGCGATGAGGCATAGCGAAATCCTTCACCTGTTCTCCCCGACGATCAGGCGCTTGGGCGTTGTGGTTTCCGCCGTAAGGTGAGGAGCTATGACCCCTTTCCTTCGCGACGGCGCGGCCGCAAGACCGTACACCCCGGTCCGGGATCCTTCCAGCCTAAAAAGACCCAACGTTTCCATCCGCGTTGGCGCCTAGTTTCCCCGTCGCTTTTCTAGACGTCGAGGTCGCTCAGCACCGTCTTGCAACCGTCGTACCGAATGGGTTTTTCTGCCCCATGACTTTTTTATCACGAAACTCCCCGATCGTCGCAAATTGATAGCTTCCCCCACAGGCGCCCCGAGCAAACGACCATTGCGCATCACATTTTTATTAAGTTCTCCCCGCTTCCTTCCCACCCTTCCAACCACTTTATGTCGACAATAGAGGTGACTTCCGGACCTCGGTTTTATTTTTTTTAGAACCCTCGCCCCAGCCCCTCCCCTGCGTTCCCTTTCCTTACAGGCAACCTCCCGTAAGATTCACGCCATTAGTGTGGATGGTGGATGATCCCCATCCTCAACTCAGTTCGAAAGTTAGAAACACAGGCCCGGCATTCTTATACTGATTACGGGAGAGCCATTCCGTTCAGGGTGCTTTACCCGGCAGTGTACGCCGTGGTGCAACGTGACCCTGTTTCTTCCCCCCCCCTGTACAAGTATTGTCGATCTTTGAAAATGCCTCATTTCCTCCATGGTCCCCTTTCGCTTGGTTCCACCCCCCACCGAAAAACGCCGTCTGATAGTTGAACTTAACCTCTTCTTTTTGCTTTTTCCTTGTCGTTTTGTTTTCTCCAGGATTTCCGCTACGTACGGTTGTCCTTCTCTCTTCCTGGCCTTCCCACTGGCTATACCCCCAATATTGAATGAGGCGGACTGCGTGTCCCTTTTGGCGTTCCCCCCCGGGTCTCAGAAATCCAAAGTTTGCCAGCCATCGACAGCGCCCGCGATTTTTTTACTACTTTGAATGGAAGCAATTATCCGAGACCGAGTGTACCAGTCTTCCCCTCACCGCCCAACGTCCCCCTCAACGCGGATAGAATACCGTCTTCCCTAAGATCTTTTCCTGCACCTGCACCGTTGGTTGTTTCCTCAATTTTTTTTTTTCCCTTTGGGTAGGATCGCGTACGTTCTTCCCGCAAAAGGACCCCAGAGAGTCCTTCCAGTCTGCGCTTCCCGGCCTTAATTCTCGGGTTTCCTTCGGAGAAAGCAATTACCCCCCCCTTCTTCTTCACATGGCTTTCCCCATTGCGTTTCCCCAGGAACCCCGATCGTAGTCTGTTTAGTTCGGAATAGTCCTTCATCCCTTTTTTTTTTCCATGTCTGCCGCAGATCGGCCCAGTCTGCGAGTCTCTGTCATAGGTCTTCATAGTACGCTTCCTCTTCAGAATCGACCCCCCCCCCGCGCCTCTTACTCAATTAGACCCGACTGATATCCTTCTTATCTCGAAGCTTCGCGTTTCCTTTGATATGACGAGCTTGGGAAGTCGAAAGATCCCTCCTTTTATACCCTTCCCCCCTTTTCAACAGTTTTTCTAACGTCTGAAGCGTGCATGGAAGTCGACACCCCCCACTCCTCTCCTCCCCTCCCGCTTTTTCATCATACGACTACCCCCTTCTCCCCATCCCATTCGTGGACTACCCAATACGCTCCCCCTCACCTCGAGACTGGGAAGCCACCGTACCGACGACCACTGTGTGAAGGGTCAACATACATTTTCCCTTCCTTCCAGATTCAGAAGAGTGAAGCACTGGATTCCTCCTTCCCTTTTTATCCCTTTACGCGACCGCTTGTCGTCGCCCTTACAAGGTGACTGCCCCTACCCTCCCGATAAACCAGGACAAGTCTCCCAATTTTCGATGCTTCTCTCTCTATATTTTAGAGTTTTTATTCACATTGGCGCCCCTTCTAGTGTTGACTCAATCCCTCCCTCGCCCTGGAGGCGATAAATGGGACCACCTCACCCGGAATGTTATCACCTCCCTCCCTCCCTTGCGTCGTTTTTCCCCATTCCCGCCAACTGGCCTTTTAGAGTTCAAAAGCTTCTATTCTTTTCTCCCCGTGCTCCTGTGCGGAGAAACACCCCCAATGACCCTTTCCCCCTGGATCTTACACTTGGCCCCGCGTAGTCTTGCGTGATTTCGACCCCCCCCTCGCGACACCAGCTTTTGCCGCGGTGTATTTAAGTTCTCCCCTGAACGCCCTCCCTTTTGTCGTCTTACACCCACACCCACGGGTCAGCTGTGCTCGAAATCAGGACATCAGACGATTCCCTCTGTGAAGCCAATTAGCCCGCCCTATTTCACATACCGGCTCCCCCCTCTTCGGATGTATTCTCGTTGCCTCCTCCTGGTGTTGTTGGACTCCTCGACTTTTTCCTCTGAAGACCCCCCTGAGGCCTACCTTCTCAACTGTATGGTGGTACTTTTCGAAATATTACCTGCCGATGGTGCTCTTTTCTATACGCTGATCCCTTGTTCAAGGGGTGATTGATACGCTCTTTACCACTATCCTCACCCCTGGCTCCTTTGTGTACGTTCGTTTAGATACATTTCTTCTGCGCATCTGTCGTATGACTTTCCACTTCACTTGTTTTGCCGACACGATCCTGCTTCCGTTTGCGCCAATCGAGCCGCTGTCCCCGTGGCCGCAAAGTCCGGAGTCTTTGCGCAATCCCTCTCCTCCTTCCTGCGTGAAGGGCTTCTTCGTCTAGTACGATCTTTGCGAGGATGACCATTACCCCAAGTATCGCCCGATCACAGATTTGCCCACCAGATCTACGCCAATGACGAAACTTTTTCTCCCCGTGGTACTGTCTTGTCGGGTTTGCCTTCAGCCTTCTCCAATTGGCGGTAAGACGGCGGAACTTCCGATGCGCTGCAGGCCCCCCATTACTTCTCCGCCCCCCCCCCCCCCCCCCCCATTCTAGGATCCTGTCCTTCTAGTACAATTTTAAGATTTGCCACCCCCCCCCCCCTTGAATTCCTTGTTTTTTTTGCACTTGGTCTTTCTGCTCTTTCTTGACTTCATTCCCCCGCTTTTGATTTCTTCGTCCTGGTCCTATGGTGAGTTCCTCTGGTTTTCGTTTTTTCCTTCCGTTATTTCCGTCGCCTTTTTTAATCCCATTCTTGGCGTAATTTTTCCCGTGTCAAGCTTCCTCTCTCGCTTATGTATACCCCACCAGGCGTTCGCCCGATCCTTATAAAAAGGAAACCAACCGCGTAGATCCTCCCCCCCCGTCGCCCAATTTTCCGCGGCTAATCCCCCTTGCTCCGATGACTGCAGGGAACTCGTAAGTCTGGCCTTCAGCTCCACGAACCCTCTCCTCCTGGATTTATCTTCCGGACGACTGTCTTCGCCCGGCTCCGCCCTGAATATCAACACCTCCGCACTTTTCCTCCCTTTTTTTTTCTTCGCCAGGTCCCCCTTATAGTTTTCCCTCTTGACCACCCGCGTCGGTCTTCGTTTTTGATTCGCCCACCCTAGACTTTTCGCGCGTACCTGGGTTTTTCCCTCTCCTTTTGCTTCTTTTTAACTGCAACTTGGCGCCTCTCCCCCAGAACCTTTCGGTGCCGTCCACCGTCCCTCCCCCTTTTCCTCCATGCTTTCGTGCGCGGCTAGAGCAGTGGCTGGATTTTTGGAGAGTCCCAGTATTTTCTCTTTTTTTTTTTTTGCATCTCAATTCCCAATCCGATTCACTGCTCGATCTGTCCCCCTCCCTTTTTCGGTAGTAGACCTCTTTGCGAAAACCCCCCTGTAGAGACTTTCTCCCCCTTTCCTTTGGCCCTACCTGAATATAAATTTTCCGGAAGGTGCCCCCTACTCGCTCACATTACGACTCGCTTCCTTTGACCCATGTTCCCTAAGACATCTTTTTCCCCCATTTCTCCCTTTTTCCCCCTAGACGACGTCCTTTGCTGGAAAACGCCCTCCAACTTGACCCATAGTTCTATTCTTTTTAGCCATATCTAACTCCCCTTTCGCCGGCAAACCTTTTGACTTGTGAGCAAAGATTTCACGGCTTACACCCATTTTGTTACGCTCACAATGGTATGACATCCATTCTATTGTACATCTGATTTAACCTGCTTAATGTTATTGCATACTTTCATCCTCCTTGTCCTTTGGAATTCCCCTCACCCCCAGTATTTCCCCCTTTTGCTGACGATTTCGTTAGTCTTCTTTGGAAACTTCCTGGTCCCCAACGGTGACCTTGGCCCCAGTCCGTTTTTCTCTCTTTTGATGATACTATTTCCACCGGAAGCCACAACTGTCGACCTCATAGTCGCCCCACCGTTTGCTTTGCCCGAATTCTTTCCTCGGCGGTTCATCTCGTTGAGACACATTTCTTTCTATGGGTGAGATTATCACATAGGCCCCCAGTTGTGCGTTCTCCCCCCCCGATAGTTTTGCTTATTCATAATCGGTACCCCCTTCTTTGGCCCCTTTTTCTTTTTTTTTTGCTACTCCGCTAGATGGAGACATTCAAGCAAGTACTTCGCAATCCTGACCTTTATTTCTGGGTGATCTGCCCCGATCCCCCTTCTACTGCCATTTTGACGGTTGGTATTGGCTTCACCCTGTCCGTAGTTTCCCCCTTACGGTTACTCACCTTCAATTTTCAGATTCCCAAGTTCCTCCTGACCCTTTTCCTAGCGCTTGACTCGTTTCATCCGTGTCCCTTTCGATACCTCCTTTTACCCTCTTGCGTGTCATCCATGCTTGTTTTTCATCGTCTCAGCGAGGTCTCTGCATCTCTTGAGCAACCCTACTCCCGGAAGAGCCTCTTCTCTTTCCAATGTTCCTTCCTGCTCCCCCTTCAGATACCCAAGAGACCCTTTTTGATCGTCATGACTTCTCGCCATGTCCGATATTTTTGGATGTCCTCATTACCCGAGCTCTCTAGTCCCCCTCCCAACACCCTCTTTTAACCCCCTGGTACCGTTTTCGCCCAAATTACCGAACGAACGCGAAAAATTCTCCGGCCTCTCGATTTTTTTCGTTTTCGCTTTGGTGACCTCCCGTACTTCTTTTTCCGCTTACCCTCTTTCATCTCTCATTCCTCTCAACGGATTAGGCCTATCTAGCCCTCCCTGCAAACCGGATTTTGTGTCGGTAATTTAAGATGTGGTGCGTTGTCGGTCCCTTGTAGGACCCAAAATTACTGTTGTGATTTCCTGGTTTTGCCCAGCAACGAGTTTTCTCGCAAGCCCCATACCCTATCAGCTTTCTCTCCCTGACCCCTTTCTCGTTCTCCCGTGTCCATAGGTGCCTCTTTTTAGTGATGTTCCAGTCCCCCCAAGGCCTAACTTGGCTGTCATGGCGCATCTCCCCATGTCTGTTCTCGGTTGCCTATCGCCTCCCTCCATTTCTCTTCGCGCCTCCTTGAGCAGTGCATTTACCATTCTGAGTGACCTCTTTTTATTTAGTACGTAGGGGTTGAACCAGACTTCCTTCGCGTCACGCTTTCTCCCCCCAATATCCCCCCTGTTGAATGTATTGCCCAACGGCTTTGCGAGTCTTTTTTTTTCGCGTCTTATCTCTTCTAATACGAACCCCCCCGGAATAGGTTCAGTATCCCTTACCAATGTACTATCAATTTTCCCTTTCGTCGTTCCCTCCCTCTCCCTAGCTGTTCATGGCTTACGTGCGAAACCTCCTCCTTCGAGGTGCTTTTACTACTTGACCCAGTAGCAGCCCCAAAAAAAATACCCACCCCTACCATCTTGAGATTTCCTAAGTTTATTTTAAATCCAGGAATGACGAACTTCTGTCAGATGTCTATCCCCTCTTTCTCTTCCGATTTTTGAGATTGAGGAATAGTTATATGACGGCGATTTTTTTTGTCAGTCCTACAGATGGTCGTTGCGACAGTTTGTATAGCCCCCTCCACCTCTCTAAGCGTGTTCAGAGTAACCGTACTCTCTTTTTCCCCCTCTCCTTTTTTTTTTATCTCGATAGTTACACTCTTATGTGTTTGGTACTCTTTCTTTTGTCAACAGTGAAAAGTGAGTTCCGCATTCGATTCCCTCCTCCTGTCGCACTCCAACGCTAGGGCCATTCCGCCTCCTTTGCAAAAACTCGTAGCTTTCCCTATCCTACGGTATCCACCAAGAAATCCACATTGTTTCACTTAGGGTCGACTTCCGAGAGCCGGCTACAGGAGTTTCTTCTTTGACTCCCCTTTTCCCCTATTCCTAAAGAAGAAGAGACTTTCTCCCCATCTTATAAGCTCCATCAATCATTCTCCGAAGGAAGCGAGAAAGAACCTCCTCATTGACTTCCTGTATTCTCCTCGACCATCATCCGTCCTCTTTTGTTCTATAGATCCAATATGTAAAGAAAGAAACCCCCTCTCTAACTCTACCATCCTTTCTCTCGTTTCACACACCCCGCCCCAAAACCTTAAACTTTCCTAGTGCCGTCCCGGTAGACCCCCCAAAGACTCTCCTCTCTTAGACCTCCTTCCCCTACTCTTACAGGGATACGCCTCCCTATCCACTAATGGAAAGTTACAAGAGTGTCTTCGCGAATGCCTCCCCCTCTGTCAACCGAATCCTTCTCTAGCACGTCACCCAAAAACCTGGGCGCCCCCTCACACGAAACGTAGGCCCTCCTTCCCGGCTTCGCTGACCGCGCATTTTCTCTCAGCTTCTTATCAGGAAGGTGACGCGAAAAACTCTCATTGGCGATCGGCCAACCGCGCTCTGAAAACAAGGTGATGGCAAGAGCCAAAACCCAAACCTCCCTCCCGTCCAGCCTTGAAGATGACTTCTCCTGTGCCTAGCCTTCTTCCCCTCTTCGACTATGATAACAACCCGTACCCCTAGTTCCTCATTGCCGAAAACTAAACTCCCAGATCCGATGATGACCCCCCCCTCAACGAATCGTCCCCCCGCTCTATTGATACTCCGTGGTTCTGTTTGCCCCCCTTCTCCCGCTTGTTTGGGGTAGGGGATAAGCACTGTCCGTTCGTGTAGACCCCCACCAGACTCTGGATTCCTCCCTTTTCCCTATGATTTTCTCTGAACCGCTGCTGAGTATTTCCGTGGAATTCTCCCCCCTCTAGGGTTCTGTCGCCCTTCACCTCTTTTCCTATTGATCCAGGAAAACTATGACCCCCAGAGAAGACCCGTTGGGGTGGCGGTTTTTTTCCAATTAGACGCATCAAAGCTCCCAGTCCAAGCGGTTTCCTCTCCAGGATTGCCTGACCATGCCCATGAGCCGTCGTCCGATCGGCGCTTGGAACGCAGCGCACCATAACCTGCGTGGATTCAGGTCGTTTTACATTAATTTTCCCACCCCCGTTTCCTTCTGAAGAGATTGAGAGACAGTGGCGTCTAGCTTCCTCATATTTTCAGAAGTAGAGTCATGAGGCCGCCGGCGGACCCGTCACACCCCCGAGGGGTTCCGATGTTCCCCTCCCTGATCTTCCCCACCACTAAATGTCGTGTAACGCCATTCTTTCTCGTGCAAGCGGACCGTCCCGAGCGACCTTTTTGCGCCCCTCGCTACCGTGCCATTATCGGCATCCCAATGTATGTAGACGATCCCGAAAAGGCGTCGGCGGTTCCCCCCCTTGCCGAGCCCTTCCCCCATACTACGGTTCCATAAACCAGTTGACCAGGCGGCCCCCCAAACAGAAAGGCCTACCTCTTCACGCGTGACGTGAATTGATCCCCCCCCCCCCTCACTGATAAAGCATTTCTTCAATTCTCAGCCACAGGCTGACGAAATCAGGTGAGTCCGGATCATCCATTTCCCTGTTTCCTTGAACGAGAACGGTACCGTGCCCCCCGACGTTTCTCCCCACTCCCCTGTTTTGCGTATCTCCAGTTAGTCTTGTGATTCTGGTCGAACTCCTTCACTCGTCCTTCCGTACAGCTTGGCCTACCCAATTCAACGCACGTTCCTTCTGATGGTTGGAAACAAAATGAATTGGAAAAATATTGTTTCGATTAATTGGTTTACCCCTTCCTTCTTTCGGATACATTAGGTCCCGACTTATCATTGCATTCCCTGTATACCATAATGCTACATTCAGGTATGCCTACTTCGCCACGACGTCACTTTTCCAGAAACCTTGACCTACTCCCACGAAACGGCGGTTCTCCATCTTGAATCGGACAGTTAAGTTATAATTTCAAGATTCGCGATTTCTCCTCACCCTCCCTGCCCCCCTCAGAATCCAGTAGCCATCTCAGTCCCGCGAACTTTCCTTGGCGCCCTGTTCCTTTAAAGCCACAGGAACGTTATTGGTTCAAGAGTCCTCCCTCCCTTGTCTTTTTGCTTCTCCTATCTTTTAGAAAGTTAACCGGAGACTCTAATCCATGCCCTAGAGTCGCCCTTTTTCCTCCTTATTAGGTCGTTTATCCTGTGCTCCTCCCTCTTTATCACCTCTCCCCCCCAATAACTTCATGATTTTTGGATTCATCGAAAACTTTTGAACATCATCGTCTTCTGTGTATGGCCGCCCCTAGCGGCCGCTTACTGCTGTCTGGAAGCGGTGCCCTGCCTTCCTTCTGGCTTTCCTTTTCCTTCTTCAGCTTTTCAGTGAAGATGTCCCCCTGAAGCCCTACCCTCTCTCTTGCGTAGGCCCATGAGTCTGCTTGATTCTAGACGCTATGGGCCTTCAATTTTGATATTTCATCTTTCAACCGCCTTTTTAAGTAGAATCACCTTTAGAGCATCCCCGTCAACATCTTCCTCTCAGCGATTCTCCTTCGCCCCAAAGCAGCGGCCTTCCCCAGCCTGCAGCCACGAAACCCTATCCCCCCCATTCGGCCCTGACGACTCCCCATCCACGTACATCTTTTCCTTAGCACTTACACTTGCCGACTTGGACGCCCCTTCACGACCCCCCTTTCCCATTTCTAGGGAGTGAGCAGCTATGTCCTATGATCCCTTCTCCCGTTTTTGATGGATTAGTCATTCTCTTTTTCCCTTCCTCGACAGCGGCCTCTCCCCGAGCTCTTTTCCGCACGGCTGCTTCTCTCAAGGCATCCCCCACACTCCCGATCGATCACCCTTGATGCGTCGGAAGTTGCGCGGTGATCGCTTTCCATGTTCGCCTGAGGAGAAATTCTTCTCATTTCAGTTGAATTTTCAACGTCGACTCCGTCTCGTACGACGGTCGGGTGTTTTATCTTTTGCTAGTGTGTACTGCAAATGAACGTTTATCTCTGCCTCCCGGTGATTCTAAATGCCGTTCCCCCTGGCTTTAGCCTCTATTGCCAGCGGATCTAAT
>Ga0179593_1356260_pt1 | contig 10546 bp, 16 predicted proteins | sample CZODoug2_1_08_16_FD_185931 | JGI IMG/M metagenome (GOLD analysis project Ga0179593, IMG submission 185931) | Vadose zone soil fungal communities from Angelo Coast Range Reserve, California, USA - CZODoug2_1_08_16fungal (PacBio error correction) | ecosystem: Environmental > Terrestrial > Soil >... | reverse complement strand
CTCGCCTGAAAGTTTCTGGCCCCCCCCGAATAATTTCTCGCCCGACCGTCGAGTGTCCACCCCCATGTCAATGATTATCGATCCTTTCTGATGATTTCTAGCCTCCCTCATTACAAGTTTCCACGACTACCCTTCCTTCCTTGTGTTAATTTTGTTCAAGTTGTGAGGCCAGTTCCCGGGCGACCCCCCTTCGCCATCGGAACGAATAACAATCGCCGGTTGCACTGCGGCTCCTTTTTTTTCTTTCCTCTTTTGCAGCCCCTCACCTGACTGACCGTTGTGTCTGAACGCCAAAGACCCCTTTTTTGAACCTTCCATTAAGTGATTTTTTAGCCCTGTGCCATGCGGTTTCCATGGCGTCGACACCCTTTCTCAGACTTTCCCTGTCTCTGCCCGGAGTTACATCGAGCTTATCTTGGATCAGTCCGCACAACCCCCTCCTCTTTAACGAAGTGCCCTCTTTTCATGCCACTTGGTTTTGTGCGTACCCAACCGTTATGTAACACTCTTCCCATGCCTCCCTCGTTGAGACCTCGGCCTTCGTTTGTGAACGATCTTTTTTCAGGCATTTTTCCTTATCGGGTCCCCCACTCTTCGCAAAACACGCGGTGCCTCACTGTTCTCCTCTTTTGCTCAAGATTCTATCTGAGGCCCATGTCACCTCAACCCAGCGTTTATTCGGCAAAATACGGCCCCCTCCATAGTGCTTGTACTCGGTGTGTCCACACCTCCCATTGGGCGCCCGCTTGAGTCAGTACCACCAAACCCTTAGCACCGCGTTGAGCCTTCCTTTCTAAGGCCGGAGAACCGCTCTTTTCCGCTATATAGCCACCCTCGCCCTCCTCCCTTGTTTTCTCCCCCAGGTTCCCCCCCTTTTCTCGGCAGACCTTGATCCCTCCTGCACTATTGGGGTCTCTGGCGTTCCTCGTTTCTCCCGCTTCTCTCCTTCCCTCCTTCCCGGTGAGAACAATATTTTAGCTACTCGAGAGTCTCCCCTGTTTCCATTTCCCTCCTCGCCAGAATCTCCCGTCGCTTAACCTGGCCCCGCCTCTTTCCCCATGGTTGTTCCAAGGTTTTTTTTTCATGAAGTTTTTAAGGCGTGTGATCCTTTCGGATAAAACAGAACCAGGCTCTCAGGCGACTCTCCACGTTTGGGTAGCTTCGTTTTCTTGTCTCGTCTTTTCCCTCCCTGTGTACCTTCCACCTTACTGCATTTTTGATCGGCCGCCCCTTCCCTGGTTCCCTATCAAATCTCTCTGACATCTTTGGCATTTCTTCTCCCGGATTACAGAATATGTTTTCCCCCCCCCAACTTCCTCGCATGTTTGTTTTTTTTTCCACTTTCCTTCCTGAAGCCAGGCTGGGCCCCGACCCCTCTTCTCTCTGAGGAGAATGTATTCAATGGTTGGTGTCTCGATTTCAAGCTGGAAGTGATCCGCAACTGAGATTCGAACCCCGGGACCCCCCCCCACCCAGCCTCTCGAATTTCCGTAAGAATCTTTAGCCCCCCCTGCTGGCCCTTCGCCTCGTCCCCCTGAAACCCTTCACTTTGACCTTCCCTTTTCGGCTTGCGAGGCGATGTTTCTATTGTCTGTGTGTCGATTCTAGGCCGCTGATTGCTTTTATTGCGTTTCGGCCCTGTATTGGCCATGTCAAGACAGTCAAACCTTCTTCACTTGTCGTTAATGCCTGGAGAGTTGCCCCATTCACAATCAATTTTTTGAACGTAACCAATCTAATTTTGTCCACCAAGTCCCCTGCCCTTTCCTTTTTCCCCCTTGAAATACGTCCCTTGCATAGCATCCAGAACCGAACAGATCCTCCCCAATGGCCGTCTTTTAGTGCCAGTCTTCACGGTCCGGCGGGCGCCTCTCCTTGTTCTCTGCCAGTTAAACGCCTGTATGCCCCTTTTTTTTGTGAAGGAGCTTTGTAGCTGTGGTTTCGCGATTAGACCTTTCCCCCCACCAGTGGGGGCACAGTTCCTTTTGTTACCGCGTGCCTTGTCCCTTAGTTCCCGCAAGTGACAGCTTTTTTTTCGTTCGGATCGACAATTCCAGCCCGGAGTGATCTTTACCGCCCTTAAGAGCGTATTTTAAGCATGTTCTTTCTTCCTAGATCTTTGGTGGGCTAAACGCTCACCCCCGTGCTGTCACGTTAGTTCCGCCATTTCCACACTCCTTCTTGAATGGAAGGTCCCCGGGGGACTGGGAATGCCCATCACTTGACGAGAATGCTTACAGGAGATATAGGTTCGGAGATACTCGACACGTCTTCTATTTTTTACCACTTCACCCCCCCCCCCCACCCCCAAATGCCTTTTATATGCTTTTGGCAATCTATTCTTGGGTTCTAGGTTAGTGAAATGATTTTATTCCACTTTTTGAGGAGGGGGGATTGTTTTTCTGAGGGGTGGGGGTTTGGGTGTCGTGCTATCTTGTGTGGGTTTTGTGGTTTTTTTTTTTGTTGGTTGGTGGGGGGGTGTGTGTTTTTCGTTTTTTTTTTTTTTGGTTTTTTTTTTATTTTTCTTGCTTGGAATGGCCCCCCGGCGTGGCTAGCCAGACGTTACAGCCCCGATGATGCTGACATCTTGAATCCCCCTCCAGTATTTTTCTCCTCTGAGGAGGCATGACAATTGATTTTCATCCTTCGATTGACTACCCCGGGGGTTTAGTAGCGACCCCTTTAGGGCCATTTTTTTTTTTGCGAGCTTTTTTGCTTTGATTTTGTTCGGACCTAGCAATTCTGGTCTTGCGCCTTGCAAGCCACGCCTTGTTTTTGGCCATGACTTCCTTTTTTCCCCCCAGAAAACATTCCTTTTCTCAAAAGTTGATTTCCCTTTTTCACTCCCCCCCCTTCCCCCCCCCCCTTTGCATTAATTGGACAATTGAGAGAAAATGCAAAAAATGTGAGTTTTTCAGAGCATTCGGTTCCCCCCCTCTTCTTCCTATGTTTTTTACCGAGTTATTGCAGCCCTGTTGATCCCTTACGTGAGATTTCCCTTGCCCCTGAGATTTCCTTTCTTGAGTCGTCGGAGTGGGTTCGTGATGGACAATGGAGTCACGTTCAAGCCTCTCTTTTGAGGCACCCAAGGGTTTTGTTTGAGACAACAAGAACCCCCCCCTTGACCCCCATTTCAAGCTCACTGTCTCTCCTTGCTGAAAGCTCTTAAATGCGCCTTCCAAAAGCGGAAGATCCCAAGTCGTCTTTTCTTGAGGAAAAGCGATCCGCACTTTGTCACTTGCCTGGTGACTGGGCTAAATTTTTTTCGTACACCCGACGGATAGTTTTTCCACGTTTTTTGGAACCCCATCTAATCGCTCCGGCACACGCTCCGAAAGGAGGCTTTGAAGGGGACAGCCTCCTCTTTTTTCCTGTTTCTAGGACGAGTTGGGCCCCCGGCCGAACGTGTTTTCCCCCCTTTAATGTGAGCTCGTCCCGTCCTTCCAGTGCAATGTCTGGCGGTACATTCTGGTCCGGGATGTCCGCGCCCTTTTTCCCTATTGGGTTTTTCCCTTGCTTGAGTGAATCTCCGGAGACCAGTTTTCCGGTTTACTCTACCCAGGTGCGGCACCTGCGATTCCTGTTCGACATGACAGAAGTCAGACCACCCTCCCCATAACCAGGATCTTCGTCCCCAGGTTTCACTTTCCCCCCTATCTTTCTATCATGCAAGAATTCCATGGAAGTACCAGGTTTTTAGTGGTTGCAGTTGGTTCGTTTATACGATTTTTGGTTTAATGACCGGGCTACGGGTGGCGAAAGAGCGTCTGAGCTTGATGTGTGTTTTCTTTGGGTCCCCAGCTGTCACTTTATGGACCAAGAATTTGGATTGCGTGAATCGTTTACTCCCCCTCTCCCCTCCCCTTTTTTAATTAATGAGAGTTTGGATTCCCTTGAAGGTTCGGGACTGGCTTATCAATGCTGCAGTCTTTTTTGAGAAGCCCAGAATTTTCTCTCCGACTCGCCTTTAAGTACACAGCTCCAGAAGGTTTTGGAGTAGATTTGGAATTCTGATTTCAAGGTTAACTGCTCAGATTCCCGGGCCGTTTTGTCCTTTTGGCTCTATATCATTAGTTTCATGTTGCGAATAGACCCACGACCCCCAACCCGGGTGGACATCCGCCTGAGCTTTTTTGAATAGAAAGATCACGGATAATCATAGCAAAATGTCCCACGATAAGATAGTTAGGTTCCGCTTTTGAGTTGAGGCTTCCTTGTATATGAGGAGAAATATATTGCCCACATTTTTTCACTTTAGGCTTTCTACGAGTTTCCCTTTTTGGATCAAAACCAGATTGAAGGAGTTTCTGAAGGTTTTGGAGTGGTTTTGGTCTTCTACCTTTTTTCTTTTGACGTTGGAGTGTGTTTTTGTTTGGGGTTTTTGGTTTGTGGGTTGGTTTTTTTTGGTTTTTTGGGGTTGTTCGGCCCTTGTTTGTTTTTTTGTTTTTGTTGTTTGCCGCGAGTGGGCATTTTCCACCACGGGATCTTGCGAGATTTGGGGGTTGCGCGCCAACCCGGCCTTGTTTTTCCTGTGAGAATTTTTACCCCCGAGGATACCTTGTAATTTGGTGTCGCCTTCGCCCCGCGGCGCATTTCCCTTCTGCGTTGATGGAGCACGATTCCGAGCTTCGGACCGTAGCATCTTTTGTTTTGAAGGGTGCCCCTTGGTGGGAAACTCTCCACGGGACTTTGCCCTTCTCCACCAGGGCTACCGCCGGATTCCCCGCCTCTCATGGTCGATTATTTTCCACGTCTCCGTTGTCCCACTTCGTTTTTTTGGTCGATGGCCCCTTCACTCCCTCCGTTCCCCTCTGTTCCTTTTTTCCGAGGGTTTACGTGGTTACGCCCATGGCCGGGACCAAATTCTTCCATTCCGGATTGTTTTTTTGACGGAAATTTCTTTCGAATCCCCGATTTCCCCGTAGTTTCTCCGTTATTTTTCCAGGGACTTCGATTTGACTTCCCAACGTGATCCTCCCCCTTGTGCCCCCAACATTTCACCAACTCAGCATTACCTTCCTTTAACGGATGCTCATTCGGCTGCCCGTCACCCGGAATTTCTGGTGCCTTTGCCATATTAGCGCTCGGGACTTTTTTTTCCTCGTATTTTGTATTGGCCCTGGTCTGAGACCCTTTATCAGACCCTTCCCCCTCAGTTATCAAGCGTTTTTTTGACAAATGTTCTCACATTCTTTCTTCTGGTCCCTCTTTTTTTCAAACCAGTTTCTTGTTTCTTACTTTCCCGGCTTACTGTCCCAATCCACACCCCGACCGTGGAGAGATCGATATACTGTTTTTTTAATCTCCGGCTAGACCATTCTCCTTTGGTGTGTGAAACTGACGGATTCCCTTTTCTTTTTTTTGGTTGAGATCGATCAGTTCCCTTGCAAACACCGCCCCTATTTTCTGCCGCGCCCTTTCTAGGGTCCACTGAAATATTTTATCGATTTGTGTTTTTGTGATTTGCCGTGAGATCCTTCCAGAAAGTTCCCCCCCCACAATTTCCCGCCCCGGGCGATCGCTTGTGTTCCATTCTTTGAATCCTACTCTGTAGACGCCAGTGACGGGCTATCCTTCTCCCATCTGCAAGATTCCCATTTCTGGGCCTTGGCTTCCGCGTGCGACTAAGGGGCAGCCCCCGACAATACTGCCTGTGCCGCGCCACATAATTTACCAGTGACACTGGGAACGAGCTGGGTACACTGCGTTCAGTCCTTGATCCTCATTTTGCTCATCTGACGCATACTTTCTCCGTCTTCGTTACATTCTCAGGTTATCTCCCCGCCAAGTCCTTTCACCCCCCCCCAAATAATACTTTTGTTGCTTTTTTTTAGTTCCCATGCCCCCAATTGGTTGTCGGACCCGAATTTGCAACCAAACTATTCCATTCACGCATCGCGACTCGTCTTTCTTCGGGCAAGACCCAACCCTTACTCCCTTTGTGAAGTCCGGTTTGCCAATACTTGTACCGCCCCCATAGTCTTGTCCAGAGGTCTCTCTTCCTTGAACGGCGCCCCGTGACTCCGACTTACAATGCTACACCCCCCACACGTTTTTACTGTTGGGTATTATGCCGGAAACATCACTTCCTTCAATAGTGACGGTCCTCGGTACGAGCAGAAAAACTTTTTGAGCTTGGCGTCCACCACAATTCCCTCCAGGTGTCCTCCTGACCCCTTTTTGTTCTTCCCGTCCTGATCCACAGCTAATTTGTCGCTAAGCCATACCCCCCCCCAAATCCGCAGAATCGACACCCCTCCCAAACCAGTTTCTCTGCCGACCCCGAGCTCTGCATCTTGGGATCGTGGCGACACTGTCTCGTTATTTCCAATTCTCCTTAAGAGGTTTTTGCCCAGAACAATTCGTATCCCCCGCAATTCCCTTCTGTCCATGCAATGGATCTCCTCCCGGCCAGGAGACACCCTGTCTATTTCCCCCAGCTATCGCCTTCGGTGGTTTTTTTTTTTTTTTCTTGCAATTTAGATTCTTCAATTATTCGTTGGTCCTGATTCCAACCCGTCCCTCTTTTTTATTTTTTTTGTTTTCTCCCCCCTTTCGTGTTTTTCAGCACGTTTGGTTCCGCACCCTGACTTTGACTTTTTTACTCGTTTCCCTTCCCCATGCCTCTGCAACCTTCTTCCCCATTCTTTAGGTGCATTCAGTGGAGAGAATTCCACAACCTTGGCCTTCTCACCACCCCCTCTCTCAACTTTTCAGTGATTTGCCGAACATTTTTTTCCCCCTCTGTGATCATTTCTTGTGCTGTATGCTCGACGAGTTCTTCCCACCCCCCAATTCGCCCCTTCCTTCTACTTTTTTCCCTCCCCTCCCCCCCACCTATAGACTGCATCAAGTCGTCTTTGTCCCCCACAGCGCCTCCTCATTCTCTACACCCATACTTCCACATTACTCCCCTTGTCCCGCCCCCCATTTTAGCGCTTTCATGCCCGCGTGCTTGCGTCTTTGCGCCACGAAGATACGGTTTTGTATTTTCCCCTTCCGACCCCGGTCCATCTCCCCCCCGGGGTGCTGTTTCCCCCTTGTTTCCGTTCACTGTAAACCCCACCTGGTCCACAGAGTAAACTCAAGCTTTCCTTGGTCACACAAGTATAAACTTTTCCGTTCCAGGAACATGTCCAGTGCTGCTCCTCCCAGAGAAGATCACTCCCATCAAGTGTTGCCTCGGTTCCGATCCCTTTCTTTTTCTTCAAACAAAGAGTGTCGTTGGCCCCCCGCGCCTTTCCGTCCCTTTTTTCCCCTACCTAGGTCTGTATTAACACCGTTGAAGTTTGAGCTTTTTGCGGGATAGAAGTAAGTTGTATATTTTACCAACCCTGAGGTGTTGAAAAGACTTCCCTTCCTTAGTGGAAAGTTTTGGATTCCCCTTCCTGAGCTCCTTCCCCCCAAATTCCAAGTTTTTTCTGATCAAGATTTGTGCCAGCTCCCTGACGAACTGGTCTCCCGATTCCCCCTCTCTTACGCTCTTCCTCCATCGCGCCTCCTTTTCTCGTGCTCTAGATTATTTTATTTGGTGTTTTTTTTTTTTGCGCACTCTCAACCCGTGCTCGCGATTGAACGTCCGCCATGTCCCCTCCCTTTTTCCCCCCACCTTTTCTTCCTAGCCCCCTCAGCCGTCTCCCTGGTGCTGGAGCTTTTCCCATCTCCACTCCCCTCCGGTCCTGTTCTATCCGCACGAGTTGTCCCCTCCCCCCCCTCAGTCTGACGCCCCAACCAACCTATGCCATTTTTCATAGCATCTTCCCCGATCCTTCCCCTTTTTTTTGAAGGTAGGGCCCCCCATGGCGTTCTCCGAAGGTGTGGGATTGTTTCTTTTTTACCTTTGTCATGTGCCCCGGGTGGCTATTCACCTCACCTACCCCTCTCTTTTTCTCACCCTTCGAACAACAACGCATCTGACGTTTCGAGAACAAATCGGCTTCAGTCCCCAGGATTATTTCTTCCTCTCCTCCTTTTGGTTTTCTGGCGCCGGATAACACCTCATGCAAGCAGGCTTTGTCTCTGCTTATGATTGCCCCCTTTTTATTTTTTTTTCGTACGTTTCAGCAAATTTCACTGGTTTCTTTTAGCCCCTTCTGCATCCCGCCGTTTTTTCCCATGACCTGACGAACAAAAAAAAGCCTATTTTTCCCCCCCCCCTGTTCAGTCCTGTTTCACTTTTTCCACGTCACACAAGTTCATTCGAGTTGGCCCCAAGGCTCCGCGAAATTTTTTTTTCAGGGAAGTTCGTTCTCCTATTTTGTTTTCCCCCCCCCCTATTCCCCACTCTTACCATCTCCCCTTATATGCAGCCCTTTCCTTTTCGCCTTTCCAGTGAGTGGGCCAGTCAAACTTCTCACGAAGGCCTCCTTGTTTTCGTACGGTTTTTCTTTCTTTCCTTCTCACTTTAATAGAGACCCTCTGTTTCACAAGTCCTTTTTTCTCCCCCCCCCCAACCCCGCTCCGAAAGTTGAGCCCTATATTCACTGGTCCTGATTCCGCCCCCTGTTCTTCTTTATTTCTTCCATGTAGATCTCTACTATTTTTCACGTGCTTTTTTTGGGGCGTCAATGGCCGACTGTAGACTTTTCTTTCACCACCCCCCCCAGTTGGGACCCATAACATTCTATCTCCCGACACACGATAAAGCTCCCACCGGAGGTAGCTCCCTTCCGTTTAACCTGGCTGTTCCCTTTTGCTGGGTCCCCCCTCCTGTGGTGATAGCGTCTTCCTCCCCCGACCTTTTCCCCTTCCCTGGTCTGGATGTTCTGGTAGCACTGTGCTTCCCTTTCAAACGGTCCACTTTAGCCTTGTGGTTGGACCACCCTGAAATTGACGCTGTGCTTATTTGTTGTTATGGTCCCCCCCCTCCCATTCCGGAACACCCGCACCCCCTCAGTGGTGATTCTTGCTAAGGGGACCAATCTCCGAAACCGACCTCCTCTTGCTAGACGGAAACCTCACTCTTAGCCCCTCTTTCATCCTCTTCCATGGATTACCCCCCCCTTTGGCTGGTTCCTTGTTTCATTTTATACGAGATGAAGCTTCAAATGTTGAACAGAGGCCCTATCCCTTTCTGAGTGGTTGCCTATCTGAAATGCTTGCCCAGTCTTTTTCCCCTTGTTGACCCTTCCATTTTTCTCTTACAGACAAGGATCCCCCCTCGGTGTGAGGCACTCGGCGCCTTTTTTCCCAATCCCATGATGCAATTAATTCGGTTGTTTCTCAAAGTCCCCCTGTCATTGTTTTTCATACTAAGAGCTTGCAGGCCCCTTTTACCTACTAATGATTCTGGAGATTCTTGCCCTATCCTTTCCGTCCGTATTCCGGCCTGTGCGTAAGTCATTTTGCCGGCCATTTCTTCGTCTCCTAAAATTTCCCCCCCTTTGAGGCCCACCCCCCCTTTATTTGGATATGTTATATTTTTTTGAACCCGCCCTTCCCCCTGACTCCTTCATTTAATCCCCTTGTCCTAATCTAGTTCCTTTGTTCCTCGCGTGTTTCTACTGTCCGATATCGTTTCAAGATTTACTACGTAGATCTTTTTTACGTACCTTTTTTTTCCCCTTAGTTTAATTCCCTATCAGACCTTTTTCCGAGACCAGTTCTACCACATCCAAAAGATGGCGTAGTTCTTTGGTTGCGATCTGATCCTTTTCTTTTGCCTTTTGCTCCCCAATTTGATCTTTCGAGCCTGTTCTGGTTTTCGATGAGCCCAGAGGATTTTCCTTTTTTCTTTAATTTAACTTCTTCCAATTTGATTTTTTAGTAATTTTGTGTGGACCGTTTTCGCCTTCGGTAGCAAAATGTTATGAGGACTCTCCTTTTCTGCATGCCCTCTTTTTCCTACTTTAGAGAATTTTTATGTTTTGGCCCTTGTTTCCCTTTGGGTGAACTAGATATGATTTCCACCCGGGCGACACTCTGAGGAACTACCTCGTTGTTCCGCCCTTTATTGGCCCCCGACCTCACTTTTTTTCATTGGTTCCTCTAGAACTAACGACCTATTTTTCCCTTTTCATGTTACGAGGGGGTTTCCAACAGTCCGGTTTACCCAACCCTTCCGGGTCCCCACCCCCTTCTTCCCCCCTTATTCCTTTTGTTTTTGACGGACCTTTTTAAAATTAATCTTTCTTGTCCTTTAACTCCGCCAGGAAAGCGCTCTTCCCTCCCAAACTGATGTCTTTCTTGCCCCTGGACCAAGCGGCACCTCTAAAAATCCCGTCCCCCTTGATGTATTGTCGTCTGACCCTTCTCTTTCTGGTTCTTTCTGCCCTCCTGTCCGCCTATGAAATGCCCTCTTATTAAAGATATCCCTTGGTCTTTCTTCTCGCTTTCTCTCTTTCCCTGCGTTCGCCACCGTCTAACCTACTCCACCCAGCTATTCTTCCCTTGTCAACCTCTTTTGCCCTTTTTGTGTGACATGGACGCTTTCGCTTTCCCCCCCCAAACCCCCCCTCCCTTTCGAGCGAGATCATTCCTGTGTGACCGCCCCCTTCGCGTTGAGAAAATCTTTCTTTTGTTTTTCAATTCCCCTGTTTCCCCCTTT
>Ga0179593_1272936_pt1 | contig 10546 bp, 13 predicted proteins | sample CZODoug2_1_08_16_FD_185931 | JGI IMG/M metagenome (GOLD analysis project Ga0179593, IMG submission 185931) | Vadose zone soil fungal communities from Angelo Coast Range Reserve, California, USA - CZODoug2_1_08_16fungal (PacBio error correction) | ecosystem: Environmental > Terrestrial > Soil >... | reverse complement strand
ATTTCCCCACAACCCCTTTTCCCCAAGTCCCTCTGGACTGGTCCTGCGTCGTGTTCCTATTTGCGCTGACCGCTTTACTGGCCAGATTCCAGAGTTCCAACTCGTCAACACAGCCACCCCAGTTTTTTTTTTTTGAAGTTGAGATGTTCCGTCCTTGCCGTCTTCTGAATTGCTCCGCTCAGCCCCCGTTGTTCCATCCATCCCCAAAACAACGCCGGTAAGAGTTTTTTCGTCGCTCTTTACAACTCCCTGTTTCCGCGGGGATTTTTCTTTATCTCCTTAAACCTTGGTGCCCGCGACCAAAGCTTGCCATGCTACTTTTTTCTTATACTTTTCTGAAGCGTTCCTCACCTATTCGGCGAGTCCGCCTGAACTAGACCAAGTCACTTTTTCATCCACCGGCTCCCATTTGAGTATTTTCTTTGGACCTGTTCGAAAAATGGATCTTGAAGAGTGAGTTTTTCTTTCACCTCAACTTTTTTCCTGTCTGTCTCCTCACGCTCGGCTTTCCGCCCTTTCCCCCCCAGGGTCGCGGACTGTTCGCTTGTCCAATTTTCTTGGCTTTTTTCCTTCGACCTTTGCTAAACACCCCCCCGCCATGTTGTCACCCCTTCTGCAGGCAGCTTCGACAGTTTCTGCTCTAGGCCCGCCCCCTTTAAGCGAACTCTCCATTTGGCATAACCCCCTAATGTCGTTTTTCCCTTTCTCCCCTGATTCCTTCCTCAATAATACACTCCCAGCCGGACTCTTGCTTTTTGTCCAGAAACGGGCCTTGGTCGTCAAGGGTTTGCTTCCTGAAGATTCCCGAGTTTCGCGGCACCATGGTTCTGAAATTTCTTTTCCTTCGATAGGATGCGCCCGCCCCGGAAGGCTTTTTTGTAACTCTTTAGAGCTGACCCGTCGATTACGCGTTTTTTGATTTGCGGTTTTTTTGCCTGTAGGTAGATGCTTCTGTGCGGTACGTCATTCAGTTATTGGTTTCCTATGAGCGTCTAAGGATATTTTCTTGTTCTCGTTTCCCCTTCCCTGCCTCAGCCCGAGTGGGAGTCCTCCTTTGCCATCTTCCCTTTTTTTTTTTTTTTTTTTTTTTTTTTTTTTTTTTTTTTTTAAAGCCCTGGTTGTTAGTTGTGAGACCTAGTTCAGTTCCCGATTGACTTTTTTGACACTCTTCGTCCGGTATTCCCTTGTGAGAGATCATCCCACAGCAACCCCCCCAAACCCCCAAGATTGCCCCGACTGATAGGTAGTGACTAGGACTCGAAGTTCGGATGGTTTCTCTTCTCTTTTCCTCCTCCTTTTTGTTGTTTTATCCCCTTCCCAACCTTTTCCTGCATTTTCCTTTTTTTTCGACATAATGTTAGTCGGGCCCGGATGTTTTGGGAGGTGTCCCTGGATGCCGTAATCGGAGAAGACCCCACCTACGCTTTTTGTACCCTTTCTCTCCCTCCTAGTTTTTAAACTCAATGCTGAAAACCGCCCGGTTTCTCGGATCCCACTTGGAGGCGGTTCGACACATTACCACCCCTTGGTTTAGCCTATTAATCTGATATGACTACCTTCTTTCCCTTTCTCGGCCTCCCGGAACTTTCAGTATCACCGTACCTTCCGTGTACGACGCACCTTTCCGAAAGGCCTCTTCGTCTTATTAATCAAAGTTGTGCTCCCTTCAGGTCCGGAGCGCTCTATGCCCGTTATCGTGCCCATGATTTCCCCCTCCCTCTCTTTCCAGCCTTGATCTCCCTAGCAATTTCTCAGAGCCCGACGTCGCAGGACGGACTCTTTTTTTTCTGGGCACTTTTGAGGGCGGCAGGCTTCCTTCCCGTTGCCTGTCCCCTTTCCCAGTAGTGTTTTCAAAACTGACGGGACCCTGCCCAACCAGTTTTTTTTTTGCTTAGCGAAGTTTAGCCGTCTCTTCCCTAAAGTTCCCCCCCTTTCTTTGCGCCTTCTTTTTCGCCAATCAGGTTCCCACCGACTGTCGCTCGGCAACATGTTTGACGCGTTTACAGCTTGCTTTTCTCCTGCGTTTTATTCAAACACGTTGAGTGCCTCTACCAAAACTCACTCTTTTCCCAATACAGCATTCGTGCGCATGGCCCCCCCCTAGACCTTCCCTTGCTCGGATCTTTTCTTCAGAAGCTGTTGTTCATTTCGGCGGTTTCTTCCTCGTCGCTTTGTTGCTTCTTTCTTTATTCTTCCGGTCGCATTGCCCTCTTGGTCTCCTTCCCAGTTGGCGTTAGCCGCTTGAATACGTACGATCCCTCTTTCCTTTCCCCTTTTTGTGAAGGCTGCTTCCTCTAGGGGATCTTATCACAGGCTTTTTTTTGTTTCCTTCCTTTCACAGGTTTGGTGTGGTATTCTCTTATGCATCTCTACACTCCCCGTTTTCGACCAATTTTTTCGGATTTTTTCCCCCCCGTTTGGCTGTTTCTATTTTGACTTTTTCTGCGTTTTTTTTCCATTTTCATACAGCTCCTCCTGAAAAGACCGTTGCGGCCACCTATGGACCTTTTAAGTTCGGTCTAATCCCCACTATAGGAGTTTTCCCTATGCGGACACCAGCTCACCCCTGACTTTCCCCCCACCGACTTTACCGGCCTTTTATTTCCCCATTCCAGTTCTTTTTCTTCTCCCAGTTGTTTCCTAGTGTCGGATATCCCCCTTTCCCTCTACGCGTTTTTTTTTTTCCAGTTTGGTTACCTGCCTTTACCTTGCCGCGTCTCCACGGGGCCCAGTGAGTGCTCCCGTCTACTCTTTTTTTTTATCTTTTGCAACTGATGGGGGTTCTTTCTCTTTGGGGCGACGCTTTTTTTTATACTTCTCACTTTCACCACCCCATCCATCCCCCCCTCTTTCGACCACCACGTCCCTATACGTACGTTTTATACTTTCTTGTAAGGCTTGCTTTTTCGGGTGGCTTTTATCGTTGACCTCCGCTCTTTGGATTTGCATTTTATCTCATCCTCCGATATATGCATCCAGCTTTGGTGTGTCCTGCGACTGCCCCTCACTTCCCTTTTCAGCCAGTTCAAAAACTTTTCCGCTGCTTTTCCCCGTTTTCTTTCTGGCCCTAGCCTTCCCACCCCTTTCCCGAAACCGCCCAACATACCACTGCTTGACCCTTACTGTCATGTTCGTTTTTTCATTCGTAGAGATGTACCGTGCTTGAAAGCGGATTCTAATTCCTTCCCTCTCAGTTTTTGGTTGAGTTCTCTCTATCATCTATTGCCTTGCCCCACTTTTTCTCTTATTCCTATGTCAACCCTTCTTTTATCTGAGATATTTTCGTGTCCTTTCAATGGTTTTCAACTATTCCCGAACCGCCATGCTTAACATCCCCTCTTAACATTTGGTCCCACTTTGAATTTGTTTCTTCCTTCACCAGTTCTTCAGTTAGAAATTCTTTCTTGATCCTGTTCCCTTCCCATCCCTCTCTTCTTTCCGCCACCGATCATGGTCACGACCTAACCCCTTCCACCATCTGCAGGATTGAAGCCCTTTCCCCTGTATATTTCCTGATTGAGTTGTGGTCTTTTCGATAGGACAGCTGAACCAGCCTTTTCGCCCCCCATTGCTCCCATGAACCCACTCTGTTCAGGGGCCTTGAGGTTACAAGAGAGTTTTCCCTCCCAATGTTTGTGGTTGACCTGTACTTTTCCTCCTTTTACTCTTTCTTACCCCTCTTCCCAAGTCCTGTGGTTCAAATCTTTCAAGCCGCCCCTCCCCCTAACTGATTAAGGTGCTACGGGTTTTTTCCTTATATTGAATGGTGCCATTGGGTCACTTTGGTGTTCTCTCCACCCAGCCGTGGTTTTCAGAGGGGGGTGAGTCCCCTGGACCTTAATCCATCTGGAAACTCGCTTTTATTTTGATTACCTCGAACATTCGCCCCCCAAAAGGAAAGTATCTATCTGGATTTTGTTCAGTTAGCATTGTTTTACAGTTTTTTTCCCGACAGTCTTCCAGAGGTTCCCCAATCGTAACCTGCCACTTTTTTGTGTTGCTCTTGGGTCGCCCCTCCTTGCTCCCTGCCTCCGAGCCCGCTGAAACCCCCTTTCCCTCCCCCCAAACCCAAGCCCGTCCACGGTTGAGGCCAGTTTCCCGTCTACAAATCCTCTCCGCTTTCTTTTTTTCTGGCCTTAGGCTATCTTTGCTGCTCGTAAGAGTTTTCCGTGACCCCCTTTGCCCTTGCGTTTTTTTCCCGTACTTCCTCCTCTCCCTCTTCTCCGAATCATGAGGTGCGAAGTTATGAGCTTGCGTGGTACGCTCTCTTACGTCACTGACTTCTGACTTTGTACCCCGGCAAACTTCCAGGATGACAGCTGTTTTTTTACCTTCACCTCACCCTCCTTTTTTGTCCCTGCAAGCGCTCTGCTCCGACCCGACGTTTTCCTTTTCAACTTGGACGTCCCTCCTTTTTTCTCTGATCTCACACCCAATTGCTCTCCCCCCATCTTTGTTAAAAGCCATGTCCGTCGAACTTTTTGCCTCGGCCGACCCTTAGTGGAACTTTTTCCCCTTTGGCCTCATCCCCCTCTGGAGTACATCCCTCCAAAACCTGTCTTACCCAATCTCAATAGCTTTGTCGTCTTTTCTTTTAGTCCTTTCCGAGAGCGCAGGCTTTGCGGCCCATTGATTTAGATTTCTCTGACATAGAACGGTTTATCTCCTCTGAGGTTTTTAAGGCCTGGTTCCTTGTTTCCTTTTCCTTCATAGCTTTTTTTACCGCGAGGCCCTTGGTTCCGTTTTCCGTGGCTTTTGCGGGTCTTCTATTATTGGGGTCCTTTGTTCGAGAGACGTCTATTTATATCAGCGGGCCTTGCCCTCTTTTTTTTCATTTGCTCTGGTTCCATAATCCTCTCAGCGTTGTTTCCTTCCCTCCGGCCCAATATTTATATTTTGGATATCTTCCGGGTTTCTTCGGTGGTAATTTTCCCTCCGAGGTCCACTCCAAATTTTTTCCCCCCCCCCCCCCCCCTAAAAGTCCTTTCCTGCCGCTTTCTTTTCGGTCCCTCTCTTCCGGGGCTTTTTATCTCTTCCCCTCTAAGTGGGTTTTTTTCGCTCCCCGTTTCTTAATTTACCCTTTCCTCCTCGCACCGTCGTGGTTCACCTTCTTTTATTGGGGAGGTTGCATTGTTTCTGGATAGAGCGACCCCCCCTTTGCTGGCGTATGTTCGATTTTTTTTTCTCATCAAATAGTTTCCTCTATTCTATGGGATTCCCCACGCTTCTTCTTTCTTCTGGGACACCTTTTTCGCCCACATAACTTTTTAGGCGGTTTTCGCTCAAGGCCCTACACGGATGACGTCCGAAGCTGGCCCTCCCCCAAATTCCCCTTTTCATTTACGTACCGACGCGTCCCCCCGGCCCTCTCCCTGTTATCCGCCTCTCAACTTCGTCCCCCACCCCCCTTCTAACGGGTCTCGTCTCTCGGTCTAATCGGTTCCCATTTCTTGAAGCGACCTCGATTTCTGTTCCGCTCTCTTTTGCCCCCTTTTTCTCTTGCTGCTTTCGACGTCTAAAGAAGGCTTTTTCTGTCACCGGGGATTAGTATCTAGTCCTTCACTCTTTCCTGGTGACGTTCTGCCACTGTTCTTGCGTGATCTGAAGCGTTCGCTCTGCATTGCAGTGCTATAGTCCTTTGCATGAGTGTGAAAATTCCTTCCCCCAAACCCTCTTCGCACCCAGTTGAGCGAGACCCTTTTTTTCTTGCAGATCCCCCCTCCCCTTTGCGGGTCGCCCGGCCAAATTTTTCTTTTCCGTGCTCTCCCCCCACTATAAGATTTTTCCTCGTGGTTTGTTCTGGGCCCACCATTCTCCCCTCCTTGCTCGTTTTTTCATTCGTCTCGATCCCGTGACGCTTGGTTCCATTTAGTTATAGCGCCGATGATAAGTCTCTTACAGTTCATTTTTTATGTTCAAACCTCCCTGTTCTTCAGCTTTGCTCTCTTTGCGGTTCTCCTTGCCACGTCCCCCCCCCCTCAATGAGACGCTTTTTTTCCGAACGTTGTTGCTGCCACCTGTGAAAGACAGTTTCTTTTTTTTTTTTTTTCTTTTTTTTCCCTGCTGTCTCCGGGCAGCCCGCTTGAATCGAAATCACCGTTCCTCTCCCACGCCCTCTTTTATTTGAACCCCGTTTTTGGTTTTGAGACTTTTTTTTGTTCAAAACGGGGTCCCCTCGCATAGGCGGCCCGATTGCCGGTCCCCCGGACTTTCCCTTTTTTTTCCGTTTTTTTTTCTTCGGTCCCTCCCTTACGTAGATTCGGAGTCTTTTTCCAATATGATCCCCTCCCTAAACAGGACTTACAGGATCTCCCCCCCCCCTCCAGGACCCAGAGAAGTCTCTTTTCGTCCACTTCTCAGCCTTGACGTTGCCCTTTTTTCCCCCAGACCTTGATCTGATCCTGTCAACTATCCGGGCATCTTTTCCTCCGATCCCCGTTTGATCCATGGAAAAGTGTTCTTCCTTCCCTTGATATCTCTTGGCTCAGCCCTAAAACGTCTTGCATGAAATCTGTTCTTTGAGCATTTGGTTCGAAGTGGTTTTTTTCTGCTTAGTCCCACATTGCAATTACCACGGCCAAACCAATCGTTCTTTCCGGGCTTTTTTCCGGTGGCCGTTTGTGTCTTTCTAGACATGATATGCGGAGCCAGCTTCTGTAACCTTCTCATCCTTCTTTTTCCGACCCCGTTGTCTCTTCAGCCAGCTAGTGGTATGCTGCCCATCCATCTGATCACGGGTTTCCGTGCCAGGTTTTCTTTTCTTTTCCTCTGTACTCAAACACTGGTCAACCGCCCTACCTTTTTTCCTCTTGAACCTAGTAAGTTTTCCGACCCCTAGTCTCTTTCACACGACTGCCCATAGTTTTCTTTTTCCCCCTTTTGTTGTTTGAGTCATTCTCCTCACTTTGCCTCTATCTCCCGTGGTCCTTCTCCCTTCTGTCGAAACATTAGTTCATTCGCCTTTATTCTTTTTGTTTTTTCAAATGTTAACATCTTTCGAAAAAGACCTGCCCTCCCGCCCGTTTGCCCCATTTTGTACAACTGGCCTCGGCGGGAGTTTTTGCTTTGACACAAGCTCGGAATAGAAGGCGTTGGGGTTTAGTTCTCTCCCCAGGGCTCATAGTCACTTCTCTTCGACGTCCATGATAAGAAATCTAAAGGCCCTCCCTCGATCCCTTGCCAAGCCACCCCTTTTTTTGATATGCTGTTTTCCCTAGTCTTCTGAAACGCTAAGAACCCATCTCCCGCTTCGCCCAACCTGCTTCACCTTAATACCTCCCTTTCCGTTCCTGTCGGGATCCGAACACTCTCCTTTCTGTACTGAGCTCGGGACTTGTGTGCTTCCCACCTTTCGCCCTGTAGATTGCCTCCCTTCCCTTACACTTGCTCACTTTCCTTCCGCCCCAAGTGTTCCCCCTTGATTCCACCATCGCTGGCTTCTTCTTTTCACTTTTCTCTTTTCTACTAACCTTCGCTCGAGAGTCAGTGACTGATGTTCTTCTCCCTCCCTTTTTTCCGTGTCGCGTGCGTCTAAGTGTCCCCTCTCCGAATTTTTTTTCCCCCTGTCCCCTTCCGGGCTTCTCTTAGTTCCTCCCCCCTCACAGCCACGTAAGGACTTCAATGGGCCTTTAGTCTTCGGTTCTCTTCTGCTGTATTTAACGAGTTTTGTCTGTGGTTCGCGATCCAGAGTCAAATCCCTAAACACACACGTTTGGTCTAACTTTAGGTCGCGTTCGCTGCAGTTGATTTTCCTCTCACTGGCTGTTTTTTTCCTCTTAGTAACATTGAATCACAAACCCAATCCCCATCAAAAGAGCCCGGTTTTTCGCCGTACCCTGCCCAAAGCCTTTCCTCCAATTTTTCCCTTACCTGAATGTTTGTCTGAGGGCACCGGCCTTATGGTCCTCGTTTTGTTGGGTCTCGCCCGGGAGAGCAACTTTTTGTAAAGTACACCCACGAGGGAGGGAGCTGATCTCGAAGGTTTAGTTTCCGCACCACCAGTTGGTGATCTCAGTCCTGCTCCGATTCCCAAATTGATTCCCCGGTTTCGAGTTCACTCTCCGGGATCCGTTTTTTTTTCCTGTCAGTATCCTTAGTATGGACCATTCTTTCTTTGTCGCTCATTTTTCACCCCCTACTTTTGGGCGCTAGCAACAGGATGGCAATCCAGTCACCCCGTTTCGAGCCCCTTTTTTTTTTGTCCTATGATTTCGCCCCCCCCTGTCTTTCCTCCCCCCCTGTGATGACCTACGAAGTTAGTTTCAAGTTTCGCTCATCGCGCCCAAACTTTTTTTCGGGGTCGAAGCTTTTTACATGACTGTTTGACCTAGCCAAGCCTTATCTCGGTGCATAACTCGGTTTTTTCTTTTGGCTCGCAGTAGACCCCTTCGGGCTTTCTTTCCATTTTTTTTGCACCTTCCTCGCTCTTATGGTCCGATACCGGATTCTTGAGCATGCTCTTGGGGAACGTGGTTTGTACTTGTTCCTTTCTCAGTCCCCCTTCATCGTTTCGGCTTGGGATTCCTTGTGTACGGGCAGGTATTTGTTCTTCTTGCGCCCTTTAGCAGTACTCGTTACCGGTCGATCCTTTCCGCTTCTCCACAGTTGTTCATGCGTGACCTCCTCATGTTTAATCTTCCACCTCGCCAATAAGCGGTTAATTCTTTTCGCACTCATTTTGAGGCCCTTTGCCACTCTTCTGTCCCTTTCGCTTTCCTCTGCGAGTAATGCCACCCCCCCAATCTCTTTCCCGAGACTTTGCTTCCCCGACGGACATCCCTCCTCCTTTGACGGCTCCCCCCTTATTTTCCTCCCTCCTTCTGTGTGTTTTAGTCTCTGCGCCACCCCCCTTTAGGAATCCCCAAGCATCTCTTTCCCGTCTTTTATGGTGTTTCATTATCTCTCGATCCCTCCTCGTTCCCCTGGCGAAGAAGTTTCCCCCTCCCTTCCCTGTTTCCTAGTTTTACCTAAATGTAAGGTGTTGTTTTCCCCCTCAAAGCTTTACGTGGTTTCAGCACAATAACCCCCGGCGGTTAGAAGTTCCCAATGATCGTTCCCAACCCTGCCTCCCTTCTAGCGCCGCCTCCTTACTCCCGACAGTTTGACTGCTAGGAACGTCCCCGGGCAAGACGTTTTTGGATTATCCATCCCTCCACAACGCCCCACCCCCTTGATTCTCATCCTTCCCTCTCGTCTCTCCCTCACGTTATATTTTCCCCTTTCAGAGCACTCCCCTCCCCCTTGTGAATTCTGCGAGCGGAGAATGATTTTATATGCAAAACTTTTTTTAGTATTCTTAGGAGGGCCAGTTTCCTGTCAACTCCTTCTTTTACCTTTGAGTCTTTTCCCAAACCCTGTCTTTCCTCTTCGTAGCTTCGAAGAGTTACGGTTTTCGAGGCCTGCTTTTTCCCTCATAGCCCACAATTTTTTCGTTTTTTTTTTATTTTCCGCTCCCAGTTTGGTTGCGAGCCTTATTTGAGCTTCTCTAGCTTAGAGTCACCAAATTATTTGCTTTCCTGACCCCTCCCTTTCCCAAGGACTTCCGTCCCGGTTGCGCCAGGGCCAATTAAAAATCCCCTTTGTGCTCGTGCTCTGCTCCTCTTTGCCGTCATCTTCAGCCGTGATGCTGCGGTATTTCGCTCATCTTTTTCCTGCCTCTTGGTCTTATTATTGTACCCCGTTGAGTTGCCTCAGTCCTTTTGGATCCTCCTACCTGCATCAAGGCCACATATTCGAAGGCGTTTTTTTTCAGGCCCACGGTTTGTCTTCCTTTTTTTTTTGTGTTTTCTCCAGCTGCTCGTCCTATCTTTTTGCCTCAACTCCCCCGGCGGCGAGTTACCCCTGCTGTTCCCCTCGGTGTTTTTTGGACTGGATTCTTTCCCTTCCACAAACTCATGGACACGCCCTCCTCGCCAATATTTACTTTTTCCTTTTTCGTTTTTCTCAGTTTTTTTCTCCTCGCCCGTGTTCTGATTTCCTTTCTTCTTGAGGACCGGCTGCACCTTCCGGCAAATTCCGTCGGACACCATTCAGGGCCCCCCCTTCGTCCTCTCCCCCCCTCCATTTTCCCCCCACTCTTTTGTGTATTTTCCTTCCCCCGCCCTTTTTTTCCTTCCGACTGGGATTGCGTCCGAGTGGTTTCGGATCGGTTCTTGATCCGCGATTCCATTCCCTTTCTTGTGGCCGCTTCCACGTCTGCCTTTCCACCTTGTCTTTTTTGTGGATTTGAAGTTGGTTTTCACGCCCTGTTCCAACCCTCGCCCTCCTTCGCCACAGTCCTATACCACTCGTTTGATAAGGTCTTTCCCCCCTGTTTGCTTTGGCATTGTTTTTGTGTTGTTGGAATCGTGGCTTCAAGCAGCTATCTCCCATCCACGTTTCCCCCCTCACGGTTTCTTCCTTCCTCCTCTTTGTGGTCATGCCCTGCTCATTTCCCGCTAGATTATTTTCCCCCTTGCCTTCCAGTCTTTTTAATTCTGAAATGCAAACAAGAACCCATCCTCTTAAGTCCCCTTTCAGTTATACCCGGCTGCTGCCGATGCGATCT
>Ga0179593_1268360_pt1 | contig 10546 bp, 11 predicted proteins | sample CZODoug2_1_08_16_FD_185931 | JGI IMG/M metagenome (GOLD analysis project Ga0179593, IMG submission 185931) | Vadose zone soil fungal communities from Angelo Coast Range Reserve, California, USA - CZODoug2_1_08_16fungal (PacBio error correction) | ecosystem: Environmental > Terrestrial > Soil >... | reverse complement strand
AATGAGCCCCCCCACCAATTTTTTTTTTTTTTTAATATTCCGCTACACCGTCCATAAACTCCAACTTTGATCGAACCAGCCTCGTCGAGGAGCAGGCGCCGCCCAAGGAACCCAAATACGACTCCCCCCGAGCCTTTCACGCCCCCCTTTATCTTTTTGCAATTTCGCAACTAGAATTCTCGGGGTACTCCCTTCGACGAGCCTCGCTCGTGCGTTTCTTACCATTTTTTTAAACCCCACCCCCCCAAACTCTCCCCTCCCAATGTCGGCAAAAAAAATCCCTGATGTTGGTCACGTTGCACTCCCGTCTGGCGCCAGTTCAAGCTTCCACGAGCAACTTTTCCAGCGAGAAGTCGTTATGCACAAGGAAACCCACCCCAACTTGCATTCGCGTCCCACCCCACAAAGAAACTCCGCTATCCCCGTGCTCCGTTTTCATCCCCGCCACTCCCCCTTGATCTTAAGTTGTGTTCTTTCGACAACAATGAATATCGAAATCCGATGGTCCCGCAATCCAGTCCCCCCCTCAACTCCCAGGCATTTCCTCCCCTGAGCCAGCTGCGTACGTTACCCCGACCCGCTCCTCCACCCCCCCCCCTCCGAAAATGTATAGCAGCATCGACTTGCAATTCAGAAGTAGTCGAGAAGACCCTTGGTTAGATGACCAACGAGCTGTGAGTTGGCCCCCCCGGGCAACCAAATCCCAACACACTTTTAAACAAACATTTGAGAACCTCAGAAGATATTCTGATGATTTTAGGTTTGTTCCTTTTTCCCCGGTCACCCCCCAATCGTGGCCCTTCGATCTTTCCCATTGTTCCCTCCAGTGATTATGTAGTAGATGATTCTAACGTGCCTGGAGAAACCCCCGACACCCACGCCCCGCAACAACCAACCCCAGTTTTCCTTCACCACCCCCCCACGTTTATATGACCCGCCAAAAAGTGCTCCGTTTCTTTTTTTCCATTCACTGAATATCCCTTTTCACACATGCCTCTTCCAGTTGCCCAAAGATGGTTATGCTCGATGTAAACTACCTACCTGCCCCCCAGAAGAGATCTTTAGTCGTGAACTCTTCTGCCCCCTCTTTCACCTGACAGTTCTGACAACCCCACACCCCCAAATCATCCCCTAAAATCCTAATTATTTTTCATTTAGTTTCCCAAAAGCCTCCCTCACCAAGTTACTCGGATTCTGGATCTGCCGTACCCCCTCTTACAACCCCATGACGCCCCAATCTTCCGCCACTCCCCGTGTTCCACCTTTTGGAAAACCATTGAAGTGCACACTCCCAGGTCTACACGGCAAAGGATACCCCCCCCATAACTTCCTGAGGCAAGTGTAGGTCTTTTTTTTTTTTTGTCTACTCATCCTTGAAGACAGCTTTCAGTATTGGTTGCTCCCTTCTGACCCTGATGGTCCGGCCCATTTCGCCCTCCCCCATCTTTTTTTTTTGGTGCTTCCCCCCCAGAATTTTGGGTTCGTTTTTTGGCCACTCTATCAAGTTTTTCTGGAGTCAAGGCAGGTATTTTTCGCCGAGAATAGGTTCAGGCTCCTCTACCCTTCTTGAGGACTTCCCCGCACACAGTTCCTGAAAACACCCTATGTCTTTTCTATTTCCCCCGCAAAAAGCCTTTTAATGTAGCTAAATCGTATCTATAGCTAAACCATATCGCCAGCAATCCACCATAAGGCTCCACGATTAGTCAGAACCTCTTCTTTTCGCCAAGTTTCCAGCAGCCCCCTCATTATTCCACTTATTCTCTCACCCTGTAGATAGTTTGGTTTTTCACATAAGAACTGCAAGGCTCATCTCCATTTTGAGCCCCCCCCGAACTAAACCTCTAGTTCTCCTTACACCGGATATTGTCCGAGACTCCAGCCCCCCCAACTTGGATATGACATAACGATGATGCAGATTGGGCTAACCCCAACCTCCCTCATCTAAGAGCTCCTCATCCTTCGTAACCACGGAGTGAATGTGGCGCCCAAGCTTGACGATCTCCCCCTGATCTTGAAGAAGACTCGTTTTCCAGGTCGACTCGTCCTTAGTGACTGAAGTTGTGTCCCTGTTGTTGGTATGCTGTTTGGCTGACGACCCTCGGCGGGTCCCTTTTGCATGGTGATTTTTCCCTTTTACATTTTTTTTGGCGCCTGGCGCCAGCCACCGCTGCGTCCCCGTAGATGTTGGAAACGCGCCACTCCCCCCTCTGGGAGATGTATGGATGGTGTTGCGCCTTCCGCTGCTCTTGACCAGGTAGCGTCATTGGTTGACGGGTCTCTTTCCCCTACTTTGGATGATATAATGCAGAATACTTACTGCGGACAGGAATGCTTTTCAGTTTGCTGCTCGGAAGTTACGAATAAGCCCGACCTTTTTAATCGATTTCAGGGTTCAGAACATCTCACCTCTGGCTCCACCCCCCAACCCCCAACCCCCCACCCCCCCCCCCATTCCCCACACCCCATTTTCCCTACTCATGAGATTTTTAAAACTCGGAATTCATATCCCCTCCCCCCTGATCCGAAAATGAGGCCTCCTTCCCCCCTCGTATTCCCTTATCCCTACCGAGGGAGTAATTCCACCCGGACTAATAGCAGTTTCCCAGAGAGGGCCAGTCCTCATTGAAGATAAGTGAAGTGACCCCTGACTCAACACCCGCGGAAGGCCTCAGTATGCACACCTATGAATTGTCAACGTCATGTGTTTAGCCCTCAATGTTATGTTTCTTCCCCCGTCTGGGAGTCATCATCTCACAAACCCCCCCTCTTGGTGCACACGGGACCAACTTGTTAGCGGTTAGTTCTCGCCTGTAACCACGAACTGCATACATACGAAAAGTACTCTCGACACTGAACTACCAACCGCGAATACCACCCTTTTTGTTTTTCTCCTCGATGGTTCTCCCTTCAAGTCCTATGAAGTACGAAGAACTTTGGATCCCAGTAATCATGCCTTTGTGCTACCTTGGTTTTGGTTTTCCTGGTCCGTCACGATATCTCCAGTGATTATCATTCTCCTTGGTTTTGTGTTTTCCGAGCTCCGGTCCAATGGGGTGATGTCCCCTACCACCCGTTTCCCATTTAATTTCTTGGAAGACTCTCTTTTCCTCTTCCCTAATTGTTGTTGTTGACGCCCTTTTCCAAGCCATCCCTGAACTAGTGGACACGGTTTATGTCAGGTTCAACCTAATCCCCATTTGTAACTTTGCTCTCTCTCCCATAAAACCTAATTCCATGCTTCTGTGATATAGGTATACTTCCAAGGCAAGTACCCCACCCCCCCAGATTTTGAGCCCTTCATTCTTTTTTCTGGTGCCAATGCCTTTTTCTTTCTTCATTTCCTTCTTTCCGTTTAGCAAGACAATCTAACTAGATCACCTCGGTGAAATTTTGTTGTTCCCCTCCTAACTTGCGAGCTTCATAGGAATTATTCCCCCCTTCTTTATGGCGATTAAGACAACCTCCTACCACAAATTTCCATAAATTGGTTTGCCACCCCGTCGTTGGTCACAAGCTTCTAATAGACGCATTGTATCAGTCCTACCCTGATTGAGACCACACCCCCCTTCGGTAAACATTTTAATCACGACCTCCTTCTTCTAAAGATGGGGATTTGCGCCTTTTGTTTCCACTTTCCTTATCCTTTCTAAGATGTTGATTTCTTCCTCATTTACAGTAGATACGTCTTGCAATTCCTATATTTTCCCTTTCCACCCCCTTATTATTATTTTAACTGGATGAAATCATGTCCCTTTTAGAATTCTTTATTTTTTTCCATACCTCTCTGTCGACCGCCCCCCGAGGTACCTCCCTTGCGTCTTTCATACTGTTGAAGCGAACAGATCCGAAAAGACATTCAGAACCCCGCATTGTTCTTTTTAGTTTATATACGATATCGTTTTCCTGAGAGGACTTTGATTTCTGCACGTATCACTTATAAAAATACCTATAAAGTCCACCCCCTTAGGTCCGGTAGAGCCTTTAAACCCATAAATTGTTCAAAACCCAATTTTATTTGGGTCCCCCATTTCATGTCCTCATTTTCTTTTTTCTCTATATTATTCCCACCCAACACAAAGTACAACTTTCAAAGGGAATTCCAATTTTCCAAATATTTTTATGATTGGTCCAAAAAGCATCAATTAATACCTCCACCCCTGACTCCTCTAGCCCGTTCCCCATCTTTCGTTTGCACCCCCTCAGGGGGACTGCTTGAAGATTGAGATCCCCACCCCTCTCTTTTTTCTTCAGAAGGGAGACTTGTCCAGAGGCGGCTTTCGTGCGGTGGGTTTTATCGGTACACAACTGATATCATGTAGTTACTGCGAAAAGTGTTTTTCCGGTATTTTTCACGGCACTCCCTATTGCCTTGCTATTGATTACCTCTATTGTGGTATGTCGTTGCCCCTATCTCTCCTATGAGAATCTTCCCCGTCCTCGCCTTTTGATAAAACAGATAAAATGGAGTGGATTAGGATCTCTCCGTAAATAATGGGGGTTATTGGATCTAGCACAACTCCGTCTCATAAGACCAGATTGATAATTACGTAGGGTAGTGGCTCTGGTCTTTATCGTGCCAAGTGCGGCTTATCTCCATAAAGGATTTTGATTTGATTACTAAGCTGAGCCCAGGTTTTTTGCCAAGCAATTTTCCCCCCTGTATTACCCCCACATTTCCCGCTAGTCCCTAGGACACCTATATTCAGCCCCCTCAACTCTATTGCATACCCCCCTACAACTTTGCCAGATATCTGTACCCCCCCCCCCCCAACCTCAGGAACCCCCCACTTTTTGCCACCATCCTTGTTGGAGTTGTGATTTCCTGTGCAGTAGGTAATCAAAAGGATGCTTCCCCTCCGAGCTGACGTATTAACTTCTTTCCTACCTTTTAAGTTTTTTCTTTTGGGGATCCCTTATGGAGCCATGCGCCCTTGCTCCTTGTCAACAAATTCTGGGAGTAAGGTATGTAAGCTCCCACTTTTTTTTACTGTTGTACAGCGGAGAGTTTAAGTCTCCTGTGTGCAGACTTACACGGGAATATTGCCTAAATGAGAGGAACGGATTTGTGATAGGAACTCCCATTTTGGTTGGGGGTCGTGGCAAGGGGAGTGCTTTTTGGGCTGTTGTTTGGCTTCTTGGCTGCGATGCTATCGAGGTCATAAGACCTTCGAAATTTTGGGCCCCGGTCTGGATCGGACTCGCAGGTCTTTTCCCACCCCTTTTAGATGTCCCCGGCAAAACTTTTTGACTGTCGAAGTTTAACCCCTTCTTATTCGTTGTTTTACTAGGACCAACCGACCATCTACTAGTTTGTGGTTCGTTAAATTCCATCCAGCTGGTTGTGGTTGTGAATGAAGACCCCTGTTTTTCGGCCCACGGTTTCTTGACTTTTCTCCCCTGAGGGTCCATCATCGCCCATCCTATCGGAGGCTTCATCATCTGAACCGACTTATCGTTACTGATAGTTTTCTTCCCTTTCACCCCCTCTCTTTTCCTGGTTCGCGTTATCGGCGCGGAAGTTTTTTGGTTTTCACACCGTTCTTCTTTCGATCTGGTATCCGCGGTTTTGGGTGATCTACTGTTGACCGTTCGCTTGCTGCCTTAGATGTCATTATGGCTGCTCCACCAGTTAGTAAATTTTTTCCCTGATGACGATTCTGCACCCCCCCTCCCCCCCGGCTGTGTTTTGCCATTTAGGTTTGATTGTCTTGTCGTCCTTGGAACTATTCGTGTTGGAGTAATCCCCCCCAAAATCCTGCTTCAGATCAGCGGGCACTTTTGCTTTTTTTTTTGGGCGAGGCCCTTTTTTCGCGGTGTTCGCGACTTACCCCTTTCTGTTGTGCCTGTCTTGACCACACGATACTATTGTATGAGGTTGAACGTTGATGGCTGCCCCAGGAGGTGCTTCGATCCCGTGAACGACACTCCTCTGTTTTTGCATAAATCCTGGGGTGTTTTTTGGTTCCTTTGATCTTCCCTCACCTTTGCGATTTGTCTTTCGCCTGAGCGCCTCACTCGTGTCCTTTGAGAACTCCCTGATTTTTGAAATAGAGTGGAGGGAAGAGTTTGTTCGGAGTGGAGTTTCATTCTGCGTTACCGGGACTAGCCACTACGGGTCGTCAAACTCTCCGCAACAGGTTTTCCGATCGACGGAAACATACACCCTCTGTGGGCATTGGTCTTTGCGGCCTCTTTGAGATGATCATGCGAAAATCCCGTTTCCCCCTTGTAGCGAGTTCCAATATTGGCCTTTTTTTAGGCCCATTCTTACTAGCGGCCCTCGGGAGTGAGTCGTCTCCCTTTTTTCGTCTTTTGATCCCCCTTTTGTGGTTCCAAGGCAAATGAGTATTTGCAAAATTTAACCAGTGCCGTTCGGTGCAGATGGAACCTGCGGCCCACTGGACGACTTGTTTCTCCCCCCCCCCTATCTCACTAGTCTCGACACGGAGCATCGCATAGTGATTTGTATCCTGCTGTACATCTGAGACCTTGCCCTTCCACTATCTTCCACCGCGGCAGAGCATTGAGTCGTTCTCTTCCCAATACTTCCCCTCCACACCTCTTGTGGTTGTCAACCCTTGCACTTCCTTACGGGATCTTTCTTGTTATGTTTTTTCTCCGCACGCTGCCGATTCCCTTGTTGAGACTTGCTGATGTAACCCTTCGAACACCAGTCAAGCTGGTCCCCCGTGCGGGTTCCTCCAAGCGGCATGCGGAAGTTTTCCTGGTGTCAAAAACCCTTTCGTTCTGTGCCAGGTTGGGTCAGTTGCCCCTTTTTTTTCTAGGTCATTCGCTCGCCAGTTTTTTGGCCGAGCTCCCCCTTTGCCACTACTAGTTTTTGTTTTTGCCAGCTATTTCCGAACACACTTTACCATCCCCGGCCTTAGGATGGTTCTCTTTTAAGTCCAATCTTTACCCCCACGAAATCGAGGGCCGCGCCAACACCAATTGTCCTTTGTCTGATTTATGGGTGGCATGTATCGATTCAGGATCCTGTCTTGGGGAGTCTCCCAATTGCGGTTTGCAGGAGATTCCCTGTAGATTGCCTTTTTCTGGTCCTTCCGCTTTCCGTCACGAGATTTTCTCGCAAGAGGGCTTGCTCCCCACTAGGCATCGATCTACCACGTTGACCCCCTGGCCCCCACTCCCCCGCTCTGTTGGGCCAAGGTTTATCCATATTTGACTGTTTCTTTGTGTAACTCCCTCCTCCTCTGTCCTAAAACCCAAATACAATCAACCCACAGACAAACTGGCAGGTTTTTATACGACTGTTTTGTTGTTTGTTTGACCTCATTTTTTTTCTACTTTTTAATGGGTTCCCTTGTTTTCCCATTCCTTTATTGCTTTTTTTGATTCCCCCTCTAGGCTGTTAAGTACATTGATGGTTTCCTTCCTTAAGGTCGTTCACGCCCAAATCTTCGGAATCTCTACGTCGCCAGCCCGGCTGATGTAGGATAGGAATCCTGGTTGACTTTTTCCGATCTTCATCTTTTTGGGTCTGTAATGTCCCTTACTTTTCTGTTCTTTATTCACTCCATCGTCCCTCGTGGTGGTTTTGTCTTCTTTTGATTTGGTGGTGTATATCCAGGGACCTATATTTAGTTGTACTTTGTGTCATACCTTGGTTGCAACGCACCCCGCCTTATCCCGGTCCTCTGACGCGCTTTCATCTGCCGTTTGTATTTGCCTTACTCTGTAGAATTCCTCCCTCATAACGCTTTGGTTGTTTTTCCTACTAGTTTGCTTTTTCAGGGGTCCGAACGCTCCCCAACTTCCTTTGTTTTCTCCACCCCCCCCCGTTTGTCGGGTCATCTTGGACACACAAGCCCCCCACACCCGGCCCCACGGTTTGTTTTTTGGCACAACCCCCGCCAAACCAATCTTCTTATGTTGAACTGCACACAAAGCCTCTTGCTCTTGTTTGCGCCCCGATGCAGCTCCTGCCATCTTTTGTATGACATATTTCACAAATAAAGACACCCAAACCCCCCCCCCCCCCAAACGCCGATTTGTCGCCTTTTGTATCTCGGACGGGGTTGCTTCTTTTCCAGCACTGCCCCTATCCAACCCACACCCTCTTCTTTTCCAGAGTATCATCCCTAGTAGACCTCTATCCCTCCCCCTGTGCCTTGAAGGTTAAGTGTTACTGCACCAACCTTTCTTCCACCCATTTTTGATTCCCACGCCGGCATCATCGGAAATCTGCCCCTGTCTTGTTGCCCTTGTTGTACCACATCGGAGTCTGTCATGCATCTTATTCTTTGACCCATGAAGATCCCGATGTTACTCCAGCGATTGTTCCCCCCCTTTAATTCTTCTTAGTGGAACCAACTTCCCAAATGGTTTCAACACACCGGCGGCGATCCAGTGTTCCCGACACTGTCAACATTTGTTGGTCTCCCAAGGCGCCAATGGGTTTAGGTCCCCAAACAAACTTCGCAATCACCATCTTTCGTCACCAGCTCACCCTTCCTCGATGTGTCTCGGATAAGGTTTTTTTTTTTCGCATCTCACCGGTCCGCCTCCGTGCTAGACTTAAAAAGCCATCTAGCTGACCCTATCCCCCGGCCCTTGAGAATCCTCCCCTTCCCCCAATTTTTTTTTTATGTTCGGAATTTGATTCACAAGATGAAGGAGTGGGACTAGGTTGGTCCTCCCTCCCTTGAGCAACACTTTAATAAGACCGCGTTGTCGCTGTAGTGGACGTTCAGAGTGGACGAAAAACAGTTACCCTTTTTTCGGCGCTTGCGCAACCATCTTTTTTCTGGTTAGAGAGAATGTCTTGACCACCCTCTTCCTTACCCAATGGTCCCAGTTAACGCGTTGCCCCGCCCCCGGACGATTCCATATCTACGTCCCCTCCCCCCCTTGAGTAGCACTGCACCGTCGACTGTTGACCCTGCTTTTTTTTTCTCTCCTGCGTCCCCTCGAACCCCCTGGACCACTTCCTGAGTCAGGATTTCTGATGAAAAACAGTCTAAAGGTTACCGCGTCGCCGAGTCCTTCCAGAAACCGCCCCAGTTGAAAAAAGAAGACCGTCCTTTCTCCTTCCTTCCCCTTTACCCCCACTATATTTTCCTGAGACTTTTCCTCCCCCCGCGTTTTTTCTTAAGGCTCTCCCCCTTCCGCGCAAATCGCTTTGCTTTGCACGGCTTTTCCCTAAAAAACACCCAACAAATCTCAACTCCCATATATGCCCACACAATCCTTTCTCTTTCCCGTTTTTTTAACCGACTCCTGGCGCCCGCTTCCTAAACACGAATATTTTTACCGCTGATGCGTTCTGTCACCCCGGTCACATCAAAATCGACAATCAGTAACTACCACATACCTTCCCCCCCCTTCTGCCAATTTTCTGCACTTCCTTCCCTTCCGCCCCATTCTGAAGGAGAAGGATGTTTCTTACTCCACCAGACTCGTCCCCCCCCCCAACTTGAAAGCCATAAAGGGCCAAACCAATCCCTCCCCCTGGCGGCCCCCCAAATTTAGGTAAGGCCTCATATCCCCCCCGCGTGCTCCACCACTTAATCCTGCTAATAGACCGAAATAGCTTAACTCGCATCCCCTTACCTTTTCTCCTTACCAATTGGCTGGCCTCCATGACCCCTCATAAACTTCGTTGGTGACAGCCCCACTTAAGCTTTGAATGTATCGCCGAGCCAGTTCAGCTTTTGGTGAAGGGTCCACCCATATACATCTACGATATTATATATGCCATTTATTTGAAGAATAATCCTGAGTTCTGTCTTTGCATGATGGACCCCCTTTTCCCCCCCCCTTTAGATCCTCTCCCCATCCCCAACCCCCAATGGTTAACAAGCAGACCCCCCTGGCCTTGTTTACTTCCCCCCCAAAGTTCCCTAATTCCGATCCTGGATATTCCTCCCCCCCCCCAGTTCTGCCCCTCGTATTGTTTAGATGCACATCCCGTTCCCCCTTTTACTTTCATAGAACCAACCAGTTTGTTTCCCCACACCGACACATTCCTACTATTTCCTGTTTGCAATGTCACCTCGCCACTCGCTATCTTTTTCACGACTGTTTCAATGACCTCCTCTTCTGTTGTAAACATGGAGCCTTTTTTTCGCCGTGCAAAAACCAGCTGCAACAAGAAACATGACTAATTCCAAGGGATTTTCCTCCAACCCCCCCCCCTTCCCCCCAACTCACAAAATCACCCACTCCCACTCACATTCTGTCAGTTCCCCCACAAGCCCCCCATTGCAATGCACCAAGCCTTCCACCGTATCTTTCTTTCTTTCCCAGTTACTCTCCCTAACCGATTGTACAAAAACACCAATGACGCAAATCTTCCGTCTCTTCGAAATGACTTGACCCCCTTGAATTCTCCCCTACCTCCCAACAACGCCAACAATTCCCCACACCCCGACACTCAGCGCTGGACGCGTATCCCCTAAGCTGTAAGTCACCTCTTCGTCACCATTATACTCGCTCTTTTAAATCAACCCGTGTGTCTTCCCCATTGACCGACAACGTCCCCTAGTACAAGAAACAAATCCTTTCTTTCCATACATTCGTTCTT
>Ga0179593_1688747_pt1 | contig 10547 bp, 13 predicted proteins | sample CZODoug2_1_08_16_FD_185931 | JGI IMG/M metagenome (GOLD analysis project Ga0179593, IMG submission 185931) | Vadose zone soil fungal communities from Angelo Coast Range Reserve, California, USA - CZODoug2_1_08_16fungal (PacBio error correction) | ecosystem: Environmental > Terrestrial > Soil >... | reverse complement strand
TTCCTAAGAAGTTGTACTGGCCTTCTCTTTCGAACTGGATTGGTGTTTTCTTTTTTCTTCCTCTTTCTCGATAAGATCCTGCATCTTCCTTTCGATTTTTATACGCTTGGCGTCCCACTGCAAAACTCGATAAGTCTAGAAACTTTTTATACCCTTACTCTCTTCTCAAAGCCTACTTTTCTTGTCTGGGGATATTCGGGCTTTTTTTTTTCTTGGTTCTTTTCTCTTTCTTTTTTCCCTCTTCCGATTTGCGCATGAAATAGATTCTAATTTCGCCGGCCTCTGCTCTTTTTCGTGCTGACTCCTAACCATGCTTTTTTCCGCAAATAGTGATCAGATCTCCTGTTCGTTCATTTCCGCTGGGGTTCAGACCGTCGAAGCAATAGAAATTGGCTTTTAATCCTCTCTCTTTGGTCGATGTCCTTACCTCTCCCTCGGACTCTGTTATGGATCTTCCTTGGGCGCAGAAATTTTTTTTTTACAAATTTGCGATGATTCCCTTCTCCCCCCCTTCCCCTCGGAGACCACTGCATTGTCTGGCTTAGCCGCACGGAGTCATTCTCTGGATACGAGTTATCCGGATAAAGGAGATGCCGTTTCCTCCGTCATCAATGGTTCTTCCCCTGCCAATTTAGATCCTTTTCTACAATTCCGCGGACTCTCTCGCTGAAGAAGTGATGGGGTGCTCTATGTCGCGCTGTTATTTCCCTTTCTGCTTCTTGAATGGCCCTTTCTTTTGCTTCCCTCCCCCTCTTTTCGCAGATTGCAATTGCTGAAAACCCTCAGTAAACCCCTGCTTCGCTTCCCCTACTTCCCCTCGAAGAACACTCTTTCTTCTGTTCGGGCAGGCGTTTTTTTTTTTATTTCTCGGACGCGCACGCTTCTTTTCCCAACGCCCGATGTTTCGGGCGATGACCTTCCCCCTCCGGCAACGCCGACTTGATCTTTTTTTCTCACTCAAGGTGAAGCAACCACCACCCTCCTTATCTTCGGTCGTGCAGTAGAAAAATACACAAAATACGGAAATCCGGTTCGGCTTCCAGTTTCCCTGCAAGGCGGAGGTGACCTTTCAATGAGGCTTTTTTTCCCGCAAAAGGGCCCTGAAACATCTTCCAAATTGTTAAATCCCCCCTTTTCCCCTTCCTCTACCCTTTGCCGGAATAGGATCGTTCTCCTCCCCTCTCGGTCGCTGGAGAAGCAGCAGTTTTTTTTCTTTCCAGGAAGTGAAGTCACCTTTCACCCTTCAGCGCAGCCCGGTGAAGGTTTAACATTAAGCGCGCTTCGTTGCACCCTGCTCCCCCTCGTTCCCCTCGTTAACCTGAAAGCCCCCCCTTTTTCTGGAAAGCGAAGAGCTTTTCCCTTTCCCTCGAAAACCCCCGTGTGCTCGCCCTCCCAGTCGAAGCAATAAGTAATAGATGACTTATTCATTCTGTTCTAAGATGAGGGTCTAACTCTTTTCCTGATGGACAGCGGGATGCGATCTCCCCTTTCCTCAGTTGCGCGAGATCTTTCCCTCCATAGAAAAATAAAGACATCATTCCTCATCCCCCTCCAAAGAACGGTAGCAAGGAATAGAAGGTTAAATCTTCATGGCACCCCCCCTTCCCCCATTTCCTCCCGTAGCAAGAGAATCTTCCCCCCTTTTGGCAAAATATTCTTTCCTCCTACATCCGTGTGTTTTTCTCTTCATTTCCGAGGGGATCATCATATCCGCTCTTGGCTGCCGTTCTTTTGCACTGCCATGCGATAGGAAGTTAGAAGGAGAAAGGCTGAGCTTCCGGTCGGTGTTGATTCTTCTCTTCTCTTTTATGTCTGAAGGCTGGAGCAGTTATGTCGTTTCCCATGCGGTCCGAGGCCAAGGCATTTTTCATCCGGAGGAGAGTTTTCTCCATCATCTTTTTTTGTCATCTATTAAGTATTGAGCGAATTCTGAGACGGCGGAGTCCCTTTGGTTTGTCCATGGCTCTTTTGCTCCTTCTGTCGCTTTCCACGCGATCGCGGAAGGACGCTCTTTCTCCAAGAAGGCCGAGCTTTTCCCCCCTGGATGATTTTATCGCCTCTTTTTCCTTTCCACTATTCCCTTCTGCAGTGGAAGAAGGTGATGATGATAGGAGTCCGCTGAGACTTGCTCCTTTCTTTTTTTCCTTCCTGCAAAGGTCTAGCTGTTTTTTCTTGTGAGAAACTGCATGGTTAAGGGGCTTCCTACCCCCCACCCCCCCCCCCCCCCCCCCCCCACCCCCCCCCCACCCCCCCCCCCCCCCCCCCCCCCCCCCCCCCCCCCCCCCCCCCCCTGCGCACGTTTGATACATACGCATTTTTTCCCGGAAACTTCTTTCGCATTTTCTATTTTTTCTGACTTCACACGACGACGATGCAGCAAGAGTTGAGTTTTTTTTATGACCTTTTTCCTGGTCCCTTTTTCGACCGCTTCAAGGCGTTTTCGGGGTGTGGTGTTGACGTCCTCTCCTTTCGAAAGAGAGTGCGCGTCTCTTCACCTCGCGAAACAAGAAGGCCTCGTTCACAGCAGGATTTTCTTTTTCTCGCCTTTGAAGTCCTTCCTTCTTTCCGGTGAAGAAGGGTTGCATCTGCGTGGAATGGTGCCGAAATTAGGCCCATGTACGGCTGTCCCTCTTCCGCCGATAAATTGCCTCTCTACATAGAGACGCCCCGTTTCATCGCGATGTTTTTTGAAGTAAGCATTTTCTTTTCGGAGGAAGGCTTTCCCCCAGGGCTATCACCTCCTCTTCATCTTCCCAGCAACGGAATCTGACGAACGTTCGAAGGCCCCCCCCCTTCTCTTATCCTATTCCCGTCCCCCTCCCGGCGAAACAGCCTTTCTGGCCGCAGCGCGTCCTCTTTTCCCTCCCGCTCAAACGCGGCGACCGTTTTCTAGATCCCTCACCGCTTTTTTTTCTCTCATGGGTAATCATGACAGAGACAAAGAGTCTCGATCGGCTCTCCACCCCCTCAGCCATGAGATTCTTTCCCCTTTTCGCGACATCAGGAACCCCTCCCCAGGATGTCACATATCATCCGTGATCAAGAGTTGACAACCCAGCGCTCTGTCTGCAGTGGGTTTCACGACCAGCAGTCTTTTCAGAGGCCGTCGTCCCGCTCTCGGTAAGTGCAATCGTTAATCACATCCTACCGCGATCCCCTCCTTCCAGATGCCGAAGAAGCGCAGATACCGACCGCCCGCGGAGTTCAGGATGAAGGAAGTTATCTGTGCGCGGAAGTATTGAGTCCCTTCTCCCCATTCCGGCGTTACCAATTTTTTTTTCTTGAGCTAGGCGCGCGCCTTCCAACAAATCCGACTTCCCTGAACCTGAGCAGCCAATTACCCTTCTTGCCCCTGTTTCGCTCAGTTCTTTGGTTGCCGATCCGTTCTTTTAAGCGTCCGGGCCATGCGCAGCCGAGCGAGCAGAAACACTTTTCCGCAGTTGATGATTTTTTCCTGAAGCCGAGCACAGGGCAGTTTTATATGGAACTCGGCAGTGATACTTTTTCGCACGCCTTGCCCATTTCCTTCTGGACAGGCGGCGCGTTACTGATTAAGAAGGTTCCCATACAGCGTCTCATGAATAGACAATAAGGTTTTATGCTGAAAAAAAGCGGCTCCCTAGTGCGACTTCCACATTTTTAACTTGTGGGTCTTCTAGCCAAAGCAAATCCCGATAGTTTTTTGCCCAATCTGATCACGATTTGAAGTCGAGCACCTTCTGTGAGATATTTAACTTTTCCGCTTCAGCCCCATCGGCACGGCCAGCGCGGAGTCTCCATCGCCATCTTCCTCCTAGAATACGGCTCCCCCGGGCCGATCGGATTCCCAACCCCGCTGACTTTTTTTGTCTCCTCCACTCACCGCAGTCCCGAGCACAGCCAAACACAGCTGTGTTTCAGTCTCCGCAGGCTTTTTCTTTTCCCCAGAACATTCACCGCTGGAGTTCGGCCACCATGTTCCCGTAGACAACGAGCGTTACACGACATAGACGAGACTTCTCTACGCCTACATCCCCTTTTATGGCCGAGCGGCACCGCGGTTTTTCCCAAACGCGCCCCGCTGGCTGGTTGGCCGTGGTACCCGAAAGTCATATCTATTCCCCTTCCCTACGCGCAGGCGAGGCTGTGTAGAGGACGAGTCTATGCACCTTCTCACCCTGTGACTGATAAGAGACACGTGTTATTTTTTTTGCACAGATCTGTGTCAGAACGAAAATGACCCGCTCCCCCCCCCCACCCTGTTTCACCTTTTTAAATGAGGGTGTGGCCGGTCACGTTCAACTTCCTTTCACTCTTGACCGACCCAGTCTGCACAGAACAGTGGACCTATTTTTATTGACAGAGGAGACTTGGAGCCATATCGACAAGGGGGCCTCCTCCCCCCATTTGGACCGCATTACCTTGAATCAATCCGCACCCCCGCTCCTCCCTTTTTGACCCAGTTTTTCTGTGTGTTTATGACGCGTTATGGCAATATGCTACCCCCTCTGTCTATCCCCCCCCAGAAGCAGCGCAGTAGTGTGTGTGTGTTGCTTCCCCCCATGTGGTCTCGTCTGTGGGTGATGCCACCTGTTTTTGTGTCCCCGTGAGAGTGGGACATGCTTAACTCGGATTTTCTCTTCTTCCCGTAGAGACTATCTCTCCCACAGAAATACGCAAGTGCCTTCCTTTTTTCCTGTCCGGGTTGGTGAGAGATTTGGATTCGCTCCTTTCCGAGGGTATCAATGAGTTTTGGAATTGTAGACTCTCCCTCCCCTTTGCTGCAGTGCTTTTTCTTTTCAGCAATATTGTCTGTAAACAGCCCCCTGCCCCCGGGTGAATGATTAACCAGGCTCCTCACTCCCTCTCCGAGGCTTTTGCAAGACCGGCCTCTTTTCTCTTCGGATGTGGCAGACGCCAACAGGATCTCGGTTTCACGTCTTTTATTCCGTAGTCTTTCTGTCCTGGGCTGACAACTTCTTGACATCCGCTTATGTTTGCGAAAGGTGTATGAGAGTTTTCAAGTCCCTTAATTGGCCTTTCCCCGAAAGAGGACTTCGCACTTTCACCTTTCTTTCATAAATCGTTTTCATAGATTTGAAAATGTACAGGGCTGTCCGAGGATAGCGGACTCGTCCCCCTTCTCCCCCCCTTTTTCCGAGAAGGTGCCTCCTCCTTTTTTCCTGTCAAGCCCAGGCGATTCTTCCGTTCCCATTAACCTCTTGGCCCTATATCCTCCGGTCATCAAGGAAAGAAAGCGCTGAACTTGAATTGACCTTTCCCCCCTTAACTCGTCCGGCAGCCTCTGTTTTTCCGGCGTGTCAAGCGATCCCCCTCTTTTTCTTGAAAGGATTTACTTCCATAATCCACTTCTCTTCCACTGATGATAGGAGAAGCGTTTTGAACTTTCTCTCCTGTCTTCCCTCAGTACAAGTCCCTCTCCCCTTTCCGGCACACGTTAGCAGTTTTAGTACCCATTCGCCCTTTTCCAATACGATAATAATAGGGTTCCACCGTGTCGCGATTTTCCCTGTCTGCAGAGCCCCTTTCTCTGATCAAGGCGGCCGTTTTTTTTCCTGAGTCGTTCGCTTTTCCCCTAACTTCAACGTGAAGAAGCATTAAAGCGATCGTAGCTCCGTCTCCTGAAAGTTGTCCCTCCCTCTCCGATCGCGACGGCGGCCCCCTCCTCAATAAGGCGCCTTTTTCCACCTCCCGATACATGAGAGACGACGCCAGCTACGGCACGGCTCTCTGTCTCCACTTGGTGTCTCTCCTCCAAACTTCTCTCAGTTCGGTTCTCCCAGACGCTTGCGCCTCTTCCCGGTCGCGTAGGAGGCTCGGAGTCGTCACTCGAGTGCCCCCTATCCCCTCTTTCAGGCCATCCCCAAACGCGGCGCTCTTTCGGTAGAGAACTCCCCCCTTCTCCTTCCCCGCGAAGTAAGAGTCTTCGAGCCCCTTTCCTCGCAGCAGTTTTTTCTTTTGCAGGAGGTGCCGGGCTTCTCCCCAGACGCGATACCCCCCAAAGAAGAGGAGGCAATCTTATTACTGAGTTCCCCCAGTCCTAAGGGTAATGAAGAAGTCTCTCCTCCGGTGTTGTGTCGTATGATCACGCACTTAGTCAAGGAACTTTAATGGAATTTTAACTCCTTCCCTCCTGCGGAACGCCCCTTGATGACGCGTCTTTTGAGACCAGCCACGCCTTCCTCTCTCAGAAGATATGATGCTTCCTCAGAAGATGAATTCGCTTTTTTTTTCTCTTTTACGAAAAGTGGGTCCCCTACCTGACCCCGCACTTGAGAGAAGATTTTTTTTTTCGGCTTAATGACAGTTGGATCGGTTCTCTTTTTTGTGACGCCTAGCGCCCTTCTCCCTTGGAAGCATTGCTGCGATTGACATTTTTCCCCTCACTGCTTTCCTCTCAGAGACCCCCCTTTTCCCCCCCAGTCATAGCCTGTCCTGCTTTCCGGAGTCGGATTAAGGATCTCTTTTTCCTTTCCTTCTGATCAACTTTCTCCTTTTCGACGATAGGGATTCCCCTTGATTGAAGATGGATCCCCCTCCTCCTTTTTCGGAAATGCCCGTATGAAACGTTCTGGTCAGGCGCCCCCTCCTCCTGCTCATTTAATCCCTTCCAGAAATTGAGCCCTTTCCTTCAGGAAGGTTAACTTCCCCTCATGCCGTAAAGAGGGGAGAAACTTGAGTATCGTCTTTCCCCTCCCTGCTATGGGTCTTCCTTTTTTACTGATAAAACGGTTTTTTCTTCCCCCCCCCAACGTGTTGGCCGGCCTTCTCCAATGCAACGAGGAGAGAATTCGGCAGTCCGGCCTTCCTATTGCCTCGTCGTCACCTTCCCCCCCTTGGTAACGGGGAATCATATTCGAGTGCCCCGCAGAGGTTTTATCGCTCCCAGAAAGGGAGCGTCGCCCCCCGTCCCCCCTTCCCCTGTATATTACATATACCCTTCCTAGATGCTGGAAGGATCCCTTTTTTTTCCCTCGGTTGAATGGGAACTTCTTTCTTTTTCCACTAGACTTTGTTTTCACTTCACGCCCAATAACTCTCCCACAACTTGCTAGAAACAAGTTTTTCCCCCCCCCTCCAGGATGGGCGAGTCCGCTATCCCCTTTTCTTGCCCTAAATGGTGAAAATATATGCACTTTTAGACATGTTGTAATCCCGTTGAGAGTTAAGAGTGATTTTTTTCGTCCTTGCCTGCCCCCCAGCTGTTACTTCAATATATCAGAGGAGTGTCAGACCCGTACAGCCAGGACCTTTCCCGTAATAAAGAACGTTAACGGATCCATTTTTAGAAACGTTCTTCCTCTCTCGGGTACCCAAAAGCTTTTTTCTCTTTATAAAGAAATAGGAGATTGCTCTCATTGCACCAGTGGGTTGCAGGGATATGATTAATCACCCCCCAAGTTCCTCCTCAACCTCCCAGCAATTCCCCCGAGAGAGCCTGTGCACTTTTTTTCCTGTGAACCTTGGCGCGCCTTTTTCTCAAACAAGATTAAAAGAAAGGTTAAGAATCTGAGGTCTGTTTTCAATCTCCTCGCTCCTTTTCTCCCTCGAAGGGAATCTTTTTCCTTTCGAAGAGTGTGTGGCTTTTCCCCGTGGAATGTCCTCCGGCCCCTGACGAGAAGAAAACCGCTTATCGCCGTACCTTCGGCCACTTCCCTTTTAGCGGTCAGGCCTGGGCGCTCAGAGCGGAATCCCCCCCTTCCCCCTTTTCCAGGAAGGTAGTAGTCATGCTGGTTTTTGTGCGTGCGACTTTTACCGTACCCCTGCCACCTGGCAGTATCGACCCATGAGTCCTGAGTTTTTTTCTTCGTTTCGTCCGATTCCTGTCCTCCGCAGGTACGTCTGCGCAGTCCTTTTTTTTTCCCAAATGTTGTGAAGGGGCTTCCTCCCGGCACGAAGAAATCCGAATTGGGTATGTTTCCCCTTTCACCATCCCCTCCTCTCCATGACTTTCAGGTTGTACCACGGTCAGTGCCATAGGCCCAAACCAGCCAGCTTTCCCTCCGAAGACGAAGTCCTTTCGGTGCAGATCTGAGTGGTAAGACAAGGTGGTTGTATCTTCTTTCTTTTGGTAGTAGTTCTTCCCCCCAGATTGAACAGTTTTCCCTCGCTGTTTGTAGTAATTGTTCCATTGGGTCTTCCAGCCACCAAGTAAAGAGTTGAATTTTCCCTTTCTTTCCGGCTTCCGTTTATCTTATGCAAAAAATGCACTTTCTTTCCCTGAAGGGCGGCGTACCTTCGTATAGGAAGTCGAGCGGGTTGGAAAGACTGGAAGCTCTCTTCCCCATTCAATGAAGAGTTATCTGATGGCTCTCTCCTGGATCTATGTTCTGCGCCCTTTTCCTTGACGCTGGTGATTTTAGGTCTTAATTTTTTTTTCTTACTACTAAGATTCAGAAGATGTGTGTTCCTACTTCATTATGGCTGGAAGTTGTTGAGGTCTGTCTATGGTCATTTCCTCTTGGACGTTGATTCGCGACGCATTTCGTTAAAATTGAGCGGTTCCCCTTGTCGATGTTGATGGTTTTTCACTTACTTCCCGCTTTTTTTAATACTCCCCCTTAAGATTCTTTCGGCCGGGAAGGGGGATGACTCCGTAGTTTTTCACCTGCTTACATCCTTTTGTCCGGCCCGCTTGGCAAGCGTTTCGCCTGGGAGAAAGGAAATGCTCGCTTCGTCCCCCTTCTTCACCTTGAACTTTTCTTTTTTCCTTGTGCATTCAGATCCCCCTCCCGGCTGTGTTATGGCTCGCTTCTTGTTCTTTCCCTCTTATCGGCGCAAGGAGACTTCCTATCAGGCCTTCTTCAATTTCTTACGAAGTTGGTTACTTTTTTGATCTTTATGTCCGGAATCGGATTTTGTTTGTACCTATCGTTCCTCCGCATAGATCCGTTCCAGCCCTTCTTCTCTTGGTAGACGCTGTAAGTTGCACCAAACTCGGTCCTTCTCGCAAAATCCCTTTCGAGCGAAAGCCTCTTTTGATGGGGCTTTATCTTTTGTTTTTTTTTTTCGCTTCACATCCTTTGATAGAGGTCCCCCCCGATTGAACTGACCTCCTATGGAAAAGTGATATCATTCTTCTATTTTTGCTGATGGTTCTTTCTTCCTCCTTAAGAAGATCTTGTCAACTCGGGATAAAGATGGCATGTGTCAATTACTTTTTCCTGAGTACTTTTTTTCCCCGTAGACAGCATCGCCTTGGTGTTTTTCACTCCTTTTGATTCCCGCGACTTTTCGCTGTCATGATTAAACATGAGCGCACGCTTTGTTTTCTTGATTTTCGCGTCATTGGCAGGGCCATTGTTCATTTGCGAGGCATTGAGGAGATTTCCCTTCTGATGTTAGACTCGGAATCGCTTGTATCTTCTCTCCTTTCGTCTTCTCACTTCGGAAATTCCCTTTTTGCCTCTGGGTGATTTTTCCAACATGCCGATGTCGATAAACGCAATTGTCCCCCTTTCACTTCCCCCCCAAATAGCTTTCCTGATGGGGAATTCTATCTTTCTGCGCGTATACCGCAATGGATCGTTATTCTTACCGAAGGAACTTCTCTGACTCCTTCCTCAGAAGTAGCTAGATTGCACTTGCTTGAAACACTTCTTCCCCCTTTCGATAGAGGTACTACCCTTGCGAGACCCCCCCCTCAAAATAATGCTTCTAAGGAGTGTTTACGTGGTTGGGACGATTGTCTAAGCCGTAAAAAGAAAGATCTGCGTCAACACCACACTCACTCGCCTTGCAAAGCAAGTGACTTCTCCCAAGCAGTTTAAGAAACTCCTCTCCAAAAACCACATGACGCGTGTTGCCCTCTCGTCGTGACCTTTCGCCCCAAACACTGGAGAAATCCTTTTGGTCTGTGCAGAAAGGCAAAGGCTCGTCCTGTTCACACTTGCGCAGGGACCTCCGTGAAAAGGATTGGTGTTGCCCTTCCCCCCAGGGCAGTGCTCCCCCCCCCTCTCCCTCTCACGAGATTGAGTCGCATTTTGCCCCTTTCTCGACTCCCTTTTCCGCGGCTTCTGCAGCCGCGAGCAGCCCTTTGCTGACAATCGCCTTTCTCTTTACCTCACCATTCACCAATTCCGCGATAAGCTTGGTGGAAGGTTCCTCTTCTCGCTGCGTTGTGCACTCCGTAGAAATTCTGCCCCCCTTCCCTTGCCCGCCTCCTCCCCCTGCCAGAGAACGGGTTCTAAGAGCCACTTTCTCTTTGCCCCAACCCGGATGAGACGCCGTCCTCATTTCCTAAGTAATAGATGCTCCCTCCCCCCCTTTTTGGGGGTTTTTTTTTTTTTTTTTTTCTTTCGCAAAAGACGCCGCCGTTCTGCCTACAGCTAGGATGCGCGGAAAAGCAGGGAATGCCCCAGATTTTGCGCGAGTCCCTCCCGACATAACGCTCCCTCCCTAAAGCCCACAGCATCCTTTTTTTTTTTTTCTCTTCAACTGTCCCCCGTCCCTTCAAGGGCCTGCGCAGGAGACTCCGAAGCGCTTGCGCCCCAGACGGTGCTCGGAAAGACGATTATTGCTTTTTAGTAACTGCACGATCATTTTTT
>Ga0179593_1602879_pt1 | contig 10547 bp, 9 predicted proteins | sample CZODoug2_1_08_16_FD_185931 | JGI IMG/M metagenome (GOLD analysis project Ga0179593, IMG submission 185931) | Vadose zone soil fungal communities from Angelo Coast Range Reserve, California, USA - CZODoug2_1_08_16fungal (PacBio error correction) | ecosystem: Environmental > Terrestrial > Soil >... | reverse complement strand
GCTCAGACCACGTCGTCGCAACCTTCGTCGGAACAGTTCAAACCTCCTGATCAGCGCTGCATCGCATCTTGTGCCGAGTTATTTGCCCCCCCTTTACTCACTTCTTAATCCGAAGGTGAGCGAGTCAGCTTTTCCGCTCTCTTCTGATGCTGAGAGAGCCATCCATATAAACAGTGAGCTCTATTCCGCTCTGAACGGCGACACTCGTGACTTTCTATTCCTCGTCGAGAAGGCCTGAAGATGGTGCCAATACACAAAGAAGGGATCTTAGGGCGATACCCGACTCGCCGATCCTGATATTTAAAGTTCCCTCCCCCTGCAACCGATGGTGATCCATTGTTTTAGTCCTCGTAAAAGCAGGCGACGAGTGTCCCTGCGATAATTCCCGATCCTAAACTAAGGCCCTAGTCTCTCCTTTCCCCCCTCTCCCGAATGGCAGCGGGGGTCCACCTTTGACCCAAGCTCAACCCCCATGCTGTAGTTAGTGCGCTCAGTGCACTTTGCTCGCCCCCCCCTCTCTTTTACACCCAATGGTTACAACCCGCATAACAGCGTTTCGTCCCAGATGAGTGTGAAGCGGGCTGGTAAGTTGGTCTTTTAACTGCCTATCCCCCGCAGTCTGGTCCGTATTCTGTTTCGCCTGTGCGTCGGATTTTTTCGTCAGCTCTGGTTCTTCAAGCGAAGACGAATGGTCGGTGAAGGTCCCTCCCTTGAGGGCTCATGGCTTTAGTTGAAATCCTCACTCTTTCCGAGTCAGATGAGTAACCCCCAGCCACAACCCCAGCATTTTTTTTATTTTTTCGCTGTCAGTTTTATTTTAGATATCGGGCTTACGGAACGTACCCTCCCATCCGCTTTTTAGTTGATTTCTTGTTGTCACCCTTTTCCCCTGAAGGCGCTGCTCGCCGCGTGTTCGCCTTGTCAGATGGGGATCCTCGAGTAAGAGGCTCTATTCATGTTGTGAAGAACACCGCAGTCCCACTCCCCCAGTATTGACTTTCTCCCCCTTGATCAACGCCCCGGCTTCTCCCCACGTTTTTTTATCTAGTTTTCCCTCACACCGGACGATCGAAGGGAAACCCCCATACTGAGCAGCTCGATTCGATTTATGAAGAATAGATTTCGCGTACCTGCTCCCCGTTGCGCTTCACAGCTATTACACAGGTTTTTCCCCTCCACGTCAACCAAGACGAGGTCTTATTATTCCTAAGCGCATCTCCTGTACCCCCCCGGCTGACGAGCTTTTCCCCCCCGATCCCCTCTTTTACTTCCCTCATGAATTCAGCCTGAGGGTCAAGCCGCGAATTTCAGGTTACAGTCGTAGTTGTAGCTCGCTTTTTGTTTTGTCCTGTGCACAGCGGATCTCCGACATGGGGATTATAGGAACTTTCCATGAACTGCGAGGTATTCAGATTGCTTTCCCCCCTTGTCTTCCTCGGCAATGTAGGAAGACCTCCCGTCGAACTACGCGGTTTTTTTTTATAACACTTTACTCTTTCGCTTAGTACCCCGAACGTGAAGGCTTTCGAGCTCTCTCATCTCTCCGCGCATCCACAATGCTGGTCGTTTGGTTACCTGCCTCTGGAGTGGTTCAGGTCAGATAAACAGCAGCCTTTTTGTCCTCGCGATCCCGCTTGTAAGCGCCATTTTATGGCTCCCATCTTCCTCCGCGGGCCGAATGCTCCGGCCCCGGGTGCCGAGAACCCCCATACCCCCCAGCCGAGTCTACCTCTTCACCCGTCTCCCCCGCCGCTCGTATCGCCTTGCATCCTGCAGGCAACCTCGCGCTCAAGATCGGGTCTGTCCTGAACGTCTGCGCCCTGGTGCATTTTTTTTTGTCTCCTCAGCACTCCTCCTGTGGTTTTTACCTTCCCCTTCTCTTGCCGTCTCACGGATCTCGACCCCGCGTTGGACACTCTTCGAGATCGTTCCTACCTTGAGCCCCCCCCCTTACAGGATAGGAGCGTCCCTCTCGGAGGGATAACTAGAAGACTACTTTAGGAGTCCTCCATGGCTGATCGCGAGCAGATCTAATCTTTTTTCCCCAGTTGGGATCGTCGTTCTTCTAGGTCCTCGCGGTGCGAAGCGCGGTTTGAACCTTTCCTTTCCGATATGAAAGAATGGTCGGCCCAGTCCCTTCTCTTTACGATTTGGAGAGGGGCGAACCTTCCATGAGTCCCAGGAATAGCGCTGAGGCATTTCCAGCAGAGTATCTTTACTCCTCCTCTGTTCTTTGAGTTGTCATGATGAAGGTTTTTTTCTTAGCAGTAACTGGAGTTTTACTTAAAGAGAAAGAGATTCACATTAGAAGTCCAGAACGACCCATCTATACCCAGAAATTTGAGCCTGTTCACCTGAGCTCTCTTAGCGCAACCTTTTCCCACTCCATACCCTCTAGCCCTCTCAAGCATAATGAGCATCCAGGAAAAGGCACCTTTCCCTCGTCTTAGCTGAGAAGGACCAGACTATGACTTCTCGAGCTCCGCGCTTCGGTTTGATCCCAGAGGAGGGACCCTCTCCCTTTGTCCGAGCGGCGGATTTTGGATAGTTTCTTTTAGAGTTTCCCGAAATTCTGGCTCCCTCGCTTTCCTCACAGTTGATGAAAAGTACCCATTTGGCACGTTTCGTCCGGAACACCCCCAGTACTGGTCTCATCCTTCCTCTCGGAGGCAGAGGTTACTGATAGGTAGAGGTCGCACCCTCTAGGGACGTCGGTTTGGTGTTCGCTCCCCTTTTCTTTTTTCCCGTGGGGTTTTTTTCCGGTTTCGTTGGAGATGCTGACCCCCTTCCGGCGGTAAACTCGCGGCTGCTCTTTGTCTGCGGTGACCTCCACCATCAACAGGAAGCTTATAAGAAAACAAATTCCCCTTAGAGTAATATAACTGTTATAGCTGCTAGTGGAGAGAGACGAAGCATTTTCTACAGGTTTTCTCCTCCACCGATTTCCTTTTTCGAAGGGTGGCCGCTCACCTTGGAAGATACCTTTCACCCCCCCCCCCCACACCACAACCCCCCCCACACCACCACCCCCAACCCCCCCCCCAATGAATGTTCCTCTAGTTCCTTCCTTCATGAACTCCCCTTTTACGAGAATGGCCGCAGTGATGTGGCGACATCTCCCCCTATGAGTTTGCCCGCTCGAAAATGACAGTGAGTGCGACCCTCTCTCTCCTCGACCTAGCTTTCTCCGAACCTTATTCCCTGCGGGACGGGAAGACATCGGTGATAGGTTTAGGCGTCGATGAAGGTCTTTCTCAGGCTCTGGTCCTTCCTTCATCCACTTATTTCAAAGGAGTGAAGGCGATCCTTGCGTAATTCTCCTGATGGAGTCAAAGGGGAGTGCTGTTTCCTCTCTCGAGTCTATCTCATCGAGACTGCTCCCGTTGACCCTTACTAAAGCAGGGTTCGCCCTTTACCGAGATTCCGATCTGCATTCCTCCCCTTGGTGATCCGCTCTTCTGACGTTCCGGTTCTTGAGGGTGGTGGTGTCAGACTCTTCGCTCCTTTCCTCGAGTCGCCGATCGCAACATAGCCGACGCCGCCTCGAGCTGAAGTCCCCCATTCCTCTTTTTCCTTCTTCTTCGGATCCTGCCCTCGCTATCGAGCAGCTACGACCATCCCCGCCCCCAGATCTTGCGGGGGAGTTTCTCATCCATCTCGGCATCTTTTCTTCGTTCAAAGACGCCCTTAATGGAGACTCTCCGCTTCCCCCCTTCCGCTCCCCTCTATCGAGACGAGATTCTTTCTGGCCAGCCCCCCGCATTCTCAACTTCTTCCCTGGAGAGGACGACGGAGATGGGGACGGTCTAAGACGTAAGCCCGTCTCCGACCCAATTCCAACGCGGTGGCGCCTGTTTCCACCATTTTCGCGTGCGTCCTATTTTGCCTCCCTCCCTTCGTCCCAAGCGACACGCGCGAGGTGCTCTGAGTTCATTTTGATGTACCTCGGCTTCCAGCCGACCAGGTATCGGTCCGTCGACCTCAGCCGTTGGCGGCTCATACGACCGAACCTGCCCTACTCCCCCTCGCTGACGCCCATGGAGCAGCCATCTCGCCGGTCCCATGCTGCCCGGGGAGAGAGCCCCTCTGTTCTCGATCCCCCCGCCTGAGACCCGGTTGAAGATTGGGCCATCCTCTCCATAGAACGTCTTCGTTCCCGTCGCTTGGCCCATCGAGACGTTCCGACCCGTTTAACGGATCTCAATCCCACTCGCAACGGCTACCGCCTCTCACGTATACAGCCCGCGGAGTGTGCAGCCCTGGGTCGACCTTAGACTTCATACCCCCCGTTTCGAGATTGTTGGAAACAGCTGACCTATCGCTTTCCCGTGATCTTTTTTACCATGTGGACCCCCACCCGAGCCCCGTTGTGAGTGCATACGGCATATCATCTCTCTTTTCTTCTACTCCTTTATTGTGATCTAGCTCGCTTGCCGGCCGACACACGTCAGTCACGTCCAAGCGAATTTCAGCCTTGCGCCCTGCATATTGTGGTTCTTTTCCCATTACCTTTTTTTCCCTTTTCCCCGTCTTTGAGCGCACAGATCCCCCCTCCTCAGGCTCACGCTGGCTCTCTGTTCTTCCAATCCCACAGTTCGCTCTCCATCTTTGAAAGAGCACGTCTAGTCTTGCGCTTCACGCCGAAAACGTCCTCTTCTCTACAGTCCCCCCCCTGGCAAAAGCCCTTTCCCCCGGAGGTCTATTCCTTATCTCTCCTCTGTTTCCTAGTGCAAGCGGATCCTTTTTCCCCGGGCTTTTGCCAGTAGCTCTTCGAGGAGGCCGAGAATGTCCCGATACGCGCTCCCCTTTCTTCTTCTTCGCTTTCCGTCGGTGGGGACGCCTGGTTATTATCCGAGCACAGGGCGAGTATCGTATTTTATAAAGCCGCACGAGATCGCTCCCTGAACTGGTTACCCCCCGATTCCTTTTTCTACAATCAGACTTGTCTCTCCCCCCGCTTGTTAGATGCGCCGTCGGAAGTTTGTGAGACCTATAACCCGCTGTTCGCCCCCCCCCCGTTTTCTCTGATACGCCTTTTTAGTCTCGGCTTTCTTGCCTGAGATAGTTCAGGATGATCTTCTCGATATCTATTAGCCGCTGGGTCGAAGGTAACCCAGTTTGCGACTTTTAATTTCCACTCCCTTTTCCCTTCCTTAGGCCCAAAGCCCGTCTATGTTCTTCTCTATTGTCCTAGAAGGGTCGGCTCAGATCTCGGAAAGGAAAGGCTTTATCCTCCCCCCCGACTGTCATCTTCTCTTTTTACCTTCTCTCTTGCGGCTTTTCCTCCCCTGTTCTCTAGAGATGGCGCGTCTGGGGCCTGCGAGGAAGGTCCGGAGACGTCGTGACTTTCTTTAACGCCACCCACCTCAGCCCCCCCGTCCTGAATTGTTCCCCGCTTGCCTCAAACAGTAGGATGATAGGACCCTGGTATCGTAACGTTTCATCGGAATGTGTACCGCAAGATCCATCTCTCTCTTTTGGTCTTTCTGTCTTCGCGACCTGAAGACCTATCTCCTTCCGTGCGCAGGAACTTAAAAAGCATTGTATGCCAGAAGGTATTGTTCTTCCCTCACGTGTCCCTAGCCTTTCCCCCCCACCCCCGTTTCTCTACGCTCGCCCCCACGACTTTTCGGGCCTACCTAGGGGAATTCGACTGAATTCGAAACAGAGCAGATGGAAGGGGCCGCGATTTCTACTAGGCGTCGTAAGCGTACTGCCTCGTTCACCGCTTTAGTTGAGCTTTTTTTTCCCGATACGGAGAATAGAGTTAAGGTCATTTTTGGATGTCGCGCCGGTCTCCTCCGTGCGAGTCCATTCTGTTTTCCTCTCTCCCCGTCGAAAGTTTACTACCCCATGTTCCCTCAGGAGTCCATTATCTCCACCTCATCTTTTCTAAGAACTTTTTCTTCCCCGTAGGTCGGGGAGCAACCTATTGATTTTCAGTATCTCGCTGTAGACTTGTTTTTTTTCGTGCTGGGGCGTTCTTGTCCTTCCGCGAAGTCCGCTTGCTTTTCTGAGCGCCACCGCCCCTTTCTGCGCAGTCTGGTTTTTTGCAGCCTCCTCTTCCTCTGGCCCGACCTGCCCCGGACCCCTTTTGAACGCCCCACAGATCCGCCCCGCAACATCCCAGGCAACACGCCGTTCTTGGACCCCTTCCGGCGATTGGTCCTTCGTGATCCAGTCTTTGTCCAGTCGCAGCCGTTCCTTTCCGTTCAGCACGGTGCTTCCAGACGTCCATACGCCGGGGCGGTTCCGGTTACCTTCCCCCCTCTTCCAGTAATGGCCCGATGTTCCTTTCTTTCCTAGTCCTCCGTGAAACCCCCGTAAACCGCCCTTAGGAGCAGTCCATGCTTCGCGATCCACTCCTCCTCTTGGAAGTCGGTGTGCTTTCTGATTCCTTAGAGCCCAGCCCCTTGGCGCGCTAGGGTGGCCGTATGGCGCGCTCGATCCAGGCGCCCTCTTCCCTATCGCGTCTGTACCAGTCCTGGTCGGCCTTCCCCTTTTGACCCCTGAGTTTTCGGATAAGTTCCTCCCAGTCTTTCCACCCCTTCCCGTCTCTATTTTACCCTCTTTGTGTGAGAGAGATTGAGTGTCCTTGGTCCTTTTCCTCGATCATGATCCCTCCCCTGTTTTCTCCCTTCTAGAGACAGCATCATCCATCTCCTTTGACCGGAGTAACTATCGATCCTCCTCTTTTTTTTTTCTATCTCGATCGCAAACGGAACTTTGACGACTCTCGAGCGCACCACGCGAGATCTTCCGCTATCAGCCCGTCCCCCCCAGTTGCCTCCTTCCAGCCGTTCTCTCTGATCTGGCCATGCTGAATTTAGCTTTTTTTTTTTTTTTTTTCGTTTTTTAGGGGACTAAAGGAGGTGACATCCGCGGCGCAGCGCGGTCGTCCTGCTTTAAGGTGGCCATGGCTAGCGTTGATAAGCATCCACAGGAGTTCGGTCTCTCCTTTTTGATGCTCTGACGACCGTGAAGCCGTCGTCGACTTGAAACGCCAGTAATTGTTTTTCTTTTTGCGAGTTGTTCGTCCTAGGCCAGGCTCCCGGTCCCTTCGGAGTCGAGGTTTCTCTGGGCGGAGGGGTGGTCCTGTCCGTTGGCAGGCCCGGCTTCGCTGCCCGCTTGTCTTGCGCTGCTCCCCTCCTTTGCCAGGCGTATAATCTGGGATATGAAGGAACGCCCACTGATCAGTTACAACGCGACCAGCGAGTCATCTCCTCTCGCGCTCCCCCTCCTCCGTCCAGCCGGTCTCGCCTTTCTTTCTCTTTTCGCTGCGAGGTCTTCCCCAGATTCGATTGGCGCCTCCTCCATGGAAGATCACGGATCGCCGGGCTCTCCAGTCCCCCCTTCATGCCTCCTTCCAGAGGTCAAGTCATGCCCTTTTCTTTCCCGCGATCTCCCACTCTCTTTTGCAGAGATGAGGACCCTGACGTCTACGCCGAGGCTACTTCGCGGGACCTGTCTATTCTTCTCTTTCTTTATATCCAGTCTCGGATTCGCTGGACGGTTTTTTACCATGGCGATAGGGTGGTCTGATGAGCCAGGGGACCTGAAGCGGTCCCCCGTTTCGTCCCCCTCCCCCTCGTCCTACCCGCTTTATCCGTCCCAATTGCGTCCTTTTTAAATTTTTTTTTGAGCGCAACGGGAGTCTGCGTTTCTCCTCTATTTTTTAATCCAGACCCGATCCTCTTCCCATGTTATGGGCGACCACCTCCCTTTTTCTCCCTTTTCCCTCTCCTGTCCGCGTCCTTGAGGCGAGCGCGGTGCGATTCGAAGTTTCTTTGTGGTTTTTGTCCAGACCTACGCCGGAGTCCGGCCCCTTCCCCGAGGGGACCTCCCATTCTTTGCCCCCCCCGCTCTCTTCCTCGTGAGCTACGGCATTAAAAGGCGTGTCGGGCCAAGGGCCGGACAACTGACAGCCTGCGATAAATGCTTCTTTTATTTTTTCCCTCATCTTCCCGACACTAGGTTTTTTCTTTTTATTTTCCCCTCTGGACCCTTCTCCTCCTGTCATCGATTAAGCGCGCTCGCCCGAGCTTAGCAAGAACGGATCCCTCACGAGTCCCCTGGAGCCCTGGCAGACCGCACCTCTGTTTCTTTCCCTTCTTGTTTGCGCATACAACGTCAGCCCCGTCTTGACTCCCCGCGGAGGAGGGCCACCCCCTTTCCCCCGACCAGTTCCGCGATTGTCCTTCCCCTCGCACTCTAGCCCGAGGACGATTTCCTTTGAAGTCTCCCTCTTTCCCCCCCGCTACTAGTTTTTTCGAGAGCCTGCCGTGGCTGAAGATAGATTCCCTCCCGCCGACCCCTTCTTCCTCTCTTGGATCTGTCGTTCTCCCGACCTCGCCTCCCCTCGCCCCCTGAATGTCAAGTCAATCGGGTCACCTCGCCCGTCCCAGGAGCCGGAGGTTTGAGATTGTCCTTAGCTCTCCTGATTCTTTCTCTTGTCAGGCCGATCCCTTCTTTCCCGTGGCGCTACTCAGACACTTCTGCGCACCGTGACTTTACAGGCAAGACTCTTCTTGCTACCAAGACCTACCAGGCTGGCGGTGATTAGGTTCGCTCGACTTCATCTTCCGCCTTATTATCGCTTGCCAATCCCTCAGTCTCCTATGAGATAGATGAACGATTCTGGATCTGACTTTGGCCTGATGCACGTTTTTTTTCGGCCCGAGCTTCCTATAATATTTTACCCCTCCCAGTGGTGTTCATAGATGAAGCCAACCACATTGCATGCCTCGTCGGCCCACTCCCAGATCCAAGATAACTCCCTTGCTCGTTCCCTTCTCCAGAGGAGGTGACGTTGCAAATCTCGAAGGCTGCTCCTATGGTCTTTGGCGCCCTCAAATAAGCGATCCCCCGTATTCCCCGTATGATGATCGAGCAAGTATCTTTGCGCCATATTATCCAGAAAAGTGAGCCCGTTCTCTATTTCGATGCTCCTCCCTGTTCCGCGACTCCTTCCTTCTCTCGTGTGTAGCACAATCGGGGGTCTCTCCGACTTGTCTCCTTTTCAGAACCGAGGACCGTCTCTTGACTTTTTCCGCCCCCATCTTGTCCTGTCGCATATCCGATGTACCGTGCCGCTGCCCCCTTGCATGGTTTCTGGGGATCCCGGCACGAGACTTTTTTTATTGTTCTTCCCGGATTACATCCTTCCCGGCCCAATGAGCCGGCGTCTTGAAGTTAGTTAGAGTGGGCTCCCTGAAACCCCCCTGAGTCCTCGCCCCTTCTCCTTGTACCTTCTTAGACCGAAACCAGTGTTGTAGCGATGGTGCGAGGGGGCTTCTTTTTCCTGCCCAAGGCAATCTCCACCCTCCTTCATCGCTCTGGGTTTCTTCTAACGATCTGGTGTGCATAGTTCTAGTTCATGTTTTCCTCCTGCATGACGCCTCTGGTGGGCAAGTTTTTCATTTTCTTTCCTCTTGTTCTTTTCCCTCCCTCACCCCTCTGCCTAATTATACAAACTCAATCGGAGAATGGGGATCGCGGGGTCGTCCGGGTCGTTGGGACCGTCAACTATCTCCCTCCCCTTTTCGAGGATTTGACCTCTCTCCCTCTGGCCTCGCTTCGATAGAGTCTGTGGGCCGGAGGGACTCTCGGAAGGTCGTAGCTCCGGCGATTTGTTCCCCCGCCCCCCCCGCCGCCCCCCTCCCCCCGCTCCCCTCTCGATCACCGCTCGCTTCCGCCTGCAAACTAGGATGGGATCTCCTGGTTAATCGAACAAGTGCTGCAGATACTATGGGCCTCCTAAATTGGACTGCTCTTTTTTTTGGACTGAGAGCGAACCGCAGTTCCAGTTGTCTCCTACAGTCTCCTTGAACAGTTCATCTTCCCTCGCCGCAGCCCCTTTCCGTTCGGCGACCTTTTCCCTTTCCTTCGGCCCCCAGACGGTCTCAGGGTGACCCCCGGATAGAGCGCGCCAAACAAGTCTCTCCCCGATTGGTTCACGTTCCCGAGTGGTCCTCCGTCTTGCTTCCCTCCGTTCTCATCTCTTCAGCCCCGCGCTTGGTAAGAGAAGGTAATGCATAGATCTTCCCGGTCCCCCACCGCGCTGTGTTATCTCGCGGACCCCCGACCTTCCTCTTTGTCCCGGATGAGTTCTCCTGCCTCGCATTACGGGTTGAGGCCCCAAGCAGTCATTACCCCGTCGAACCTTGACGGTGGCGAGACACCGTCTTCCAATCACTCTTTTCCAAGCCCCCTCCCCACTCTTCCTTCTCCGACTGAGTAGGTGATTGCGATCTGCTCTCGCGTGTCCGGTTTCTCAGGTCATCCCGGTGAGGGGGCCTCCCTGCCCTCTTCTCTTTCTTTGCGCCGTCTACTTCCCTCCCCTTTTTCCCCCCTCGTCAGAGAAGGTCTGTCAGCTATACGCGCCATGCCGCAGTCCAATTGTGTGACCTGTACCCCTCCCCCGACGCCTCCTCCTCACCTCGGCCCCCTCCCTCCCTCTTATCGGAAAAAGCTTGGAATCTAGCGGTTCTCGTGACGGCCGAGTCTTAAGTCCTATGCCTCCTTGTCCGGTCCTCACTTGTGCGTCC
>Ga0179593_1499440_pt1 | contig 10547 bp, 9 predicted proteins | sample CZODoug2_1_08_16_FD_185931 | JGI IMG/M metagenome (GOLD analysis project Ga0179593, IMG submission 185931) | Vadose zone soil fungal communities from Angelo Coast Range Reserve, California, USA - CZODoug2_1_08_16fungal (PacBio error correction) | ecosystem: Environmental > Terrestrial > Soil >... | reverse complement strand
TTTACGGTTCTATTCTTGATTCCTGTTTCGGGTATGACTGCTCCAAAAACTTCCCCCATACTACCCTCTCCTCCCAGATAGGGCGATCTCCTGTGGGCTTCTTTTTCCCATCTTCCACCCAACCCCAAGCAATCTTTTTTCAAAGTCCTCAGCTATACCGTTTAGATCGATCCTTCTTCATCCGCGTGCTAGATGGAATAGAGTGCCCTTTTGAGTCTCAGAACTCTGCTTCCTGGTGTTTGCTCGTAAGGGCAGCTAGCGTGAGCTTACATCCAATTTTGCGAGTCAGGGGCTTTGTCAGTGTAAAAATCTTTTTCCCCCAAGTTTTTCCTTTAATTGATCTCTGCCCGACAGTTTCTCCCAGGGACATTTCGAAATCCTTTTTTAAGTTTTTTTTTTCAAAGGGTTTGCCTCGTAGAGTTATTAGCGTCCTAAGCTCGGTCCTATATCCCAGTAGTTTGTTTTTTCTTGACCCCCCCCCAGTACCCCCCTCTTTTTTTCTTTAATGGTTTTTATAAAGTCAGTCTCCCACTCGGGCCCTTTTTTGTCCTTGTCGCATTTTTTTTCCCCCGGAGAAATTCGCAGGATAACCAGCAGACTTTACTCACCCGCCCTGGTTTGAACCCTCGCGGATGCAAGTGTCTCTTTTTTTTGTTTGAACAAGCGGTGTATCTCCCATCCCCTGCTGTCTGTGGTTTGTAGCGAGCGAATCCAGACAAGTGGTCACACCTGCTGTCCTTTTTTCTAGGCGGGTCCCTGTGCTTTAGGAAGGTTCTTTGAACCATCCCTTTTCTTCCCTGTTGCCTCCTGCCATTGCTATTCTTTTATTTGGAATTTACTGGAGCGAACGCCTTTTGTTTCCGAAAGACTGTTAAGAACCTTCCTATAGCAGCCGGCTAACCCCCCCGCGAAGAGCTCCTTACGCTTCAACTTCTCCTTAATTTATCGCTTGCCCATTTGTACCCTTCCTCGAGATGAGTCCTAAGCGTCTGCTCTTTTGACCTCCTGCTTCATCGTATTTTTGTCCACCCGTTTGTAGTCTTATCAGACCTATTCCTCTTCGGCGTTTTTTGCCGTAGAAACGTGATTCATTCTTGCGGCGCAATAGCGTGGTCACTTGTGTCGAAGGTTATAGTTTTCGTTTCATCTTTTTTTTTAAGAGCCTCCCATCCAGAGAAACAACTCGTTGCCCGTGCAGTTCTTAAATGCAATTTTCGGGTAGTTTCCTTTGAGAATCTCCTCCTTTTGCCCCCACGTCATTTCTAGCGATGTCCCGCAGTTCTCTTTTCCGATTGTTTTTTAGCCCACAAGACATGTCCTTCCCAAGCCCCCAGCCGCCAGTGTTTTGCTGCAGTTTTAGGTTCCACTGCGCCACCCCCCCTAACCCCCCGTGATGGTGTTCTATTTTTAAGCTCGGATGTCAGACCTTTCCCCTCCCCAGTTTTTCTGTAGCTCGGGCCTTCTCCTTCCGGTAGTTTTTTTGCCCCGAGCCTCCCTATGTGGATGATAAAGAACCTTTCGTGCGGTTTCTGTCCAACCGCTTGGTATCTTGGCTCTGTAGTAAAATCCATTACCCGTGTGCTTCCCCAGTTTTTTTAAGTGACCTTTCGACTACCTTTCGTGTTGTTGAGAGATCCCTCTGTTCCCGTCTCTTTTTCGGACTCCCCCCGTGATTCCCTGGATGACTAACTCATCCCAAAGATCTTTCTCAAATCCTTTTCTTGACGCCTCCCTACCCTCGTGGCTGAAGCCCACCTTGAGTTGTCTTTTTCTGTGAGGGCAACCCCCCTTTTTTTTTAAGTTTTTGTTCCTTCTGACTCTTTTTTCTTCTTTATCTTCCCCATCTATGTTGTTATTTAGTTTTGTTTATGTTTTGTGTGCAATTCGATGCTTTCGTCCAAGCGTGCTTTGAAAGAAACGGAATAGAAGACCCCACCAATCGACTTTTTTTTCGTGGTCAGTTTGATTTCCGCGCAGCCTGGAATCCCGGTTCTTTTTTTTATTGTTTTTTTTGAGGAAACCCCCCTCGGCCCCTCTGCCTGCTTTTTTGACCATCGTGCTCTTTTTTTGAAATTTTTCCTGCCGTCTTCTCCATCGATGCTCTTGGCTTGGAAGTTTTAACGTGTCCAGTGTTTTACTTCTTTCTCCGATTTTCGCCGCGGGTTCTTTAAACCCTTTGTTTCCCTCTTTCTGGAGCCACGGACATTTTTAAGCAAGGATTTCTCCACTTTCTTAAACGTCCTGCGGCCGATTGACTGTGATTCCTGTGCTTTTCACACGTTACCTTTGTGTCTCATTCCAGACCCAACTGATTTCCGCGCTTGACCCGCATGGTACTCGATGCCTGTAATTTTCTCTTCTCGGGTACATACTTCTCTCAGTCCGGATTGGCCACTTTGCGTGGTTTCGTCTCTTCTAAGTGACTTTGGTCTACCTTCTTTTTGCCAATTGCCTTTGCCCAGTTCTTTTCTGCCGTACTTTATTTTTCCCCATTAATTCCCGAAGCCACTATGTCTTTCCCCTTGATCACTTTTCCTGCCTTCGTTTGAAACATCCAGGCCGCCGAGGAAAACACCCCCATTAACTCCAGGATGTCTTGCTGCTCGTGTTTTTCGGGTGGGATACGTCCCCCCTCGCAGCATTTTGATATTCGTGGGAAAAGATACCGCGGCAACTTTATATCCGGCGAGTCAGTTTTGTGCAGGCCCGATCTGTTTGATTCGTTTTGCTCCGGTTAGTCGGCGCACCTGACACGCGTTGGTGGGGTTGTTTGGGAGACGGTGCCAGTATTCCCCCTCGGGCGTTTTCCCCTTAGGCGAGGTTGTCGTGTTACACACTCCCAACAAAAACTACTGCTTTCTATCTTCCCGAGCCTCGCCTTTCCTGTTTAACATTTTTTACGCAGCACGGCCGCTTCTTTCAGGGGCTTACCGATCCCGTGTTTTTTCTCAATGTCTTTTTACCCATTAAAAGGTTAGGATTTTCACTTGACAAAATTCCTTTCAGGTTTTCTACCTACACAATGGATTGTTAGCGCCGAAGAGTCCAGTGATCGACTTCTCTCACCCAAGGTTATCTTTTTTTGATACAGTCACTAAGACAGACCTGAGGATCGAGCCCTGTGGATCTTTCAGAAGATCTATCTCTTTTATTTAGGAAGGACTTATGGGCTTTTGCTTTTTTTCTATGAAGGAAGCCCTTTGAAGCATTTCTTCTATCTCTCTGAGGGGTTAGGATTTTCGTTTTTGAGCAGGTATCTTCTCCTCCAAGTGTTCCCCATTCTTCGGTTTGATCGTCGAAAGTGAAACCACAACCACTAACCCCCTTTTGCCTCCTATTGTTTTCTAGATCGGCTCGACCTAATATGTTTTTTTTATTTTTCTCGGTCCTCACAGGAGGATTCTGACCAAGACTTTCTACCTAAGTTTTTTGTCGGAGATTTATCCTTGTCTTGTTCCTCCTCTTGTTTTGTATCTTCTCTTTCCCCAGCAGCTAACTTCGATTTATTTCACTGGTTTTTGTGTTCGACTTTCTCTTCCTGTCTGATGGTATTTTGAACTCCTTTTTTTTCTCCCGGGATTTTCCCTCCCGGGCCCACCTCCCCCCCCCTCAGATAGGGCTATTTTATGGGCCTGACCCTTTCCTTCAGAACTGCACAAGGTAAACTTAATTCCTCATTTCTATTAGAATCTGCCCTATTTCCTCGATTCCTGCGGCTCCTTCCCACCCTACCAAAAAATGTTCTCGTTCTCAGACCCTATTTCCTTTCCCCTTTTGTTTGATCGGCGAGTCTCTTCCTTTGCTTCTCGTTACATCCTTTTATATAGAACTGACTTTCCAGTTCCCCCTTTCATAAAAACCTTTCACCGTTGAATTTCGAAAGCCGGGTCCCCTTGCAAGAGCCCACTAATTCTTCCGTCTCAAGGACGGCTTTTTCTTCTTTTCTTCCCGAGTGACTCCCCCCGTATTGGGTTTTGGGCACACCCACAACAGTACCTCAGTCCTCTCTGTCTCGGCGGTGTTTCGTTGAGTTACCGTTCTTTTTCCGATCATCTCCCCTCTTTGGGAACAGGGGTTTGTTTTCTCCTCGCCTCCCGGGCCGAGTTCTGTACACAACATTTCATGTCCTTTTCACGACCAGACCCCTGCTGGCAAGCCCTCTTGACGCCAGTGTCTTTCCTTCTTTCAAACCCCCCTTTGTTGATAATCAGAGGTTGCGTATGCGAGCCTCCACGATTCCCCATGAGGTCTTCGCCCCCCTGCGTCCCCCTTTTTCCGTTTCGTCTTTTTTTTCCCTGCCGGCGTTCTACATTTTCTTCCCTTTGCAACGGTCTGGGATTCGCGGAATTCTTCAGCTTCAACTATGTGGCTCCCCCCCCTCCGGAGCCTTGACCTTTTTTTTTCAGTGAACAATGTTAGCAACCCTCTTTGCCGCGCCGCAGATGCCTCGGAAGGCTTCCCCCCACTCCTTTTTACACTCTCTACTGACCCACGAGCTTTCAGTAAAGGATCTTTGAGCCGCCGCAGTCTCTGGCACAGCGTTCCCATGATTTGCGTCATTTCTGTGGCCTTTTACAATAAATACGATAAATCTGCGGCCTCTAGCGCGCGTTAGAAAGTTCCCGTTCCCCTGCGGTCCTTATGCGACCTCCCCTCTTTAAATCAGGTGTGATCTGATTATTCAGAGTCGCATTGCCAGACCTCGAAAAACTTCCCTCCTTTCCTCCTCCAACTTTTTCCCTCAAGCTAACTTTTGGAGCGTCTTTTGATCCTTTATTTTACCCTCACTCGCGAGCTTTGGCCACCTCCCCTCAGTTTTGAGTACATCCCCCAAGTCAACTGCCATTCCCATTCCCTGCTCCGATCTGTTGCGGCGCGCTTGTGCTCGGTGTCTCACTCCTCCCCCTGAACCCCCCCTTATTTCTTTTGGTTACCTTGCTTCATTTCGGAGGTGGCACCTCCCGCGCTCATTCCCAGTTTCTTCGTCGCCGGCTCCTGCCTCATCGTTTTCCTTTTTTTTGTTGTTTGATTGAATTTGGTGGATTCACCAGCCTTCCCTTGTCTCCTAGGTGAGAAGCCTTGGCTTTTTTCTTGGTGAGTAGGTATTCATCCTTTCCCCTTTTTTCTCAGCCCTTGGCTCCGTTTGTTTTCCCTTTCCTTATTTATCTGTTTTTGTTGATAGCTTTTCCCGCTTAACCACCTCTTTCCCCGGAGGGAATTCCCCTTGAGTCCCCTTTCCTTTTCTCATTGACACATCCCTCGCTCATTCACGCCCGCCCAGCTTGGCTATTTCCCCCTGGTATTTCCTGGCACGTCCCCCCAACCTGTACCGCTTTGGCTTTTTCCGATTCGACGACCTCACTGGTTGAAGCGGTTGTTCCGAAACCCTCCGTCCTTATGACCGTCCCCTGCCCCTCCCTAGTCCCCCCCCATCGACTCGTTTTTCAGCGATTACGCAGACGCGCCAGATTCTCTCTCCTAGATTGCAAGTTTTTGTTTCCTTTCGTTTGTGGGTGCTCCCCCCCGTCCCGGCAATTCCTGATGTTTCCCCCGATCGGCTTTTTCGGAAACGCGGTAATTCCCATCCCTGCAAGTTGATGTTTCCGTTAGATCACCCGTTGCCCGACTTTTTGTTTCTTCTTGTTTTGCCTCCTCTGTCCCTCTACCCTCGCACGACACTGTGGTGAGGTCCACTCGTTTGAGGCCCCCCCCTTTTGATTCCCCCCCTTTTTTCTCCTACCCTTCATTTCCTCACGCCTTTTCCCCCCCGTTCGAGAGGTTGATCGTGATTGCCTCCAAGACCCCGACAGGGATGCTTCTTCCACGGCACTCCGATTTTGTCCCTTTGCCTCCCCTGTGACTTGAGATGGGGTGCTGTATTCGTCCTTCCGGCGTAACTTCACTTTCGTTCACCACTTTCCTCTTCTTCCCTCCGGCCCTTTGCCGATTTTCGCCTTGCACCGGCGACAGTATGCTGCTCACTCTTCCCCCCCTTTCCCCCCTGTCTTCTTGCTTTCGAGTTTTCTGCTTCACTTCCCTTTTACTTCCCTCCTCTAAGCCAGTCAATTTGATCTATGGTTCCCTGCCCCTTGGCGCCAGCCTTCCCTCCGAGCGGGAAACCTTGTCACCCATCTTCTTTGTACCTCCTATGGTTTTTTTTTTTAATTTCGAACTAAACCCGCCGTTTTGGATCTGTCCAGCGTAAGCGTCCAAAATTTCGCTCCGCGAGGTGGCCCTCCTTTCTTTCGTGCAGGCTACTTACTCCTGCCTGCTTTGCATGATTTTTTGCCGAGCGTCAAAATTCCTCTATTTCTCTTTCGACGTCTATAAGAACCGGTACCCTCCTTCTCCCCCCAGCCCTTGAGCCAGCTTCCTTCTGCCTCGGGTCAAGTCACCCCCCCCCACTTACTTTACGCCCTGATGTAGGAAGTCAATTGAAAGACCCGAGTTTTTCTTTGCTCTTGGCCTTCCTTATTTTCTTTCCTTTTTTTGTGGGATAACCTTTTTGGGCTTACTTCCCCCCCCTGCTCCGGGGGGAACACCCCCCGGTTTTTTGATTCTTTTTCACTGTGGGACAAAAGGCCCCGGTTCCCCCCGTATGGGTACTTCCTTTGAAGTCACGCAGCTTCGCTCCCCCAGGGAGAGCCCGCGCGAGCCTCCGGTGTCGATTCCCCGTCTTTTGATTCACTTTTTTTCATCCTATCTCTTTTATTCCTGGTTTTATCCTTTGTTCAGGACGGCCTGTTGCCTTTCCTTCTTTTTTCAGGTCAGCTCTTAGTATCGCTGACTGAAAGACCTTCGGCCTATCTTCTTTCGCGGTTAGGTCCTTTTTAGCAGGAAAGTTCTACCCTTACGACTCCCCGCGCTCTATCGGGAAAGAGTATCCCCACCAAGAAATTTTGCGACGTTTCTCGCGCTCGATACAACCGCTTTTGTTGACTAAGCTGATAAAGCCGGATGTGAAAGACAATTTTCTACCCCCCCCGCCGTCTCTTTCCCAATTCTGTTGTTTTAGATAATCCCCCGTTTTGGTGATTGTTATTTCTCCCGGCGGGAGCGTCTCCCTTCTCCAGGTCCAGCCTCACCCGCCCCCTTTTTAGTTCGCGCCTTGTTCTTGTTTTTGGTTTTTTCCTTTATAGATCTATGCGGATTTTTTGTTGCCCTGCGGTTTTGGTCCTCCCGGGCTTTCTCTCCCCCGGGTTCCAATCCAACTTTTTTTACTGACCTCTATTCACTTCAGCCGCAGATCTTCCCCCCCCAATCAACATGAAAAGCTGTCCGGCGTCTTTTCTCCGCGATTACCCCCTAGATTCCCTCCCTTGACACCTTTTTTACGATCCGATCTAAGTCCCTTGCCCCTTTGCTGAGGCGTGATCCTCTTCTTGATACCATTTTCTTTCTTCGGTTCCTGTCATTGTTCCATGAAATCCTCCCACTCCCCGCATAAGCCCAGAACAGTTTTTCATGTTCCCGAGCAATACTTTTTTTCCCCGGCGCAAGAAGCTACTTCCGTTCTTCCCGCTTTCCGAATAGTTTCCCGTAGTTGTTTTTTGAAACAAAAATTACCTCTCTGGCTCTGGGGTTCGATGAGTTCCTTGGTCTCTTCGCACCCCCTCCCTCGGACCCATCCGTGTCCGGGTCTTTTCGGCGCTACTACTCCAAGTCAACCCTAAACGGTATGTTCTATTCCTGCACGCCCCCTTTTGTCTCGTGTGCCGTTTTGACCCAAGCCCCTTTCCATTTCCCCCTGTTTTTCTTTGGTGTTACGACCTTTCTTATGACCAGCCCTTGCTCGGCGACATCCGGTTACATTTTTTTGGCTTGTTCCTTTCCCCCCGTGCCGCGCGACTTTGATGATCCGTTGACCGAAGGGCGCGCTGATTTTTTTGAGGCAAAATGCAATTGACGGAATTTTTCTGGCCCCGTCGTGAGCAGCATTTTCACTGCATTTCTTTTCCCCCCGCGTGATCGAAGAGTCGCCCCCAATACCCGGGCCACCGGCACTTTGTACCAGATTGAGAGCGGCCTACAGGCAGCCTTTAGCCGCAGCCTCTTTCCTTCTTGTTCGCTGCTTTTCTATCCGTCTTGAGTTCCCACCGACTCCTCGGGCGCACCTTCGAGAGAGAGTTTTAGAAAGTGATTCACTTTTCCCTTGCGGCGCCATTTTTGATGGCCCCCCCGCCGATCCCCCATTTGTTCCGTTTCGCCTCCTATCAGAACTTCTGAACACATGTTGCACGGGAAGTTTGAACTGGCTTCCAGCACCTCTTTTTAGTTTGAATGGAGATCCAGTCGCGCTCTTTGTTCATTGAAAGAGACTTGCCCCTTCTTGCCGACTGTGGGTTCCTTCCCACAAAACATTAATTGCCTGGCTTTGCTTCTTAGATCCCTTCTGGGCTTCCTGTTTCGGCTGGATGATACTGTGAGAACGACACCGCCACCCGTCTGATTGCGGGGGCTTCTCGGCCGTGTACTTCATCTCCCTCCTCGGCTGTTGCGGACGCAAACTTTTCCCTTAACCATTTTATGGAGGTCCCCCAGCCTGCCCAACGCGTCCTTGTCCCCCCTTTTCAAGTTTTCACTCCCCTTTTTTTTCTAAGCCTTTAGGTTAAGCTTTTTGTTTCGCCGGCGCTTTAGTTGGTGATTCGGAGGCACCCCGTCCCTTCACTCCCGGTTTTTTTTAGGATCTCCTCCTTTTTTTTTTGACTCTTCCGTTGAGGGCACTCAACTGCGGGACTCACACGGAATGGAGCCTCTTCCTCAACCACCCCCCCCTCACTCCCTTGTTCTCCAGTCTTTTTGACTGACCGCCGGTGTTATCGACACCACCGTAATTTCGTTTTGCCCTGTCACCCCATTTCCCTTCATATTGCTGCTCCTCGCTTGCCCTTGGAATATGAGAGCTGTGTTGCTGGAACACCCTCGGCCCCCTCTTCCCTCTAACTTATAGCAGACCCCTGCCAACTAGACTTTTTTTCTTTTTCCAGTTCCTTTTTCCCGCTCCCTGCAAGCACTGGATGAGCGGGACGCTGCAGTTTCTGTTTGTTGTATAGCGTCCCCCCCCTTTTCCCCCCCCGGCCTGCTCCTGCTTTTTTCATCTCCTTCTTTCCGGCAAGTCTCTCCTTTTCCATTTCCCCGCCCTCTGCTGGTCTGTCACATAGTTAACGTGGATTTTATGTATGGCGCCGCTTTCTTACGGAATTTTCCCCCCTACGCCCGCTTCACAATTTTTGGACCCCCGTTTCTTCCCTTCCTCCCTTTTCGCAAGCTCTTACCCCCTTCTAAAGACGTTATTGAGGCCGCCCCGCCTGTTGCCTCCTTTTTGGCTTGCATTCTGTTATCCTGACCCTCCGGTCTGAGACTCCACTCGGCGCCCTGTGGCCAGATTAATTACGGCTCCCTCCCCCTCTTCCCTTCCTTCGTCTCATTTTTCTCCCTTCCTCGCAGTATTCCTTCCCCCCTCGAGATTCTTGCACAACGGGGCCGGGGGCTCGCGTTATATTGGTCTGATTTCACGCTTTGTTTTCTACTCTCTGTTCCGGGTAATTTTCTTTCTTTCCTGTTTCCAGCTTCCACCCCCGATTCTAATAGCACTCGAGATGATGAAACCACTTTTTCCTCCACGCTATTTTCTTCACCTCGCCTTTTTGCGCCCCCCAGGCCCGCGTCTTAACCCCTTCCTCTTATTTTGTATTGTTAGGGTTAGGCAGCTCGCTACCCCCCACCAGAATCGGTGATATCACCTGTTCAAAGCGCACCCTCCCCAGGCGAAATTCCTCTTCGGCTTGCCAGCATTGTCGTGTCCGTTCCTCTGAATAATCCCCTTTTCTTTTGTGCGTTCTTTTCTCGCGCGCGGCGTTCACCCCTTGCCACGCAGCTGGGCAGAGCGTTTCCGACGGGATCTGTAGCCAGAACCGGAACTGTCGCCGCCCTTCTCCTGATCGGCCGTGTTTTTTTTGTTGGGGTTCCACGCCCACAAAAAATAACTAAGATTCCCTATTCGCCTTCGATGTAACTGACCTTTCCTGCCCCTTATCTTTCTTGCGCCTTGGCTTCCTTGCTCCCCACTTTTTGACCCTGTTCGGCAAGTACCTTTTTTAAAAACAAAAGGTTTTATTTTTTCCCCCTGGACCCAATTCCCTTCTACCCCTTTCTGGACCCCCCGATAGCCGCTCCTGCCCCCCAAGTTGGAATGAGTTGGAGAAGAGGCCTGCCTCGAGGACGGGCCCTGCTGGCACCAAAATGATATTTTTTCTACCTCTTTTCGGAGGTTGACGCGCGCCTCTTTTCCTTTTCCTGACATTTGGGATTGGTTCTGACGATCTGCTTCTAAGAAGAAAGACCCCTCCTTAGCTTAGACTCATGAGGAGCGGTTAGGATTGGCCCTTTTGTTAGGTGCGGGCCCCACCCCCTCCTTCACCCCAAAGACGTTTTTTCTCTTTACTTCCCCCCAACCACCGCCCCTCGGGTATGGCGAGACGGGATAACCTCCTTTGAATGCTTGGAATGAGATCCCCCTGATCCACGTTCTCGACTAAAGGCTACCG
>Ga0179593_1486993_pt1 | contig 10547 bp, 12 predicted proteins | sample CZODoug2_1_08_16_FD_185931 | JGI IMG/M metagenome (GOLD analysis project Ga0179593, IMG submission 185931) | Vadose zone soil fungal communities from Angelo Coast Range Reserve, California, USA - CZODoug2_1_08_16fungal (PacBio error correction) | ecosystem: Environmental > Terrestrial > Soil >... | reverse complement strand
TTTTCTCAGCTTTCGGCATTTTGTCCCTTAAATAGGTCCCCTATTGCTCCCTGCATCGGTCTTTTTTTTTTCCTTCAGCGTGCGGGCTCGTGGTGAATTCTAAGCCTATAAGTCGGTGAGCTCTATTTCCTGCCCGGACGCACTCCTTATGTTCAGTCGCCTCATTTTTGCTAAGGGTCTCTGGCCCCCCCCCCCCGGCGCCCGCAGTTCTTCCCAGCGCATCTTCCGCGAGCTAACTGCCGTCTGTGCAATTTGCCTTCCATTCCCCCTTTTTCTTGCGTGGATGATGTGGTCCCGGAAGATTTGTGGGGTTCTGATTTCCAGCTTTAAGGCCCTCTCCGGTCGCCTCCCTTCGAGAGGAATTTTTTACGCTTGTGTCGTCTTTTCTCACTATCGCCACTCCCCCTCGATCGGAGTCTGCCCCCCCTCAGCTGGCTATCACGATTCTTCCAAAAGGAACTCTACATTCGCTTCTTCCAGCGGCCTCGGTGCCGGTGACCGATCTTGTGCCAGCGTGCCCTTTCTTTCCGATAGGGAGCACCCGGCCCCGATGCGCTCCTTTTTTGAGTCCGCTCAGCGTCCCGAAGTTTTCCGCCAGTTCGATCGTTTCCGGGCCCCCCTTCTCCGTCCGCGCTTGTCGTCAGCGACACATGGCCGATATCGGAAGAGCGCCATTTGTTTTGGCGGTTCGGCGGAATATTCGGGCGCTTCTCGTATCGTGTTTTTATGACCCTCACGTTTTTTCGCCATCGCGGTTGTTAACAGCGAGACGTTGCGAACCCCCTTTGATCGAGCCCTGTTCCCTTTTCTATTTACGGTACTTCTCACTGTTGCTGTTGCACTTTTTCTTTCATCCGCTCGGCGGCTAGAGCGCCCTTCCCAATGCAGGCCACAATCCGTCACGTACGTGGTTAAATAGGGGCCGTTTTGGCCTAGTTCGTCGCATGCTGTTCCCTTTCCATTTCTTTTCTGGGGAAGCGCTTTTCCTATATTTCGGCCCGTGCTCCCTCTGTGAAGTCATCACCCTTTTTTCGTTTGGGGGCCGTTGGATATAAACACCCCAAAGTGACGCTTAGCCCTGATCGTTCCTGATCATTTCCTTTCCAGATTCCTTCGTTTTCGCATGGAGTCAAACGCTCCCACCTCGGTATAAGTCCGGGGATTTTTTCTCAGCATGCTCAAGGCCTGACTTTTTGCTCTTCAGCCTCTGTTCGCTTGAGTCGTCAAGGTCCTTGTCGGGTAGTTCCCCATTTTCTGTGCCGCTTTTTCGGTCGATGGTGACCCCGTGCTCGGTGTTACCTGTCGAACCTCCGCGCGTTAGCGGTCTCTTTCCTGTGCACCGTGTGCTCGACGATCGTCCTTCGCCGCGAATCCTGATGACCTCCGATTTCTTCACGCGCCTCATGAGGCCCTCCTTCACCACTTTTCTGGTCTCCTTTCGTTTTTCTATCTCCAGTAGAGCCCTCTTTGGCGGCTTCTCTTTTTCTTTTCCCCCGACTTTGTATATTGCTCCCATGGCGAGCTACCACTTGTGGTCCTGTTCTTTCAGTGACGTCTTTTCCGTATTGCGGTCGGGGTCTTCTCGACCTATCTTTCGGGAGCTCGATTTTCCATTCTCTTCTGCAGTCCCGTAGGGGGGCATAGTTCGATACAAGCTAGAATGCGATGCCGATGATTGTATCTCCGCCGTATCTCCCTTCCCGTCTGTTGCGGTCTGGATTTTGATCCTCTGGGTCCAGGCATTTAACCTCTCTTTTTTCATACGGCCTGTTCTCCCCCCTGTCCTTTCTCCTGTGAGTGCTCGTCAGTGTTTCTATTCGTTTGACATGATGCGTTAAAACACGCCCCTTTTCTTTTCCTAGAGCCATCGAGTTCTCCCTGATGTTCCCCTGGTGAGCTCCCCCTCCGCATCCGGGAGGTTTCTGTCGGTCTATCATGGGCTACCCTTACGAGCTTTTCTTTCTTCTCCCAGATGCATCCTGGCCCCTCCCGTCAATCAACAGATTCCTGCTCCCCGCCGACCAGGCAGGTTTTTTTCCTGAGGAGGAGTCCCGTTGTACATCCTTTTTCATTGCTTTCGTCAGGTGGCAGGTCTTTTCTCTTGTCAGACCCGCTAGCCTGCACCGATTTTTCTTCTGACTTCGGCCCCTTTTGCTCTTCGTGATATTCGATTCTCCCGATGCTTCCTGTCCGGCGAGTTTGCGCTCTCCCTCTGTTTCTCCCATTTAGCGATATATTGTTTTTGTTTTTTCCTCCGCCCAATCCGTTTTCCTCCCTATTCCCGGCATTGTTGAACGCAGTTCTTTTCCCCCCTCCTTCATTCGCGCTTCTATGTCCCGTGCCTTCGACCGGTCCCTCCCTAGGCCTGCTCATCATTCCCTTTCACCGCGCTAGCTTTCGATTTTGCGGGGATCGCCTTTTTTCATTTCACCCCGAATCTCAATCACCTTCGCTTCTGAATAGACAGAGGCACAAAAGGTCCGCGTTCCAGCGGTTTTCCTTCCTTTTTCCTGGCGGAGGGGGGGATCCAGGGCGCCGTGAAGTAGGGGCTCCCCTGTCCGGGGATCTCCCGCGGCGATGGTGCCTCATTTTTCGAACAACACAGGCACGTCTTGGGGGCTCCCCCCCCCCGTCTTCCGTTGATTTTCCGCTTGCCCTCTTTTTTTGAAAAGTGAACGACCAGCTGCAGCCGCTTCCGAGTCTCGGGAGTTTGCGACTCCTGCCGGCAGGCCGCTTTGTTCATTGGTGACGTTGCGGGCCAAGACCGCATACATGCTTTTTCACGGGTGGGTCTGGTTTCCTCAACGGTCCCCCTCTCCTCCTCCCCCGCCAATCTGCTGTGATTCTCCGCTCCCGGCGTCTGCCATTTAATTGCGTTGCGGCTTTTTTTGCCCCTGCTTATGGGAATAACCTTCACCGTTTTGGCTCATGAGTCGCGCCCACGTTCCACCTACTTGGGTTTTATCTTGCGCGCTTCTTTTTCGACGTTTCTCGGGCTCGATAGCGCTCACTTGATTCCCTTCAGTTTACGCCGCGACCTTATGAATGGTCTCCCACGCCTTTTCTGTAGCTCTAGAGCGTTTGGGGACTGCTTTCGACATTGCGCGCGGTCAGACACTCTCTCCAAGGTTTTTCCCCCTTTCCTGTGCTTCCCCCTTTTTAATTACTCCTTTTCTTTCCTCCTAGGTTTGAGGCCACAGCCTCCAAACGTGCGTTATATACCCTTTTCTCTTTGCGTAAATCTGGCGGCTCTCGTACATCGGGAATCGGCGCGCTTGTCTACCACTTTTCGAATTTATTTTAAGACCCCAACCGCGCCGCCCTAGATGTTTGTTTCTTTCCTGCCCCGAATTCCCTGTTTGCCGACGATTGAGCCGACTTAATCGTTTTCGCTTTTGGCGCAAATCCTGTTCCTTCCCCGCACAAGCCGACGTGTTTCAACACTCGACTTCGCCCCCTATCGTTCGAATCTCTTCTCAGTTTCTCCTCAGTTTGTTGTTGTCTTCTCTTGTCGATTTTTTAGAGCTCTCTTTTACTCCTCGCCCGCGTCCCGGCGTGAATATTTTGGGACCCCCCAGTCTATTTCCTCAAAGGTTCGCCGCGCGTTCATACGTAGCCAGCGCCTTTCTCCCCACTTAATCCGCGCCTACTTTTGAGCGTGCTTCCTTGGTCTTCCTCTGTTTTTTTCTTAATAGTCCCCTGGCCAGACCTTGGGTTTTATTGAACTCGCCTCTCCTTCCTTCGTAATGAAGATCCTGCAACCTTGTCGCCCAGTATTCTAGCAGAGGTATCTGTATTTAATCGAGTTTTTCCTTTTTTTCCTTGCGGAATTTCCACATAGGCTTTTGCTCCCTTTTTTAATGCTCCCCCCTTTTGGAGCAACAGCGAAAACTTTCCCTAAAACATGTCGATCGGCGTTTGGCCTCACTTCGTTCCTTACTCCTTCCTGCCCATCTTTCACTTATGAAAAGCGGCTCTTTTCATCCCGGCCCTCCTGTTAGTGGACACCCCCTTTTTCCTTCATTTGGGCGTCTCCGGTTTGTGATCGTGAAGTGCGCCTTCTCCTCTCCAATCGCCGAGAGGCATACTCCTCTAGTATTATTGCCGCCCTAGGAGTTTAAACTTTAATTTCCCCATGAGCCGGACAATTCGTTGTTCCCTAGCCGGTTCACAGACGCTTTCCTTCGCCCTCCCTTTCCCTTTGACGCCACTTGCTTGCTACCCAAGTACATACCCTCTATTCGGTTTTGAATAGGCATCCCTTTAATCACCAGATCGCCATCTTGATCATTTCTCCGTTCTTCCCTGAAGGACCTTCCATGACTCATTTTGGATCTCCCTGCTTTTCCCCAAGCGCTCCTACCTAGGCGACCCCCTTTGGATTGAGTTTTCATGATAGTTGAATGCTCACTCCTGGTCAGCTCCGGTGCTACCACCCCACTCCACTTTTCGGGCTTTTTTTTCGCATTACCCTGCAACCCCCTCCTGCTTCTCGTCCCTCCACGTCCCTTTGAGGTGATCCAGATCCCCTGCAGGGAGCCCTGTTATCGCCCCCAACCCTCCCTTCTCTTTCTTCCCCTGCCACGCTTGGGACCGCTTGACTTTGCCTCTGTCTTTCTTTTAATTCCGCTGGTTATTGAGGGCAGTTTTCAATCTTGAACACCAAAAAAGGTCTTCACGACGCCTCGGCGCTCTCTAGGTGACCTTCGTTCCATTCTGGTTGGTGTTCGGCTTTTACCCTTCTTCCCTGTTGACCTTGATTCTACTGTCCAGCGCTTGCTGGCTTTTCATCTTCCTTTCCCCCCCTTCCGTCTCTCGCCCGGCTTGAGTTGGGCTGCTGCTCCCTCTCCCTTCCCAAATCCAGAATGATCGCCTCCTACGTGGAGTGCCCTTTTTCTGTCGCGCAGCAGTTTTCCCTTACATGGCGCTCCCCTGCCATCGTCATCCATCCGCAGGCACCATGCCGCTCTTTATACGTCTCCGGTGCGCATCCCCCGGTTCTTCACATCCCCCCTGTCTGCAAAATCTTTTGCAGTGACGATTTACTTCAACGCTCTACATCATGCTCGGCTGGTTCGCGGCTCTCGCTTCTTTGTGCTTTTTTTCCAGGTTTTACGTCTTTCCCCTCTTGTATAAATAACGCGCGTTGACTTCCTTTTTCTCTTCCCGTTCCTCGCGGAGTATACGGTCCCCGCCCTGCCGGTTCCCCCTCCAATCTTTCCCTCTCCCTTCCTCCAGTTGATGTTCGTGCAGCGCTCCACGACTTTTCAATTTCCTTTCGCAGGTCACTTCGCAACTGATCTTTTCTTTGCAGGGGGTGCTTCATTGTATGCTTTTAGCTATCTCCCAATGGTGCGCGCGCCTCCTTCAGCTCTCCTCTATGTCCCCTCTCGGCGGATTAGAAGTTTTTCTCGAAACACATTACCTTTATGACGTTTCCCTCTTCCCCAGAGGCAGAATGGCCTTTCCTTTCTGTTTTCCTTATGAGGGGCCCCTAAGCACTCACTGTTCTGATCATATGCCTGCCCCCCTACCGTCCCCTACCTCCGCCCCCGCTTTCTTTCCCTCTTCTCTTTTTTCGCATGCTCCGCCGTGACCGACTCCTGTTCTTGTGTCCATGCCAGTTGGGTTGCCGAGACTTGGTCCTTGTCCGAAATTTATGCTTCTGCAGCTTGGTGAAGGGCATGGTTCGCCATGACTTTACTTTTTGGGACAGTCGTCGTCATCATGGTCGGCCGACTAGCGGACGGACTCGTCGATCCAAGCTGTGTCCTTTCCATTCCCTTAAGCTTTTTTTTACATGGTGATCTGATTTTTTTTTCACCCGCCCCTCCAGTTTTTTCATGAACCATTGTCAGGCACGGACGTGACTTTACGCCCCTCTATACGCTGTTCGCTACTGGGCTCTCCTTTATCTCGCATTTCGTGCGAAGCCCGTTCCCCCTCCTGCTCTTTTGTGGTTGACGTTTTCTCCCATGCGACCCGCAAGGACTCTGTTAATGATCAGATCCGTCCTACTTTCTTCTCCATCGTCACTTTGGGAGGCGGGGATCCCGGTTCCACTTCCCCCTGAGTGTGCTGTAACGTTGCAGGATTGCCGTCCGTCTAGTCAGGGCCCCTCCCCCCTTGATAGGACAGAGGATCGTGCCGTCCCCCCACTTCCTATTGCTGTTAGCTATTTTTTGATGCCTTCTTTTGGTGGTCATGCATTGGCGCTCCTTTTTTTCTCGCTTCTTCCGACGTCAACAGTGCCCCCGGATTGTTATTCGGAAATCCTCCACGTCACAGCTTCTCGCGCCCCTCTTTTTTCTTCCCCAGGTCAAAGCTTTCTTTTTTTCCAAACGCGACTCAGTCCCAGCCGTCGTTCTCGGCTACGCTCGAGTTCTTCCCGCTATATCTTTTCCGCTTCCCCGTCCCCCCTTGCTATACCTTGCTGATCTTTGTACCTTGCTCTGTATGTCGTTGACGTTTGGTACGCGCGTCGTTCGTAAGGTGTATCCCGGTTCCCGCCCTAACTTTTCTCACCTGCTCGCGACGTGATGCGCTCTTCCCCCCAAGTGAGCGCTCGTGTCTTTTCAGTCTACTTCTTTTCCATCCGATGAGCCTCTTCCATTATCGGTCAAGTCTCACCTTCTTGCGGCGTTGAAGACTTCTTTCTCTCTCTTTCTTTCCGGCTTCATCCTGCGAGTGGGTGAACCCTACCTTTCGAGTGGTGTCTTTTTCCCCAGACTTTGAGCGCTACCTTAGTCATTATCTTCCCGCGTTTCGGGCGACCCTCCGTTCTTGACTCGATTTTTCTTCTGCCACCGTTTCAACGTCGCCTTGATCCCCCATATCAGTCGCCCGCCTTCTATGGAAGGCACGCGCCCTCTACTCCTTTCTCCATTCAGCCAGTTTTTCGCTGGGCCTTTTCCCCGCTTCCGTTGCGGGTTTTCCTCTTTCCTTCTCTTATTCACAGGCTGAGGCCTTCTTTCCCTTCGTTTGTTTCCTTTCTCCATCCGATCGGTTCTTTCGTATTTTTTTTTAGCAACTTTGCCCGGTGAGATGAAAGTCCTTTCTCCGATGAGAGATATGAGCCCCTTTCTGCCGAACTGTCTGAGCATCTCTCTATTTTACCCCGTTTTTTTTTTTTTTTTGAGCTCTCTGGCAGCCTCGCATGGCCCGGGCTCATCTCTCTCTCCCTGAGGAGTTTTCTTGCCTTTCAGCGTCACGCGGTCTCTGTGGTCATCCGAGTCCCGCTCCACAGTTGACTTGTCTCGGGTTGACGCCATGCAGACGAAGGCCGACTCCTTTTCTCTCTTTGCCTTTCAGGGAGCAGGGGTCGATGCCCCTAACTTCCTTCCTCCTTACGGCCAGCGCATATCATCCAGTCCTTCTTCCTTTTTTAATTCTGTCCCACTCTTCAGTGTAGTGGAGCTGGCTTGTGAAGCGAGCTTTAAATGGTTGCTCCTTTCCGAGGCGCAGCTTTCGGCCTATCGGCCCCGAAGCGTAGGCCGTTCCTTCTCTAGAGTCAACGTCTCAGCAAAGACACTCGAAGTTCCTGTCTCCCCTCTTTGAGTTCGATTCTTTCACTTGCCCCGGACAAATCGACCTCGGGCTCTTCGGCCGTCTTCTATTTTCGGGTGGGACCGATCCGTGCCCCGCTTTCCCTTTCGGATTCCGAGAAGGAGAGCACAGTGCCTCCTTTTTTTGTTGGATCTTTCCTCTTCCTCGTCTGTCGAAGGTTCCCATTTCCCTCTCGTTGCTGCCGTTTCTCAACATACGATCCGCCTCTCACACCCCATCTTGAGGGCTCTACTGCCGATCAGCAAGGGTTGCCCGAGACAGTCACTTTTTCTTTAAGAGGTTTTTCCTAGCGCTGGATCATAGCGCGTCTCCGTCCTTGTACCGACGTCGGAGAATTTTTACAATCTACGGTTTTCACGTCTCCCCGGTGCCCCCCTTCCACAGGCGTCTTCTTTTCCTCTGGAATTTCTTTTGGATCCTCCCCGCGTTGCGCAATTTGCGGTCTCAGTCTCCCGTGACGGATAAAGATTGCCGCCAATTGGCCACTTCCGCCTCAACGAGTGCTTCACCGCTGACTTTGGGCCGATTCACGAGCGTTTTGTCCTCTTCTCTTTCGGAAGCCGTTTCCTTTCCTCTTCCTGATTTTTTTTGGATTTCATCTTTCGCTTTTCCTTATTCCCCTCCGCCCCCCACTTGCGTGTTTTCATGATCCGTTCTTTGGACTTATTTCATGCCCAGTGATTTCAGCTTTTATTGATTTTCTGCGGCGAAACTCTCCCCCTTCCTTTCAAGTGTCCTTGCTTTTCTGAAACCCTATAAGGCTTTCTGACTATCCCTCCCTCTCCCCTCGGTCTTCTCTTTCCAGGTCGTCCAGGTCAACGGGAACCATTCTTTACCCCAGGGGTTCCGTTCCCCTCTTGCTTTCACCCCCTCGACCGGTGATACCCTAGAAACCCTCCGACGTCTGTGAGCGGCCGATTTCCCCTTCAACCTTTGTCGATTTCCGTACCGTAGCGAGCCTCTTACGACTCCTTTCTTAACTCCTCCAGTTCCATGCTGCCGACCTTTCACATCGAATTTCATCAGTGCCCCTTAGCCCCCTTTCTGGAAACTTCGACTGGCGCTTGCATCCGCGGATTTTGTTTGCCCGCTTTTCCTTTGCCATCATCTCGCTTTCTTCAAAATCTCTGGTTCGCTTTCTTTTCATGGCCTTGTTTGCGCATTCCTGTCGTGTCTTTTTTCATCAATTTCAGGGAACCTCGCCGATATGCCTTTCGCCTGGCTGTCCCCTTCCTTTTTGTGATTTCTAGACCACTTCTTCTCCCGCTCTTGTAGACCCGTAGTGCGCCAATTCTTCGCGGCGCTTTGCCCCTTGATCTGCTTTTCCTTTCGCTACCCCTTTCCCCTATTTCAACCGACCGCGGTTTTGATTCTTACGTTGCTCTTCTCTCCTTTTTATCGTTTCGGTGTTCCCCTTCCCGTCCACTCCACGGCTTTATGATTTGACCCTTTCAGCTTCCCGCCGGTCGGCTTCGACCTCTCGTTTTTCTGCGGCGGGTAAATTTGTCTTTTCCTTCTTCGGTCTTGCGTATCCCAGATTCATCCGCCTCCATTGCCAGCAAAGACCGTTCCGCTCCCTTTTCGTTTCTCCTTTTCTTTTCGCGCGCGCCTTGAAGACGTTTTTCCTGCCTTGGGCGATTTTCTTGTGCAGTTATTGGTGAAAGGCCGTGGATGCCGGCCCCCCGTTTTTTTTTTTGCTTCTTCTGAATTTATCGTTCTTTATCTGTCGCGTCCCAGTGTCTCTCCCACTTCGCGCTTTTTCTTTTAGTTTTTTTTGTTGGTTCGAGCAGCAGCCCAATCGTCCCCCTCTTTCCTGTCCATTTAAAGTTTTTTTTTCTTTTTCCCCAGCAGGAATCGCGCGTCTTGCCTTTCGCGGGCCTGCCGCAAGTAGAAACTCGCCATATCATCATGCGACCCTTGAGCACCCTCTTGCGATTCCTTATTGCGTCGGGATCGACCTATTGACAACTCTCCCCCGAACATTCTCCTTTGTCTCATATTCGAGGACCCCACTTCTCAATTCGTTTTTTGCCTCTACGTTTCCGGGGGGATTTGTTTCCCCATCGCCTGACGCGTGTGATCGCGGAATACCTTTTCTTTCTTTCTCTTTGTGTTCCGCATTCTAACAAACCGGAAACCTTTTCTTGTGGCGTCCCCCTGTCGCTTATTCGTTTCCTATTGAAAAGGGCTCCCACTCCCGACAATGATGGTCTCTATGCATGGGGTGTGCGGAACGTCCTCTTGGCACGATGCTGTTCCTTGCCGGGGCGGTTTTTGCAATCCCCCTATACGCTGGTCTCCCGTTTGTCTTTTCTTCCCTAGTCTTTTAAGACAGATCTTGCTGCTGATCTTCGCTCTTGTCCGCATGTGAACGGCGTGCGTTTAGTTTTATCTTGTCCCGTCGCTTTGGGAACGACCGCACAAGCGTGTCCTTTTAATTAATCACAAGCCGTCGGGTGGCGCGTGATCTTGCCCGACTATATTAGCGCTCGGTCTCGTCTTTGCCCACTATCCACTTGACCGCTATGAAGCCTAACTTCTTACCTTGTTTCATAAAGCCGTCGCCGCGGAGCCTCTTTTCCGCAAGGGGACTCCTTCTTTCTATTCGCTGCGCGGTATGCAGCCGCCTCCTTTTTTGGCAACGAATCCCTGGTTCGTCCCCTTTTTTCTGTCCTTTGAAGATGTCGCCTGCCTGTTTTCTTGGCCCAAGCAGCTCCATTGACGCTCTTGATGACCTTTCTACGAGCAAATGTGTCGGAGCGCGATAATCGTTCCGAGTCTTCTAGCTTCTACAAGTTCTTGCTCCGTATCAAGCCCCAACAACATCTTTCTGGGATCCTCTTTCGCTAAGGTACGTCCGCGGGATTCCGTGGTCCGCTTCTAAGTATCCTCGTTCGTCTGAGACCGTGCGCACCTCATGCCCTAAACCTTCACTCCTCGGTCGCGTTTTTTTGATCGTCACAATCCTCGAGCCCCCTTCG
>Ga0179593_1430168_pt1 | contig 10547 bp, 14 predicted proteins | sample CZODoug2_1_08_16_FD_185931 | JGI IMG/M metagenome (GOLD analysis project Ga0179593, IMG submission 185931) | Vadose zone soil fungal communities from Angelo Coast Range Reserve, California, USA - CZODoug2_1_08_16fungal (PacBio error correction) | ecosystem: Environmental > Terrestrial > Soil >... | reverse complement strand
TAATCTCCGGTTACTCTTTTCCGGTGAGGTCGTCTGGTTTTGTTTTTCCTCCGCTCATGAGTGTCTTTCTTTCCATTTTTTGATTCACGGCCCTTATGCTCGACGCTTTTGCGACGCGCACCCTCTCTTCACCCCTCTACTCTTCTGCAACGTTTCTCTGGAAGAGGAAATTATTCAACGGTTTTTTCCACAAACCATCTTTTCACATTTTAAGTTCCTCTTTGCGGCGTTCATACTGTTTCACCGTATCTTCAATTGTTTTTCTGCCCCATCCTCGACCCACTCCCCCCTACTCCCCCCTGATAACTGTTTGAGTTTCTTTATGCTATCTTTGCCCCCCATTTGTAATTGTCCCCCTTATTCTTGTCTTGTTGAGAAGATGGTTTTTCAATCAGTTTGACATCCTCCTTTTTTTGACAATCTGTCTTCCCTCGTAGGCTTTTTCTTTTTTTTTTTTTCACCCGTGGAAACTTCAACAAGCAGCGCGTCAAGTAATGCCCTTTCCCCCTTCTAATGAACTGAACCGTCACCTTTTTCCCCCCAAGATTTCCTCTCCCCTTGCTTTCTTTCTTTGACCGCCCGCTGTCCCCACTGATTTCTGCGCTGCCCTTTTTTACCCTTTTTTTATCATCTCCCGTTCTTCTATTGGTTCCCTTTCTGTCCTGCCCTTTTTCCTTTGCGGTTCTTTTCTTTCAAACCATTTTTTCCCGCCACTTGTTTATCCAACCCCCCCCGCGTTTTTGTTACTTTTAACCGTCCCCTTTGGTCGACTTGCTGAAACCATGAGTTTCTTTTCCCCCCTCTCCAAATCCCCCCCCCCCTCCCACCTCAATCCTTTTTTCGAATCTTTTTTCTCCCAACTTCCTTCCGCCTCCTGAGTTCTCCTCCCCTTTAAACACCTCTGCAAGGGCACTACGTTGGGTTTTTTTTTTCGGCCGGAAGCGTTTTCCCCTCCCAATCAACCCCTCCTTTTTTTTCCCTTCAAGTTATTCCCTCCGAGAGCCCCATCCGCATCTTTCTCCGTTCTCCTTGGTTGTCCTTTCCCTTCCTTTTTTTTGCCGAGTGCTCATGGCCATTTTTTTTTCACAGTTATCTCGTGTTGTGTTTCTTTAGTGAGTTATATTGTGTAGCTTTTTTCCCTTCCAGTTATTTTTTCCTCTGTTTTGTTTTGTTTTTTTGTATTGTTTTAGCATTGTGTGAGTGTGTTGTGCTTTCTGACCACCTTCCCGCGGTAACCTCTTTTTTCCACGCCCTTCCCCGGCTTTTCCCTTCTTTAGGAATCTTGTTGTTCTCGTAAATATGCTAATGGGACCCCCTTTTTTTCCGCGGAGACCCTGCTTTCTCCCTTTCTGACCAATGCGGTTCCAGCCTGTATGAACACTTTTGTCTTCTGACTGGGTGCCATTTTCCACGCATTAGCAGGCCCTGCTTCCGGACATGGAGCTCTAGCGCCTTTTTTTTCGTCGCTGTGATCAAAGCCTTCCGGGTGCCCCGAACCCGTTTCCGGTGTTTGTGTCTGCTGCGCGGCTGCATAACCAGGAGCATTTTCTCATTTGGGCAACGTTTCCGTCTTTCCCTGGTGCCTTTTTCTCGATTCCCCATTTTTGTTCATGTCTTACCAGTACCAACCTCCTTCCGCTGGTCCCTAGTCCGTCCCCTCTACCTTGATTCCGTCAAGAAGTCTACTTATCCCCTTTTTTGAGGGTGTTTTCACATCTTTTTTCTACCGTTTTTATTCCTTAGGATTTTTCTTTTCTCCCTTCCAGAGACAATTCCCGACCTCCTTTGACTTTTAGAACCCCTTTTCAACACTGTCCCACAAAATTGTTTTAGACGGTCGACCCACCTACAGCTGTTGTTTTGGGTTTGGTTTTACTTCCCGACTTTTCCCCCTTTTCCCCCAGACCCCCCTTGAGGGTCTCTTTCGAACTTGACCCACTCTCCAATTTGACTGTTACCTTTTCCTATCTCCGAGTCCCCCCATCGATCGGAATTCAACTTGTCCTTTTAATCACTCTATTGTTACCCCCTTTTTGACAACCGTGCAATCTTCCTTCCTTTGCTCGAGGCTTTTCTGCTCTCTTCCTAAAGTTGTCTCCCCTCTCCCATTTGCCCTCTCAACTGACCTTTCTTCCCCCCGGTAAAAACTTTCCCCAGACCTCTCTCCTCTGAGAACTCCTTCTCTCTCCCCGTGCCACCCCTCCCTCTGAAAAAAGCCACAAATCTTTCTCTTGGACATTCCCCCTAGCGTCTGTCTTCTTTTGACCCACCCTTCGCCGTATCACACTCCTCCCCCATCCGGAATCATTCAGTTCCTGTGCTTTCCAGAGTTCCCCTTAAATTTCCCCTCATTTTGCCTCCGAATTGCCCAGTTGTTCCGCGGAATGTTTTTCTCCTGAGCGTGTTTTAAAAGAAGTTTGCCCTTTTTCCAAGACCACTATCTAAACAATTCCCCCCCCCGGTTGTTCCCCTCCTCTGTTAATGTCCAATTGTCCACCTCTCCGTCCAGTCCCATTTCCGAAAGGTCTGTAATTCCTTCCTTTTAGGACTTTCCTTGCACGTCTTCTTGTTTTATTAGAGGTTAATGCGTGCCGCCCCTCCTCCGGGAGAAAGCCACGACCACTCTGGTTTTCTCTTCTTCTTCGCTTTTCCTTGTTTTGCCACTTCTCCCTCTTCTTTTCCTTCATCGTTTTTGTGATCTGAAATAGCCCTCCCCACCCCCCATGAGAGCAGGAACGTGGTGGTCTCTTCCTTGCTTTTTCCTGTGTCAGTCCCTACCATGACCCTTCTCCCACATTTCCTACTGATTTACAGAATGTGAATACTTCCATCCCGGACGTTTCTTCTCTGCGGTCTTCATTCCTTCCATACCCGGCTTGCCCCCACATTTGCATTTGCTTTCGCCTAGAAGATGTCAAACGACTCCGGCGCTCAAAACCCACCCCTCTTTCCAGTTATGTAAATTTCCCCCTTGTCCGGAAATTGCCCCGCTGGTCCTCTCCACACTCTATTTGTTTGCTGACAATCGCGGGAGATTTTGGTTGTCCCCTTCTCATCAGCGTGACCTTCCTTGACCCTTTTTTTTCATTGAGTTGGAGTTATGTAGCGAGTCAATTTATTCTTGCTTCTATCTTCCCCTACCCCCTTGGATTTTTTTTCTCTCTGGAGATGAAATCGTTTCTTTTCTCTACGCCTCAAAACCCGATTCGTTAATTTCAGTTTTCCCCTTTCTTTCAATAATGAGGTTATGAACTGTATTTTTGGCTTTCTTTTTTTTTTACTAGTGGTTAATACTCTAGAGAATCCTCCTCCCCCCCCCCCCCAATCTAAATCCCCCCCCCCCCTGCAGAATTGTTTCTTTTTTGATGGTCCTTTTCTATTCTCTTGCTTGACCTTGTTCATTTTTTATTCTCAGTTTTTTTTCCCCCTTCCGTGTTATTGGATACAATCTTTCATTACCCTTTTGTTCCCTTAATCAATTTTTGGTTTTCGTTCTTATTTCTCTCTCTCCTTCTACTTTCTCTTTCCTCTTGTCTTCAAGTGGAAATTTCCGCGCCCCCTTGACCTTTCCGATGATACGTCGTGGCGCAACCCTTGGCTGCCAGAAACGCAATCAACAGCGAAACGGAACTCTCCTTCTTTCTGCACCTTAAATATAGATGTTCCCCTGTTCTGACTAGCCAGCTGCGTGTATGATGCGGGTCTGTTTTTGGCTTTTATTTTTATTTTTTTTTTTCATCCTGCGAAACTCGACCGCCTACCTAAGGCCATCCTCCTTTTCCTTGTCCTCAAACGCTATTGACAGGACTTACATGGCTTTGCGGACTTGACCCAGCCTTTCAATAGTGCCTGTGTTTGAGAGACATCCAGACAAAGCCAACTTCGGAAAATTTCATTTTGCTCTTGATGTTAGAATGGTATCCACCTGGACCAAACATATCTAATCATGGCACTCTCTTCACAGGGATACTGCTCTCTGCGGGATCTTTTTTTAATTTCAAACCCCTCGCCCCCCCCCCCCGACTATCGAACACCCCAACTGTTTTTCCGAGGCCATGAATTTGATAGTGAACCCCCTCGGTACTCTAACTTTATTTTTCCTCTTTTCGAGCCTAGATTTTGATACTCAGCACCCGGCTGTCGTTTCATTTCGCTGAGATTGCGTTTTATTTTTCAGAACGCTTGAGGGCCATTTAATATTTTTCCAGGGAAATCGTCATGTGGTGAGTGCAATTCTGCTCCCATCCCGCCCCTTTTTCTTTCCTCCTGGATTGTTGGCGAACCCTCCCCGTTTTCCTTGGGAGCACAAAGTCCACGCGCCGTCCGTTTTGTATCCCCAGCGGACACGTAAGGAGTATCTCCACTGAGACATTTCAGGGTATGAGTCTTTGTCCCTTTTTCCTCTGCTTACCCTTGAGATTTTTACAAATTTTTACCTCTAACTCCGAAAAGGAGGTTCTTTCTGTGTTCTCTGATTTTTGCCCGTTCTTGACCGTTTTTTGCCCCCCATTGAATTTATCGAGATAAGTATTCTTTTTGCTCTGTTTGACCCACCTCTCTTCCCTGTATGTATTGCTTTTCATTTTGTCGATAATTTCCTCTCCTTTCCCCTCCCCCGCATTGTCATCCCCCCTTGCGTTGGTCCCCGTTTTTGAAATTTAGATCCCGGTGCGTTTCCCTCGCACCGAAATTTTCGAGACCAACTCTCGTCCCCCCCCCCTTAGGAACCGATTGCGTCGCTCCTTCCCCTCTCCTAAGGCAAGCGGTTCCCCCTCACCTCCCGTCATCATTGGCATTTTCCACCCCCCCCCCTATTTTTGCTTTTCTCGGTCATAGGGTCGGACCTGGCCTCCCCCTTTATTTTTACCCCGGTGGTCCGTTCCCTTTCTGAGCGGGGAGAAGTCTTGGGAGCCCTGTTATGGGATTGTTTTTTAAGTGTCACTCTTCGCCACGACCCACAAGTCCGATTATATTAGTTTTCTAATTCCCCCACCTGATCAACCCCTCCTTTTCCTCCCCTCCTTCCGGTGAGGCAAGTCCCCCGATGTGACCCGGCCGTTACGCCCACCCCCCACCCAGTATAGCTGGCTTCAGTTTTTGCTCCTTGCTTTTTCTGTGCGAGACCTTATCCTTTTACCCTCCCTAGTTCACAAAGATTAGTGCCCCTTCCCTTTCTACTTACCATCGACTTTGGCATAAGACGGTTGAATTGTCCTATGAATTTTCCTTAATCTTTGTTTCGCTATTTTAAGACTCTTGTAGTGAGCTCCCCTCACTGAGAGGGTTCCCCTACAGGGCATCCACAAGTGCATTCCCTCCCGGCCGCACTGACGGAATGGGATACCCTTACTCCTCTCCTTTTTCCTCAATAATAGGTTGTTTTTTCTATTTTATTTCTTTTAAGCCCTTCTCTTCCTTCCGGAGGGCCTTCTTGATTAATTTGGCTTCTTTGTCCTTATATCGGCTCCCCCTTCCCCTTTAAGAGATCGAGTACCCCTCGAAACCCTTCTCTACCTCTTCATGGATTCCTCGGTAACTAATTCCCCCGTCTTATCCACACCTCGCCCCCGTGAAGGCACAATTTTTTGTCCGCGGCGTCCTTTTTGGGAACTCCGATTCTCTACCACCTTCGTCCTCTTCGCACCAACACTCTCCCCCCTCTTAGAATTTTGCTGTAGTATCTGCGCTCTTTTCCACGTCGGTTTCTCCCTGCTATCCTGGGTAGCAGCTGGTTTAATCCTCTTGTAATAATGGTTTTGAAAACTCTTCGCCCCTCTTCCTGTGTTCTTTTTTTCACCTTCTGTATGAGAACATTCCCCCTCGCGTATGCCTTCCAGGAGCTCTAACTATCTCGACCGATGATTCCCTTTCCCTTTCCACCCCGAGGGTTCCCTACCCGACGGTTCCCTCAGCTGGTCCGTGACCTTATTTCTCCTCATTCTGCAACTTTTTGCCTTCGTGGCCTCTTTTTTCCTCGTTGGGTCTCATTCCTGGTGTCGTCTTTTCCTTCTATAACTAAAGAGTTCAGTCCTTTTGATTTTCTTGCGTTTTAGTCTCTCGTCCCAACCCTCGACCCAGGTGAACCCCCGGCGCCGCTGGTTCGCCGTTTAAAAACCGGTCACTCGGGTCACGGCCCCCTATCAATGTTACTGAACTTCTTTTGGTGTCTCTTTTCCTTTTCTCCCTTCCCCAAAAATTTACCCCCTTTTAGAATTCCTTTGGTCCACTCCTTTCTCTTTATCTAGTCTTCGCCTTCTGTTGGACAATTCCGGCCGACCAGGAAACGCCTGCGAGTTTTTTTCTCCCAAGGACGCTTTAAAGAACACTACTGGTGTTCGGCTTCCCCTTGCTCCCGCTAGGGTTCCCTCCTCCTCGGCTCCCCGCATAACTTCTTTCTCTTTCTGGATTCAATGCCCCCTTAGTTTTCAATTTGACCTACCCTGTATCTTTCACTCCTGAGAATTCGTGAGTTGGCCCAATCCTTTTCCCTTAATGGGATGTTCTTTTTCTTCGCGCTAACCTGCGTACTCCCCCATTTAAGTTTCCCTCCAGTATAGTCACTTTCCCTCATTTTTACCCCTCCACAAAAAGGTCCTTTGATTAGTGCAAGAGGCCGGCTGTGAAATAGATATTTCTCCCCCGAACTCGGGGCTTCCAATCGCATAACCTTTTTTGATTCTGAAAGGGTTCGACACCCGATTGTCGGCGGCCATTGTTTCCAGGGGGCCCTAGGATGACCCAACAATTGGTTTTGTTCCTCTGGTCCCGGAACTAGTCTGCCATTGAGCCTTTCGCTACCTCAATTAAGATTTTTTAGTAGAGTTTCTCCAGTTGCCCTGGTCTTTTGTTACACCGCAAAGGTGTTCCGCTTTTTTTTTCTTTTTTCTTGGCGTAACCATTGCGTTTCTTTGCGGATTTCTGTCCGTGTGCGTCGCTTTTCTTGTCTTGATTCGCAGAGAACAATGTTGTTAAGGTCACGTCCCCTGTCCCGTCGGTCTGAAGTCGACCCAGATCCTCTTTTTACCGGTTCACTTCGTCTCCGCCTCTCCCTTTTTCGCGTGCTTTGATGTGGGTTTGAAACTCTCTTCGGTCCTCCAGCGGATTTTTTTTTATGGCCCCTTTTAATTTTTCATTTTCTAAGATCCCCCTTCGGCTATTTTTCTAACCCCAGTGGCTTAACCCCCCCCTTTTCGATTTCGATAAAATCGAACAAGTTGTTGCTTTTTGTTTGACTTGATTTTGACCTACTTCCCCTTTCCCATTCTGATGCAGTCTTCTCAATGACCCCCACCCCTTCTTCACGACCCTGATGATTCCTCTCGTTTTCCGGTTAGACATCAGATTTTTAAAATTTTTCCGCTTTCTTCCCTCAGTTGATCGCGACTTTTCTGCGTAAGAGCCTCGTCCTTTTCCCCTCCTTTCGCAACCCCGCAAATTTAAATCCCTTCCCCCGTTGATCTGGATTTCCCGTCTTTTTTTTTTGCTTCCCGGTTTCCGTTGCATAAACTCCGTGACCCCCAGCCCCCCCCTCACTATCCGTAAGTGTTAACCTTCGTTTCCTTCTTGTATGACCCCCCCCCTCTAGTTCTGTTTTTTTCTCAATCCCCTCTTTAAGTTTGTATTTTCCCGCTTAATTACCTTCTTTCGCGTCTCTTCATCCCTTTTTTTGCACCTAGTATCTTCGAAGAGCTGTGACCAATGAAGTGCTTTATGTTCTTCACAGCCCCCAAACCACCCCTCCCCCATGTTATCTGTTCATTTCATTGCCCTCTCGCACCGGACCCTCTGGAACCGCTCGCGCCTTTCTCAGTGATTTTGCTCCCCTAATCTGAACCCCACATTTGTCGGACTGGGTGATTCCCGCTGTTCCATTTCTTTTGCACTTCCTCCGTCCCCTACCGATGACCAGCACCCGTTTGTACCTTCTTCTGCTTTCGGGGCTTTTGTCACGGTTTTCCCCTTTCTCTATCTCTTCATCCCCCCTCTTTTTTGTGGTGATTTCGCTTAACAGTTATCTTTCACGCCCCCTCCCAGAAGCCCGCCCTGTTTTTTTGTATCTCGTCGGTTACTGGTTTCTGTCACGACTTTATCCTTCTAACAAAGTCCTCCTCTTCAATTACCTTAAGAGGCTGGAGCGCTAATTCCTGGCTTCCGGAATGGAGTGTGCTCGGTTCTGCTCAGTTCCCTTCTTTTTTCCCTACCTTCTGGAAAACCGTGCAGTTTGTTTTTTTGCTATGCGTTGGTTCTTTTTTTTAAGCTGCTTGAATTCTTCCTACCAAACTCTTCTCCCTTTCCTTCCCTTTCTGTTTCGCAAAATGGGGTCATTCCCTCTTTTCAAGTTTACCTCGATCTGATATTTTTTTCTGTTTAGTTGTGGTTGACACACTCTTTTCTATGGTGTGACACCCTCCTTAATCCCGCCTCCATTTTTTGTCTTCCCGGCCTGAATTGATTTTTGGTTTCCTTTTTAATCTTATGCCAACCCCTCTCCCTCTTCGACCGTGCAGTAACCCTTGCAGGTCGTCTTTCCATTGCGGGTGTGCTCTTTTTTTCCACAGTTGTCTTTTTTCTCTTCCTCCCTGCCAATCGCGATAACTGCATTCCCTTCTCACTTCCCCATTTTCGATGTCTCTTTCTCATAGGCTCGACGGCAGGTGGTAACCTATCTCCTTAGTTAAGCTTTTTTCCCTGTTTTTTGATGTCATTTTTCCTCCCTTTTTTGATTGACGGGACGTGTCCTTCTTTCCTCTTCACCAATCCCATTTTTTTTTCTTTTTTCTCAATATCCCTGGTGTTTTGGACAAATAATCCCTTTTTTTTCTCCCCCATGTTCTTTTTCCGTCTTCTTCTTTTCGCACAATTTAAGGAACCACCCACCTCTTCCCCTCCCCCCCAATTCTTTTCTCTGCTTCCCACACATCATGTTTACAAGGTCTAACATTAGGTTTTCTCCTTTCATACCCGTTCCCTCGGCCCTTGTTCTTTTCTTTCCTACTTCCTGCAGCTTAATGGCTTTTGTTACTTACGTCAACCTTTGGTCCCTTCCCACAGGTCAGTTTTCTTCCTCTTAAAGTTCCAATAGACAATCTCCTTTTCGACCTGCAGCCCCCCCACCACACTTTTTGACAACTTTGCTCACCCCCTCTCTTGAGCCTATAAGAAAACCCTGAACTTGCCTCTCAAATTTCTGATAACCTCCCCTTTGTCTCTCCATTCGTTGAATGGCCCCCCAGAGTTTTTTTTTTAAGCACCCCTTGTTTCATCGAGAGACTACCCCCCTTCAGTTTGTTTGCCAATTTTTACGAATCCTCTCAGCTTTCTAATAGTTAGTCCCGATTTGATTTCCAAATTTCAGACTTTTCCCGCTTTCCCTCGCGGCAGCTGCGTCTGCTTTGTTTTCAGGTCCCTCTTCCTTGGAGTGATTTATTCCCCTTCCTCTTGTTTTGTTTCCTCTAATTCATTCGCGTCCTTCTTTTGGTCTCACTAGCTTCGCTTTTCGTTCAACAGGAATTTTCCCCTTCCTTGTTGGGACTACCGGCGACTAACCGCGCGTCAATTGTTTTTTTTTTTTTTTCCTTGAGTGATGCTGGAGCATCTTTCCCTCACTTTGCCGTCCTTTTCCTTAGTAGGGTTTTCTTCTCTTTTCCCGGTCCCCAGTGCGCCATCCTCGTCCTTTGCCTCTTTGCTGGTTAAATGACGACGCACCGCGGATGCCCCGGCAACTTTTGGTCAAAGCTTCTCAAGGGAGGTTTAATGTCTTTTTACGAATGTCCCTTTATTCACCCCAAAACGTTTCTATCTCTGTGGACCGATTTGTTTTTTTTTTGAACAAGGCGAGACTGGCGTGGTTTACTTTTCTTTTTCCCGCCCCCTTCCTCGAACACCCCATCCTCTCTGTCTACCCTTGCATTCCCTCTCCGGAAAAAGATCCGACCCGAGTTCGCCCCACTCTTCCCTTTGCGACCTTTTCCCCAACCAAAATCGCGTGTGGTCTCTGTTCCTAGGTCAGGGAAACTCCAGGGCCGGACCTTCTTTTTCCCCTTTTTTAGGTGTGGAACGTTCCCCTTTCATGAGAGACTGTCCTTAGCTATGGTTCTCTTTCAGATTACTGGTATGGTTTCCTTTTTTGAAGCGTGAAACATACTTCAACAGTACCCACCCTTCTATCTCATAAGCTCTTTTTATTCCACCTTTTTCCAATTTTGCTCCCCTCTCTGACGGGCGGCAACGGACCCACGGACAACGCTAACACTCCCCTCCATCTCGGCGTAAAAGTTTCACGCCTCCTTTTGTTCCCCTATTATGTCGTGTTCATTTCTTGCAATCGGATACCTTTTGATGACCGCCCCCGTTTCCCCACTGCTTAGTATTCTTTCTTTACGAAGCCCTATTTTTCTCGTTTCATTTCCACTCGCCATCTGACTCCCCTCCTAGGGTTCAGCTTCTGCTTTTTAGTCTTCCCACTGTAGACTTACGGGCCATATAAAGAGGGACCTCACCTCCCCATTCCTCTCCACCCCCCTGTTCCTTGGTATTTTTCCCCTGTT
>Ga0179593_1381523_pt1 | contig 10547 bp, 15 predicted proteins | sample CZODoug2_1_08_16_FD_185931 | JGI IMG/M metagenome (GOLD analysis project Ga0179593, IMG submission 185931) | Vadose zone soil fungal communities from Angelo Coast Range Reserve, California, USA - CZODoug2_1_08_16fungal (PacBio error correction) | ecosystem: Environmental > Terrestrial > Soil >... | reverse complement strand
TGAAGCGCTCTCAGACTTCTTTTCTCCTCATGAATCTATTTGTACCGTCTCCTCCTGTTGTCCTAGATGTTTTTGGAGCCGATGTCCCCCTTTTCCGTGCGGGTGACGCCGGCGCAAGCTCATTTCCCCTGTTCACTGTGCGTCTACACGCCCGGACCCTCTCGCCCAGGATCTCTGGCACGCCCCCCTGCCCCCTTTTCCACGGTAATTCACGTGCCCCTTACAAGCGCACCCCGTCCCCGCCTGTTCCCCCCCCTCTTAATCTCCAATCCCCCCCCGAACGCCGCCCCCACCTTCCTTTCTTTCTTGCATTATAGTTGCACGTGCCTGACATGGAGCCTATCCCCACCATTACCATTATAGGACCCCGCTTTGTTTTTTAGCGCATATTTGCCCGCATGCTCGTCTTTCCTGGATTCTAGGCAATATCTTCGCAGTGCGTTCGAACTTAGTGAATAGTATCAGTCTTCACCCAGCATTAAGTATAGCCTAATATTCCAGCGTATCCTCGTTTCGTCCCCTTTCTTGCGGAGCGTATTGCTTTTGATTTAGTCCCCCCAACTCCCCCAAAAGGATTTCGCCCCGCTTGCTTAGTCGACCGTTGATATCCCCCCCCTTGCCTGTTTTGTTTCTTTCGAATTTTTTTTTTTTTGGTCTTCTTCCCCCTCTCCCATCCCTTTCCAACCCCCCCCCCCCCCCCCCCCCCAGCCCCACCCTACACCCCCCCCCCAGCCCCCCCCCCCCCCCCCCCCCCCCCCCCCCCCCCCCCCCCCCCCCCCCCCCCCCCCCTCCCCCCCCCCCCCCCCCCCCCCCCCCCCCCCCCCCCCCCCCCCCCCCCCCCCCCCCCCCTATCCGCCTTTTTTCTCTCCTTCCCTTTATCCTCAACCGTCCTCGTTGATTGTTTTCTCTCTCTTTTTAGAGTATAAACCTGTGACCCCCCCCTCATATCGTGGAGGGATTCTCCCCCCCCTTTCGATAAGCATCCTTCCTTTTTTTTTTTCTTTTGTTTTTTCAAAATCACTCATACCCTCCGCAGACGGACCCGGCCTCCCCGAACCTGCCCCTCCCCTAGCGATCCATCCTTACTTAATTTTCTACGAACTTACGGTAAGACTGCTGTGCTCCTTGCCAAAGTTTTACAAAGATATGTCCGTACACCGATATTGAAACCAGGAACCTCCCTTGCTCCCTGAGCATGAAGAGGACCTATTTTTGCGACATCTCCCCCTTTTTTTTTTCCCCACATGTTGTTTTGAATCTTCTCCCACCTGGAAGGTCACGTTTGCGAAATATGTCTGCTGCCCAGGACCTTGGGGCGCACGCGTGTTGAAAGTTCTTTCTCTTTTTATAGTGATACCCCCCCCCCCCCCCCCCCCCCCCCCCCCCCCCCCCCCCCCTTCCCCCCCCCCCCCCCCCCCCCCCACCCCCCCCCCCCCCCCCCCCCCCCCCCCCCCCCCCCCCCCCCCCACCCCCCCCCCCCCCCCCCCCCCCCCCCCCCCCCCCCCCCCCCCCCCCCCCCCCCCCCCCCCCCCCCCCCCCCCCCCCCCCCCCCCCCCCCCCCCCCCCCCCCCCCCCCCCTTTCGGTGAGTGTTTAAATCCTTTTGTCGCCCTCCATCCGCATCCGTGATTACCCCTTTTCCGTGATCCCGCCTTGCCGAGATTCCTTGCCCGGTCGCCCTGTGCCCTCCCCTCCGTTTCCTCGACCACGTTTCCTCCTTGTCAATGGAAGCCCCCCGCGTTCACTCACTGCCCTTAAAGAAGGTCTTTTTGCGTCCCACATCTACACACTTGCAGGAGCATCTACCCCACGCTCGCTTTTTTTCCCTGTGCAATCGAGAAAGACGAAGCCGACGTAGAACTTAACAAATCGCGAGTTCCCGTTCGTTTAGAGTAATCCCTTTTACCTTTTTCTTTTGCCGGGCCATAGCTCCTCCTCAGGCGCTTGCCTTTTTCCCCCCCACTCTATCCAAGAAAACATGCATGTCACCCCCCTAAAAGCCTTCCCTCCCTTCGAGAGGAGGGAAGGTGACTCGAAGTTCACTATCGCTGCGAAAGTCTCCAAAGGAGTTTCCAAAGCCGGTCGTCTCCACAAACAATTAAAGATGGTTACTGCGCTGTCCCTTTCCTGGTTAGTAATCTTCTTCTACTACTCAATTCCTCCTTTCTGCATTTCCGTCTCGATAAGACGGCGCATCTTCCTCCCCTCCCCTCGTCGACTATCAGATGTTACATCCTCTTAAACCGTTCCTACCCGCGCGACTTTCTGTTGAACAATGTTCTGAGTGAAGTAGAAGCTTTTGAGCATGATAATTAGTCACGGGTTATTAACCCTTGAAACCCTTACCGTCAGTGAAGCTTTTTTTTTTGATGCTCGGCCTTGATTCCGTTTCCTTGGTTTAACCAGGACAGTCAATAGGCTTACTCGTCCCGTGCTAGCTCCCTAATTAAGCCCGTCGGTGGACTGACCCTCTTTTTACGTTTCCTTAGGCCTTGGAACACCCCTTCCCTCTGCGGAGGAGTTCTTCTCGTTTGTGTTTTGTCCCCCCCCTTCCCTATTTTTTTGTAAGCGTTGCCCTCCTTTCCTACGCCTTTTTTATCCCGGCAGAGATGACTGAAGAGACCCCTTTTTTGCGCCCTGACTTTTTAGACCTTGCACACGCACGAAATAACTGCACCTTCCCTTTCCTTGTGAGCTGGAACACTGAAGTCTCCTGAACCTTTTGTCGGCCAGTCGTTGCTCCCCCTTTCCCACCCGCTTTAGCCCGGTGAGTTTTTTTTTCTTGGTTTTTGCCTCGGTGGCGCCGGCTTCCCCCTGAGCAGCAGAACGACCATCCTCCCCTGCTGCTAGTAACTGCATTTCACGCCGGTATAGTCCTTCCTTTTTTAGGCCTGTCCCCCCGTAAAGCATTCCATTTGCGAGCATTACTGTGGGATCCCATTCCTTCCCGAGACGACTTTCTGATCCGCCTCCCCTCTTTTTTTCCACAGTAGTTCCTGACAGGAGACGGTTACGTTGAACTCGAGATAATCAAGCCGAGGCCCCGCCGAACATTCATCTCCGTTCCTCCCATGGACCCGTTTTTTTCTCCTTTTCCGGCCACTGCGAGAGGGCTCGACTTAATCTCCCAACGCCGACTTCTCCATTTTTCATGTTTCCCGCGCCCTACCCCCTTGCAGCCTCCCGGTTGCATAGTTCCCCCAGGACTACTTCCGGAACCGGCAGCGTAGAGGGAATTGGTTTCATAAGAAGACCCCTTTTGCAGCGGAAACTACAGTCACACGTCCCCTCCTCCCCAGTTCGAGATTTCCCCCCCAGTTTTTTCCCGTCCCCCCTGTCCTTGCATCTTTTGCCACCCTCTTTCCCCCCCTTCGGCCGCACATGAACTCTAACCAGGAGACAGATTACCTACGAGACCTATTAGATGCGAGGAGTTTTCCCCAGCAAGCCCTTACAGACGAGATCTTTTATTCTCCATTGCAGCCGGGGACTTCCTTTAGTGCAATCTGCCCTTTCCTTTTTCCTTTTCCCTCCTCCTCGTTGTTTTTCGATTTCTGTCGATTCACTGACAGTCCAATAACCTCAGCCCCCTTCCCCGTCCAGCTGCGTCTTATATCTTTTTTCTCCTCTATCTAAAGTTTTTTTTTTTTTTTTTTTTTTTTTTTCCTTGCATGATTCGCCTCATTCTTCTTTTGCTGCTCAAAGGTGCCCGTCTCGTTTGACAAAAATGCAACGCGTCATCTAATTCCCCTGTTCCTTTCGAAATCCCCGTTCCCTTAGCGGCCTTAGACTTATTTTCTTTTTTTTTACGGCGCATTTTTTCTGTATCCCTCCGGCAGTTCCTGCCGACGATCCGAACAGTCTTCCACCAACCCTGGACGCCTGTTTCCCCTTTTTCCTTTCTTCGGATCCGTAATTCCTCACATTCGCGTTTGATTTTTCCTTCCTCCCCCTCCCCCTCGACTAGCCGGAACACTGATCGAGCGATAGTGTCGACTGCCCATTCCCCATGGTCGGGTCCGAGAGATTTACTACTGTTAAACGTACTCCTTTCCTTCCCCCTCGTTTTTGCCACAGCCATTAACTTTTAGCCCTTTAACTTCTACGATCGCGCTCGTTTTTCCTATGAGCAAGGTATCCCCCAATGTGTACTACCCAGCAGACTTATGTCGAGCCATTTCCGCGCCGTCCCTGGTTTTAACATCCTCATCAATGTGCTGTGGAGAGCCCGTTTTATGCGTCTTCGGTTTAGATGCGCACTACCCTTCCCCCCCCCATCCCCCCCCCACTGTCCTACCAGAAACGGTGGACCTAGGTTATTTTTTTCCCCCCCTCCCCTCCGTTCGAAGCTCGCTGTTCTCCTCCTTGAACCTAGCATGGTTCAGCACATAAAGCCATTATTTTTTATGGAAGTGTCTCCCAGGCACCCTCCCCCCCCCCCCCCGTGGACACCCTGTTCTCTTAGCCAATCAAGCCCCTTTTTCCCGCCCCGCGTATTTTCACACGCCTTCGGCACGCATCCCTTCCGACGAACATAAAGTCCCCCCTTCCTTTTTTTCACACCCGCCCCCCTCGCCTTGGTCAAGCCTTCCTAGCACCCCTTCCATCGGGCAGCTAACGCTTGGGTATATCGACCCTTTTTCGCACTCCGATTGCAAACGCCCTCAAGGCTTTCCCTTCCGTTCCCGACCCCCCCCCCCCCTCGTCACTTTACTCCTTGCCCCCAGACCCCCCACCAGTCTCTCGTCACGCTCCCCCTTCTAATCCCATTCCCCTTCCTGGCTCCCCTTCTTCCCTACTCCACTTCCGTTCGCTACTTCCGTTTAAAAAGCTGAAGGATCATTGCGCCTGTATCTGCATATCGCGCTTTCTCTCTTATTGACACGTATGCCCCTTCTGGTTTTCGGTCCGAGCATAAACTCAGTCTCCCCCTCGGCCTCGAGGCCTTCCCCCCCTTTTTTTCGCCCCCCCCCCCCACTTAATTTAATCTTCAGACAGTCTACAAAGAAGTTTTTGGAGCCTTTAGCCATTCCCTTCCGCTCACCTCCAGCTTTTTATGTCTTTTTTTTCGATTTTACTTTTCTAGCGCGAATTTCCTCCTCCCCTTTCCTTTTCTCTGCCGCGCACTAACCTAGCCTTATATACATATTCCGCCGACCGCCCGCTTCAGTCGAGGCGACTCTTCAGGATTCCCCCCTCCTCCTCTCTGTCCCCTACTTCCCTTTGCGTTGTAGACGTGTGGCCCCTCAACTCTTTCCCCGTTCCCCCCCCGGCCGTGTACTCAGTGCTTCTCAATTTCACCAATGAATCACGATTGGTACCGCCCCGCGGCCAGTCGCCGCCTAGTTGTTCTTCGGCTTTCAGCTTTCCCTTTTCTTACTCGGTCTTCCGGCGCCTTAAGCCGTTCCCCCCCCCCGTCACCCCTGATACAGATACTTCCGCCAAATGACACCAACCCGGCCAGCCCCAATTCCTTTTCGGCCCTTCCCTGCCAGAGAGACATAGCGCACGTGAACTCCCTTGAGGAATATTTTTTCCCACCCAAAATTAAGTTGACCCCTCTTTTTTGCCGGCGCCGCATAATTTTCGCCATCGTGATTCGACATTCGCGACTCTTGTCAATATATTTTCTCCCTCCCGCTTGCACACTTTGCCAGTGCCACTCTACCCCCGTAAATTTCTTTTTTTCTGCCATTACTCTCATGCATGCGAATGTCAGCTTTGTTCCTTTTGACGGTCATTCTGTCAAGTTGATGATTTTCCCCCCCTCACCGCACACCAACCAGGAGTCTCATTGACTTCATAGATCTTTTCTTCTAACCCCTATGATATTGATCTATCCACCTCTCTCTTTTTCCTCCCTCCTCCGTTTTTTTTTTTTTCTGTTTTTCTTAGATAAGCGATACCCCCCGCCTTCCCTTTTTGTTTTTTTTGATCCACACCCCCCTACTTTTCCGATAAGACCCCCTCCCTTGAGTTTTCTGTAGGACCCCCTCCCCATCAAACATCCCCCTGAAAGCCACCTTTATCAGTCCACCCCGCTGCGACAGTCACATCCTTCTATTCTTGCCCTTTTCTCACACTTCTCTTTTCCTCGCCTACTGCAAAGTAAGCATGTCCCAATCTTATTGCGACTTCACGAAGCGACCGGAGCATGCGTTTGGTCACATATGCGCCCGTACCCACCTCGTTTTCACAACTTTTTTTTTTAGTACTCCTAAGTTCGACCTTCCCCGTGAGCTATCTTCCAGGGGGTTAGGCAATCCTTGGGCGAGACAGGTTTGTTTTTCCTTTTTTCTTAATCGCTGATCAGCATACGTTGTTCGTTGCTACTTCATGAGGCCGCCCCCTTCGTACCTCTAAATGATCTGATACTGCTCTCCAAGGAAGATAGGACCGCGCGAAACTGTGGGCAAGCCGCGGTGGTCCCCCTTTTCATATTTCATGTCTCCTCTCCCGCACTGTCCAAATAGTTGCACCCGGCCACCCCCGTCCCTACACCAATGGGATTTCTACTTCCACCCCCCCCTCTTATTTCATTTAATCCGGAAGATTTTCCTCTCGCTAAGCGAAGGGTGGCTGTCCCTGAGATAAAATCTTTAGATGACGTGCACAATAGACGTCAGTCTTTAGATTTTTTCCACCCCGCCCACCCCCCCCCTAAGACTGTCAGGATCTATAAGGCTCGGATTTTCCGAGATATTTTTTCATACCAGTTCCAACCCTTTTTCGATCGCAGATCGTCCCCTACCATCTCCCACCTCCCAAGTCTAACTTTTAACGCCTCGAATCCGATGTGCTGAATTGTTTATTGCTCGGCATACACCGCTGCGTTCCCTACCTTTTCCATACTGTCTGATACTTTTCTCACTCTTCCCTGCGCTTATTACAGCACTGCACTTTTCCAGGTCGAAGAGGAAACTTCATTCGTCCATCAAGTTAGCAGACCTGTCACGTGGCCCCTCCATGAAGATTTTTTTCTGCTCGCCCAGTAGAGTTCCAGTTAAACAGTCGAACATGTTCTGGGCTAAGCCGCACCGGCAGTCCTTATATGGTGTAAACAGGCCCCTCTACTTGAGTGACTTGTGTTTAAGGCCCCCCTTAGATAACTTTTTTTTCCACTTTCCACCTTTTCTGTTGCTTGCCCTCTTTTACAATCAAGCGGCTCTTAAGTATCTCCCACCCCAGGCCGCGGGGGCTGGAGGTTGGTGTGTCATATCTTTTTTTTTCCCCCCCTTTCCACTGGCCTTCTTTGTACATTTAGCTTTGCACCCGTTCCTGAAGACGGGGTTCGTTTTTGCTACCGTGCCGTATCTCATTGATTTTCTCGAACCGCGTATCTGTCGCTATTTCCGGGGAGGAACCACGCTTCCCGCATCACTGCCCCTTTCTTCCTTCCTCAGGAGGCGGCACCCCTCGACCCCTTACCTTGACCGTTCTTTCCTTCCAAAAACTGGCACGTCTTCCGTCATGGACACCGTCTTAGGTTCCTCACGCAGCATTGTTTTCTCTTTTATTTCCCTACGAAGTCCCCGCAGACTCTCCGTCCCGCTCCATTTTTGACATGCTGCTTTACGCCTCGTCTGCGAAGAGCTTCGCCTGCTTGAACTCTCCTTCTTCGCTTTACTTGGGACCCCCCTTCTCCCCGTCTTTACGTCGTCATACCGTGCGCAAGTTACCAACCGTGTTCCGAACTTCAATTCACGCCCTTGACCGTCTCTTCCTTCCCCCTCTTTTGACTCCCACTTGTAATGCATCTCCCTTCTCCCCTGGTTTCGCAAGATAGTTAATGCCCTCAAATGCGGAGAACGGGATCGCACGGAAGTCCTCCCCCACCTCCCCCCGCCCTTTAGTCAGGACATGGTCGCCCGCCTTAACTTATTTTTCAGCCCACGCAACCGTTTGTGTACAGACATGGTAAGTGAAACCCGCCCCGTCTGATGCTACGTAATACAGAAGTATCCCTCGCCAAGAATAAAAAGGTTCCAAAATACGCCTCCCCCGACGTTCCCCCAGAAGAAGTGCACTTTAAAGACTTCCTGAAACTTGCCCCCATTTTTTTTTTAGCCAACGCTTTGTTTGTTGTGGGGGGGGGGGGGGGGGGTGGGGGATACATAACCCCCCTTTCCCTTCTGACTCGACAATCGAGCTGCTCCATCACGCCAGTTACCCTATGGAGGCGTCAACCTCCTCCCCCTTACCTTGATATTGCGAGCCCCCATTGCTTCTGGATGACCGTCATGCTTGCCTATAGGAATAGTTTACTCCTACGTACTGCTTGTTGAGAGATTTTTCCCCTTACCCCCCCCCATTCTTCGCCCCCCCCCCTCAAATCCCCCCTTCTTCCCTGTAAGCGTCTTTCCCCTAAACTCTCTTAAAGGTCTTGATTGTATCGCCCCAGACATTAACTTCATGTTGATCCCCCCCCCCTCTTTCGGTAGCGTTTTTGCCCCCCCTGCACTGTTTCAGAGCCAGCCCCCCGCCCAGTTCCCTTTTCGACCAAAGCAAAGTCACGGAGACTCTTTTCCTAAGGTCCAGAGCCTCTTTTTTACTGTATCCCTTACCCCCCTTCCATATGCACGGTTTTTCCACTTCAGGTATTACAAACCTGGGCTCTTCCGTTCTCTGCGACTTCCTTCCCTTTCCTTCGTGTTTTTTTTACTTCTCGCATCCTCCGCCATGTGCCGGACCCTGCGAACCGGCCCCATTGGAGACTGCCCTTCAATGGTCTTCCCCGATAGGATTCCTATCCCTTCTCCTCCCACGTCCCTTCCTTCACCCTTGTTTAACCTTGCCGCGGATCTACGTCGTCCTGCTGAGGCATGGAATTTCCCCCCCCGGAAGCCCCCCCAGCAGAATATTTGACTCGTGCATTCGGTACGCCCTCCTACCCCCCCCTTCGTACCAGCCAGAACTCCAAGTTTTTGACGTTCGGTCTTTTTTTATGGACCGTAATTCTGAGTTTCTCCCTCCCACCTCTCACATGTCTTCACCCCCTCACACCCACCTGTCAGACCTCGGTGTCCCTGTTTTGCATTCCCCGAAGGGGAGTAATCTTTCCGTTTTTCCCGCCCCACTAATTCGAGCCTCCCCTTTTTGAATAATGTCGACTGCTTATAAAACTTTCCCACCATCGCGCACCCCGTTTTCCGCTGCTTTTTCTTTACAAGTGCCTTCTTTCTCGTATCAAACCCCCCCCTTTCCTTCCGATTTCACGAACCTCAAGCATTCATGGTACCCACGACACCATCGTGCCTGTCCCCCAACTGTGGATTCAAGAACATGCAACATCCGTCGGACCCCCCCCCCCCTCCACCATCCTTTAATTGTGTCACATACTGTTTTATTCTCCGCGCGATTGCAGAAGAGCCCCTCAACCCAAGTAAGGTGCGTTAACCACTCTACCTTTTGCGACGGCCCAAGTCCCCCCACCCCACCCGTTCAATTCAGTTATGAAAACTCCTCTTAATAACCGGTCCCCCTCTTCTGCATCAAATCTCCTTCTTTTTTCCTTAAGTTTAGATACTTTCCCCCTTCTCCCTTCTAGCGCTGGTTTTGAATCTTCATCTTTCCCGCGAGCGTAGCCCCGTTCTGTGGGCTTCCTGTCTACCGTCGATATACCTCATGCCACATACGGTTCCTCTCTCCTTCCCATCGCTACTTTTTAGAAGCCCGGAAACTGACAGCTTGGTCGCCTTTTCCCCTGATTTAGACTCCACTTCCAGAATCTAATTGAGTCGCTTCTCCATTTTTTGCATATAGCGAGCAAGAAAGCCGCCTTCTTTCTCCTTCCCTTCCCTTAAGGAAGCCTTCTTTACTACTGCTCCTACACCGCGTCAGCTTTTAGTGCGTCTTCTTCGAGCCATGTACTGAGACGACGGGCAATCCCTCCCCCATTGAGTTTTGTACTCTGTTGTTCACGAATACCCTTCTTTTTTTTTTTTTTTCCCAGTTCGGTTGGCATCGACATTGGCCTCACTGAAAATGGGCATCCGTTTTTTCGAGCCTCTGGCCAAGCGACCCTCCCGTGCAGTTACCGGCACGGAGATCGCTTATGTAATCGCGGCTTCCGGGCCGCCCCCACCAGCCTCCCCCCCCACCGACTGGAGTCACGATAGAAGTTCCCTCCTTTCCCCCCCAACGTAGTGCAAGAAACCATTCCTGTTTCACGCTCCACGAATAAGGCCATGACTGCAATGCGCGAATATAACCCAACCATAGGTTACAATATGGGTGCGCGTGTCGCCCCTCTTTTTTAGCACCCCGCAGGCCGCACAGAGTCCCGCCGTATTCGGGCAATATCCTTTTCTGTCCCACTTAGGCGGTAAAGGTTTTGACCTGTCGGAAGCCCTGTCCCCCCCGGAAAGCTCTTTCTTTTTTTTTATCTCTGTCCCAGAATATCCTGCCTTTTCTTCAAGCCTTTTCCGCGGCTTTCGTGAGGCACGGATATGATTGATTTTACACCATCCCCCTCCCCCCACAAAAGCGCTCGCCTCGTGCTATGCGAACTGTTTTGCTCTTTCCCCCCGTTATCGCTCGTATTTCCCAG
>Ga0179593_1380469_pt1 | contig 10547 bp, 12 predicted proteins | sample CZODoug2_1_08_16_FD_185931 | JGI IMG/M metagenome (GOLD analysis project Ga0179593, IMG submission 185931) | Vadose zone soil fungal communities from Angelo Coast Range Reserve, California, USA - CZODoug2_1_08_16fungal (PacBio error correction) | ecosystem: Environmental > Terrestrial > Soil >... | reverse complement strand
TTTTTTTTTCCTTTACCTCCACCTATTGATCTTACCACAGTGAGAGACTGTAGGGGGGTTGAATGAAAAGCTTTCGATTTTCCCTGATTTTCAGATTTCCTGCTAGAAAAGTTTTTCTTTCCCCTTTCCCACATTATACTTTTTGAGGTTTGGAATTGCACCAAGGTGAAAGCCGGACGGAACGCGGATTTTCAAAGATTTTTTAGAAAGCCCAGACGGGTTCCAGTCTGAAAGTGTTTTTTTTTCCCTTCCCTGTAATTCAGGATGTGCTTCTTAGCTCGAGTGGGAGAGCAGGGCTTCCGAACCCCGGTTGGTCTTTCTTCTTCTTTGTGCTTTCTAGTAAATATCTTGCATTTCTTCGAGAGTCTTTTCCTTTCCGGCTGACTAGTGCCCACTTTCACAGAGCTGCTGGGAGCAGAGCTTTCAAGGATGCATCTTGTTCACCGGCCTCACCTCCTTTTTTTTCATTTTGTCCCCTGCCAGCGGACCGCGCCCTCCCCCACCGATCGTGGAAAACTTTAGTCCCCTTCCCAAATTCCTTTCTGACATCGATAGTGCCGAAAGAACTGCTTTCCTAGATCGCCCCTCCTTTTTCCCTCTTCACACGTATCGTGTTGCATTCGCATCAATGTGGATGTCGAGCTTTGCGTTTTCCGACCCCATTTTTTTCCCCTGTTTTTTTTCTTTGATGGTCCCCTCCAGACCCGTTCGGCCATGTTTCGCATTTCTTATGCCGTCGAACGTCTCGTTTCCCCCAGAGTTGGTGCGCTGATTCCTACCTTTTCCTCAAGTTCGGCTCCCTGGTCCGAAGAACCCGTGACCTTCTTAATGGTCCTCCCATCTTTTCCGAATGTGCGCCTGCTCCGCCAGACCGACAACGCCACGATAATTGCGACGACGGCTCGATATTGGTACCGTTTTCTTGTTTTTCCTTTTTCCAGGCCTTGAGAGAGATGAAATACGGCCTTCTCTCTTTGTCGAGGTCGCTTAATTTTTAGGGACATTTTTCTCGGGGGTTCTTGCTTTGCGATATGGAAGCCCCAACAAATTCAGGTTTGGAAGGTTATCATTGCCCTGAGGTCGATGTCGTCATCAGCCGTGCGGTTGACCCATGGCTGTTAACAGAGGGAATGCCTCCCCTCACAACCTTGGCTCCCCTAGCTTTTTTGATCTTTCCCCTTTGGATCTCAACGATCCTGACATCCCACCTTTTGTTGACGACCTCCAGGGGTTAGTTTATTGCGGAAAAGACGGAGCCAGACATCGCCGTACACCAAAACCGCCCTGTCCCTCCCCCTGTTTTTCTTTTTTCCTTTCTTACCAAGACTCCCCTTTTACCCACTAAGTAAAGGGCATTGGTGTTTTCCCCTGCGACAAACGTCTTCTGTGACCAGATGCGATTTCCCTTTTGTTTTAGACGCGTCCCCCCTTAACAAGGCTCTGCCGGAATGCCGAGGGCCCTTCCTTTCATTCGACAAACCAGACATGATTCTCTTCCTTCCCCCCCCGCGTTTAGTAACTGTATTTTGTCCCTCCCCCCCCCGCATACTAGAATTCTTTTTTGACATCCACCATAGCTTCGTAGCTTTTGAGTGTTGCAACCGAAATCTAGTCTTCACTAGCATCGACCCCCTTCCTTAGTACCTGTCTGCCCCTAGCGCTATGGTTATAACTCCTACCAATTTTTCCTGTTCACATCGAGCGTTTATGAGGGCAGCTGTTTGTATGAACGGTCCTTTCAATTTTTATCTGGTTATCACTCATTGTCTTTTTTTTGTTTCGCTTGCCACACGTTTCCTTTCCTCCAAAATGGACTTTTGCACCGTAATGAGACCCTCCTTACGACCCTCCGCCCTTGTGATCTTGCCACCTCTTCACTGACACTTGATTTCTTACGTGTCTGCCCTACAGAATTTGTCCCCGCCCCCGATGTGAGTCTTTAATGCACTTCTTTCATTTTCTCCGACTGTTCTCTTATTTTGCCCCCCCCGGACCTTGAGAAACGGACCATTAGACTCCACCCCGCCCCCCCCACCGTTTTGAAGCTTCTGACTCTGTTTCCCACGGCTTGACCCCCTTAACTTTGGAGATACCACTTCCCCTGGCCCCCCCTTGAATTCTCCTTCCTGAATTTTCAAGTTTTTAACGACAGCCGTGATCCAGAATCCCATCCTTTGCCTTTGCCCCCCTTTATTTAAATACCGAACATTTTTTCGTAGTCCTTTTCTGAGTCCAGCCTTGCATTTTATGTAGAGATCCTGTCCCGCGTCTCATCAGTCCAACGATTCCCCCATTGGATTCTGTCGAAGAGATTTTTTTCCACCCTTCCCGATCCCGGCGCCCTGTTTGTCCTTATAGACAAGCTCCATTAGAAGCCCGCTTCCCTTCGTCAAACACCCCAATACGGACTTTCACTTTTCCTGTACCGCCCCCGGGCCGCTCCACTTTCTTGACTCCTTGGAGCCTTCGTCTTCTAAGAAGTCTTCCCAACGACCTCCGTCCCCTCTTATGTGTTCTCTCCTTGTAATGTCATGCCTTTGAATTTTAGCGCCGCTGGAATCCCCCCTGTCCCTCTTTTACCGTTCGTCTCTTCTTCCCCCCCCCTTTTCTTTCCCTTTTTTCTGCTTGCTTCGAGTAGAGCTTTTTTGCTAAGTAGGCATACCGCGTACCTCCCTTCCCCCTTTGGTGTTTTTTCTGGGACGTTCCTTCAATGCCAACTTAAAATTTTTTGACCTGTGCTGTCGCTCGCGACTTTTCGCTTTTGCACCATGACATGCTCGTCGCCCTCCGGGTCTTCATCGTATCAAATGACCTTTCCAAGTCCCCTCCCCTTCTTTTCTTGCTTATTCGCGACTTTTCCATTGTAATCTATCTCCCTCCGTTGTTGTTTTTTTAGCTTTTTTTTTAAAATCGACTCCTGCGATTCACCCTTCCCGATTGGATATGCGCCGGCTTCGGCGTCCTGACGGTCAAACGCGTCACTGAGGCTTCGCCTCCCCCTTTTCTTGCGCCACGGTAACTGGCCCCCTTTTAATTGAAATTCGATCGTTCAGCAGCCACACCCAAGTTCGTTATGCGGAACTGTTTACACACCCCCCACCGCCCCGTCCCCCCCCACTGCGCTCCTATTCTTTCGAGCGCGGATCTCACCTTTCTTCCACGTGAATCTCACCGCGGCGGTTTTTGCCCGTCTCCCCCCGAGGAGCTGACAGGAACATTCCCTTTCTTTCGGGACAAATCTTAAGTTCTTCTTTTTTTTCAGATCGTCTTCTCGCGATTGCAATGGATGTGCGGGTGAAACCATTTTCTTCCCCCCCCTTTCCGAGGTCTAGTTTTCGTTTTAGAGAGGACTTGAATCTAGTCCTTCCGACGGTATTTACCCTCGTTCCGGAGACTTTGCGGTCTGAACTTTTTCCACAGAAGATTTGCTCTTTCAGAAGATTTGAAAATGCCCGTCTCCAGGACCGATTGGGAAGATTTGTCCCGCTTTTTATTTAGTCCTTGGTTTTCAAAGCTGAGCCCTCTCCACAGCTCTCCGAGCTCCTTTCCCTCTAGAATATCGTGTCCTTTTTTTTTTTCAATCCCCGGGGAAAATTCCAATTCGGAAATTGAACGATCCCCTGCTGATTTTTGTTTCCTTCCATGGAGACATCATGCTCACCGTGGGGTGACTTCGATGCAAATCACGCTGTCCGATGCCTAGTCCCTCCTCCCCGTTGCCGATTTTTTTTGGTCGTGCTGGCCTATTTTGGTCCCGTTTTAAGGAATCAGTGCCCAAATTTTCCCGGCCTCACCCCAATGCTTTTTAAAGCACCGTCTTTGGGCACCCCCAGGCGGCTTGCTGGCGGGATGTCAGCCGCCGTTTGGCAAGAATCCCCTCGCTTGCGGGGCGCGAGCTGACTAAGGCCCCTCCATTGGGATGAAGAACGTTTGCAAGCCAGCGCGTCGTCGCCGCGGAGACACAAAATTAAAGTCCCGGTTTTCCCAACCAGCCCTTTTTTTTTCCCCCCTCGGTCCGTCTGCCCAGTACACTTTGGCGAAGGTGATCCCAGAACTGCGATGATCCAGACGGGAACGGTGCTTTTCTTCATCGATTTACCTGCATTCCACCCTTCTTTTGATATTACTGCGCTTGATGGCATTTCGCTTCCAACGTAGATGATCGATGTCCGCCCTATGGCAGGAAAGTACCCTTGTCCCAACACTCGGGCATCTTTTGAGCATTTTTCTGAGGTTGTCTTTTTCCCACCGTGCGAGAAAGAGGTCCCTTGCTTTCCCCCCCTTGCTCGCCCCCCTTTTTTTTTTCCAGCATGTCCCACTTTCCCATAGGTCGGGTCACTTTTTTTTTTTCATGGCCAATTCGGGAGACGGTATTCCCCCTACTGAGGCGGTTTAATACCGACTTTTTTTGAGTGCCCCCCTCGGTTTCGGTTGACGGCTGTCTGTGCTTCTGTGTTCTGGTTGGCTCCCCCCCGATGCGTTCCCTTCAACGCCTGTTCCTTCGCTCGTTGCTCCCGGGCCATTCGGCGCGGTTTTTTCCCTTGCCGAGAGTTTGCTTGTTTATAGGATTTCGCCCCCTCTTTGCCAAACATAAGAGGCTTTCCCTCATACCTCGCACGTGCATTTTATTGGCACCCGTCTCCCGGTCCCGTCTTTGGTTCATTTGCAATCTTCCCCCAACTTGAGTTCCCCCCCCACCAACAATGAACTCGGGAACTCGACAATTTTCCCTCTTTCAAAAGAGAGGTAATCGTCATCCTCCTCGACGAACAACCCCGGGACCTTTCCAATAGCTCCCTCCTCCTGCTCAACGTTGTGCTGTTTGTCATTTGAGGTCAGACGGCGCCTTCCTTGTTTTCGAGCTGTCTTCTTTTTTGTCTCCCCCCCCGCTAAAGGCGAGGCCTGTTCTCGATCATGAAAGTTCCCTTTAACTAATTCCTTGTTTTTTTGTGGCGAAGTTTCGACATTCCCCCTCTTACATGGTTCGCCCCACCGTGCCGTTCAAAATTATTCTTGGGCGACCACTTCCATCACCCCTGCATCGCACACTTGGGCCGTCTTTCCGACAGGCAAGTCCCCCTCTTCCAGTTCTCGACTTCGGCCGTCCCCTTGACCTGGCTCTGTCTAAATGCGTTTCTTCGATTACCGCCCTTCTTTCTTTTTCTGTATCATTCATTTTTTTGGACTCGACTTTTTTGCCTCTGTTGGACGATTTTCGCGTACTTTTTTCCCCACCCCCCCTTTCTTGACGGACGGGTTAACTTGCATCCCCGTTGAGTATTTATCGTCATTTTTTTGTTACCCTGTGCGGTCCCTCGATTCCTGCCCACCCTCCAATTTTTTCCCCGCCGAGCCGTATATTGCTCACGATCCTGTTTATTTCCCCCCCCCCCTCTCATCGGGTCCGTTCTCTTCCCGCATGGCCTTGACACAGCTTAACTGACGACCATCAGCCGTCCACCCCCCCCCACGCGGTCCTCCGCCTCGTGATTGACTCTGTTACCTCACCGTCTCTTTTTAGAGACCTTTTCCCCTTTTTAACCAACCTCCTTCTCCAGCTTACCCTTTCTTCACTGGCCTGTGACCAGCTCGAAACCCGCCTCTCCGGCAGCAATTCTGTCGAAAAAACCTACAGAAACACTACATGAGTCCTTCTTTCTTCCCCTTTCTCTAGTTGGTCCTCCTAATTTAGTCAACGCAAACGTCATCTCCCATCTGTAATCTATAACTGCAGTCCCCCCCCCCCCTTTTCGTGCTTCCCTTCCTTTTTTACGTCAAAATGATAATACCCTTGACATTTTCTGAGGATAACGACGTGATTTTCCCCTCCCCCCTGTTTTTCCTTGTCCCCATCCTGCGTTTACAGGGATGTTTTCTCCACTTTTCTCTCAGCTACTCAATTGTCCCAATCTCTGTTGTCAGTATCCTCACATACGTTATTCATCCCAAATTGCGCTTGTTTCCCCCTTATACTCTCGCTGACAACGCAGATTCCTTTGTGATATTGCCAAACGCTTGGTAGAATTCTCCCTCAAGCTTTTCCCCTCCCCCCCCTGATAGGTGGCTTTCCTTAATAAATTTGTTTCTCTTCACTTTTGCGCTTTTTTTCATTTGGCAAATGCCCCCCGCTTGCGACCGTATTCCGACCTGCCACCAAACTAGGTCACCATTGATTTTTTCTTTGAGAGACCTTTGACACCGGCTTTCGTAATTGGGTCTGGAAAACCATTTTCTTCCTTCCCCCAACGTTGCCGACTGCTTGTTCACTTTTCCTCGCAATCTCAGCCTCGATCAACTGAGAGCTTTTCCTCCCCTTCCTTTTCCCCCCGCCCACCGTCGCAGAGCGCAGGTCTATCTTTCTACATTCGAGGTGTCTCCAAACCCCCCCCGGCCAAAGCTGTCCTTGCGCGAGCCCCGATTTCCCCTTTTTTTTTTCCATTTCTTCTTGGCGATCGGGACCTATTCGTTTCCCCCTGTCGCGCCGCGTTTCCAGCATCAACTCGAATGCCGCTGCAACTTCCCCCTCCCCCTATAAACATAGCCCTTGCATTCGACCTCTTAACGAGGGGTGCTCACGAAATGACACAGTTCCATTGCTTCCTCCCATTCTGCGCAGAGCAGATCTCACCCCCTTCCGACTTTTTCTTGTTCCCATGCAGTACGCGCGCTTTTTTTTTTTTCTTTTTCCTCTTCATATATCCCCCTCACCGGCTTTTCTCTTTAATCCTTTTCGTTCACCAAGTTCTGCTACTTCTGGGCGTTTTTTTGCTGCCTGACCTTCGAAAGTTTTTTCCTGTCCCAACCCCCCCTTACATTTGTGGATTGCGGGAACCCACGATCTCCCATTGCCAATGCACCAATTGTCGTTTGATGTCGACCCCGACCGCCGCGGGATCCGGGACTGATCGCCGGCTGGATTCGCCCCCCTTTTCTCCTCAATGAAAGTTTCCACTGTTTTTCCGTATTTCCTCTGATTTTCATTGCATCTCTCAGCTGTCCTCCCTGTGAGATAGATGCAATGGAAATCGCGAATCCTCTCCATTTGCGAACTATTCGGGAAGATTTCGTCCTGGTCGTTGTTTCCCGGTCACGACTCCCTTTGCGTCGCGCCCCCTGTCTCCTACTCACACGTCACGCACATTTTTTCAAGCCGAGATTGCATCCCTTCCCCCACCAAATTGGTCTTCAAATACTTTGCCTTCAGACTGCGATAACGCTGCCCCCTCCTGACTTGCTCGTATCTTACCCCCCAAAAATGTCCCGAAACGCGCCGGTGTTTTTCCCCTATTCGGACGCTTTAGCGGCCCCATTCAACACAATAACCGTAGACGTCGTTTCTTGTGTTCTTCGTTTGCGACGCGCCAGGCTGTTCCTGGATTATCCCTTCTGTTTTGCTTTTCCCAGGTTTACACGGGCGCGGTCTTTCCGTATTGTTAGGAAGCATTTCAGCGGGATTCTGCCTTTTTCTGAGACCTTGGGCGCCACTCCTATTTCCCCAGTGAAGAAATGAGATTGGACCGCAAGAACCCTCCCGGGCCTCCTGTTGCCGGTTCGTTGCCTAGAAGCACGACCCCGCTCTTCTTTCCCCATGACGCTTTTTGCATCTCGCCCTTCTCCTCTGGCTTTGAGGGAATACCAAAGGGTCCCCCCGGCCCCCTCCCTTAGGAGCAGTTGAAGAGTACTTGCTGTGAAAGTAACGCAGACCGCGGCGGAAGGCACTTGGGCCCTATGCAGCTTGGCGATGCGCTCAAGTACCCTGACCAAACTTTTCCCCCTCCCCCTTTTTTTCACTTTACTCTTTTATCTGCTTCCGCTCATCTCCCTCCCGTTCTTCTCCCTCTCCCCTCCCCACTCCCTCCCCCCCCCTTTCCCCCCCCCCCCTTCTCCCCCCTTCCTCCTTTATTTCCCACCCTTGCCCCCACCCCCCCCCTGTGCTACCCCATTTCCCCTCCTCTCTTTTTTCTTTCCTCCCACCCTGCTTCCACCCTTAATCCCCCTCCTTACCCCCCCCCCTAACCCCTTTTCCCCACCATTTCCTCCCCTTGCCCCACCCCCTCCCCTCTCCCCCAACCCCCCCCCCCCCGCCCCCCCCCCTCTACTCCCCCCCCCCCGCTCTCCCCCCCCTTCTCCCATCCCCCTCTCCCTCTCCTTTCCAGCCTGCTCCCCCTTTCCCCCCCCCCCCCCCTCCCCCCCCTCCCCACCCCCCTCCCCCTCCCACCTTTTCTTTCTCCTCCCCTCCCCCCCCTCCCCCCCTTTCCCCCCCCCCCACTTTCCCCCCCTCCCTTTCTATTTCCTTTCCCCCTCCACCCCTCCCCCTACTCCCCCCCCTCCCCCCAACCCCCCCGCCCCCCTCCCCTTTTCCTCCTTCCCCCCCCACCTTCCTTCTTCTCCCCATCCCCCTCTCCCCTTCTATCCCTCCCCCTTTCTTTCTTTTTTCCCCCCTCTCCCCACCCCCCCGCCTTTCTCCCCCCCCCTTCTCCCCCCCCTTCCCTACTTCCCCCCGATTTGTGGCACCCAGTGCGTTCGCCCTCTTTTCTGGCCCCCGGAAATTCATAGACCCTGGAGAAAACCCCTGTCTTTTCTGGCCATCAGCACCCTCCTCTGTTGGCGGCAACGGCGGCGTGAGAAGCGCCTCCTTTCCTCGTTGGTCCCTGCCCCAGCTCCGGATGCGGGTCGTTCTGATTCATCACCCCTCAATTTCCCCCCCAAGAGTGGAAGCCCCCCGCAACCACTCTGTCAAGCGTAGCCGCGAAATTTACGCCGGTAAAGACCCCCCATGCCTGTAGACCCCGCGGAGGTGTTTTCGCCCCCTTGTTCTTCTCTTTGATCATTTTAGCGTTTTTATATCAGTGCACCTAGCGTAGACTGTTGTCTCACCCGACCCAGCGCGCATTCGTTTTACGATTCTTATCACACTTGGACTGTTCCGACATTTTGATCGATAGCCTCTCTGGATTTCCTTGCGTTAACGGATGCTCGTTCTCCTCTGCGTTGCGGACTTAAAGCTGCGCGAATCGAGGAGACCTTTGAGCATTTTCGGTTGTTTCTTTCTTTTTTTCCCCTGCGTTGAGATAAATTCAGGCCCTATTGCTGCCTGCTCGCCCATTTTTTTTTCGTCTCAGCCACTTTCCTTTTCGGAGTTTTTTTTTCCGCCGGGCAACCCCCCCCCCAAACCAACCACCCTTTTTGTTTCCCCGAAATCGGGACGGAGGCGTAACCGCGGTGGCGGCGCTCACCTCCCCCAGGTTGAGTGCCCTTTTTTTGTTTGTTGACCCTGGATGTCACTTTCTTGTAAGGCCGTCGATCGTTTCGCGCTCCCCCCCTGGATTGCTTGCTTCACCGTGCGTATTTTTCAGGTTTTTTCAGCGGCCTACCTTTCGTCCCCGAGTTTTTTTGATTTTTTAGTAAGTCACTCTTTCCTCCTGTAGTTGCTAAAAAAACCCAGAGAATGCTTCCTGTCGCAACTTTTTCTTTCCTTCTTACCTTCTACGGCCGGGACTGGTTTGGCTGGACGCTACCCCCCCCCCCCGATCGTTTGCACCACTTCGACCCAAAAAAAAAATCCCCTTTCCGCCCATGCGTGTTACCTGGAATTATTTTCCCTCATTCACCCACAGGCGACCGTGTCATTTTTACGGAAGACTTAATTCCCAATTCTCCAACGTTCTGGACCCGTTTGTCGATCTTTTGCGGCGAAAGCCTCGGTTGTTCTGATGGTTTTTCTTTTGCCCATTCATCCCCTTTTTCCTCGCACATGTCAGTCGAGCTTATTTTTTCCCTCTGTCGACTATCTATATCTTTTCCTAAAGTTGTTGTTTGCGTTTATCATGCCTTCGACCCTTTATCCTCTTCCCCGGCTTTTCCCCCATGCGAGGTTAAAAATTATTGGACCCCGCCACCCCGCATCGTCCCCCCCTTTTTTCAGACGCTCCCTCCCAACTTCAAAAGTTTAAGCCTGAATGCTTTCGCGACTATTATAACGTTTCCGGAGGTGTTCGCACTTTCCATTCGTCGCCCCGCCCTTCACGTCAACTTTTCTTCCTTGAATTGGTACTATTCCTTTTAACCAAGATATGATTTTTTGATTGCCGTCCCTTTCCATTTGACCCCCCCAATTCCTGGACGTCGCCGGGTGACCTAAGCCTCCCCCCCCTTTTTTCACTTTTCTTATCTTCTATGTCCTTTGCTCACAATATTCGGTGCAATAGTCATGCCGATCCAGCAAAAACCTTCCCCTTCTACCGGCACAGTCTGACGTTCTCTTCCTTCCCTGACAACACCCGGCGGGCAGGCCCTCCTGGCTCCCTTTTGATTTGAAGTAACCTTGAAGCACATTCACCTTTTTTTCCTGCACCCCCCCCCCGTTTCCTCGTCACCCGTCTGGCGCGCGTAGGTACCTTCAGGACAGATTAGGTCTTGGGTGATGAACTTACGACCCCCCAACCCCCCCTCCGCCCGATTCGATTCAAGTGGTGAGCAGTGTCCCCCCCCCTTCCCACCTTGTTTGAGTCAGAATTCCCCTTTCCCCCTCTTCCCCGATCGCAACA
>Ga0179593_1337099_pt1 | contig 10547 bp, 12 predicted proteins | sample CZODoug2_1_08_16_FD_185931 | JGI IMG/M metagenome (GOLD analysis project Ga0179593, IMG submission 185931) | Vadose zone soil fungal communities from Angelo Coast Range Reserve, California, USA - CZODoug2_1_08_16fungal (PacBio error correction) | ecosystem: Environmental > Terrestrial > Soil >... | reverse complement strand
GCGGCTTTTTTCCTAGTGCTGAGCTCCGGCCGTAGGTGGCGTCTGAAGGGATGTCTTCCTTTTTTCGCCGTCCCCCAGACGAGACAACCCCCTGTTATTTTGAGCGACCGCTATGTGATAGCCTGCCCGATATTCCAATGTCTTGCCTCGGATGCCTTCGAAGCTCTTTCTTGACTTCCGTTCTGTTTCCCAATTTTTGTTTGGTGTCCCTGGCCGCTCTTGCTGCACTCGGCCGGGTTTTTTTCCTTTTTATTTCGGTGGACACCTGACGTCCTTTGATTGGTCGTGCGTCTAATCTTGTAGAAAACCATCGTATAAGTCCTCCTCTCCTGGGCTCCCTCCGGCAAACGCCAATCTTAAGGTTTCTGGTCGATCACACTTTCGAACTTTTTTCGGAGGTACTCTTCTTTATTTCCGTAGTATCTTTTCAAAGTTTGCCACCCTTTGGCCCCTATGTTTTCGGGCCCCCTTCCCTAGTGCTTTCTCTCTTTAAGTGCCTTTGTTTTTTTCGTCTACCGCCCGAGGACGGAAAGTTTTTTTTTCCCCTTTCGGATTTCCTCTTCCTGACGTATTTCTCAGTTGAAAACGTATCTCCTCTAAGGGCAATTGGCCTTTCTTGTTCGGTCGTCAACGGCATGTTTCCAATCGGCTGTATAGGGTATTTTTTTATTTCTCTTCTTCTCCAAGAATAATTATTCATCCTCTCCCCCAGCCTCTTTGGGCGCCCGACAGTGATTTCCCTTTTTTTCTATTGATTTTCAAGGAGTGGAGCCCTAGGGCCTGGCTTCCTTTGGTCGATTTTCTTGAACCTTTTCAATTTTCTTTTCAGTGCTGTATCAGGCGGTTTCCTTTTCCAATTAGGTGCTAATATTTATTTTTCCCATAGACCTTTGTTCCATCCCTTACTAGGGGGACTTAGAGGTCTCCCAACTGCCCTGATTTGTTTTAGTCTCGTGCCTCCCCTTGTTTTTTTCCATTCCCCAAGATAGGGGTCCCCTGGCCTTCTCCCTCTTCTATGAACCGATCATGACATTCCTGGAGAATGTTCCCCCCCTCCTGTAAATCCTTTTTTCATTCCCTTTTAGTACATTTTCAACAACACATAATTATTCTTTTTGGTACAAAAAGATCGTCGCTAGTGTAGGAGTTGAATGTGAAGAATGAGACTCTCTTTTGTATCCTCTCTTTCACGAGTGATTATGGAATAGGGAGGGTCTTTTCACTCTGTTGTGGGAGTCCTTTTTCTTTTCCCCATCGTCCATTCCCTCTTATCCCCGTTTCGTTTCGCTACCAATTCGTCTGACTCCCTGCCCACCCGTTCTTCCGGCTCCCCATCCTCCTCTCTTCTTCCCTCCTCACCTCTCCTAACCTTTGTGTCTCTTTGTCTCCTCGTCCTCTCCCTCCCTGTCCCCTTTCCTCCTCTCCTTCGTACTACACCCTCCACCTCTATCCGCCTCACTTACTTTTAACCCTTCACAGTTCCCGCCTATCCACTCCCACTACAACGTTCCCCACCAACCAATCTGTTTTGTTGCCATTTCCTCTTCTTTCCTTCTACTTATTTTCCCTGCCCTCCCCGCTCTACCCGTTTAGATCCCTCTATACTTTCCCTTCCTTCTATTCACGCTTCCCATCCTCCGTCCCACTCATTCTGTTGCTACCCCACTATTTTTCCTTTTTCCCTAGCATTTTCAATCACCCCGTCTCATCTCTGCTGCCTCTCCCCTCCTTCTTTATTCCCACACCACCCTTTTCTTCGTCTCTCCACTCTTCCTCCCCACCCCACATCCCGACAACTAACTTTATTCACACTTCCTCGCTTATCTCTCCCCCCTCACTCCTCTCATGCCCCTAGCACCCTCCCCCCCCTCTCCCGCCCCGCCGCTTACGTTCCCTCCGCCCTGCCCCCGCGTCTACTTTACTTTTCGTCTCACGTCTTCCTTTCTCTCCCTTTTTCCCCACCCTCCCTAAGAGCCGCATGCCTCCTTCCTTCCCCTCCTCGCTTCCTAGCCCTCTTCCTCTTCCTATTCTCCCCCCCCCACACTCTCTTACGTCTATCTCCACTTTTCCCCTCACTATGCTTAGCCCCCCCGTCCCTTTTCTCTTCCCGCAATTATCCGACATACACCACTCCCCTTACGTGTGTCTATATTAATCCGTCGTTGCCCACTGTATGCCTCCCCTTTCCTTCGTGTTACCAACTGCTCAATATACAATTCTTCTGTTCCATCTCCTTATGGTCCAATCCTCACGCTCCTCTCTACCAACTTTTCCACCTCTAGCTACTACCCCTCTTCTCCGACCTTTCCGTCCCCCCCCCCCGTATTCTTCCGCTCTTCCCACTTGCCCATTTCTCTAGTCCTCTCTTCATTCCTCCCTCATTAGTATTTGCCTCCCCCCCCTTCCCTCTTCCCTCCATCCCTTCGCTTTTCTTCCTCCTTTTCCACTCCCGCATCCTGCTTTCCTTAGCCTTCTCTCTGTCCACGATCCCCTTCCCCTCCCCCCCTCCCTTCCACTCGTCCCCCCGCCTTGTTCTGATTGTTCCCCTCGCTTGTATCCTCCCGTCCCCTGCACTTTCCTTCGTTGTTCCTCCTTGCTTTTTTCCTTCCTGCCCCTTACTGCTTTGCCCATTTCTTCTCTCCCCCGTTTCCTGTTCTTCTCCCCACACCTCATCTTGCGTACCACTCCCTCTAGTCTCGCCTCCCATCCTTTCTTAGCTCGACCCTCTTCTCCCTTCCCCCTCCCTTCCGCTCTTTGCCCCCTGCTTCCTTCTTATTCCCCCTCCCGACTCTCTCCCTTCCGCCCGCCCCCCCCCCCGCCGCTCCCTTCTCTCTTAACTTTTTTTCCACCTGCCCGGGCCCTTAATTCCGTCCCCCGTTTCCCCTGCTCCTTCCTTTCCACACCCCTCCACCTCCCGCTCCCCTCCCCTCACACTTCACTCTCCTCTTACTCCTCTCTCTCCTCCCTTACCTCTTTCACTTACTACCTCCTCCTCTTATCCCCCTACCTGTCTCTCTCCCCATTTCTCCCTCTGCCCGCACTCCATTCCCCCCTACTCCTCCCCCTCTTGCTCCTGTTCCCCTAATTCTGTTCCTCCTTCTCTCCGCCTAGTCCACCCAGCCCCCCTTACATTCCATTCCTACCACTTCCCTCCCCTGCCTCAATTCCCCCCCTTTCTCTTTTATCCCGTAGTTTTTTTGTTTAATCCACCTACCTTTCTCTCACCTTACCCCCCTCTCCCCCTCCATCTTTCCCCTCTACCGCCGACTCCTTTCTTCCCTCCGGAAGTAATTCGCTCCCGCTCCCTCTTCTCCCTTAACATCCCTTTTTTTCACCCCATCTCCCCTATCTTTTCTCCTCTATGCTTTTTCTTTAATCTTCTAACCATCCTCCCATGTCCAGCCTTTTTCCTCTAGATACTCCTCCTTTTCATCTTTTCCCCCCTCTGCCCCTCACGCCGCTCATCCACCTCTTCCCCTCCACCCCTCTACGCCCCCTCCCTCCGCTACTCGTCATCTCCTCCTTTCTTAATGCCCTCTACCCCCTCCTCCTCACTTCTTCCCTCCCCACCCTCTCCCTCCCTACCTTCCCTTCCCCCTTCTCTACCTTCTGCATATTTTTTCATTGCCGTCTACTTTAATTCACTACTCAATCATGCCTTTTTACTCTTTTGGTATCCTCCTCTCCTCTTTCCACTACGTCTCCTTTTCCCACTTTCAGTTTTTTACTCCTCCTCTCTGTTTCCTTTGACACTCCTTTCCATCATTCTCATCCACACACCCTTCTTTTCCTCACTTACATTCTCCTTTTTTTTGCCCCTACTTTTTCTTTTCCCAACGCCTCCCACCTTCGCTCGTTCCCTCGCGCCTTTTTTGGCTACCCCTCTCCCTCTTCTCAGGTCTTTTTCTCTTTTCTTCCCTCCCTTTCCTCCTCGCCTTTTCTCCCCAACCCTCCTTCTTCTCCCCTATTCCCTGAGTTTGCACTTCCCTCCCCCTCGCTCCCCTGCCCCTCATAAGTCGGCTTCGATCCCTGTTCTGCTGACCCTATACCTCCTTACTCTTCTCCCCACCCCCCCCTCTTGCATCCTCTCTTCTCCTCCCTCCCCTATCTCCCCTTGCTCTTCTTCTTCCGTTTCTCCCCGGCATACATCTTTTTCCTCGAATTTCCCCTTTCAATACGCCCCACGCCCTCCCTTTGAAGGCGTCCTCTCGTGCAGCGCATCTTGAGTGTGGTCAACGACGTGTCTCTATTGGCCGGAAACACCCCCGCCCCCATTGTTTTTCGAGGGCATCTTCGAGATTTTTGCTCGATCGCTGTTGTGACTCATCAACCCACTCTTTCCGCTTTCATAGTTCGCGACCTCCTTCATTCCCCCCTGACGTTTTAAGGCAAACCTGTGTTGGTAACGACCCCCGCGCGCGCCCCCCCCAGTTATACTTTCTTTTAACAACATCTCGGTACACCTGGGACCATCCCCCGACGCGCGAAGTCCTTTTTTTATCGGCCTCCTTGCGCTAAGTTTGTCGTGCGGTTCGTGCCCAGGTGTTGACCTTTTTGCCTCCCTCGACTAAAACGAGGATTCCTCCCCGACCAGACTGTTGTTCATGGATGGCTCCCGTCGTATAGTGGATAGGTGGCTTTGGTCTGGTTGTGGATTAGGTGTCGGGAGAGCTTTTTCCCAGTCTCTTTGCTTTAAGGGGTATTTTTCCTTTCAAGCATTCCTTCGGTTTTAGGGCCCCACAACTTGATAGGTTAAGCTTCCTTTCGATTGAGCTTGTAGATATCGTGAGTCAGTCCGTAAGTCTGCGATTTTTACCTTCCCCCTTTCTTTAAAGGTCCCCCCCTCGAATGAATCTCTTTTTTGCACCACGTACCAGGCTCTAGATTACTCCCTTATGCAAGGGGGTCAGAGTTTTAGGCGACGGTTCATGTCCCTCACTGCTGTTCCCCGTTGTCGATTGACGCTACGCCCAACTTCCGTTCGAGCGTTGAGCGCACCTTTTTGACGAAGACCATCCCATCCTCCATGAGCCTCCGTGACTTGTTTTTGTATCCTGAGATGTCCCTGAGGCTCCAAGGATCGCGATGAAGTTTTTCCCCTTAATAGATGAACGTCACTCCCCGCCCCCCCCGAGCACAGCTTTCAGCTGAAGAAATTCTCTTATCTCCAAATCAGGTCATCCCTCTTTAGAGGATCTTCGATCGGATTATGCCCTTGCGAGGCGAACGCGATTCCCCTTTTTTTTATCATTAGGGTCGAAAGCAGGCGTGTTTCTTCCTATGATTCTATGAAGCCGACCATGGATTGCAGGATGAGTTACGATTCGAGCGGAGAACCTAACTGGTAGATCCCTTCCCCGTGTAGAACCTGATTTCACTGCGATGACTAGACTGTTTTTCCCCCCTGTGGCTCCCACATATACTTTTTACTTCCTACTTGTGTTTGAGCTATCTCTTACTAGGGACGGAGAATTCTTTCCCCAGCTCAGAGAAGTTGTCCCTTGTTAAGTTCGCGAGGATGAACTCTCTGTCTCTCGATCCCTCGACCTCCCTAGGGTCGGCTTCCTTGATCTGCCTTTTCCGCCGCTGAAAGCTTTTAACCTTACCCACGAATTGAGCAGCGATCCTGGAAGGAGCCCTCGGTCGGTCGTTCGTTATACCAGGTTAGTTTTCATAAGGGTGGAGAAGTGAGACCTTTTTTCAGAGAATACCGAGGGCGTAAGATGGGCTTGCTATTTTTTTATCGGTTTATCTTCTTTTCCATGGCGTCTTTTCATCCTTGAGACTTTTACATTCTCCCGCTCACTCCCCTCCCAAGGTAGGCCGTTCCCGAGTCAGATAGAGTACCCATGTTTCGTGTTTTTTTTTCCTTTGGCGCTATCTTTCCTTGGTGGCGAGGACTTTACCGACACCTTTTACCTCCAGCGTTTCGGTCCCCCTTTAGACGATCACTCTGGTGTTCTCCCTCCAGAATATTGTAGTCGTGATCTTTTTTTTTTCCTGTTCCAGGATCATGCTAAGATACCGCGCTTGCCGCGAGTGAGGACGCCCTCCCGGAAGTGAGAAAGGTCCCCCCCCATGTCTGCGAGGTCCACCTGTTTCGTGTTTACCGTCGCTTTTTTTAGATTCTCGGTGTATGACGACCCGGAGTGACACTAGAGTCCCTTCCACCCCTCCGTGAACCTTCCGCTCAATAGCCATTCCTCTCCCCTGCCCCTTCGCCACGTTAGACGAGGGGTGCAAGTGGTGCACCCCATCACGCTCGGGAATCATGTCCTTAGTGAGAATTTTTTTTTAGCGTAGCTTAACACTCTTTTTCCCAAGAACATCGTCTGAAAGGTTTAGTTTTTTGGGTTCACGATCACCCCCCCGGAATTCGCCTGTCCCCCCCGTTCGTGGCAAGTCCTCGTGTTCAAGACTTTTTTTTTGTTGCATTCCTCGTCCTTGGCGTCTTACGCAAAGCGGTTATTAGGGACGCTCAACCCGAACTGCCCCTATCTAGGTCAGATGTTTGACTCTTTTGGCTGGAATTATTCAAAATCCTAGAGGGAGTCGACACCACTGTCTCTCGCGAAGATAGTACTCGCCCCGCCCTTGTTCTGCTCCTGTGGGAGAGGCCACTCTGCCTCACCTCTAGGTGGGGAACAAATCTCCTGCCACTGATCTTCATCGTTCCTCTATGAGAACGTACGTCTTTTTTCTACGTGGCAGTTCCGATACCATTCCACGCGACCAGCCCTCGATTCCCGCCCGTTCCTACCGTTTTCCCTCAGAGCAGTTTCCTTCAGCCAATTGCCATGCCGCCTCTACAATCGGGATGGGTACCCCAACACCTTCTTAGGTGTTCACTTGTTTTTGGCCGAATTCAAAGCTTTCCCTTGAGGTTCTTGACTCTCCCGTCCGGGAAGGCATCTTCCCCCGTTTTCATAAATTGCATCCTTTCCCCTCACCTTTCCGGTTTTAGTGAAATCTCGTCCCCCCCCCAATCGAGCAGTTGTACTCCGCCTACCCCGGCCCCCCCCACTCTTTCTCTTTTTACCCCCGGGGAAGGCGATGAGACTCAAACTACCGCTGGTTAGGTCGGTTCATCGACCTCCGCAGGGTTTTGAGCAGCTACCCTTTATCCTCAGCCGTATACACTCAGACTCCTTGACCCAGGCCTCCTGACGTCTCTCAGGGCGGTGGACCTTTCCCGGAGCTCGCGAGCGAGTTTTCTTTTTTCTTTCAAGATAGACCCTTCGCCCTTTTCACGAACTTCCCCCTCTCCCCCGAGCCACGTCATCCCTCCCTCGGAAATGGACCGTTTTTAGTTCCCCCTCTAAGCAAAGATGCGCGTCGATCCTTCAGTCATTGACAGCCGATTACGTCGAGTTCTCCCCACCTTTGTCTCCAGCCCTTTTCGTACAGAGAATCGCTTGGGCTTCCCCCCGGTTAGCAGGAAATACCTGTCTCCCTCCTTCTTCCAAAGCTTCACTCCAGCCCCCAAGTGTGGTCCCCTGGGTTTGAGATAGCTGACTTATTCCCCCCCGCCTAGGCGAGTTGCAGCCATTTCTCTCGGTTGAAGACCCTCAATTTTACAACCTTGTGGTGTTATTGTGAGCGTCTGACTTCACGCTCTTCTTCTCCTCCCAATTTGTTGCGACAATGCTTTACCGAACCGCAATCATGCAATGAAGATGATCGCTTTGACCCTTCCCGAAAGAGCTCCTTGGCCCGCCCAGTCCTTTGTTGCAGAAATGATTTGTTTCCCCCCCAGAATTTTACCTCCCCTACCCTCTACGAGAAAAGGTTTTCCCTTTTCCTACGAATTTTGCGATCCTTCCCTTGACGTGCCGGCTCCCGTGTGCTAGATCATTCGAGCGTCGCTCGCCTTTCCTCCCCTTTTTTGTCTTCCTTGTGTGTTGAAGGAGAGACTTCGCAAACCTCCAGCCCCTTTTTAAAACCCCTTTTCTTCCCGGGGACACGAACAATTGAAGGTCCCCTCCTTAGCTTTTTCCTCTCCTAGTTGTTGTTGTTTTCTTCTAGGCCAGTGCTTTCCCCGGTGACGTTTCCCCTCTTTTGGTGTTTTCGGGCAAGTGAGGAGGGGCGTTTTGCCCTGCGATCAGAACCTTTCTACCCCAGGTGATTCCTGAAGATCGCTTTTTTCTACTTTCCGCCCGATTCTTCCCCCTGCTTCCCTCTGTCCCCTCCCTTTTGGATTCTTTGCTTTCTTCTCCTTCTTCTGGGCGGTCACCGATCGTGGTGTTCAACTTTTTTTGCTTCACGTGAATGGATTTCTTCCCTTCCTCTCTTTCTTTTTGGAACTGTTCACCCCCCCCTTGATGCTGATTTTGTTTTAGTGAACTACTTCCGGTGTCGCAAACCCTTTCCCCGAAGATATCGGGAAGGGTCTTCCAATCCTTAAATCGCCCCCGTGTTAGGGTCTTATCCCATTCTCTCGAACATTCGCTTCTTTTTTTTCCGGCAACTCTCGAGGGCGGTTCGGTTTTCTCCCCAATTCGAAAAACAAGATGGTCATATTTTGTTTTCCCTCATTCTGACTCAGTTCCTTGATCACCGTGGCGATGACCTATACTCCCGTCGTCGAGACCTGCGAAGATTGTTTCCTGCTTTCTCTCCGTTGTTTTTTAGCAAGGTGAAAAACTCCCGGCCTCTCTCTGATAGGGACAGTGGTAGGGTTGTCGTACTTTCCTTCAGGCGGACGGGCTCTCCCCCCCGTCGCAATTCTCTTTCCCTCGATATCTAAAATAGTTAAGTCTTCCTCAGTTCCTGCTGAGCCCGAGTTAGTCTTTTTCCCTCCACTCAGGAGTGGACAGCCTGATCTTCAGATATTTGATTGACTTAGTCACTCAGGCTTGGACACTTTGTTAATATTTGTGGGGTGGGTCTTTTTTTTTGATCCTTCTCTTCGTTGTAATCTTTTTGCCTCTTCAATTTTTTTTCTCGGTCGAGTACCACTTTCCTTATCCAGCGTTGACCCCCTAACACTTCTCCCGATACTTCCTTTTTGGAATCATGGGGATCTGAACCCGTTTTTTTGAACTATGCCTTCGAGGACTTCCTCTCGAAGGCGTGGAATGCTTAAAAATTGGTGCAACACCTAACTAGGGGCGGCGTGTTTTTGCCCCTTTCTCTTTGATCTGTGGAGGCGGGCCCTTGTTTCTATTCGACGTTTTTCTTTCCCCCGATCGTCAACTTCGCTAGTCGCCATTTTTTATTTCTGCTTGAGAAGAATGTCCTTTCACCTCCCTCCCTGCCACGCACACTTTACTGGCGACCTCGTTATTTTTTGAAGTGCAGCTGAGGTCACCCTGGCGTTTATCCCCGCCGTGACCCCCCCTTTTTTCGCGACAAAATGGGTGGTCTCTCCATCGCTCTGCTCTCGGTTTTCTACCTCTCTCAACCCCCCTCGTGACTTTCCCCCTCTACGTCTCAGTTAGCTCCCGTTCTTCTGTGTTCTTTCAGATAAAAATGAGGTGCTTTTTTTTCCTTCACGCAGCAGTGGCGTTCCACGCTCTTCTTCCTTTCGTATTTGAAAACCATCTTTTCCAGTATCTGCCTCCCAAAGTAGACATAATTGAAGGCGGTTTCTCTTCTTTCCCTCCCCGTGCCTTGAATAAGATTTGAGGTTCCTTTTTCCCACTCTCCTCTCCCTTAGCCTAAAAGGCGGTTCTTCTTTAGACCGAAGAGAATTCGGGAATCCCTAAACTTAAAGACGCCTTCCCTTGGGCCCTTGTTCTCGGGCCCGTCTTCCTTCCGGTGTGGCTTCTCCTTCAATTGAGTGGGTGTTTACGTTTTTTGGTTTTTGGCTTCGGGAGTGCATCCCCGTCGTCCGAGACGGTTTTTGAGTCTTTCCAGGGACGCGGTTGTTTTAATCCCCTCCTGAGGGGTAAGATCCTCAATTCTTTCAGGGTTAATGAGCGCCTCCCCCCTTTCTTTGCCATCATCTGAGCAGTTCAAGAAAAGCCTGAGAGCCTTTCTCCTCGACTGCTTCTGCTGTTTTACTTAGTGATATGAGACTGGACGTAACCTCATTTTTCCCGTTGGTCGATTTGTACTTTTTAAAGTTGTGACCCCCCTTCTATGGCGAGCTCTCCTTCCGTGGCCCCTTCCAACCAGATTTTCCCACGTCTATCCTACGCGAACTCCCCTTTTTCTTCTAAACTTGAGAGATACTGAGCTCTCCGTTTTCCTGTCCGACTGAAGAATCACTTTTCCTTAAAGCCGATTCCCCCTTCTTTCACCTGGCCCTCCACCGTAGCGTGCCTCCATCCCTTTCTTTTTGGGAGCAAAACAGTGATTCCCCCCCTCAGTTCGAAGAGGACTCTCCGGTCCTTCCTGACCTTCCTCTTTCCCTCCATTCCTATCCTATCTGGTAGGCCGAGGTTATTATTTCTTTCTAGCTTTTAGCTTTGAGCGGTCCCTTCCTTCGACTCTCCCCATGGTGGTTCTGCCCCTGATGCTCCTATCCGGAGAGACTCGGCGCTATTTCCCCCGGAGAAACTGATCTTAAAGGTTTCTTTTGTGCATTCCCGTACTTAGTGCCG
>Ga0179593_1292891_pt1 | contig 10547 bp, 13 predicted proteins | sample CZODoug2_1_08_16_FD_185931 | JGI IMG/M metagenome (GOLD analysis project Ga0179593, IMG submission 185931) | Vadose zone soil fungal communities from Angelo Coast Range Reserve, California, USA - CZODoug2_1_08_16fungal (PacBio error correction) | ecosystem: Environmental > Terrestrial > Soil >... | reverse complement strand
CTTTACCCTCTTCTTACATTTTTGGCGACTCCGCCGGCCCAGCAGGTCGTGATGCATTGCCGAGCGCGGCCCCACTGCAAGAAGAAACGAACTTTTTTCATCGCGCCCGCGCCGGCCACGGGCTGGGAGTCGAACTTTGATAGTTTGCAGCTTCGTTCCTCCTTCGGCAATGTTCATCCACCTTCATCGCGTTTTCTTTTTCCGCCGTCACTTTCTCGCCAGCTACGTATTTTTTTCGACCCCTTTGTAGTATAGCTGATGGTTGGGTGGGTTGTTTTTGTTTTTGGCGTGCGGTCGTTTTTTAGTAGAGAAGAGCCTTTCACTCTCGGCTACTGACGCCTTGCCCCATTGAACTCGCTGAAAGGGCAGCTCCCAAGCTAGTGCCTCAGACTGACCTGCAGCTTGTTGAACCACGGGCCCTCCGCTTCGGGTTACGTTTTAGGTCGTGTGCCGACGATCGGGAGTTTTCTCTCCGTTGGTAAAGAGTCTAGGACCAGGCGCTCCTCACCTCAGGACCTGATTCGCTCGAGCGTTGATGAAGGCCTGTAGGTTGGGTCCCCATGGAATCTAAGTCGCACTGTTTTGTGCGCTCCCAGCCCAAGCTTCCCTTAGCCCCTGTTTTTCCTGGATCGCTTACTTGCAAAGCCAGTAGAGATAACATCTTCTCTATCTGGCTTTCGGCATATTAGTCGCCAGCCTGACGTAGTGACTTCCCACCAGGAGTGCCAGCTTGGGCGTGCTTTTTAAAAGCTCCCCCGCCATGGCGCCAAAAAGGGTGAAGACCCTGAAGAAGATCTCCCCAAGCCTCCAAACCAGGCCTTTTTTGCCACGACGTATTCTTTGTCCCTCTCTGGCGGCTGTGCAAGTCGGGTGTCGCGTGACTTCGTTTTCTCACCATTGCTTCTTCATAAGACATGAAAAGTTGGAAGCGACCCCAGGTACCGCACGGATGGGCCTCAAAGAAAGGCAAGGTAGAGTTTGCCGTCAGAGAAGCGTTTTCCCCCTCCGACGGGACGACCTCGTCGAAAATATCGCTTGTTGGTGTCGTCCACACTGCTCGTCCCTTTTTCTCTGACAGGCGGCTCAACCACACCAACGCAACGCCCCTTTTTCAGACCAGACACGGTCCTGCCATTGCAGGGTCGGCGCACCCTCCAAAAAGGCTCCAGCACCCCGGTGTAATTTCAGAATCTTCTGCTTCCTCGGAGACCCGCCCCACTGAAGCCCTCCTGAACGAAGTGGCGCGGCGGTAGTGTCTCGGCCCCCCCCCCCCCCCCCTTTCGAGGGACGTATCGAACCGTGGAGCTATAGTCCAGCCTGAAAGCCTTTTGCGGCCGCGTCCCACCAAGGAAGATAATCGGAACAGTGCCATGGACTGTTTCCGCAACTCCCCGGGAACCGCGACCCATGTCCCAGATCATCGGTGGTCCACGCGCGTTGCGCCCACAGCAGATTCCCCCGATGTTTGATGTTGAGTGCGGTATCTTCCGCGATCGGGTGCGAAACCCCTCCTCGGATAGTCCTCCCACAACGCGCAGCGCCATTCATTTTTGTCGAGCCCCGCATCAGAGGACGGAGAAGATCGACGTCCCCACCCACGAAAAGGTAGCCAGCTATCGGGGGACGCGACCGCCCCTTACAATTTGATGCTTTTGTGCGGGGTTCAGGAGTCGCCTTTCTCTTTGCTCTTCCCAAATGTTGAGTGTCTGCCCTTTCGGAGTCCCCGTCGAGATCTCTGTAGGACCGCGAGAGCTGCGGTTTCCTGGCTTTCAGGTGCCTTGCGCTATCCTCCTAGTCCCCAGGCGTGTGCCCCTTCCTGACCAGCGACATGACGGGGGCATTGAGATAGTAGTTATTCGCTTTCGCGGCGGGCCCTTATTGCCTTGCGTCCCTTCTCTCGTATGCCCTGCTCAGGAGACTGTGAAGGATTCCTTTCTCATCGTCAAAACCCCCTCAGAAGCGCCGTGAGGCTCTCCTCTTTCCTAAAGCAGTTTTTCTCTTTTGTGAGAGTGCGGTCAGTTCCTCGAAGTGTGGACGGGTTTATTTCAACTTCCCCCCTTTCAAACAGCGTGGTCTGCACCGTCGCCCCAGTAGTGCTTTCGCCGAAATTGAGGCTTACCCATCATGACGCGAAACACAGCCCCGATACGCCCTTTTTTTCCTCTTGTTCGAGTTCCGAACGAACCGGAGCCCTTTCACGATAGGAACTCCAGTGCGCCATTTGCGTCGGGATCGTTCCTTCGGGCTCCCGGCATGCCTCCAGTCCCGCTGAACCTGCCGTAAGAAGGGACGGTTACGCGATGCCGGTGGTTCCATTTCCTTTCGTCGGCCACTTTCTTACTGTCTTGACGGTCATCTGCCGAACCATTGTCGCAGACGGCTCCCTGCTAACAACGGCGCGCTCTCACCCCACGCGTGTTGCAGTGTCGCGGATTTCGTCTTTCTTTTTTTTTAGTCGTTCGTCGGACGCCGGTGCCAGCCAAAAAGCCGGTGACTGCCCACCGAACAGTTAATCTGACGCCCTCTCGCCCACAGCATTGGCCCTTCCCCGAGCTTTAGATCCGCCCCCATGTGTTTGCCCCAAGCTGAAGCTCTTCACGCCCGTGTAACCTCTGATAACCACGTGCAGCCCCCCAGTTAGGGTTTTTGTTGTGACGTCCCCTGCCTAAAGAGTCACATATGGTGCGCCCCCCAGACTCTTTATTCCGCCGATCTCCACCCCTAGAGCGGTCCATGCCTCTCTTTGCCGAAGAGAGGTCTTCTCCGAGAAGGTCGAAGATGCTTTTTAGGGACTCTTCCTTCCTGCCTTTTAGCTGACTCATGATGTACACCTCGTTGTTTGTTCGCCCAGACCAGTAAGATTTCCTTCCCCCTTTTTTCTGGTTTTCCCTCCTCCAAGACCGGAGAACTGGACTTTTGACGACAGTGCTTTCCTGTCCGCAGCATGTGATGGAGCGGTCCCCAAGCACCGTTTGACCAGTCCTAATTCATAAGGCCGTCCCCCGGATAGCCCGGAGCACCCTTGCATGCGTTTTCCAACGTTACTCCCCGCTCTAGAAGGTTTAGTATGGTGTTGATGACCTTTTTCCTTTGTTTCCCCTTTCCCCTCCGAGGAGGCCTCAAGTTCTCTGGAGAAGATGGATCGGTAACCCTCCCTAGAAATGAGTCAGGTTCGCGGATAGATCGTCACCCCCCGTTGAAGAAGCACCCCCCCCCCCCCCCACCACACCTCCGGCCGATCACTCCTCGGCCAGAGAAGACTCAAGGCATTCGGCAACAGCCAGCCAGTTTTTCTGTTTTTTTTTATGCGCGGAAAACGCCATCTTGCAGAACCCCCGCTCATCAGCGGCACAACCTTTTACGAAACCTTGCTCAGCGCCCCCGTCCGCACGGTTTCTTCCTCCAAAAATTGATGAGGCCGTGCGCCGTGCCGCTTTTTTCACACCTTTGGCCCGTTTGGGTGCCGTCCGGGACATTTCCTCCTGCACGCCCGGTTTCTTCAGCTCCCCAGGCGCCCATTCCTCTACCGTTTCAGATAAGGGCTTCGGATACGAGAACAGGTAACCATCGTGCTCCGTACCCCCCACCTTTTTTTTTTGTTGCTGTAGACGAAGGTAAGTAAAGAAGCGTCGGTCTTTTTGTGTTCCATCTATCTTCGTTTCATCTCAGTTGTTTTTGGTTGATCTTCTTTTCCACACCACACCTTACGGCCGGCGTTATAGTTCTTTTCCAGCCGAACCACAAGGACATCGGCCGAAAATTTTTTTTTTTTTACCTCGATATCCGCACTGATCGGCGGCCTTTTCCCTTCCCCCCGGGGATAATGAGGATGTCTTCTGCACCGGGCGTGCATTCCCTAATTTTCCCCCGCGACGGAACTCCGGAAACTTTGGAACATATCTTGCTACCCGGCACTCTCATGGTGTCTTCGTCGTCATGCCGGCCTTGTGGCGTCTTTTTCGGCCCTTTTCGTGCCGCTGATGATGGTGAGAAAGACAAGCGCCGCGCCTCTACCACCCTTCACTTCTGGCTGTTTCCGCCGGCCTTTACTTCTGATGGCCTTAGGCATTTAGTATGGCGGCGGCGTGCCCCTTTCCGATCCTACGCAGCTTACTTTCAAGTTTCACTGTTCTTGGAATGGACTCTCCATCTTCTCCCGCATCTTTAATGCTCCTTCGCGATTGTGCGCCATCAATCCATTAAACACCAACATAACATGAGTTTTCGCAAGTATCCACTGCACCGATGACCTTCGTGCGAATGTGTCGATCCCGGTGACGGCCTCCTGCTGCTGTCTTTCTTCCCCCCTTTTATGGCCCTGCGCATCAACATGCCTGCTGCAGAAAGAAATTTCTGTCCACCCCACTCGATCCGGCTGGCGGGGCTCCAGGATCTGTTCAGGCCCCCCTTTCTGGTATTCAGATCAATCCAGTTTTTTTTTTGTTGAGGTGACCATTTCTCCCGGCACTTGAATTGCTCGTCACGCCACATTCTCTCTCCCTGCTCCGAGAAAAGCCCCCTGATTCGGCTTCTAGGCAGGCCTACTCCTTTATGGTTTTCCGTTTCGGCTTCGTCGTAGTGTTGGCGAAACCCCCCTTTAGTCGGGATGTGGGACGTCGACACCTAGTCCTAATCGGGCTGCCACTTTGTGCCTTCTCCCGGGTGCCCCCGGGCGTTGCCCGCCTATATGTCTCCCCACCATGTGGGGGCGAGTTCAAAGATAGAAGTCCGGCTTGTGGGCGATCGGCTTGGTACGTCACGGTGGGTCATGGGCCCCTTGAGCTTTTGGGCCAATGCCTGCCTTGTCGCTCCTCGATGCACAACAACATAACTACGTTTTGACTCACTCTAATTACCTTTCTTCTTCGCTCGGCGCCGTGTCGGCATTTTCCTTCTTATCCTTTCCGTGAAGCTCCCGCCGACATATCCTATTGTTCCTTCCCCAGATCATTTCTGGACCCCAAATTCATAGGGGTTTGCCCCCTGACCCCCCCTATGAATTACAGCTGTCTTTTCGGGTTCCCGCAGGTTCAACCTAAGTCGACATCAAACTCCCTTTTCCTACATGTACCCCATCTCCGATGAATTGTTCCATCTTTAGTTAGATTTCTGCCATTTATGGTGATCTTGTCGTGTTGGATCATTTATTTAAGACTGAAAGGTCGGCTCAATCTAATGTGAGAACGTTGCTACACTGCGGAGTGGACTTTTTCCTTTAGACAAAAAATTCCAACCCACCCGATTGAACTGACGCAAATATCCCCTCGCGCCCCCTCGTGATGGAGTTCTTCGATCCGGAGCCTTACCTGAACGATGATCAGATCAGTCCCCAGTCCTGAGCAGGGATCTTTCCCGCAGGTCCATTTCTCCCAAAGCGACCCTATTTTGTGAGACTCTCTTCGATCTACTGATTTAACTCTCCTAGTTTTTTCTTCACCGGCCTGGTCCGCTTTAAAATGATTCTACTTCCACTGCATCCTTCCCAACTCCGATCTAGAGTTCCTCGCGATCGCGCTGGGTCTGGTCGAGAGGGATCCCCTCAACTGTGGTTCTCTCGCCCTCCTCCCCCCTCCCATGGACCCTAACAAGCACCCCCGGCAGTGACCGGCAGGTCTCTGCCCCGTCACTCGCGGACCTGTTCGTGTTTTTTTTTGCTCTTCTACCGTCCTTAGATGGCTGTATTCCGACAAAAATTAATGGCTTGGCTGTTTTGTTTTTTGGGCCCGAAATATTATCTTCTTCTAAACCACGCGGGTTAAGCTCCTCATCCTCTAAGACCTTTCGTTCTCGCGGTGCGGCCGGCGGATTTCCCCCGATGAATCGCGGGTCTTTAAAGGCTTGCCTTTTTCGGCCGTCGGCCTTTCCCTCGGTCCTGATGCTCCCTTCTTTTGGACTGCCCCCCTCGCACTTCTTTCTCTTGCGTCTTTTATGCAACAGCGACGACCCAAGAGCCGTATTGCGATGATGTTTGTGGAGGTGTCTGCGCCTCAACTGATCCCCCCTCTTTATGCTCGGCGGCTGGCTCCGGTGGTTTTCTCCCTCACCTGCTGGGCGCCGTTGGTCTGGATGTAAGGCCTCTTGGGCCTTTTGTCGGACTGGCTTTAATCTTCCTGCGATCAAGTGTTGCTCCCCCAACAGACCTCGTGCGTGGGCGTCTTGCTTCCCCTTGGTCTTTTTTCCGCTTCTCGTTCTCTATAAATTGCAAGTTCTGTTCGCGTATTGACGCTGTCCTGGATCGCGGTCACGTTGATATGGTAGTCTGTGGAGCGACGCCTTTTTCGCCGTCCCCCGCCGTCCCGGCGACACCCGATGCCCAAGAAGAAAGTCTTCCAAAATCTAGTTTGTTGCTGATTACTGGTTTTCTTGGCGATTCATTCTTCTTCCAATGTTGCGCATGGGAGGCCAGGGCTTGCGTTTTTCTACGCACGACTTTGGCGCTGGTTTCCGCACGACCGGCATTTTTGTGATCTCGTCATATTCCCCCTACCCGCCTACGATGATTGTTATGCACCTTCTCCTTTTTTGCATCCGATCGTCTGAGTCCAGGGCGAGGATGCCCTTTCTTCGCGCACCGACCACCTGCTTTAGATTTCCAATGCTTGATTCAAACCTTTCCTTTCCTTTTCCATTGCCGCTCGAGCGCTCATCTCCTTTCCCTTCTGGGCTAGTTCGCGGTTTCCTCTCGCTTTCCAACTTTCTCCGAACTCAGAGTAGTCCATGCCCGCTACCTACACTCCCCGCACGAGCCTGAGGTTCCCCTTGTTCACAGCTGCAATGGCTTTCCTGAGGCTGATGACCCGTGGCAGTCTGTCCTGCCCTTTTTTCGTAGAAACCTCTATCCAAGGATTCGGCGCACTCAACGTAAGCCCCATCCCGTCTCCTACACGTTTGAGGAATCCCTGGAGCGGCGAAGCCCCTTTTTCTTCCGGCCTGCCGCCCACCCGCGTTCATTTCCCGGTGGATGATGAACATGTTCTCATTCCTCCCCCCCGCAAGATCCCTATCACTGTAGATACAAGGAAGTTTCTTCTCTTGTGCGCGATCGGTTTTTATGTTGTCCGTTGTCCTCGCTCGTCATGCTCCCTCATCTGGGGCAGCTTTCGAACCATGTAGTCCATCTCTTTTTCGTTTTTTTTTTTTCTGAGAGATTCGACCATCTTCATTGTGCGACGAAGAATTTGAACCTTTCCTTCTTGAGTCATGCGAGCGCGGACCCCCCCCCCCCCCCCCCCCCCCCCCCCCCCCCCCCCCACGGCAGTCAGAAGCACCGATCGGCCCAGGCCTCCCTTCCCGGGCTGGGGCTCGTTTTCAGTTATAGGGATGCTAGTTGTCGCTTTCCTGACATGTCATCCACCCTTTTCCCAGTAGCGTTGGAGTATTCTTTCAATTTTTCTGACCCTTTCCCTTCTTCCCTCCCCCTAAACCTTTTTATGGATCCGCGTGATGGTTCGGACGTTGTCCTAGCTAAGATCCTGTCAATCGTCCCCTTTTCTAGACGAAGACACCGGGAATAGACCGAAGACCGTTTCCAGCCCATGCTAGGTTCTGCGGCAGACCCTCTATATTGGTGACCCCTTTCCTCCCGGTCGTTTACCTCATTTTCTGAGGTTGGCCGACGATCGTGTTTAGAGAAGTTGTTTCCCCGCGGATAGTGGACCAGGACAAGGATCCAATCCCCCCTATCTCCGTCTACTTTTGAATTTACACTTACGTTTTTGATCACACTTTTCATCTCACCCCCAGGTGGCGGTGAGCCCAGCCTCCCCTTCCCCCTATACGCATCTTCTTATCTCGCGTACCGCCCAAGACATTCTTTCTTTCCTCCCTTCTTATATCGGAGAGGCGGTTTCCTCTTTCAAGACTTCCGTTCTTTACTGTACCAGGCCTCTTTCCCCCTGTCTTGGGTTCTTTCACTCTAATAGCTCAAATGAGCCCCCCGCTCCGAAGTAAGATCGACAGCTCCCCACCTTGAAGGTCATCGAGATTATTGGAAGACTCTTGCGGATGATGCAATTCCCCCTTTCGCCTGGACGGCTTTCTTTTTTCGACCATATTTCTTAGCGAACCTCCCAGATCCTTGCCGCCTCCCGTTCCAGCGCTTTTATCGCAAAGCAAGTAACTTGTCTAGCTGCGAGAAGTCTGCAATCGACTTGAAGAAGAGTGCCCCCCCCATTTCCCCTGTCGTTGGTGCGCCAAGGCTCTAGACTGTCCCTTCCACCGCTCACCCGCGCCCCCCCTAGACGGAAACCCCCACTCCCCAATCGCCCCGAAGGGTTCTTCTCCCCCGGAAAACCTTCAGCAACAGCGTGTATATCAGCATATTTTCTCTGTCTCGCGCAGACCGCCAACTAAAAGAACCCCCTCCGCCGGCGCCCTTAGTCTCTGAGGATGACCAATTTAGCAGCCCTCCGTGCTTCGGGTCAAAGGGAAGCCCAGCAGGAAAACAGTGCAATTCGAAGGCCGCCCCCCCTTCCCCGGAAACCGCGGCCACCCTCTCCCCCCCCCCCTCTTGGTCCCCCTCGGCTCACCTCCGATCAAGAGTTTCTTGCTTCGTAGGAGCCTAATCCCCCCAGATCGTGTAGACAAACAAATAGAAGAGGCTCCCAACAACAGTGCACATTGCCCCCCTGCTGTGTCGAGACTCAAGAAGTAAATTCTAATGCAACACGCCCCCCCCCCCCCCCCCCCCCCCCCACCATGGTTTTGCACCCAACCCATTGTGGGGGGCGTTTTTCTCGTGGAAACCTTCCCCCCCCCCGGCCGGCAACGGTCGACGCGGGTTGAGTGTCATAATTGCTATAGGTCCCTCCTGCTTCCTTCCCCCCCCCCCCCACCTTTTTTCGTAGAACTCTTCACCCTGGAGCCCTGAGAATAGCAGATCAGCGAGAGCTGCGGTGATCTGCAGGTTTACCCTTGCCCCGATCCATCCCCTTTTTTTTTTCCCCCGTCATACGACATTTCCCTTTTTCAGCGTTTCTTCCAGGAGATCGAAGACGCGCACCGCGCGATTTTTGCGGTCGCCGGCGCTTACACTGCTCATTCTGGCCGTTATGATCTTAAAAGAGAATTAACTAGTTTGATTCCGCCCTCCGCTCCTAACTAATTGTTTGATCCCCTTCTTGCTTTTCCTGCAAGTCTCGAGGGTGGAAGGGTGGCTTCCCCGGGCACCGTCCACTCTGTCCCCGTAAGAACCCTTCTGTCCGCTACCCCTTGCGGTATACATCTTTTCAGAAAAACCTTAGCGAAGATTGGTGAGTTCCGCACTTCATCCGCCCATTTCCGGCGTAATTCTTCCTGGAGTAGTTTCAGTTTTCCTTTCGGGCGCTGAACCCTCCCGCTGAAATGCATCGGACCAGAAGTTACTCGCTGATGAAGGTGTCCAGCAACGGACCTCGTGCCCACTCTTTGACTGTTCCTTTTTCCTCTTGCCAAACCTTAGTTCCTCCTTCACAGCTACCTTTAGTCTCTTTTACACGTAGTGGAAGTGATAACGTAGGTTTTTTTCAGCGCGTAGAGCCTTCATTGGACCAGCCCCACTTTTTTGTTTTTTGAACCCGCAGCCACCGCCCCCCTGTGAAGACTCTCTACCCTTCTTTCCTTCTCTCTTTTTCTCAGCCGCCACACCTGGTGGCGAGAGCTTCTTTTGATTCCTTCACGCCGTGGGCACCGTCAACATCGGGGAAGCAACTCTTTTCGGACTTGTTCTCGTCCCTTCCCTCCCTTTTGTTCCCCCTTTCGCCCACACGACAGATACGCCCCCTACCACCAATTTTTAGTCCTCCTCTTTCTCCGAAGTAGGATTGCTCTCTCCCTTTCGATGAGTGGCTGACGATGAAGAAGGCCGTTTTCTCCTCCTATACACCTCGGGATGGTACAAAACATACTTTTGCAGAACATTTTTTTGTGACGTGGATCTGACGAATGGTTTTCCCCTCAGTTCGGGGTTCAGCATTCTTTGATGCGCGGCAGCTCATGAAAGAAGTAGCCTTGAAGGCCGTCACTAGTACCTTATCCCCGCGGATGAGTTGCTAATTTCCTGGGACGCGCTATTTGACTCTTTGGGTGATGAACTGAGGCGCCAAAAGAGCCCTCTTGCAGTCCAGATGCACGATTTGCTCGTCCCGCCAGAGAAATGCTGCAAACTTTTCTCCCTCTTCTCTCCGTCCCGGTGAAGACTCAGCCTCCCAGTCCCCGTTCCTCTTAAGAAAAGATAAAGGCTTGGCCTGCAACAGCCAGAATGATCTTGTCATTCTCCCCGCCATGTCGGGATTAATGATCCCTTCATTCACGACAAAGCCCTCCCCTCCGATCACAGAGCGCAGACGACGAAGAACCCTTTGCTGAGGCGTCTCGTTTCCTTTTTCACGTGGACGTTTCTGCCGTTACGAATTTCCTCTGAACTCCCTTTTTTTTTCCTCATTCAGCGCATTCTCACCGAAGTTTTCAGCTTGACGAAGATTTCCAGGGAATAACTCGAACACCCAGTAATTTGAAGATGTCTGGTGTTTCTGCCTTTTAGACGAAGCCTCTCAGAAGTCGTTGTGGTG
>Ga0179593_1814905_pt1 | contig 10548 bp, 10 predicted proteins | sample CZODoug2_1_08_16_FD_185931 | JGI IMG/M metagenome (GOLD analysis project Ga0179593, IMG submission 185931) | Vadose zone soil fungal communities from Angelo Coast Range Reserve, California, USA - CZODoug2_1_08_16fungal (PacBio error correction) | ecosystem: Environmental > Terrestrial > Soil >... | reverse complement strand
GAAGACTCCAGTCCCCCGTCCGGGGAGCCCCCGTGTTGATCAGCTCCTGGATTTTCTTCGTAGTCGGCTGCTGGGTGCTTCCTGTGCCCCTTCGTCGGGACTGCAGTCGAAAAGGACTCGAAATATCCTTCCCCTTCGCAAATGACTGTGCTGCCTCCCTCAGGCCTTTTTTGCCCGGCTACGAAGTTTGTATCTTTTCCCGTCGGTTTTTTCCCACAAGGATCTGCGGGCTCTGTCTTTAGGTTCAGGCGATAAGAACCCTCGACTAGCGGTCATGCTTCTTATCGACCCAACCACCCTGTGGGCCCTAGCGGACTGTTGCAATCCCCCTCCTGCCCTCGGATCGTTTCGGAACGTTCCCTTCCCTTTCAGGACCGTTTGAGAAATGTTGTAGTTTTGTATCTTCTCTTCGTTTTTTCGAGCGTGATGGATGTCTGATCTCGCCGCCCGGAGACCGTTTGCTTTCGGCAAGCGTTTCTCCTGATCATCCGCTCGGTTTCTGATACCCCTTTCCTCCAGAACCGGCTTTCTCCTCGCCCCAGTGGGGTCGAGTGAGGGGGCAGTCGAGTGACTTATCGTCTTTCAGCTCAAGTTGCCGGGCAGCTTCTGACCTCCGAGGCTCGCTGTCTTACGCGGCTGTTGCCACTTGGCGCGCGTAGAGATCCACGATAATCTCCCTCCCTTTTTCCTCAGTCCTTTCCCCCGCCGGTTGTCCGGCGCCCAATCTTTTTTCTGGTCTTTCACACGGCGAGCGCCGACAAAATGCCGACACCACGCAAAGTCGAAGCAGCCCAAAAGGACAAACTGTGCCTCTCTTATAAAAATGGAGAGCAGGCCTTTGGTCCGTTTACTTGTCACGGGGGGAGGACTTTTTTTTCCCCTCTCGAATTGCTTTGCTATTTTAGTTTTATTTTCTTTGTTGCTTCATTTTTTGGCCCATATTATAAACATTATTATGTTTTTTTTTTTTATCCCCCCTCCCTTCCTCTGGGCGTCAGCAATCCCGAAATTGTACCTTCCTTCATCTCTCCTTCTGTTCACCACAGTCGTTTCACGTCTACTCCTGTCCGTCTTGACCTCTTTACCTTATTTTTTTTTTTTTTCGGCTTCTTCTCCTTCCTTCTCTCCTCCAGTTTTTTCTTTTCTTTCACCCTTTTTTTTTCCCACCCCCTCCCCCTCCTTATGGAGTGAATTTTTCTTTCACGACTTGTATACACCCACAGCCTTGTTCACCCACCTCTATGGCGCTCTACCCGATGCCCCCTTCTCTCGCTCCTGGAGATCGGGCGGTCAGTTCGGCGCCCGCAATGAACTTTACAATTCAAGCGTCACTTCTACCCCCCCACCCCCAATTCTTTCGCCCAATCCCAGCGGCACGACCGACCGTTTTTCCCTGGGCCCCCTTCCGCTCCCGCGGTTAAAACTCCACATGAAAAACCACTACTTTCCTTTTTTTTTGGTACGTTTTAGTACCCCTGATATTTTCCGTGCTCGCAATCGATCCCCTTTTTTAAAAAGGTTTGTTCGGCAGCGCTAAAATGCCTTTTGGAAAGGGAGGTTCTGGTTTCCCACTCTTTCCCCCATTTACGACCCCCCCGACGGCCGTCAAGGGGTCCGAGATCTTTCCTTGAAAAGATTTCTATTCTCCCAGCCCCTTTTATTTGTCGATAAGTTTTTAATCCCCGTATGCAGCCAATTTTAGGACAGCAGCTGCATTCAACTTCCCCCGCCGACACATCCGGCTTTAGTTCCACACCAGGTTGATCTTAATCTTGCAATTTTTGGAGTGCTCGCTTTGCGGCTACATCTGAACCCCGACATCCAACGGCTTTTGGAACCCCCACCAATCGCTTCCTTGGGCTTGTGCTTTCTCGAAACCGCGGAGTTTTCTCATTTGATTTTCTCCAAGATTATGGGGTAAAGTAAGGCAAGCACCCGAGGACTGCGACTGGCTCTTGCTGTGCAACCCGGGTTTTCCACGTCATCGCGCCCCTTTGTATACCCCAGTGAAGTCGTTGCCTTTACATGTCTATCCGGGGTCGGATGCGCATCCCTGTACAAATATAACTCCTTCCTTGTTGAATTGCCGTTTTTTGGTTCCCAGCCCAGCACCCCCCTGTCTGGGAGGGAGTCTAGTAAACCTGCGTGGTCCCGGCCCAGGACGTGCCCCGCTTTTAGCGGTGAAATCCTTTCTTTCAGTACATGGTTATTTCTCTTTCCGCCTCCTCCGTGTTTGGATATTTCCTTTTCCCTGCACGTTTCCTTACTGCAAACAGCTGAGGCACGGCGGGCAGGTTCCCTCCCTTTGGCCCCTTGCTCTAACCGTGGCTGGGCACCACCCGGCTCCCAAGCCAGCCCTGTTTTCGAAAGGAGTCATTTGATCCGGTCATTTCCGCGCATCCCCGACCCCGCCCCCCCGTGTATTTCCCCAGGAAAACTACGCCTGATATCTGAACACTATCTCCATCGAGGACGTGGCCCCCCCGTGTTTTTCCCCGCAGCAATCCGGTCGTCAACTTCATAGGCGTGTTATTGTTTTTTTTCGCCAAGGGACCCCCCCGCTTCGCAGTCTTTTTCGGGACTTCAGCCCACGCCTGTTGCGTATTCCAGCCCAGGTAATCGCTTTGGTGGGTATCACGTTTTTTATGACTACTTAGTCGGGGATGGATTTTTCCACCGAGACTCCCACACTTTGCGCGGCATTCCTGATTCCTTTCCTTTTGTTTCGGCTTGGGCTAGGCATGCCGCGGCTCACTTGCGCGTCCATAATAGGTCGTTCCCTACCGGGGATTGCCCACGTAATTCTGGACATTTCAATCTCTTTCTTTCTCCCCATATTTTTTTTTTCCCGCATGATGTGGCGGGCCTCTGTGCTTCCATTCCGAACTGCTTACGCGAGTCGCGCAACCCTACCCACCTCCAAGCATTGGATAGCGCTGCGTTGTTTTGCGTACCCGACGGGATGCGTGAATCGTTTTCTGCTCCCTGCAAAATATCCGGTGAAGTGCCCACCAACCTTCCTCAGTCCCATCGACTAGACTGGTCCGGGTTTTTCCGCGGACAGCCGGAAGGGGGCTCCCACCTTCGTCTGGGATTTGACAATGCCTTCTCGTGAATGACCCTTTAATGGAAGGCCCCCCGAAGGATCCCCCGCGTCCTGTGTCGATGGTCCGAGCACACTCCCCGCCAAACCTGGGCACAAATGTGGAATCCGACACTATTCACCCTTGTTTTTTTCAGTCCTTGACTTTCACGGCCCCCGCCCGCGAAGCCCTAAACTTCCCAGCCCGTTTCCCCAGCTTTGCGCCCTCCCGACCCAGCCCAGACCATTGTGTTGCGCGGATTATTTCCCGGGCGACGCCTATGCCCAGCGGGATCAGCGGGCTGGTAGTATTTTGTCACTTTTAGAGATCCCTCCCTAGGGACGGTCCCTCGCGACCCCCCGGGAATTCCTTAACTCTTTCTAGCCTTGCTCCGTCAATTCGTCTTGAATCTTCCTTTTGCTCCATTTGATTAGGTAGTGGGCCATCTTCCTTTTGTGCAATCTGGGTTGCCAAAACTCCTCCCCCGAGATTTTTTTGGCCCCCTTCCACCTACACTTTCCACTAGTTTCCGATATCACGCTTCTTGTACGCTACTCGTGGACGTCTCTCGCCAACCCCCCCTCCTCCGCGCGAAGACTGGACCTCTAAGTTCTGTGTTTCAACTGGCGCTCTACTTTTCTCTGAACGCGCGGTCATCCCTTCACTTCACACGACCCGCTGGTCCTCCTAGAAGGCCCTTGCGTTTTTTCGATGGCGAACTCTTCGGCAGATGATCGCCGGCGTTTCCCCTTTTGCCGGGGAGCTCACGGTTACCCTTTTCCCGGCGCGGCGCGAAGCTCGGTACCTCCCATTCCCTTTTCTCCTATTCTTCGCGGTCCCGCATGCAAGATCGGCCCACGGGCTTCTGGTCTATCAGTTTTTTTGAGAGCTCTTTTTTAGGCCCCCCCTAGTTAGTGGTTGTGTTTTGTTTTCCCCGAGAACCTCCCTCTTAAAAAACCTTGGGCTAGGGACCTTCGTCGTTTCCCCTTTTCTACCCCCTAGGGTTCGGTTTTTGTACAGAACGCATTTCTTTATGCATAAGCCGCCTGACTGTTCCCCCCCTTCTTCCGCCGATTTTTTTTTTCAGGAGAGCACATAGCAATGCGTTCGTTCTATTCCCGTGCGATGCCCCTTTCTCCTCTTACCCCGCCTGCTGAGCACGTAAAGACCTCGCCTATTCGATCTTCCCTCGACCGGTTCCTCCGTTTCCTTGGATTCCAACCAGCGTTGGTCTTATTTGTGGTGATCTTCTTTTTTCCTGGCTGGAACTGGACGGCGCGGTCCAGATCCCTTCTTCTCGAGGTGTGCCTGCCTCTTCTTGTCGTAGCCTTTTGCGTTCCAGGATGCTGGTTGTGATGTGGATGTCGCATCATAAAGTAGCCCCGCGACGAGTCCCCCCAATTATCTATCGTATAGAATGTTACGACCTCCTTTTCTTCAGAAGCTTGACATCCCGCCGCTTTTAACTTCCTGCCCCAGAACACCCCTCAAACCTGCATATCCCTCTTTCCTAGTACGCTCCTCCCTTCCTGCCTCCTTCTCCCTTCGCAATGACACGATGCGAGTTTTTCTTCCCCCTTTTGACTTGATCCTCTCGGTTCGGCTATCGCCCCCGGGCGCAGCTTGGGATTCCTTCTTCTACGAGAGAGGTCGGAGTTTTCCCCCTGTCTACGCACGGGGCCAAGACATCTTTTTTTCACGATGACTTCATACGTGGTCTCAGTTTTCTCCCGAGCAATGATGGTTCATTTTTTTTTTCCTCTAGACATTGAAGACCGTAAAGTTACGCACCTCCGCAGCCCCTCCACACCACCCCGCCCCCCACTCCATCTTTGGACTTCGCCATCCCAAACTGTCCGACGAGGCCTTCTACTACCAGCATAGCGTCCACCCAATCCTCTCTCCTCTTCCTGGCGGCGTCGGTCACTTGGACTGAAGTAATACCATCTCTTAACCCTGCGTATTCGGATCTTCCCCTGTCCCGGACGCCGAATTATGATGCCAGCAACTTATGGACTCTCCCTCTTTTCCCTTTCCCGCTCCCGGCTACCCAATTCACGCCTCCCCGGTGACCCCCTCTCCTCTGCTCCTCCCCCCTCTGCCCCCCTCCCACCAGACTCACCCCCGCTTACGATCGGGTTCTCCTTTCTCCGCCAGGAAAACGTCTCGCTCGTTGACTTTTTACGGAGTATGTTCGAGTTTTAGATAGTAGGTCTCCCCCGATTTTGTTGCGCGCGGTACGAAAAGTGCCGGAGTCCTTCTACTAGGGTGAGGTGCACTTCCCCTACTTCCCGGGCGATCTAGAAGGTGTTTGCGGCTAGTGAGCGCCCCCACTGCTCGCCGTCCCCGCTGATTCTTCTGAGCCACACCGCTCCTTTGCGTCCCCCTGAAGCACCCTGAGTCCTGCTTTTTTCGCTCGCAGGGTCGGGACGCTCTTTCCCTCACATCCTTTTGCGAGTCTGCAGTTCCTTCCCCCCCCAGTTTTTCGCTGCTGCGCGATTAAGTGGATGTAGGGGGATTTCTTTCGATTCGCGTCGAAGTCGTCCCCCCTCCACCCTCCCGCTACCTTCGAATCGAGGCGCGGGTTTGCCCCCCTCGATCTCCTTCTACCGGGAAAACGGGTTTCCCCCAGTTACGTTGCGGGCCTCCTAGACCCTTTTCTTTTCCCTCATGATCGTACATGCGGAAGTTTTCCCATCCTATATTGTCACCCTTTTATCACCTGCGGTATCCGTGGCCGTAATCCTTTTCAACGTTGATTCGAGGCGGTTTTCTCCCCCTTTTTCCAACCGACTGTACGGTCTTTTTAGTTTTTTCCCTCGGAGGTCATACAGGCTTGCGTGTCCGGCACCCGCTATCCTTAGTCCATCGGTAGGCGCCCTCTTCTTTTGTGTTCGGAATTTTGTTTAGGCGTTCTGCTCGAAGCTCTCGAAAATACCCCCATCCTAGCCCCCTTTCTTACGCGACTTCCCTCCTAGCAGTAAATCGCGGTGTCTCCCCCCCCCCGCTTTTCGCCTTCTTCACCCTCTCGAAACGTCAGATTTCAGCCTTTCCCTTGGCCTTTTTTTCGCGTTGCAGGTAGGTTTTTATCCCTCCTCTTGAATTTCCAGTCGCAGGTAAAGGCGACGTCGGTTCCACCTTTTCTGGCTCCCCGCCGCCTACAATGGTGAGCTTCCTCACTTCTCCCCCCTGCGGGGCACCCTCAGGCTTTCTTTTCCTTTTTTTTCTTTTCTCTTTTTTGTTGTGTTGTCTGATACATTGTCTCTCTGATGGTTTTGTCGGACGCGCGGAAAGATAACCCCCCGTGTTTTTCTCCTCCAGCCCCGTGTACCTCGCCTCCTTTCGCTGGATTCAGCATCGCTCCTTCCCCCTCCCTTCGTTTCAGCGCAGGTTTTTTTTATTGTTTCTTTCTGTTTTGTCGATTGCTCTCGCCAATGTTTAAATGCTGGACAATCGATGTAGCAGGTCGCTATCCGTCTTGTGCTCTTTTACTTTCCTTTGAAGAGGTTTTCTGCGCGGAACCCGAGTCGTCAGTCACCGATTTCCCGACCCACAGAATTTTTTTCCCCTCCCTCGCCACGTCTTACTCGATGATGTAGTGGGAGGCTTGTCCACTCGAGAAGTCCACGACCCCTTGCGTTCTCCCGTTCGACCTTTCTTCGTTTTCTCATTCTCCTCTCACGTTTTCCTTCGCGCACGCCCCGGCCACGTCCCCCGAAGTGTCATTCTCTCACCTCAGGATCGTCTTGCCCTTTACTGCATTTAAATCAATTTTCTGTCGTACCTTCCCAACTTCACTGGGTTGTATGCTTCTTTTCAACTTTTTAGACTATAGAGTCTTTCGCCCGTTCTCCCCAAGCGAGGGTCCCCCGCGTTTCCCTCGAGGCACTACGGCCATCCCCTTTTGAATCTAGATCCCACCCCCGCACCCACCGACTTGTTGTCCACCGCGCATAGCGCGACTTGGGGATCCCCCTCCGGTATCAGGTGATCGTACCCTGCTCGCGAAATCCCGAGACGCCCCAGCTCTCCCGCGCACAAGGTTCTCCAATAAGCCCTTTTTTCCGACCGCGCTCGCGCTACGTGTTGGGCCACTACAATGCCCCCTCTGGTCCCCCTTCCGCGAATCTCCTTGCAAAGACGGCACGCCCCAGTAATGACCCCGTCGAGTCGCCCCACCGTTTTTTCTCCGTCGAAAGCATGATGTCTCTTTGATCTTCGGATCATCCACTATCCCCCCCATCCGTATTCCGTCTTTTTTTTCTTTCTCCCCGGCTCCCTCCGATCGAACTCCACAGCACTCCCAGACCTTGAGACATTCCGCGGTCTCCTTGTCTCCCCCTACCAAACCACCACGCCGCCACTTCCTCGCACAGCCGTTCTCCCTTCAGGAAGAGGCGGGTTTTTCCCCCCCCCCCCCCCCTACTCTTTAGTGCGACCCCTCCCCATTCCGACCTTTCCGCGTTCTTCCACCCCCCTCCCTCTACTCCATGCCGATTCTTCTTCTCTCCGTTGTAGGGCAAAGGCGCGTTCTCTCCAAGGGCTCCAGCAGTTTGCAGTTCCATGTCTCGTCGCTTACCCGTTACCCCCTGTCTGAGATTAACTCCCCCAATAGAGGTCCCCCCCCGCCCTTTTTTTTTTCCCAAGATTCCCCCCCCCTTCTCTGAACCACTCTGTCCTTTTCATTCCGACCCCCGCCCTGCAATATCATTCGAAAACTCCCCACGCGTTCCTTCCTGCCTCCCTTTTGTACCCGACTATACCGACTCCCCCTCCGCCTCCCCCTCTAGGAATTTTTCGCCGTTTCGATCAACTCCAGGGGATTTGATTTTTCGCCTAGGTAACTTCCCCTTCTCCCATTGGTCCCGTGAGGAGGCATTTCTTCCCTTTTTCCCTTCCTCCCGTGATAACGTTGAGTGGACTTGTTTTTTTCTTTTTTGCTGCGGCTTCTTTCCGACTCTTTTTCTGTTAGCGGCTTTGCATGGCGTTATCGCCTCTCCCCATACCATCACAATTGTTCCAACTTTTTCTGGGTACTTTAGGTTGCCAGCCCCCTTCGGACCTTCCCAACTGGTGGAACCCCCCCGGATTTTTGCAGCGGCCCGTTTCCCCCTCGACGACGGTCACGTTTCTCGGGTTCGTTTTTCAGCCCTGAGTTTCTCCTTCTTCCAACCCCTTTCCTCGAAAGCTTGGTTGTGTATCCATGCGGTCCCCTTCTTTGGATAAGTAGTTTGCTTTTTCCCGTGGTAAGAGACTGGGTCTCCCTACCGTCTCTAATTTGACCTCGTCTGGTCTGCAAAGTCGACTGACTTTCGCCTCATTTCGAAAGACTGAGTTTTTTTTGCCGCATTCCTCCTCGAATTTTTTGATCGTGTTAACGGTTCACTAATTTCTCTCCTCCCCTCGTCCCTTCCTGCTTGGCTCGTCTTGAGGTGTTCTTGTTTCTTGTATTACACGCGCCTTTCGAGCTTTTTTTCTTGATCTCCTCCTTTAATATACTCTAGACATCTTCAAATTTTACTTCGTCTTTCTCCGGACTGCGTGCTCCCAGCGCGCTTCTATACTCTGTTGGCTGCCCCGGATAGTCTGTTTTAGCTTTCTTTTTTTCCCCGGAGTCGCGGATTCGTTTTTTTTCTATTTTAGTTTATTTGGCTCCTTTATTCTTCGCCCCGGCTGTCTGTCCGGGCTCCTCTCTTCTGTCCCTCCTATCTTTTTTTCCATCTCAGGGCTTTCGGAATTTTTTTTTTTTCTTATCTTTCCCCTCTTGCTGTGCGCTCGTACAGATCCGACGCCCTTTTACTGCACTCCTTTTCCTCTCCGGATTGTCGCCGCAACGCGTGTGCCGGTTCAGACTCCCCTCCAGGCACCCTCCTCTTCTTCCTCCCGGAGCTCTCTCTGGTGGCCGGGCAGTTTGTTTTTTCCACGATTTCGTCCCCGCTGTCGACGCTTGCGTCTTCTTTCCCCCTTTTGCGAGGAGCGATCCACCGCGTCCCTTCCCCACTTTGCTTCTTTTCTAACTTAGCAGTTTTCTCGGTCCCCCCGGCCAACAATACAGATAGTTGCCCTTTGCTTTCACGGTGCATCCAAACGGCACCTTTCAACCCCCTCGTCCGCCGCCGCCAGTTTTCCATTTCCTTTCAAACGTAGGAGAATGAAAATACTCCGTCTCCCCATGGCGAGCTTTTATGTCTGGCTTTTTCAGGGACCTTCCCTTTTCCGTCGCTTCGGTTCGGCGTTTGCCGCTTTTCCCTCCCCTCCCCCACCGTCAGTCTCTGGAACAGAGTTCGCCCTTCCCGCCGCGCTTCCACCCCACCCTCTTCTTCAGTATATTCCGTTCCTTCCTAGGGACTCTTCACCGCCCATGAATGTCCCCTTTTGCCCGCGAGGTTATTTTGGTAGTTTTCTTCCCGGCAATGCCGGCTGAACCTATCTTCGTTTCCCCCCTCCTTCGAGAAAATCGGAAATGACAGGCCTTTGTTTCACTTTCAAGCCACCCTCCCGCTTTACGTCCCCCCCAACACTTACCTTTCCCCTTCTTGCGAGGAAGTCTGTCCTTTCATTCCGACTTTTCTTCACATCTCCACTGGCACCGTCAGTGGGATTCCTCCCGACGCAGCTTTTAGCTTTTGATTTGACCCCCCTGGGAGGTTTATATTTTTTGCGGAACGCGCGCCCCTTCCTCCAAACTTTCCCCCTGAGGCAAGACAAATTCCCTCTGGGGTTTCCGAGATCCATTTTCATTGGACCCTCGGTGAATTTCCACATTACGGGCTCTGCCCCCATTTTCCCACCTTTAGCAAAATCCGAACTCCTCCGTGCCTCCAGAGCTCATTCTGCGGTCGTGCCCGTTGCGACTTCCTTTTTCTTCGTTTTGGTCGTGCTCCGGACCCTTTTTTCCACTCCCATCTCCCCCCACTATCCTCCCGGTAGCTGGATAACCCACCCATCTTTTTTTTGGCCTTCTCCGTGTGATTCGCCCATTTTGCTCCCACCCTTTTCTCCACTTTTGTTTGCTTCGACACTCTCACATTCCGCAATACACCTTTTCCCTCCCTCCGACCCTCTTCCCTTCTGTTTTCCCACGCTCCCGGGCTTCCTTACAGCGGATACCCGCCCACGCCTAACCCAGCACCCCAGTCGACTCCTTTTATAACGCGAGCACAGCTCCCCTCCTTTCCTGACTGCCGATAAACTCAAGGACACCCGCCACAGGCCACGACGGCGTCTTCTTCACCTAACCACTCCCCCCATCACCAAATTTCTTTCATGGTCCCGGTGGCTTGCTGCCCGACTTCTGCCCCCACACGTCCCCCCCCCCAAAAACACCTTTAACACCTTTCAACCGAGCCACCACTAACCAACAGTGGCAGACCTCAGATAACACACTAAGTCCGCTCTGTAACCCTGAACCCTAACCTACATCTTCCCCCCCACCCCCCCCCAACATTAAAGTAGTGTTGGCAAC
>Ga0179593_1808061_pt1 | contig 10548 bp, 17 predicted proteins | sample CZODoug2_1_08_16_FD_185931 | JGI IMG/M metagenome (GOLD analysis project Ga0179593, IMG submission 185931) | Vadose zone soil fungal communities from Angelo Coast Range Reserve, California, USA - CZODoug2_1_08_16fungal (PacBio error correction) | ecosystem: Environmental > Terrestrial > Soil >... | reverse complement strand
GATGTGGCGCGGGCATGCTGCTAGGAACTGGTGGACGCGTTGTCGCCGGGACGAGCCGGCAATCGCGTGACTATCGAAAAAGACTCAATGTGCTGAATCCACCTGGCGTATGCTGGTGGACGATTGGCACGTCGATGCGCAACGGTTGACGGCGATGGAGTTGTTCGGTAGCGGTGCTCGGCCGGAGATTCGAGTATGGCGCAGGTTGACAGTTCTTGTCGCACCGAGACGGCTGATGATCGAACTGATCGAGGCGCGGAGCATGAGCATCGAACGAGCAGCCCGCATTTGAGGATATCATGACGAACCGAACTTTACGCCGGACTGAATGACATCTTCGCCAGGTGCTGATGCCGACACGATCGATCTGAAACGGCGATGACCGCGGATGATGTCGATGGGTGGATTTAGAGAACCAGATTTTATCGTGTGGAGATCGAGAAAACGGTTGGTATTAAGTTTCAGGCGGCGGAGAGGAGGCGTTGAAGAACGTGGGGAGCTTGCCTCGTGCGTCGGCAGAAGGTGGGGATGGCGGTGGCGCACGCGACACACGTCTTTACGCATGAGAGACAGGCGTCACGTCTGCATGGCCGAGGGCCGAGTTGTGAGACAGAGAGAGCGCCAGTGAGCGGACGGAGCAGACGCGACACAGAAACCTGGCGATCGACGGGGGAGTCCGTGGACGCTCGAACCACCGTCCAACGGCGCCGGGTAATGTATTGGTTCCACCATAACCATAATCATCCCCCTCCTCGCCACCCTTAACCCCTACTTGCCCCTTACCTCGTTATCTTCCCTCCTTCCCTTCGCAGCCGCTACATCCTCACGTCCGTTACCCTTGGCATCAGGGATTGAGATAAAACAGGTAGCCGGCCCGGATGGGGTATAGGTGAGTGGAAGGCGCTCCCATTCATTCCAGCAGCAAGGCGGCGCGCGAAGCGTTTCCTCATCCGTATGATCGGCCCTGACTCGCGCGCGGCGATGTCGACCTAACACGTGTTCGCCATACATAACGGTGTCGCGATAGTCGATCGATAACGACAACAGGTTGGCGCGATAAACGAACACACCGAGGGCCAGACGCAGCCGCCGCGCCCCCTTCGCCACAGGAGGCCAGACGCGATACCGCCGACAGCATCGGACAGCAAACAAGGAGGGCAGAAGAAATATTCGGGGGCCAGGTTAGACTCGGTCCGGCGAGGCGGCGAGCACGGCCCAGGTCCAGGCCGAGGGTGGTGGCGAGGATGCAAAGCGCTGCCGACGGGACAGCTCGCCGCGACGCATCAGCGGATGGTGAGCGGCACGCCAATCCACGGCGAGCAAGGCGAAATTGTGATTGAACAGAACATCGTTAGCGGGATCGAATACACCGGATGCAAAAAGCGGGAAACGGACGCACCATGTCGAGCAACGGTTCGTCGTGTTATCAGATGGAGAGAGATTCCGGGAGCGATTAGAACAGATCGCCGCTCATCCACAGATGTAAAAGAATTCCAGCCCCACTACGGCGGCGAACCCGATGCGCAGGAATATAGTCCACGCGACGCATGCCGAAGCCGGCAGAAACAGCAGGCCAAGCGCCACAATCAGGCGAAGGAAGAGTTTCCCGGCGACAGCATCGCCAACCACAGCACACTCCCGCGAGCAAGCAGCCGGCCGCGCCCGCACGCCGCCATCAGCATCGCGCGATCGATCCGCGAGAAGCAGGCGAGGATGAAAGGCTCTCGACACACCGTCGATATGGCGGTGCTGGAGAGGAGGACAAATTGCGGGTGTGATGACCAGCGCCATCGCCGCGGCGGACCGCGATCGCCGAACGATTGAGCCACGACGCCGCGACGATGAGAAGTCCGATCGAAAACAGCAAAGACGGCAGAAGCAGGACGGCAACCATCGCCCAGGGAAGGTGCGCGCGATCGCGATGGGGGATCACCACGGTGTGGCGCAAAGCCCAGGGTGTCGCCAAGCCAGGGGAAAACTTCGGCAGCGCAAAAGCTTGTCGCGGGGCAGTCGAAATTGGTCTGATAGTGGTCAGCGTTCTGGTCATAAATATGTCTTTTCCGACCGGTCTTGATGGCAGAAAGCGCCATCACGGTTTCGATGTCGATCAGAGCGCATGTACAGCGGCGTCTGGTCGTCTCAGCCCGAGCACCAAGGCACTTGCGCGATACAGATGCTCCCCTCGCCGATACTCGATAGTCTACCCAAGCCTTCGCCTCGGGACTCAGTGGAGGTGTCTGGCCCCCGTCGTTGGCGCGGAAACCCCACTGGCGTAAGCGAGGAGGTGAATCGGGAAGGGAAGCGTTGGAAGCTGCACCGCCAGTTGCAGATTCGAGGCGAGCCAGGGTAGCAGCCGCTAGTGCACACTCGGTGCGAGCACGCCTGAGAGGCCAGCGCCGATAACCGCGCGACGTTGTGAAAAGGAGTTGTTGCAGGTAGCGGCGATGATGAAGGGTTGTCGTTGCCTCTCGCGCCGAGCCGCTCGACGCCGGTCGCGGACGCTGTCGGACGCTGCGCCATCGAGGTTTTCCGCTGGTGACGGGCACACTGCTTGCAAACACCAAGCGGCCAGAACGATCATCGCTGTTTAAGCTAAATCCGGCCCTATCCTATTCAATCATTATAGCGCGTGCCAGGGTACGGAGATACATTCGATAGAGCGGGTGAGAGGGGCTTTTCCCCTGATAGGCGAGTTGTCGTAGAACGGAGTTGCAGCGCCGCGAGAAACCGCATTCCATCTGCAGCAGCCCTGCGCCCCACATTGAGGGGCAGTGCTGTAGAGATCGATCGATCCGCCGCCGACGATGAGCATCGGGCTCTTTCATTCCTTTTCATGAAAGCACCAGCCGTAGCGACCCTGGGCCTGAAACGAAATGGCGGGCACCTCCGCTTGCTGCGGTAATCAGCACTAAATGCCGTTAAATCAGACAGCGGCCCACGCTTCGCCCTTTAAAGAATCCCTGCCCCTCAAGCCTTGCATAGGTTCTCGTCCGAAGATCGCAAACATTCTATCGTCGAGATAGCGCCCCAAATCCCCTGCGAGACGAAAACGGCCATGCCGGTACAAAAAAGTTGCTGGCCATCCGTGAGGGCCAAAGAACAACGCCGCCCCGGCCCCGCCAAAGGACACAGGCAAAACAAGGAGTAGTACCAGAGCGGCGGCGCTAAAAAACAAGGCGTCGCTCGGCCGTAGAAGCGCCCGTTGAAGGGGAGTCTCGAGGCGATCTTTCCTACGCGCCGGATACCCGGTCTGGTTTTCCATCGAGCATGCCGCAAAGGCACCATCGATCTAATATTGCGCATATTCCTAAAAACTGCAACGAGGGCAGGTCAAACTCATGCGGTGGATTTTCGCATCAGGCCCGCCAACCTCACCGGCGATTATCCGACGAGCGATCGCCGTGTATCCCGGCCGGTTTACGCGAATACAGCTTCACGTGGGACGAAGGCGGACTACACGCCGACCTTTACGATCTCGAAGGCTACTACTTCGACCAAGCGACACGCTTTCTGGATCGCGGAGATTCGGACGGCAAGCCGATTGGCCCCGTGCACTCGAGAACTTCCTGTGTGCCTGGCGCTTCGGGGGCGCTTACTGAGGCTTCCCGCGGTATGGTGCGGATTGCGGGAATGCGATGCGCCTTGCGCGGCTGTACGTGCAGCCTGGGCTTCCGGCGTGCGGAGTTGGACCGGCGCTGTTCGAGCTGACTTGCAGGAGGCGCGAACCGAGGGAAGCGGGTGATGGAGATATGGAGCGATAAGCGCTTCGTAGACGCCCACCGGCTTCCGGTCGGTTCGGGGCGAGTAGTGGGAGACGAATATGCGAGACCCGCGTAGCCCGAAGGGGGATTGAGCTCGGGCTCTGCACAAATACCAGCGAGTCTCATCAGGATGCTGCATCGATTCTTGCTCGTGCTCATGAAGAATCCGGAGGCCTTGAAAGGTCGAAATTCCTTAGCGAAGAGATCATCAAGGGTGAGTATGCGAGCCTGGTAGGTGCCGCGTTCCGGAGAAGAGGGTGTGGACCCGTTACAGGGGCTGCAGACTCACCCTTCGCTAAAGTCTAGCTGCCCTTGGGCATCCCGGAGGGTGAGAACCGTGGATTTCACTAGGCAAAGAAAGGGACCTTTCATCAACGTCAACCGAACTAGCCACCCTCCGGCGACTGGCGGATGACTGGGGCGCGTTCCTGCTTTCTTTCCGCGCGGCCCCTTCTTCTGAAGCTATTCGCTGGATGTGATATTCCTTCAGTGGTCCGGATGGAAATGCGGAAAAGTCCTTCTGGTAGGCCTGCATCAGTTGCTGAACTTGGGCGGGTGGCCGCTTCGCGGGTTCCTTGTTCGCTTGCGAATGCCGAGGAGGTCGGGAGGCGAGCTCTTGTCAAAGCCTCGACTTTCGACTTTTGGTCGGCGGTTGATTGAGGGAGGCAGGATCGCTTGTTGACAGATTTGCATCTGCTTCCAGTTGCAGTTAATGATTGGGCGTTTGCCGCCCACTCTCCAGGTCCTCTGAACTAAGTCATCCGATCTGAGCTCTCCTCTTAGCCAACCCCCACCTAAGGAGGTTGCCTGCTTATGAAGATGACTCAGCTCTCCGAATTCCGGTGCAACAATCGAGTCTCGAATGAAACAAACGGCGCGCCGATGCCCATTACCGCGTCGGCGTTGAGCGAGACCATGAAAGCGATCAATTACAACCTCGCAGTGGAGGCCACGGCACATCGTTTCCACGGAACGCGTTGATGCCCGAAGCCGCGGCGAAGCCAGCGCGCGAGAGCAAGCAAGGTGTCATCAAGATCGATGCGCAAATTGAGGAAGTCTCCAGCCGGCCACCAAGTTCGGTCGGAATTATTGACTTATTGTGATGACTAAACCCGCAGTTCTCCGACATCGCGGGAATCGGTAGCGACTTAACTGACCCAGAACGGGATCCAGGGGCTTCGGTTACGGACCCAAGGCTGGACAAGACCCAGCCGGGGCATCGCACGAACCACCAGCGCGGGGCTGGCAGCAGAATCGCCGGGTAGAACTTGTTGTCTCCGGTGAAATTATGGCACGGAAATCGGCTCGCCCAGCGCGTCCCGATAAGAGAGCAGCTTCGTTACGGGCGGGATTACGATCCTAAGAGCCGCGCGCGTCAGCGAGCGGGCCGTCGAATGGGGTGAATATGATGAATGGTCGATGTTTCCCCCCCCCCCCCCCCCCCCTCTCCCAGGTCTCCGGGGCGGCGATTTCCGCTTACCTGATGTTCGATGGAGAGCTTTCCAGCTACCGCGATTTCAACTTGGCTCGAGCCTGCAACGGTGCCAAACAGACCGAAATGAAAACATCCGAGGCGAGGGGTAGTCCATCAACGCCCGGCGTTGATACAAGAACTCGAGTGGCAGCCGCGGCGTTTAACGGGTCTTCCGCCGAATTTGAGACTCCGTCGCCCCAAATTCTTTTCACCTCTACAACGGCAACTTTTTCGAATGTTGTGAGTTACGATCGCCACCGGACCGAAGGTTGAAGCCGGACGACATGATCGAAGTCCATCTAGGCGAAGTACGACCGGACGCAGGGGCGACTTGGAAATAATTTTCCTTCAGCCTATGAGGCGGCAACGCCGCTATATGCAGAAGACGCAGCAACGATTGGCGCGGAGTTTGTACGCGGGATGACGAGGAGGAGGCCGTCTCAGCAGTATGAGGACGAATCCGGGGGGCAAATTGCCAGGTTGCAGTTGAGCAGGGCATTCATGTTTTGCAGGAGCCCTCGCCCCCCCCTGGACGTGCTTTCACAGCCGAGGATCGATCGCCGAGTCTGGGCCAGGGCGAATATGGACGACCCGAGCCGCTGAGAGTCTTCTTACCGTTTCTTTCCATCCGATGCCGGAAATGTGCGGCGCACCCTCTGCTGAATATCTCGACGCTCCCCGTCCGCCTACGGTGCCCTGGGAGACAAGAGTTTACCCAGTCCGCCGGAAAAGTTTGGCCTCCATTTGCGGCGACAGGGTGCCTCCTCTACGCGGAGAGAACTGACGAGCTGGGCTAACGGGATGTCCGGCATGCCGCCGCGTCAAACATCCTGTTGGCGGGCCGTGGAGCGTATGGCAGTTACGACGCGGCCTGCGCGAATTCGTTCAATTGCTGAAGTACAACGGCGTGCGTCCGGCCGCCAACGTCCTGGGAACGATGATCGCTGAGGCTTTGACGGCGCTTGAGCCCGCCTTTGAGGCAGCTCACTTTTGAGCAAGGCGCCGATTCTCGTGAGTTCCTGATGCCGCATGTATCAGGCAAAGACGGTGCAGCAGTTGGGTTTAAGAAGGCTGAGTTGATTGGCGCGAGCCGCGCTGCAGGTTTATTATTCCGCGAGTCGGCGTTTGCAGCGGGCGCCTTCTGACCTTTATTGCGGACCCGAGATAAGACCTTCTCAGATCGGCTTGAGCAACCACAGCGCCGCGCCCATTGCGAGGGAGCCTTTACCGTTGAGTTTTTCACGCGACGTACGCCGGAGGTGATTCTAGTGGACGATGTATACACCACGAGGCATAAAGCCACCCGAATGCGCGCGGGTGCTGGCGCCGCGCGGGAGATGCGAAGGTGTGGGTCCGCGACGGTGGCTCGTACCCTCATGGATCCTAATTATCGGAATTCCGCGGCGGGCATCGATGCAGAGGTAAGGTGCCGCCCGGACTTGGCAGTGAGGTTGAAAAGTAGTATTGGGATGAGGGTAGATTGTAACTTGAAACTTGGATTTGACACAGGAGGATGGATCATGATGTAGGCTCCCGGCATGCCGCGGCTGTTCTCGCCGGCAGGCGGCGCACCGTCCTGCGACGGCCATGCTCTGCTCGCACCTGTCCTGGTGTTGAAAACGTCTTACGAGCCCATCAATGTCTGCGCGTCGGCGTTGCTGGTTCTCGTGATAAGGGCGTTCCATGACGAGGAAGAGACTGGGCACTTCTGCACTCGGCCCGCGTGGCCAATGCGGCTGCCCTCGGTGAACGATGCTCGCGTACCGCAGCATATCCGCACCAGAGCCGCGCGCTTCTCCCGAAGACATTTTGCTGCGGGATCGCAACAGGCCAATATGCGCAACGGTGTTTGCCCTCGAGTGAACTGACGCTCGATCACGTGAATCCCGCTCCCGCGGAGGCTCGTCGACTGGAAAACCTGGTCGGCCCGCTGCCACTCGGCAACGCCGCAAAGGCAACACAGCATCCCTCAGGACAGAAGACGTGGCATGAGAACGCGGGCATGAAGTGATGCGCGACCCCGCGCTTCAACATGCATACCAGCCGGCCACATCATGCGATTGATGGCAGGTCGGCGATAAAGTGGCGGAAGTATCTCTTACTGAGCTGTCCCAGCTTTCAGCCCACAGGGTTCAGACAAAATTCGGGTGGTCGTCATCAGGGGGCATGGCGATTGCCGTAGAGACTGATGCCAAGTCTTGCCGGCGGCGCCGGATTGGTTGACACTTACTTTTGCGGTTGTTCTTCTTCGTCGGATGCTTCTGATCCGGCGGCTTCGTGTCCTTCGGATGTCCTTGCCTCGTACAGGAAATGGAGTTGGAGCCGAAACGCTTGTAAATCTTCGTACTTCACGATTTGCCTTGATGCTGCCACATCTTCCAGCATTGAAAGGCAGTCAGTCGGGGAAGCCGAGGAACCGCACGTGTGCCACGTGGCGGACAACACCACGAAGCCGCAGTTCTATTCAAACGTTCGAATGGCCGCCCGAGTCAGCTCCTGGCGCAGATTGCGGCCCCGGTCCGGCGATTGTGATTGCGGCCGAGAGCAAGAGCGAGAGCAAACGAGATTCATGCCGTTACTCCGGGTGGGGAGCGGGCCTCGGCCACTAATATTGCAGCCTGCGGTTGATTTTGGAGTACGCCAACACGCATCAATTTATGCTCGTTTGCTTTCGGTATCGCGATTGAAAAGCCGAAAGGATCCTCGCGATCGAATGGCTCCCGACCTCATGTCGGGCGCATTGGGCTTGCGCTATGAAGTCTTTGTGGATGAGACCAGGGGGGTGCCGCGCCAGCTCGAGGTGGCATGAATTCGACGACGAAAACCGCCACCCCAACTGGTCACAAATACATGATGATGCGATCGTGGGCACGTGCGCAGGCTGGAGCATGAAAGGCGCGAGGAAGATCGGCCGCGTCGCGTGCGCGCCCGCCCTAGCGGACCGGTATTCGGAGCAGGCTCATGGAGCGCGCACGTCGCGATTAGCTTTGGCCAGGGGTGGCTTTGGCGAGATCGTAATGCATGCCCATGTCGCGGTGGGCGGATTTCTATCGGCGGCTCTCGCGCTATGTGCGGAAGGTAGATGTGTCTCGACGAGGCTGGAATTCAGATTTGTCGCGATGCGCAAATGTTGGCGCACCGGGGGATCGCGGAATGAATACATCGGCGTCGTCCCACGGTTTCGCCGGGACCACGTCGAAGCAGTCATCAAGGGGCCGACAAGATCATCTAGATGCTTCAAGAACCGATAGCCCTGGCCTTTCATGCAGGCGATTGACCGGGTGCCAACGAAAAGCCACACCGACCTCGGCTCGGCATTGCGCCAAGTCGCGCGCGAGCTGGGGGGTCGAAACGGCCTCCAGGCTTCCACCACGTCGGGGCACGCAGCGCCGAGGCGCGACCGCCACGGTAAGAATACAAGACCAATGTAAGGAGCCGGGAACTGCATGGCTTGCCCCAAACCGGCCATCTATCCCGTCAACCACACATAGTAGAAACGCAATAGGCTCAGCGCACCGCCACCGTCCGCACGTCGACGGCGCGTGCCCGTGCCCTTCGGCAACACGCTGAGGGGATTGACCTCGGATCGGTCCAGCAGGTGGCGATGTGATCCAGATAGAGTCGGGACAAGGCAGCAAATGGCCGCGATCAGGGGCGTCGAGATCGGCAGACGGCGGCAGCGGCAGCACGGCGAGCAATTCGGCTCTTCAACTCCAGATCATGCGCGCGCATCCAGGGCCCCACCGGCAGAGAGACACGCAATCTTTGACGAGCTCGACCAGGATGCGGGCCCGCTCCCACCACCATCATTGGGCCGAACAGCGGATACTGATGAGCACAAACGATGATCTCGATGCCTTCGACCTCTCCTGCACTCGAAATCCATCCAGCGCGCGGCCGGCGCGAGGTGTTCACCATGTCCACCAGCCGGATCGGCCTCGCGCGCGACGTCGGCGGGCGACTTGAGGTTGAGACGCACGCCGCCCCGACCTCGGTTTTGATGGGATCTGTGACGGAAAAAAAGGAAGCGATCTTGGCGCACCGGCAGGCCGATGCGGGCCGCGATTCGGCGCACGTCGGGGAGGACGGGAGCGGGGCGCCATGCGGGGGCGTAAATCCGTGGATTGCAAGCGCCGACGCCCGCGCAGGAGGGTCCATGAAGGGTTGCGCGCGCGCCGCGCGGAGGCTGCGGAGCGGCGGATCCGCTTTCCCCTGGCAGCGCCGCCGTAGAGACCAGCGAGGCGAGCGCCCGACGGTTATCCGGCCAGACCTTGCAGATGACGGGGAAGCCGACCTGTCCTGATGAAACGCCACCGGCCTCCACGGTCGACCGGAAAGTTCATGCGACACGAAGGCGATCACCGCTTGTCGGTGCTCTCGACCACGCCACGCAGGAGAGCGTGGATCGAGTGCCCTCTTGCCGCTAAGGAAGTGTTGCCCCAGGCCGCATGTCGATATGAGGATCCGCCAGCAAATGGCGCGGCACAGCTCGCCGATTTGCGCCTCAGCCGGACGGAATTGCCGGCGTCGAGCGGAGTCTTCAGGCGAGCTCCGGCCACCAGCAGGCGAATCCGGGCCTTGTGGCGGCATTCGAAAATCCGGCGCCGTGAGTGCCGACCATACTAGTCGAGGATAGTCGTAGGCAGATCGACGGTGCCGTCCGACGGTTGTCACCCAGCCGACCCGCGGGTCCTCGGAAGGACGTCCGCTCTGAAAGGCGAGCGTCATCCACCATGTGTCGAGGGTCGGGGCAGTGACGATTGCGTAGCGTTCGAAAGGGACCGTGAAGGAGCCGTAGTGCCCGCGATCGCGCCGGTATGAGAGCGTGCGCTTTTGTTCGCGCGAGTTGCGACTTTCCGGTCTTGAGCGCGATGAATCGGCATCTGCCGGCCGCCAAGGCCTGGCGGCGGCGGCCATGAAGACTTGCGGCACGCCTGCTGCATTCGATGAAAACAGAAGATTGACCCTGGTAAGGGTCCTCGCACAGGGAAGTTTTCGGTAGTCGGCGCGAGATCGAGATTGATTCATTGCCGCTTGAAATCATCGGCGTTTGAGCGCGGAAACATCGGCCTGCAGGCCGGGGGGGAAGCGCGCCCTCTCCTTGGTGCGGACCTACTCGGGCGACACGAAAGCGGTGCACCCCCGAATGAAGCGGCCAAAGTATGAGGCCGACACAGCACGCCCTTGCTGTATCGGCCGACACCTCCAGGTCGGATTTCGCGCAGCCCGTCGGCTCGATACGCCCTTGAGCTGTCACTAGCCCAGAGATGCGCATCTAGGTGGATAAATCAACCAGAAGGATGAAGTGATCGT
>Ga0179593_1411102_pt1 | contig 10548 bp, 7 predicted proteins | sample CZODoug2_1_08_16_FD_185931 | JGI IMG/M metagenome (GOLD analysis project Ga0179593, IMG submission 185931) | Vadose zone soil fungal communities from Angelo Coast Range Reserve, California, USA - CZODoug2_1_08_16fungal (PacBio error correction) | ecosystem: Environmental > Terrestrial > Soil >... | reverse complement strand
TTTTTTTTTTTTTGCTTTTAATTCGGTTTCCAACTACAAGAAGTAACTTTCCAGGACCCTACGTTTTTTTTGTATCCCCCCCCCTTTGACTGGCAACCGTGTGCCCCCGTTCTTTTTTTTTGTTAAGAGAATCTTTTCAGTCAGCGCCTCATTCTGTTTTTGCCCAAATTTTTTTTGAGTTGCGAGGTGTGTCGAGGGGACCTTCTGAGGTTCAAGTCCCTCCTCTCCCTTTCGCCACGCGTGCCCAACGTTTCTCCTCTCAGTTTTTCTCTTTGACCCTCCCGCGCTTTTCTGAGTGCCTCCTCTTACTCCTTGCTCTTCCTGAACTTCCTTTCCCGTTTGCTCACCCCTTTTTAACAGTTGCTGAGCAGAAGCGGCCCTTGAATTTCTCTTTTTGCGACCCTTTGATATGCGATCCTCCTTTGAATTTCTTCGGCCCCACACCACGAAAGGAAACTTTGTTCTCCCTTTGATGCGTATAACGCCAAAAGTTCAATCGTTCCCTCTTTCTTGATTCCCTCGTTCCCCCCCTTGTTTTTACTTTCACATCTTGAAGAAAGCCATGGACCCCCCGGATTTTGAGACTCTGTTTTTGCCTCCTATTGCGCGTTTCGCGTTCAACACTTCGGGGATCTCTCTCCGCTCCTTATGTTCCACGGTCCCCCTTTTCCCTGACCGAACACTTTCCCTAACTGAGAAATTTCCCCCCCCTTTAGAACAACTGTCACAAGCTTCGCAAATTTTCTCTGGCTACCACACTTATCTTTTTTTTTGTGATCCTGGAATTCTTTTTCGTAGAGAGTCAGCTTTCTTGCCTCTTTCATCCCCCTTTTACGCCTCCCCTTTCTGCGGTGCAGCAGCGTTGTTCTTCATTTCTCTGCCCCCCCTCCTCAGACTATTCAACTAACATAACGAGTTTTTGCTGCCTTTCTTCTTCCCTCTTGCCTCCTGATGGCCATGGACTACGAGGTAAATCTTTATCCGGTTCCCCCAGACCAGTTTTCTTAGGTGGGGTTCTTGTTTCGTCTTCTGGGGCCCGGTCTCCTGTTTCAATCACCGCTTTCCCACCCTCCGACTCGTCACGATCGGGTTCGGCCTGCCTGATGGGTACTTACTCAGACCCCACTCTCTTTTCTCCCTGGGTTTTTTTCTCTCGAGGAGATCTTTTGGTCCCTTTTATTAGGAGCGTCCTTTATTCGTGCCCAGATTTTCGTCAAGTTTCCCTTGTAACCTCTCTGGCCTTGGACGGCCTTCCCTTTTGAAATTAGCGCGTACCCCCCCCCTGCCGTATCCAAAACCCACCACCCCTCGGTGTCTTCTATTGAAAGTCTGCTTTCCCAGTCGTATTCCCCTCTGCAAAATAGCCCCCCTGGAGGTGACTCTTGAAGACCAGAAGAGCAGTACGTTGCTTTTTTGAGCGATATCTGGTCTGAGGTTCCCACTCGGCAGACTCCCCTCCCCGGCTGAAACGTACATTGACAGGAATTCTACCTCTGGTGAGTCGCCCAGGGCGTACCTCTTCTTGTTTTAAAAAGTCCGATCCTCTCCTTCCAGAAAAAATACTCAGAAGTCCTTTATCCCCACCACAGCTAACTAGGGGTCTTTTGTACGATTTGGTTCTGTTAGTGGTACTCCCTGAGCTGATTTTCTCCCTTCTCTAAAGGTCGGTTTTTTGTCTGCAAACTTCCTTTTTTTCGCTCCCGAAGATGGTTATCGTTAAAGCTACCAGGAGTTCCAAAAGCCTTTTTTTTCCAAGTGTCCCCCTTATGGACTTCACTTAGTACCGATTTCCCTGTCTTCCGTTTAACAAAGCTGGACTCTTTCAGAATTTGCCCCTTTTGTATGTGATTTTCGCCGAACCTCACAGTTTCGCGAATGCGGTTGTGGTTCGTGAAATTACCTCGTTTTTATGTCTCCCTTGTCTCCTCCCCTTGTGTTCTTTTACTCTGGCAACCACCATGGACTTCATGTTGCTCTTCTGAGTTCCGCAACCCGGACATCTAGTTTCGTACAACTTTCTCCCCTTTTTTAATGAAGCCCTATTGAAGCCTCCTCTGTGTCTTTCTTACGATGCTTTTTTTAATGTTGGAACGCTGCGACGGGGATGAAATGAAGGTTTTCCCTTAGTATGGGAGAAGTCTGGGAAGTTGTCTCGCAGGTGCTCATTGGCATCGTGGTTTTTTTGCCCACTTGCAGGCTTCTTCAGCGTTTTTATCACTTCAGGGTTCGGCCCACCACCAGATGCGCCCACTTTTTGCCAGGCCACTGTTTCTTACTATGGGCGGGGACCCAAGGGGCAAAGTACCTGTGTTGGAGTTCCCCCCCCAACACGGAGTCTTTCTCAGGGCCCCCTTTACCCGTGAGGTTTTCTTTTGAATTTAGCCGAACAAAGGCCTCTGCTTGACCCGGATTCCAGATGAGATTTTCATATGTCGGGACAGTATAGGACAATTATTCGGCGCTGTTCCCTTCACCATCGGGAACAGAGCAAGTCCCTCGAGCCCTTACTGAACTGGATGGACTATTACTTGCAGAAAATCATAACCCTAGTTCGATTGATAGATGCTGCAGGCTGTCTGGACGGCCCATTCCGATCCGCTTTTTTCGTGAAGCTTTCCTAAGGACCTCGACCTGTCCGGGGCGATTTTGGGCGCTGGTGGCACACGGGTTTGGTTGCAGTCGGGCGGTCCCTGCCGCGAACCCCTCCAATCCTGTCGCCCTCTTCCGAGCCGGCTTGAGGCGGCAATGATTTTTTTTTATTTTGGACGAATCGGTCAACAAACCTGGGTAAGACCGGAAGCACCTGAGACGCTGGTACCACTCTTTATGTTCCCTGATTACCCCTGGCAGAACCTCGGTGCAGCCACATCTCATCTCCGCCCATGGTTCCCGTCCAGAGGGGAGGCCGGGGACGTCTTTTTCTTTTTTCTGCTTTTTGACGGCCCACCGCACGCCGTGTGTTCAACGCGGACCGTTCTCCCTGCTCGGGACCGTTGCTTCTCAACGCGTTTTCGCATCGATGATTCCGCAAGTTCTTTCTGACCCTATTTCCGTTTCAGTCCTCTCCGAGAGAAACTTTGACTAGGGTACCCCTTAGGCAGTCATTTATATGAGTCCGGTCGCTGCTTTTCTGCTGACCAGATCCTGGACTTGTCGCAGATACAGCAATACGGACCAAGATGTTTTTTTTGGCGACGGCCCCTCCCTAAAGTCATGAGGACGGTGGCGACACATTTTTAGAGATTTAGTGACCTTTCACCCTGGGACCTCCCCCACTGAGAGAACCCCTTCCCCCGGTTCCCCTGGTGACCACGGGTATGGTGGTAGGACCCACTGTCAGTCTCTCTCTGCGAAGTGGAGAGAGGGTTCCTTCCGGAGCACTCGTCTGGCTTTTCGACGGACATGCCTCATCCGGTGGGCGCCATTTACCTCCGGCGTTTTCGTGTTTGGGCACCTCCTAGCAGTCCCTGGTCTCCAATTTCGTTGCGTTATTATTCGGCTTCGGTAGTATGTTACTCTCCTCCAGTACGGAAACTAACCCCCCATTGAACTCGACCCGAGCGAGAATCTTTGCACTTAGTGCATAAAAAGGGTAGAGCAGTTCTTTTGACGTTCTTGAATGGGAACCGTATCCCTGCCCCATGGCCTGCGCACCATGGGTTGTGTATAGACCTGTCTTTGAGAGGCGGCTTACCGTTTCGTATTTCCGACATCCTGGCAGTTTGCATAACCTCAGGACCCCAGTGCTTCGCTTGTCTTTCGAAGAATCTCAACTTACCCTACCAGGGTTCCCCAGTTCTGCTCCTTTGGTCCGGTCATGGACATAGCACGGTTAAGATGTGAAGTGAGCAGATGGGATGCTTAGTCAGTCAGGGGTGCAGCGCGAGTATCGAGGGGGACGTTCAATAGAAGATGACCCTGATGCTCCTGGAACCTTTCACTTATAACGTTGGTATGGGAGGGGAACGATAGGCCCCTTTTGGGTCGAGGACGGCTGAGGAGGACCAATAATTCAAACCAGAAATTAGGTATGAAGCGCCAGTGACCACTACTGTGGGAGTAGGTTCGGGAAGTCGGGTTGGTGGCTTTTTTCGACCAATGCCAGCCTGTCTACTAGCGATTGCTGTTCTTCCTGACTTCTGCCCCCATGGATTTAAAAAGCCCTGTGATTACGCCCCATCCCCCATTTTTATCTCTCTCCCTCTGACTGCACACCCTCAGAAGGATCCGCTATGTATGCTGCCAAGTTTTTTCTTTTCTCAGGAATATGTATCAAATGAGTTTCTGGAACCATCCCCCCCTCCCACCCACTTGGCGTTTCTACGACTGACACGTTGGCACCTTTGTGTGCCGAAATATGTCTTTTATCCGCTATTCATGACGGGACTTTCACCTCCACTCATGAACCGTCCAAATTGAGGACTTTTTATCTTGACGAATTTTTCCCAACCCCTTTGAGGTGACTGTTTACACGCCAGTCCCCCACCCCGTATCACCCCAGGACAGCAACCGAGCAGTATGGTTGGGTTGCTATTTAAAGCCCTTATTGGTCCATTTCCAGATGATGCTTTTAGATAGCTTATATCCTTCTCTTTGTTTTTGGAGACACCTTTCCACGCCCCATTTTTGACCGTGTGGTATGTTCCCTGTCTTGTACACACAAACATTCCGTGTTTTTCTGGAGTTCTTGTTTGATCGCTTTTACCCCCTCATGGAAACATTAAGTTCCCCTTTTTTTTGGCCCCCTTTCGTTCCGTCAGCCAGTCCTTTCATAGTCTGCGGTCGTTTGTTGCACATAAAGATTAATCTATTCCTCCACTGGAGACCACTTCCTTTCTTGCCCCATTTTTATATGTACCGAATTGTGATGGGGCTCTCCCACTTTTTTTAGTCTCTCCCATTAGGTGGAATATTCCTGATCGACGACTGGGCAGTTTTTTTTTTTGTTCCATACCTTCCCACTCCCTTGATAATTATGTCAGAGTCTTAGATTTGTGTCTTGTTCGCCAGAGTAACCCCCCCCCCTTTTCGTTCGGTAACAGACGGTGGGTGGAACTACCTGATTCTGCGCTTGAGGGTTCATAAAGCACTTCTTTCTTTGTTTTTTGACTGATCACCCCTTCCATTGTTTAACCCCCTCGAAAACCCGCAGCCGACCCGACTGACATATGCTTTCATCGCCCCCCCTTTGTAGTTGCAGTGTCCGCCTGGCGCGCCCCCCTTGTTGCCCTCTCTGTAACCCCCCTACCAAGAGGGAGTTGATTGCCATGTGGTCCAAGATTATAACTCCCCCATGTCTCCCCCCCTCCACCCCGACCTTATCCGGTTCCCGACTCGTTTGACTGTCGCCGAGAGGATAAACCTTTTCCGATTTCCCTACCTTTGTAAGGGCCTCGTGGCACCCGTGGTTTGCTGATGTTCGTTTTGATAATAAAACTGGTTCCCTCCCGCACCCTTGCTCCAGGCGTTCTTTGAGCGGATTTTCTTTTCTTAGATTCCCCCCCAGAACTTGGCTAACTGAGATGCCCCCCTTTTCTCGGAACCGCCCTGCGCGCGGATTCATCGGGCGGTGGGACGTCTGCTATTTTCCCAAACTTTCAGGGAAAGAGCCCTCTTCTTTGCAATTTTCATCCTCACTTTGATGTGGGCTTCATAGGCTTTTCTCGTACGACGACTAGTCTTGCAGGTTCTCCTTTCGCCCAACCCCCCTCTTCCCTTCCCACGATGCCGCGTTTGCATCTTGTCCGGTCAAAGCCACTACGTGCTGAATGTGGTCGACCATAAAGCGGTGTTTCAACAGCCTCACCCTGTTGCTTCCTTCCTTGTCTTGAATTGGTCTCATTTTCTTTCAATCGGAATTCTTTACCTGATTTGCTTTTTCTGCAAAAGCCGCTTCTGGAGTCTTCAGGTAGGTTCCCTGATACTTTGCCAGCCGCGACGACTTAACCACTGACTGGTCCTTTTCGTCCCTCTTAATGGAGTACTTGGGCTTTTCCTCCCCGTACTATGTCGTTTAGTCCACCTGGTGCTTCTCTTCGCGCGCTTTTGAGTTCCGAGTGTTTTTTCGAGTGACCGAACATTTTTTTTCTTGTCTCCAGACCTCCCCTAAAATCGAATCACTCACTCCTTCCTTTTCACTTCCAGGGCTCTTCTTTCCGGATTAGATATTGAATGTACTGGGTCCCGGTTTTTGCCGTCAACAAAGAGGCCGCGTGGAGATTTAGTGACTTTTGTGCCATTAGGTAACCCTCCTCAACCTCACCCCTCCCGCGCATAGCGAATTTCGTTTTTTTTATGAGTGCGTCAGTAGTGAGGTTAGGCCCTGACCTCTGCTGCAGTTCAGTGGTCAACACGGAACAGACGCGAAGCTTTTTTTCGTACGGCTTTTTCGCTTGTGAAGAACCAAGTTTCTCGTTCTTGGAAGTGCCCCCCTTCCTGTTTCCTGCCTTGATAGCGTTGTTTTTTTTTTAACCATTAAATTTCATTCAATTTCCCCCCTGTTTCGTCCCTTCTTCCATTTCGTGTTGGTAAGGGGCCCGCCGTCTTTTCGTCACAGGATCGGCACTTCTATGAACGAAGTTCCTCTTGCAGAGCGTCCTTGTTCTCCTTTCTTCCCTTCCCAGTTCCCCGATACCCCTGATCAAGTGAACTTTTTTTTTCCTCCCGCGAATTTTCACCCGTGTTGCCTTTGGTAGGCATTCATGTTTGTTCTTTCACGTATCCTGTGTGTGCTCCACAAGGCGTGATAGCTGGAGAGTCCTTTTCTTTGCACGCACGTATTTCGACCTGTCCGTCAAAGATGTCCCCTTTTCCACTGCCTTCCTACTTGTTGAGGACTTTCATCCTAGCGCACCCGCGATTCATGTAACCTTAGTGTCAGGAATTTTCCCCCCCCCCACCCCACCCCCACCACCCAAAAAAAATTGATCCGTTTGTCAACTCTTGTGCCTTGGTCGGCCCTGAAGTGCGGTTTTTTTTCCCCCCAAACCTTCCTCTTCCCGAGAGATCCCCCTCCTTGAATTTCCTTGACACCACCCCTAATGCCACTTGTTTTTTTGATGGCGATAACGCACCCAAGGTCAAATCGGCCCTATAGCGTGTTATCTTACTTCTTCTGACAGGGGACGTTGACCCTCTTGCCTAGGACTCCCTCTTGACCCCTTTCTGATACCTCTGTGGCGCGCTTGCGCGTTTTAACATTATTTGATCGCGCTTATCCGAATTTCTGACCCTTTTGTTCACCTACTGAATTGTCTCACAATAGAATTTACAAGACCTCTCTCCAAGCTAGGACTTACCCCATCTTGTGTGTATTTTTGGAGAAAGTCCTTCGTCGGGTGCTTTGAGTTTTCTCGACGCCGTACAGGTCGTTAAGCTTTTGCACACTCTCCTTCCTTGCGGGTGTGCCGCCCCCGTTTTTTCTTACGCGTTCCGACCGCATACCCCATCCCCTGATGTCTTCCGGATCCTCCATTGATGATTGCCATCGACTCCGACTTTTAAATCCTCCTTTTTTCTCTCAAGTTACACTCTTCTGTGAAGTTGGGGTCATTGTTGTCAGTCTTATTTTGGTACTTTTTCCGAGTCCGACCCCAAGGCAGCTCGCAGATTTTTTCAGTCCCATAATTGTTTTTCCGATTCCTTTTTCCTACTCCCTCAGGACACAATCTCTTTACTTTGTGTTTTGAGTATAGTTGTCATTCGTGGAGATTTAGTAAAGTCCCCCCCGTGCGGCCAAATTAGGTCGGCTTTGCGAGTGCGTGTCCTCTTTGGCTTTCTAAATTAGCTTCAAGGACTCAGCCCCCCCAACCCTAGGTCTTTGTTCCTTCTAGGGACGCTTTCTTCTACGACCCACTTGGAGAAGGAAGGAAGACGAAGCAGACGTTGGGGGGTTGAGGAATGGCCCTTCGGCGTCGAAAAAAAGGTGAGGTCAGGACGGCCACGCTTGCACGAAAGGGGGATCGTGTTCTCCGGATAAGGCTTACATCCCGGCTTTCCCAGAGGCGTCTTTTTCCCCTCGCTTCAAGGCACCGGAGCGTTTCTAGCCACACGATAGATTGTAAGGCGGCGCTGGCAAAGCTGAAGATTCTGTTCTGTAAGCCTTCTTCTTTCTCCCAATTTTTCTTTTACCTTTGTTTGGGAAGGTTTTCCAAATTCGGTTCGTGAGCGATCAACGACGATGTTATCGGGGCACGCGAACTTTGCCTCGACACATTGTATTCCCTGGACTTATTGTTCATAGTCGGTATTTCAAAGCCACTGTCCTACTTCAGTTGTAATGACCCCGCTGTATATTTGAACTTGTTTTGGAGGCATCACCGTTTCGACTTCCCCTGTTTTCCTTTTACTTTTTGTTGGTACTTTCCCTCCTGAGTGCTCGGCGCCCTTTCGTTGTGATCGACAACCACCGATACTTATTCGTTGATCACTCTCCTTTTTCTCCCCAAGAGTTTTTTTCTCACAACGTTCTCATCATGTCGCGCTTTTATCAGTCACGCGCGGGTCCGCTGCTTTGATGATGCATTCTGGTGGATGATGAGGCGAGATGGTTACGCGAATTGTTCTCCCTTTTAAGTTCAAGTGCTGTCCTCCGTTCCGGTCTCCCCCCCCCTCTCCCCCCCCCGGTACGACACTACTGAGCTTGACACGGGCAAAATGCTCGTACAGTTCTACTTTGTAGGAGATCGTTTTGCACCTTATTTCCTACCTTGTTTTGTTCCTTTTTTTCTGCTTCCTCCAACTTTTCTACGTACGATGACCGCTTTCAATGGCGATGCCCTGTGCCGTGTGGTTAACGATCGGAGCTCCCAACCCCCCACAACTCCTGTCAGCTCATCCCCGCTTCTTCTCATACAAAGGAATGGTTACATATGCCGCCATTTTGTCTATCACCTGGCTCTTTTAGATTTGCAATGCCGCGGCTGGGGGCTGGTCCCTTCGAGTTTTTCCCCTTTTTGGCGACGCGTGCAAGCTGGGCACACGGCTATTCCGTTTCTGTTTAAAAACTTCCCCGCACGCCGGCGCAGCTGACCGCTTCTGGAAGGCTCCGCGGAAATTAGTTGAGGGAGGTTGGAGGCGGCCGACCCGCAATAATCGCCCCCCGGCTTGCATCGTCCCGCCTTTCCTCATGGTCTGACGGACGATCCCACCGTCCTGGAACACTTATTTGCCTCCGCGCCTCATCACTCTTTCCTCCTTCCCAGGAGGTGGTTCCTTGTGATGCGAGTTGTGGCTGTGCTCCGCTCACGCACGCCGGGTTTTTAATCTTGACTCCCACTGTAGGCTAACGTCTCCTAGTTGTGAATGCAGCGGCTTTTCTACCATACGGTCTTTTGGCCCGGCTTCCATGACGATGGTTCAGTGGGATGCGTCCGGTCGAGGATTCCAATCTCCCATAATGTGCGCTCATATTACCTAACCCCTCGGCGGATTTCTGCGAAGGCGATTGTAGGAAGGGTACCTCTTTCCTTGACCAAGCGTGTCCATTTAAACTTGCTCTCCAATTCCCTTTTTGGTCTTCTGCGAACTTTACTGTACGGCCCCCATGTCAGACCGTAGCGCTAATTTTCCCTTGCGGCAGGCGCTTATGCGAATCGCCTTTTAGGTCCTCGGTTGGCGCACCTGCCCATGACGGTCTGATTTTTTTTTAGTCTTCTTTTTCACTCAGAGAATCCTCTGAAGCGCACTCAGTCTTATACAAGCTCGCGAGGTCCCGTATTCTAGTCTACGCCATTCACCGCACCTCCCCGCTTGCGTCGCGAAGTGCTGCATCTTCCCTCCCACGTCGGAGGGGAGGGCCTTAAGTGTCCCACCGCGTCAAGAGGTCCCTTCCTGGATGGTTAGCTTTTACAGGTTCGGATTGTCCTATCATGACGCCGCAGTCGATGCACCGACTGACCTTCCCCGTTATCGGAGGCTTGTCCTCCTTTATTGGCCCTTTTCCAGATTCCTTTTTCGAACGATGTCCCGGCGGCGTTTTTTTAGCTGATGAGCTGTTATGCTTTTTCGCTGGCACAATCTCCCGTTGGTCTGGCGGGGTTCCGCTTATGACCAGGGTAGCTCCTGCGTGCCTTCCACTAAAATCAAACTCCATCGGGCTCATCCATCCCCCCTTTCTTGTTGTCGGTTCGTGAGGGTTGGCGCCACCGGGCTCTCTCTTTCTTGTTATTTAATTAGCTCTACCCGGGCACACAGCGTTTCCGCAACGGGGTTTATATCGCCGGATTAGACAGGATCATGCCAAGTTCGTTCGACTTTTTATATTCCTTCCGGTTCCAACCCGCCCCTTTTTTCTCGTTGACTCTCCTTGCATCCCAGGCAAGTTGCCCCCTTCCCTGGTTTTTTTTCTTTTCTAGTGGCGATTTCATCTCGGACTTCATGTGCACACACGGAACGCCGATCTCCCCAAAACTAGCGTCTGATCGCGCTGCTCCTTCCAAAATTTCTCCTTACCTTTTCCCCGTTCGTGGCCAAGTATCACACACGGCTCAAAACATGAGCATTTTCCTTTTTTTGGGGCCGCGTTTTATTTTCCCCCGCCTTGCCGAG
>Ga0179593_1391243_pt1 | contig 10548 bp, 10 predicted proteins | sample CZODoug2_1_08_16_FD_185931 | JGI IMG/M metagenome (GOLD analysis project Ga0179593, IMG submission 185931) | Vadose zone soil fungal communities from Angelo Coast Range Reserve, California, USA - CZODoug2_1_08_16fungal (PacBio error correction) | ecosystem: Environmental > Terrestrial > Soil >... | reverse complement strand
TTTGTGAAGATGGTGGGCTAAATTTCATTACTTGCCTCTGTCCAACCACTTCTCTCTCGAAAAGGAACCCTAGACTGTTTTGATTATTCATAAAAACCACATTCTACTCTTTTGGCCTTAATATAGCCGGAATCCCTGTGATGCTTAAAAAAAACACCCTCTTAAATGATAATCTTCGGGATTCCACAGGCGATTCGTAGAGACGCAGAAGGAGTTCTCACTCCCAAGTCCCCAACATATTCTTCCAGAGACTGGACGGAGGTGCGCTACGACCACGTCAGGCCCCCGTGGGTCGGAGATTTTTGCGCCGCCCTGGCCTGGCGACCGGAAAAGGTTCGGTACGCGTTCACATCAACGCGTACCCTCTCGTTCTACTCTCCTCCGATAGTACGTGAGCCTTTCTGACTTCTAGACTTCCTCGAGATTTCGCCCATCTTGTAAAACCCTGACCGGATGAATTTCACAACTCTCCCTCTAAATGAGAATCATATTCTGCGCTGAGACATCATAAAGTTTGTAGTTACATAATCTGTCTTGAATACCAACCCATTTGCACATTCAGACCTCCCATCGCATGTCCATCCCTACAGCGACAGCAGCACTAGGGCCGCCGCGTCGACGACAAAGGAAAGGAACTCCCACGAAGGTGTTCCGGATTTCTTGCCGCCCCACTCGTTGAAGAAGAGACGGCCTTAAGGCGTAGGAAGGTCCTCCCGCGCCGGTAAACATTCGCATGTGGGCGAACGGGGCATGGAACCGAGCAAACTCTGTAGACCCGTGAAGCCCCCGGAAACAGAGACTGAAAAAACAATTAACGTGAGAATCGACAGGTTCGTTTGTTCCACACCAGCTGCCCCGGAGGGGCCAATCGTCTGGTTGTGCTAAGTTTCTCTTCTAGTATGGAGTCCTGGGTGAGGAGCCGATTTAGGACCGTCTGCCGTTTTTTGTAGTTGGTGACCTCCTCCCTCTCTTCCTTTTAGGCGTGACTTTTCAAGTCTTTTTTTGGTCTCCTCTTCCGTATTCCTGGATCGAGGGCTGTGGAAAAGAGGAAATGACGTGGGCCCCGGCACGGGCTTTGGATAACAGCGGGAGAGCCGCGATCTGCTGATCATCGCCGGTCATTCCCCTTTAAAATACCAAGGGAACTTGGTTGTTTTAAAATTGCCGTTCGGAGAGTCCGTCTCCCTTGTCTCGCCACGCCGGACTTTTTTTTACGGTGCGCTGACAAAATCGTACTCGAAAGAACTCGACGGACACCCTCAGATTCTTCATCTCGCGCTTAAGCCTGGTTACTTCGTCTTTTTGGTCGAGGCGACCACTATTTTTCCCTCTATCTGGGGTTTCGCGAGTGAGGCTTTCGAACGGGGCACAGAAGACTTGAGTCAAGTCCCTTGTTTTAGCGTTCGACTTTTCCGTTCTCGCGAGGGGCCGACGGAGTTCTCCTCCGGTGGTTTGCGAGGGGGGGCGTAGGAGGGATCCCCTTACTTGATGAACTCTGGTGACTCAGACGAAGGGTTTCCGACTCTGCGTGCTCTTCTCGCGCCCTTTCTTCGTTCTTCCTTGACCCTCTGATCTCGCCCCATGGAGGGATCCAAGTCCTCCCCTCAAACCTCGGGTGTCCGCTATGGCACGACCCCGTAACCCCGTGACTTGAAAGGCACGCTTAAATTCGAGATACTTGAGACTCTGGAGATTTGTCGCCTTTTTCTCTTCCCACCTCCTTGGTGCGCCGCGTTGCCGGTGGTGGCCCCCTTTTTTTTCTTCTTAGCCAGCCATGACCCCCAATGAGCTGGACCGTCGCCGATGATCGATTTCAACGGTTTCCTAGTCTGTAGTTTCATGGTCCTTTTTTCTTCTCCGGGTCGTTCCCCCCTTCGCTGCCTGGTCTAGAGGCGCTTGGGACCCTTCCTCCCCGGCATCTGGGTGCATGTTGAAGAAGGGTTCCCAGGGGTAGCGACGAGTGGAGATAGTCCCAGTGACTCGGAGCGGAGTGAGTTTCTTTCTGAAGAACACCTTTTCCTTTCGCGTTTCCCCCCCCTTCCCTCGACCTTTTTTCCGGCTCGCCGTCGTTGCGGCTCGTTGTGTCTCTTTCCCTCCTGATGCATGATTCCGCTCGACCCTCATGGCTATAGTGAAGGGACCGATCGACAGTTGGTCAGCGACGCCACAAGATCCGCTAATTATGTGGGCGCGCCTTTGCCGCCCCTTTCACATCTTCCCCCCCCCCACCTGTACTGGACTTACCAGACAGCCCCGGGTGGCTTTTGAACGCTTCCCCCCTCGACTGATTATGTGGAGTTCTTGCGTCAGCAGTTCTTGGATGAGACGCAGGTGTACCGTGTGCCCTCGCGCCGGACCCAACCGGTACGCTTTTTTTCACCTCTTATTTACTGCGAATGCTGCGTTGATTTTTGGTTTTTTTTTTTTTTTTTTCTCCCCCCAGGGCGCGGTTCTGGCGGGATGCGGGCTTTTGGTCTTTCAGATGTCGGGAGAGTGCCTTTGATGCTCTGTAGGGTGGCTCTTAGTTGATGAGGGCTATTGACCGCGTTGCTGTCCTGTCTTTTTCTCCTTATGCGTTTTCCTCTCGTCTCTGCCGGGCTGAGCGGGAAGCGATTACAGGTATATTTCCCGAGAGAAGTTGTCATTTTTTCGTTTTGGATCTTCCACGGCGGTTCGAATTATGCGTCCAGTATTACGAGAAGATGATGAGTTGCAAGAGCGTCAGGTTTGAAGCTCTTGTCTAGCCCCTCCCCGCATTTGCTTTTTATCGGCGCGTTTCCTTTCCTTCGTCGGTCCATTACTGCGCCGTCTTCACCATGTAAGAGGTCTCTCTTTCCTCCTCGTTTTTTGGAGTGATTCCCCCTCTGATAGGTGATTTGCCGAAGTTCTTCCCCGTGAGGTATTCTGAAACTCCGGGGATTTGTCGTGCTTCCTGAACTCTTTTCCTTATGCCTTTTCCCCAAGCATCACTATGAAGGGTTCCAGACGTCGATAAATACTTTCCCGACCTTTTTTAGGCTCCCGGCGCCGATTCACACTTTTTCCTTAGGTTTTGCTTCTCCCTGGCTAGCTCGCAAGAAGGCAGAATAGGGAACGTCGCTAGCCCGCATTCCCTGAGAGAGCTCCCGACTAGCTCCTACTTAGCCCCTTTCCGCACATATTCCTATCCCGACGTATCCGATCCAGACCAGAGCCTTCCGACTCATTCTTAGCCGAGCCGCGCGGGGGCCCCAGGAGCTAAAAGAAGCCATTTTTGAGCACAAGGAGGTGACACCACGAGCGTTTTGTGGTCCTCTCAGTGCCCCGTACCCCTTTCCGCCCCTCCCCCCCTTCCTTTGCGTGCCGTCCTCAACATCCTCCCGTTTCGACCAGTCATTTGCCGACCCTCCCTGTTTTGGTCTGGTACTTCAGTACCCCTGGTGTGTCTGGATTTTTTGGACACCATTTTCTAATGATAAGCGTGTGGTCTTAGATCCCCCCCCATTCTCTTTCCCTCATGCCATGAAGGGTTCTGATTTTTTTCGTATTGCAGACCACCGAAGAGAAGATTCCTTCGATTTTCCCTCCCGTTCTCGAGTTGGGTGTCCTCGAATTAGTCGTCCGTCGTTATTATACTCTCGGCTCCCCCGCCCGGCGTCACAGGGGGAAGATAAGTAATTTCTCCTTACCGCCTATGTAGGAATTGCACAGATACAGGGATAATCTCACGATTATCTCCTCTTCCCCCTTTACTTTTCTGACATTTTCATCGACCCCCGCTGGTGCGCCCCGAATTCCTACGTTCTTCCACCCCTCTAACGAGCAGTGCCTTTGTTTACCTTTTCCTCGAAGTTTATGGTGTGTCCATACAGAAGTTTTTTTTTTTTCCACCACCTGCCCCTCCCTTCGTTCCCCCACAGAGAGGTTCCCCGCTCGCTCCGATAAATGTATTTCCGTCGTTTTCAGTTCTCGGTCTTTCAATTCTCTTTTGAACTTCTGCGACCTTTTCGTCACACCCCTTGTTCGATCTTTTCTCCCCCTTGGCTATCCTCCTCATTTTCAGTCGATCATCGCATTCCGCGCTTGCAGCCACGTGCTAAAGTCCTGAAGAAAGTCGTATTACTTGAGGGGATTAACGGAAGGGATGGCCCTCCTCCCCCCCTTCCTCCCCTCCCCCCTCGCTGTCGTCCGTGGAAACATCTCTCTCTCCGGGCCCAGTCCCGCTCACCAGGCCGAGGAGTAGTACAGATCCATTTGAGGCATCTGCCCCGTTCGTCCCTTTTACCTCTCGCGCCCTTTCGTTGCTGTTCGCGCGTGTTTCGACTTCCCGCACCATCTCATGTCCCCCCCCCGGCGTGGAGATTTCGGAGCAGGTAGTCCCTACGGCGAGTAGATGGTCGGAGTTTCCCCCTCTCCCTCTGCTCTTTTTTTCCCCTTTCGTCCTCTACTCCCATGGAAGTTCACTTTTATTGAAGAGTTGTCTCTGCCAGACCGATCGGCGAGGATAGACGAGTTTTCCGAAACCTCCCCCCTTTGTCCTCTGCCCCTCCTCCATCCCTTCACACAGCTTCCTTCGCCCGAAGGCGACACCACACGTGCAGGACGCCGACGAATATTTCTAGAGCTCAACCCAAACTAAGCTCCGTGTCCCACTCCCTTCTACCCCCGCCCCTTCACACCGACTGAAAGGACTGCCGCTACCTGCCCCACTCCGCCGCCAACTTCTCTTGGTTGCACCCTATCCGACTCAGTTTCTCAGCGTGTCCTTTCCTCTCTTTTATGGCCACTGCGTCCTTTAGGAGGACCACCTGTCGATACCAGACTCGTTAGGATTCTCGGAAACAAAAGCCAAGTGTTAATTCCTTTTTCTCCTTGGGCGTCTTACCACGAGGCGCTCTGGTGTCTTTGCCCAATTGGGGTGGCCCATGGGGTTTTTCGCGGAAACTTTTCGTGTTTCTTCCCCCGGTATTCGCAGATCGCGATTGGAAGGTCTAGGGCTGATTTCTCTTAAGTTTTTTCCGTTCCATCATCGTTTAGTGCCAACGCTTGGCCCTGGCTAAGAAGCCTGCGCAAGAAAGATACTCTCAGGCATCTCTTGAGCGCCCTCTCCCCCCTAAGAACGTTTTCAGTATTCTCTCACTTTCCAGTTTTACTCGCATCCCACGTTGGACCCACACGGCACGCGCAAATTTTTTTTTCCTTTCGCGCTCCTCCTTCTGCTTCCCTCCCGCCCAGAGCGTTTCCAGAGAGACGTCCCGCTGAGTTACCGGGATTTGGGCGTCGCATCCAGGCTGTCCGTTCCGGCAACTAGCTTTTTTTTTTCTTCCTCCTCCTTCTCCTCGGTCTTTGTCTCCTATGTTAGTGGGGGTTTCCCATTTTGAGGCCACAACCCTCCCCGACCACTCTTTTTTTTCTCCCTCAGTTGTTTTTTTTTGATTCTCTGTCGGGAGATTTTTGTCGCACTGGTCATCCCCACAAGCCGTAGGCCAAACGTTGAGCCTCTCTTCGCTCCTGGCAGGGCTCTTGTTTCTCCTACCCCCCATGAGAGATGATCCTCGACGCATTTCCCTCGGGGAGACCCCACGACCGGTATCGGCCTAATCTTCTGATTAAAGTGAGCGGGGCGGAGCCCTCTCTTTTTCTCGTCTCCCCCCCGATGTGGCGCCTCAGTGGGTATATCCGTACGAGGCGTGGGTGCGTTCGCACCAACCCCGTTTTCTGCACCTGTTGATTCCGACCCTGCCCTCAGAGAGGGCGGAAGATAGATACTGCGGCGTCTAGCTGTTGTCTCGTCTTCTTCTTAGTAATAGGTCGCCTGTTACAAAGATTATTAGGGGATTGCCTTATCGCAGTCGACCTGCGTACTCGGCGTCTCGCGCATTTCGGCATCCGGTGTCCCTTGCCCATACCACAAGTTGGGCACCTATGGGCCCTCCCCGGCTCGGTTTCGTCCCACGACGTTCCCTGCTTTTGTGTGCTTCGACGTCGATGCCTTTCCCCTTCCCCCTAAGGCAATCTAAGGTGACGGTCTGTCCCTGGCCCCGTCCCTGCACCTTGAAGACACTGAGTGAGCTCGACGATTGTTTTTCCCCCACCTCCCCCTGAGGGAGGCGGTGTTTTCGGCCCGGCGTTGCTTGGCGGTTTCTTTGGTCTCATTTTTTGCCCTCTGTTTTTGATGGAGCTCGCTCGCCCTAGTTCCGGTCGTTTTGCCCTTGCTTCTCTTCTTTTTTTCCGGCCGTAGTCCGACGGTAAAGAGCGGATATTCTTCCCCGGGAAGGTTTGATCACCTGGGCGTTGTGGTTTTCCTTGTTATCTCGCCCTCGTCTTGTCAAGCCCCCATCGGTGCCTGGATGTGACTGTCAATGGGAGGAGCTTTAGACAATTCTTCCCCCCCCCCCGCACCGCGGCTCCACTTTTCTGCGTTCCTACGCATCCCTCCTCTCTCTGGACCAAGATGAGACAGTATAATTGGAGAACCCGTGGGTCTGGGTCTCTTTTTGACCACGAGCTTCACTTTTTCGGCTCCCGCGTCTTTGTCCCGCCGCCGCTGGGATCCCCTTTATTCTGCTTCCTAAGCTTTTCTCGTAAGGGTACTGCTGCTGCAGACCGCTCTAGGAAGGGGTGGTGTTCTCTTCCTCGAGTTCGCCTGCTCCACCTGATCCTGTCTCGTACTGTACTGCTCTCCCTTCTTGTTGATCCGTCGTCAATGCGTCGTAGGATGGACAAGCTCAGGGTCGACATGGGGAAATCTCGAAAACCTCCTTTTTTTAGACTTCCCTTCCGTGCCTAACTCTCCTACTTTCCAGGAACCTCTTCCTTCGATCCCGCCCCTGCTGACTTACGCGGCGGGCGTTCTCCTGACTCCTGTTTTTATTGAATCTGAGGTACCCCTTTTAGTTATGGCTTCTTTAGCCCTGCCCTCCCACCCTCGCGCCCGTCCTAACACCGATGCTTTATGTTAAGACCCGGTTGCTAGTCTGAGGGGACCTGCACCAGCGCCGCTTTGCCCCCTCTGCACCTGTTCGAAGCCTTCGCTTTTTCTCCCCTTTTCATTTTTGTGCAGACCGAGAAGGGTGGCGGGGGATTCCTGATTGCGGATCGTCCCCGGCTAAGACGGTTTTTCTTCTCCGCATCGAGACTCCCTCCAGCGACTCTTCGATTTGGCACCAGCCTAGAGTGAAGTGCTGTGCGGCTCGCAGTTAGTTCGGTAGGGGAAATCCGGATGCATGCGTCCGTTTTCCTGGCTCATTCTTAATTGGGATAGACGCGGACTTTGCAGCCGACGCGCACACGACCGATGGATCCGTCTCCCCGCCAGCCTAATTCTGCCCCATTCAGTACCCTGAAAGAAAAGTGTTCAGGCGTTCGGGACGTTCTCCCTTTGAGTTTCGACGCACCGTGAGGCGTTCTGCGTTCGATTGTTTTTTTTTTGTGCGCTCGCCGGACCCAAATTGTGGCCTCTTACTTGAATGCGTGTCTGGCCTTGGTGCGCCGAGAGAGTGAGGGAGATTGGCTCTTTCGGGTGGGCCTTTTCTTTCTGCGGCCTCTTTTTTTTTTTTTTTTTTATCGTTATGCGGTTCTTTAGTTATGCGGGCCTGTTCTGTATTCGGCTATGTCGGTCTGAGTGCTATGTAGGGATGAGTGTGTTGTAGAATGTCCCGGATGAGAGAGGCATACTAGACCTTATTCCTTCCCCGCATCCGCCGTGAATCTTTCTGGTTTTCCTTACTCCCCTTATGTTAGCTCTTCACCTCCCTGATTGTGATTGCAAAGAGGAATAGCGGGCCTGCGCGGGCATTTGATCCTCGCCCCCACTCGCCTGCTCCTCTTTGAAGAGTTTTTTCTCCACTTTTTTGTGTATTTTTTTTTTGTATTATTCTCAGATTCCCGTTTTTGTCTTTTTTTTTTTTTTTTTTTTTTTTTTTTTTTTTTTTTTTTTTTTTTTTTTTTTTTCCGAGAGTTTGTGCATCTCTCTCTTTTGATTTGTGTTTTCGAGAGATGAAACGATAGCGTGTAAATATCCTTGAATAGTATTTCCCCTCCCCCTCCTTGAGGCGTTCCTTTTGCGTCTATTCACGGACCGCTGCTTTTATTTACCTGCCTCTTCTGCGAGTCAGTTTGAATCGTAGTTCCGCTTACCCCCTTTTAATTTCTTGACTTGCAGAACAGGGCTCGGGCGGCGATCTGCGTTTCGATTTCCAAGGCCGCGCGGTGAGTGTCGCCCGTCCCCTCTTCGCGCTCAGCCCTTTCTCTTCGGGTTCTTCGTATTCTCCTCATCCCTAAATCCTCCCTTCCTAGAACCGGAAAGAGAATTGACTCATTTCGCCCGCCTCAGAGCACGCAAAGAAGCGCATCCCGACAGCTCCTTCAGAAGAGCAGTCCCCCCCCCTCGGAGGGGGCCGCCCCATTCTCCTATCCACCGCATCGCTTTTTCCTACCGAGGGACCCCATCTCCTTCCTTGTTCTGGTAGGTCAGAGCCACCAACACGACTTAGTTCTATATAAAGCGCAGCCTGCCCTACGCGTCCTTGGATCCTCAAGGGAGTTTTCTTTGTACTTCCATTACATTGTTTCTTAGAGATGATTTTTTCGGTTTGGCTCCCCCCCCCAACTTGCGTGAATAGGTTAGTGTGCGGCCTTTCAAAATTATCGTCGGGATCCATTAAGGGTCTTCTAGGACCTGACCTTCCTTTAAGTATTTTCCCCGAACCCTCCTCTCCTCCTACTGAGGCTCCCTCAGTTTCAGAGGTGGTGTCCTCTCGTCTCTCATAGTTCTTCTCTATGATCTGGACCCGCACCTGCGTCAGATATGGAAGATCCGATCTCCGACCCCCTTCCGCCCTTGTGGTAGCCACCCCCCTCTCCTTTCCTAAAGTTCCCCCTTTCCTTTTTATAAAGGATTGCTACTTTTTGGATCCTCCCTTCGCGTCTTTCTTCGACGACTCCTTTTTTTCCCCACCCTATCAAGATCGTGAGGTGTGGAAGGTCGCTAATTTAATGGGCTTGTCATACAATTCGGACCACCCCCCGTCACGCGGCTGGTCCCCCCCCCCCCAAGAGATTAGTTTTCCCCCGAAGACCGCTCCTCTTTCTACGTCTTTTTCTTCTCTTTTGCGGACTTTTAAGTAGAGTGACATTTTCCTTCCCCATACCTCTTGGCCCCCCCCGAGTGGTCGATTTTCCTCCCACTCCCTGGAGTTTTCATTTCGACCTAGCCTAATCCTGCCATTTTTTTTTATTGTTCTTTTTTTTTTTTTTTTTAAGCATCTCACTGAGCAGTATCTCCAGCCCCCTCCTTAGCGCACCCTCTGAGGGTTTAAAGTCCGGTATGAAGCATGAGAAGCAGTACCCTTCCCTATCGGTTAGATCTCCTTCAGCCCATCTCCTCTGAAGGCACCGTCGACTCTTCACCCTTCCTAGTACGGTACGCAGACACTCGGGAGGCGAGTCCCTCTTGAGTCAAGCTAGCCTATCGAGAGGGGTCCTCTCTTTTTCTCCCAGAAAGCAAGAGTTTTACCCCGGTCTTATGACTCTCTTCGGGCCCTCTCGGGTATTTTCATCGATTCTGTCTCTCTCGTCGCGCCCCCCAGGCCACCGCGAGAGGGCCTAGCATTCTCTGACCCTAAAGTTCGGGGAAAACAACGCGACACTTTCACCTAGTTGCAGGTGCCCGCCGGGCTCTCCTCGTCCGCTGTCTTCCCTCACGATTGGGCCTCCAAAAGAACCATTTGACCCGAGCCCTCCATTCATGGCACCGAGAGCTCTCCGCCCTACGTTCCTTTACCAACAAATCCTTGAACGTACGCCTCCTGCCTCGCGAGCATTCCACTCCCCACCGGCCGCAGCAGTTGAAGCACTCGCCCTCCAGCACCCCCTCCCAGCAGCCCCTCCCAGAACCCCCTTCCTTTTAAAACCTGTTTGTTGACAAACCACCCGGCGCGTCTCCAGTCAGGGTTTTCGGCGAGGTGCCTGGCGCCGCGCGTTTCATCGGCCATCACCTTTTCTTATGGCAAATCGAGACGAATTTTTTCTGAGGTGCGTCACAAGACTGTCACGTTTCTGTCCTGGCCTTTGGGCGCGACCCCAGAGTTCTCGGTTCGGTGCCCGCGGGAGTTGCCCATTTGGTGTTATTACCCCCTGAGTCGCATAGGAGCCCTCCGGAACGATTTTTAGTAGCTTTCTCTTTCATTCTCTTAACTGGAAGAATCTTTTTCTAGACACTCTGGCTCACGATGCTATAGCTTTGTTTATGCCAGCTGACGCCGTCTGACTCTTTCTCTCTTAGTCCCCGCTCTTTTTTTGGAATAAGGTCAAGTGGTTTTCCCTTCAGATCCCCCTACCCCGAATTCGTCGTAGATAAACCGACCCCAGGCCGCCGCACTTTTGTTCCTTCCTCCCCCCCTTTCCTTCTCTGCGCCCCGCGCCGTGCATATCTTTCTCCAGCGAGGCGGTCGTTTCTACTCCCCAGGGGTTCTTACCGTCTCTTGATTCTTTCCTGCCTTAAAGGAGCTGATTTCCTGTAGAATCTCTCTTTTTAAGACTTCCTTTTTTGCTTGCCACTTTCGCCCC
>Ga0179593_1781890_pt1 | contig 10549 bp, 10 predicted proteins | sample CZODoug2_1_08_16_FD_185931 | JGI IMG/M metagenome (GOLD analysis project Ga0179593, IMG submission 185931) | Vadose zone soil fungal communities from Angelo Coast Range Reserve, California, USA - CZODoug2_1_08_16fungal (PacBio error correction) | ecosystem: Environmental > Terrestrial > Soil >... | reverse complement strand
CATCGGTGCTAACTCTCATTCTCGTTTTTTTTTCTCGTCAGAGTTTTAGATGAGTGCCGCCCAGTTTCCCCCATCCCGTGACCCTACCATAAGCAGCCCCCGTAAAGCTGAGCGCTCGTTTTCTTCTCGCATCTGCCGTTAAGGGTAAGCTCTCTTTTTCAAAGTTCCTCCTTATTTTCATTCGACCGCCGGTGCGCCCCGACCCTCCCACTTTCCTAAGACTCATCATGCAGGCGGCGCACCCCCGTCGGAGGCTTTTCTCTGTGTCCCTATGACAGGCCCGGGTTTTTTTTTGCTAAGTAAGCAGCTGACTTTTTCTTTCGCCTTTAGCTCCCTATTTTATTTCGGGCGGATAGGAGTTTGCATGTTTTACACTCCCACAAGTTACACTTCGGACAATGTGAAGAGTCTTAAAAAGCCACGTGCTAGAGTCTATTCCTTTTCTTAGTCGGAGAAGCGCATTGTGAGCCTTGCCCCCTAGTAGTCCCCCCCACCCCCCCCTTCGTCTTGTGATGAGTTTCATTTCTTTCTTGAATTTTTTTATGTTGATGCTTTTTCCTTTTTCCGTTTTCTGCGGTTCCTCTTATTTCTCGCTCCCTTTTTTTCGTAACGATTCCGTAAGGGGAGTGCGGTCTTTTTCCCCTTTCTTCGTCTTGCCCTCCCCCTTCTCAAATCAGGTCAACGTACTGTTTGCATGTATTCCCATCAACCGTCTGTCTTTTCCCTCGTTTCTACACGTGCCGTTAAGCGATTGAAGTCAATGTCCCCACATGCCTTTTTCCTTCTCGGTGCATCCCCCCCAGTGGCAGTTAAGGATTATGTCACCCCCCTCTTACGTTGCGCAATGACAGCTCTTTTCTTTTCTCAACCCCCCCTTTTTCTCGACGCGGTGACTCTCTCCTCCTTAGAATGCAGAATGGAATTTTGTGACGCCGCTGGACCCCCAACGGCCCCGATCAGTGCCCCCCCATCTTCGATCCGCGAAAATTCCAAATCCCCCCTTCCCCCCTTTTTTATCTCCTCTTTTCGGACGCTTAGAGATTCTAAACAGTAGACCACGGCAAGTTCATTTGTCCCCCCCTAATCCCCTCGTTTTTCCTCTGCGCAATCCATCCACCCGCGTCTACCGGGTACGATTCCGAGATGCTTCTGTCCCCACCCCCCCCCCCCCCCATCGTTTGTGCGACTAATCGCCTGAACCCCCCCAACCCCCCGTATCCCTATTTTACGCGAGGCCCGATGCATTTACGGACTCGGTCTCCGTCCGTTCCCCGGCTCCCCCTCTCCCAAACCCGTAAGATAAGCTATCCAATTTCGGTTTTTTGTGGTTTTTTTTTTTTTTAACTGATCGGAACTTTCCTCCTTTCCCTCGCAGGCTAAAACCATCAAGCCTACTGCTTCCGTTGCCACTTTTCGGAAACACGCAAGTGTCAGCCCCTTAACCCTTTACCCTTCTGCCTCTTTTTTCTTTTCCCACGAGGTTGGGAAAGTGCGCTGGTCGTGTTTTTTTCCACCTTTTTTCAAGTGTTAGTCGGCGGACCTCCCCTTCCCGCCCCCAATCTGATATTTACTTTTCACCCCTATATATCGTGCTCAAAGTCGTCATTTCATCCAACTGGTTTTTTTTCCGCGGCCCCGTTCCACTCAGTCCTTTTCGTAGGGCTTCAAACTATTTCTTCTGTTGTTGTTTTTGTGAGAGATCGTTGAATCCGATGCACTTTTTTCCTTCCCCCCTTTTTTTTCAAATGATTTATTGATTGTGTACTTTCAACCCTCAGTTCGACCGATCTTCTTCGTCCTTTTCGCGTTTTTTTGAGAGCTAATTGTTTCACCGTTGCGTACTCGCACTTTTCGCGCCCCCCTCTCCCGCGCCTTTCGTGGAATTAGGGCTGCACAACTTTCTTCCGGTAATGTTCGTGCTCCATTTGTTTGTAGACTGGCCTTTTTCCTTTCCCACCATTCCTTTTTTCAGTCGTTTCCGTATTGATAGAGAAGCGTGCCGGTGGTTTTTCTGTGGTTTCGATTTCTCTGTTGCGGTTTCCTTTCCCCCGAGTAATTTCCCTTTAACTTAGATCGGGTTTTCTTTTTTTCCTTCCCTCATTTACCTTCCTTTCCTAGCTTGATTGCGATTTCGACGAAGCGGGCCTTTGTGTGATGGGGCCACTGAATTCCTGTTACCAGGTTCTTCTTTTTCCCCCGCCCCGATTGCGCGCTGTTTAAGCAGGTCTTCGCATTTCCGGGTCCCTTAAAACCGTCCTGGTTGGTGACACCGACCAACCTCCTCTGTTTATAGTTCCGATTCCCCGGATTTCTGTTGCGAATTTAGTGACTTACTTTCCCTCTTCGGTGCCCAAACGTCCCTCGCTAATAAATTTGTCCGCCTCCAGCTCGTTCTATTTTGAAATTCTTAGATCAAATTTTTTTTTCCAATGTGTTACTTTCTCTGACCCCCCCGCTGTTTCTTTTCCTTCGCTGAATCCGGAAACCTTCCCTTTGTCCTGCTGCCACCGATCCCTCGCTCTTTTTTTCTTGACTCTTTCCTCCCTTCGTTCTTTCCCCTGTTAGAAAATTTTGGTTTCCTCCTATTTTCTATCCGGGGCTTTTCCCCACCCCGTTTGCACTCGTACGTTGCCCGAGAACGTTACGCCCTGTTTGGTGCAACGTTCTCCCCCCACCGTTCCTGACGGATCGGTTTGGAGTTTCGCGCTCTAGGACATCTGTTTTTTTTGGCCCCGGAGCAACAATCCTAACCCACAATGCCCCCCCTGTTACTTTAATGGCGAAACTCATTGCATTTAAACGTTCTGGGTCCTTTCTCTTTTTTCTCATTTTCCCCCTAACTACTCCAGGACAGAGACTACATTGCGCCCCCATTCCGTTTTTTTTGCAGCCAGCTTTGCAACCTCTTTTAAACCCCCCCAACTTTTCTTTGACAACGTGGGAAAAGGTTGAGACCTTCTTTCCGGCACACTCAACGGTAATACACCTCGCGAGTGTCGATTAAATTAATTGAAATTAGCAGTACACATCTTTCTTTTAAGCCTTTCCTAAGTCTCCCCTTTACATCCCTTGTGTTTCGCATTTCTTTTCCTTTTTTTTTAATGATTTTTAGGTTTGCGTGTTCGGTTGATTGCTCCCGTTTCTTTTCCTCTTGATGCCGGACGCCTGACTGTATTCGCAACGGCATTTTTCTCGAGCCTTTCTCCTGCGAATTTAGGGCTGCTTAGTTCCTGATTTTCCTGGTTAGGTCTTCCGCCCATTTTTTACTCCGTTTTGTTGAGGATGTTAGCCGATGCTGCGACAACCCTTCTTCCCTCATTCCTTTAGCCCGTCACGGCGTCGCTCTCCCGGTTTAGTTCAACTTCCAGCCTTCCTGCCCTTTGGAGCCTGTCATCTCCAAGCGCTTTCCCTTCCAGCCCGGTGCGCAACCCCTCCTAAAGGGCCCCTGCGACCGCCTGCGGTCTTTTCCTTTCTACCCATCTCTGTAGGGCGTGAACTGCTGTTTTGTGCTGTTCCCAGCAGTCTCTTTTTCAGCGTCCTTGCCTCTTTCCCTTCCACTCTTCTTCTCTTGGATGCTTTTTCTTTTTTGATTTTTTTTTGCGGGCTTTCAAACATCCCATTCCTGTAGTCTTCGTTTGTTAGCTGTTCTTTCCCCCCACAGCTAAATGATTATTTGCGCATGTGAGCATGAGATGCCCCCCCCTTTTTTTTCGCCCTTCACCCCCGCTCGTGGATGGCTCCTTAGCCCCCCCCCACTTTTTAGCTCTCGGAGTGCATGAGTTAGCCTGAAGTAATTTTTTTCTGTTTTTTTTTTTTTTTTCGGACTTTTTCGTTTTCAGGGATGCTCCTCTCTTTCGTACACCTCTCCGTCAGTGTCCCCTGGTTTCTTCCCGATCTCTCCATTTTGAACGGTGTCCTCCAGGTCAACTAATTCAACTTTCTTTTTCACTTTTACAAAACTTAGGCCCGGGTCCACTATTCCCCAAGCTTTTTGACCCCTTTGCTTCGGCAAACGATTGAACCCGGCACCATCTTTTCACCTCCCCCTTTCACTAGTGCAAGCAGTCCCTCTTTCATTTTATGGCCCCCCCATTCCTTCCGCTAACTTTGCACTTGGTTACCCACCGGAAAATCGTTTTTCTCCTCTCCCTTCTTTTTGCGCTTTAAGAATTGCAAGCCTATCTTCCTGCTGGGCCAAACTTTCCACACTTTCCACCGCGGTCATTTCCCAAATCTTTCCCCTCCCGCCTCCTTTAGCCCCCAATCCATTCCGCCTGGGAATCCGATCCCCTTTTCCCTCAGTGGTTCCCACAGGCACGGACACCCATTTTGTTCAGGCCAATCCGTTTTGTGAGCGGACAATCCCATTCGGGCACGCGCCGCACACTTTCCGGCCCCCTGGCCATAGTGGCCCATCACAAACCTTGTTCTTTCGTAGACTTCCCTTCCCCCTCCCGAACTTAAGCCGGTTTTCGGGGTGATGGATTCAACTTTTATCTTTCCGAGTACCGCCAGCTTCTCTTACCAGCTCCATACCAACAACATCCTCCCGCCCCTTTTTGTTTGAAAACGGAATTCCTGACACTTAGTCCAGCAGGCTACCACCCCCCCTTCCGTTCTCCTTTTGCAACTCACGTTTGCAATTTGGTGCCCGAAAGTCATTCACTCATTTTGTCTTTCTCCCCAACCCTGGAAGTCGATGGACTCTCCGGTGTACGTCCTGCCCTTTTAGTCCTTCGGCAGCAGTCTTGGACTACGACAGACAGCCAGGATTCGACGCGCAAAATCTCTTTTTCCCATATTCGTCTTCCCCTTTGGTTCGAGGATTTCGCTCCTCCCTTTTTTTGCAATGTCGCAAAGATCTATCTAGTTTTCTTCCTCCCCCCTTTGTTTTTTTCTTCTTGTGCATCCACGTTTGTTCTTTAGTGAAGCACCTAACCCCTTCTTGAAATCTGAACGATGGACCGTTCTTTTCTTCCACGATAAGGATTTTTCGTTTATTTCCCGAGCTGTTTTTGCGTTTACCGTGCCCATGATTAACCGTTGGCGTGTATATTTTGAGATCGCCCCATAGGAACTCTTCAATTTCGTTATTCCTCTCTTGGCTTGTTTCCACTCTTCGACCCAATTTTTCCACTTGATGGCTCGGTGCATTTTTTTTCTCCTCGAGGCTTCTTTCCTTTCCGATAACCACTTCAGTGTTTTTCCTTGTATTCTCGGTATTTGTTTCTTTCTCTTTGTTCGTCTCTTCTGTGTCTGTCCTGAGGTTACGCGGCCTGCGGAAACATCCGTAATTCTCTACCTTTTTCCTCTAACAGTTGAGTATTGATGTCCCTTTGAGTCCTTTGTTCTGTCCTCTTTTCTTCTAGACGCACGGGCTTTTACCCCCAGTTTCTGGTAACATCTAGGACCGTACCCCAGGTTGAGGCGCTGCGCTTTCCTTGGATTCCGTTTTCACCGGCGGTATTTGTTACCCCCTGTTCTATTTCCTTTTTGTTGTGACCCAATTAGATCCGTCAACATCTCGGTGCTTTCTTCCTAAAAATTGTCTTCCCTCCTCGATCGACGATTGGCGGCCATCCCGCTTTTCTGATCCTACCTTTTCTCGGTTTTTTTTTCCAGTCTTTTCCTCGACTTTTCTGCACCCGCTCAATTTCTCGGGATTTTCTTCCTCCCTAGTTTCGAGCTATTTGACTTTAACGTTTGGCTTCCCCTCCTTGGTTCTCCTAGTGTTTTCCTCAATTCCGTATGTCTCTACACCGTCTTTTCCTCTTTCTTCTGCTTGCCTTTGTTCAAAGCGATTTCCTTATACGCACCGGTTCAGAACCTTTTTTCCCCCCCCCCCTTACTTTACGGTGTAGAGGCCGGGCGAAGTCTCTTCATACCTCTGTGCCTGGTGAGTACTCGACGAATCGACACGGTTAGGGCAACTCGCGAGCGTTCGCCCGCTGATTATTGTGACGAGACCCGTTTTTCCGCGTTTTGTAGCACATGAACTCGGCTTTCTCGAACAATCAGTCTCCCCCCCCACACCCCCCCCCCCTTCCCTTGAAACTCAGGACTCCCTCTTTTTTTGGTCGACGGGCCCTCCTTTTCACCACGGTCTTTCACCCCCTCGCCCCCGCCAGAGCCGAGACTTCCCATACTAGTGGCTTTGGAAGACGCTTGAATTTCTCCCCCAACCCTTTCCATGTCCTTTGTTAACTTGTTGAGGAACCTGCGTGCGCCCCCTCAACCCTCCCCCCCCATTTACACAATAAGAGATTTTCCTCAGGTTTCTTCAATCTTCTGACATTTTCCTATTGCTGTTCAAGAAGGGCATCCAGTTGCCTCCGTTCCCCTTTCCCCAGACCCCGTGGAGAAGGCAGGCTGGTCGTACGCTTCCCGGCGTTGGAGGCGGAGTTTGCGGTTTTTGTGCATAGCAGTTGCTTGTATGGATCGAAATGTTATCCCTACTTTTGCCCCCAGCGCATCGCGCAGCGTGACGGTTGCTCCCCCCGTGTTCTTTCCCTTTTACGGCGACAGCATCTGTGCTTCTCTCTTTTTAATAAAATAAGTGGTTGTGTTCGTCTTCTTTTGCAACCGAGACTGACTAGGAACCATTAACGTGACTCTGTCCCTCCTCTCTTTCCCTCGATCAAGCGCGGATTTTCTTTTTTTCTACCATGACTCCTTTTCCAAGCCAATAAAAGCGTGGATTCGCCGCGAACCGTCCCTCGGACACACGCCACCACTCTGTCCGGTGCCTCCCTCCTTGTGGCGGAGCACACGTGGCCCTTTTTTCTTCCTGGTCCCTGCCCCCCCCCTTTGAAGGCACCGATTTCGGAAGAGGTTCCGGTATCTTTTCACCTGCCTGAGGGATCGCAGTCCTCCCCTCTTCCCCCTCGATTAGGGCGCCCCTTGAGTCTAGTTGATGATTGGGCTCATTTCTGGGTTACATACCCCCCCATCCCTTGATTAGTTCAGGTTCTGATACCCCTTTTGCCTTATTCCCCTCCGCACTGAAATGACTTCGCCGGCGTCTCCGTCGCCCCTTCCTCCGCCGTATGATTTTACGACAAGCCGTCTGTCCCCCCCCCCCCAACCGTAGATGAGGCGTGTGTCTTTTTATTGCAAATGAAACCGACCAGACATTTACGGGCGAGGGGGGGGGTTTTGGCCCTGTGACTTGTTGCTGGACGGCAGTTTGAACGCTCGTAAACAGAGAACAAGGTTTTCTTCAACATCCCGACTGATCACCACGGGTTTCTCTCTCCTTAAACACCCCCCACCATTCACCCTCTGAAGGTCCTTGCCATTTCCCACTGGGCGCGTCTCTAGAACCCACAGCGCTACAACCCCCCTCCAGCCGTTCCCGCTAATTGCCAGCCGCACCCTCAAGGGGGCTCCCCCACTGGTCCCAGTGACGCACACGTGTATACTTACATGGGTTCTGAAGAGTTCAGGAACAACCCCCTGAGCGATCGACTCCCATTTTCACGTTTCTAAACCCCACCTGATAAGGAGTAACCTCCTGGCGACCCAACTTACATTTGTGGCGCTTGTCTACATCGGCGCATGGGCACCCTGAAGTGCCACCTTTAGACCCCCGACCGGACCCACCCACCAGCGTACACCCAAAGAAAATTCCTAGGACTTCTTTTTCACCTTCTTTTCCCCATACAACGCATCCTTTATTTTGATAATCCCCCCCCCCCCCTCGGGGGCTTACCGTGGTAGATCTGACTTCTCTACCAACCTCCCGCAACCCCTCCCTTACACACACTCCACCAAGTGATTTCTGATCCTCTTCGAGGAAGCCTTCCTGCTCCTCTGCTCTTATGCGTACATCAAACTCCCCACGTCTGTTTTAGCCTGGGCCCAGGAACTACCACCCGTCCCCCTTCCACGGGCTCGTGGACCCCCCCAATCAGGTTAAGCACCCCTGGGCCCGCGAGGGAAGACATTTACCCTTTCCCTTTGGCGAACACCAACAGGGCCCCCCAGACGTCATTTGTAAATAATAGCCGTGGTGGACCGAGACGTTTCAATAAAAGGTCTCCCTATAAACTTCGCATCATTCTGTTTAATGCTTCACTTGGAAGCCACAGAGTTTCCTACCTCTAGAAATCTTTCAACAAAATACCTTCTGGAATACGCGTTTTTTAGGTCCGAAGTTTTCCCCACCCCCACCCTTTTCCAAATACCCGTCCCTGGTTCTTGCCATCCTGAGCTTTTTGAACGAGAGAACCCACAACCAATTCACGAGTTTTTCCGCTAAGAAGTAGGGCCCATTACAAGGAGGGTACACAGGCCGACACTTCCCTCGCCGTAACAATCTTCTGCCCCAAAACCCTGTCTGAATTCTGAGTCGCAGTCCACCTGCTTCTTTTGAAAAAGTTTTCCCATAACCTTAGGTCGATCCCCGTTCTGGAGCCCGAGATCCCCCACCGATAATTTCGTGCTCGGCCCAGTTTCCTGGACCTTTTTCCCAGCCCGCGCCTTTTTCGGACTCCAATCACCGTTTCTCGCTCAATACCCCTTTCGGACACACGAAGACTTGCGAATCGTACAGCCTTTTACCCCCCCCAGCTTCGTCTACCCAAACATCCCTCCCAGGTTTCCTTTCTTACATTTTTCAGCCCGACCCTCGTCACCCACGAAATTAGTATTTTTTTGAGAGTACTGTTCCCCCCGATGGCCTCTTATGGATAGGGTACTCCATTTGTAAAGATCCCAAGGGACCTAGGAGTCTTCTCGCCTTGACCCCTCATTGCAGCACGTGAACCTACAATGTATTCGGGGATTTCGAAGGACCCATGTGTGTCCCGGGGAAAAAAGGAAAGTTGAACCCCTGGGAGCGGAAGCACGCCCGGGAAGATGGAGGCCAAGTCGGTTTGTCTGGGGTGTTGGTGATTCCCTGAACTTTTCTCCTTTCACTGGGACGGAGGTCCCGAGCACGTGAGCCCCACAGTTTTTTTCTTCATGCGAATTGTGTCGCACTCCGCCTCCTTTGAGTTGCTTTTGGAAATATATGGAGGTGTTCGTTAGAGATGTTCCGCTAACGACCTCCATCCCTCACGTTCCGTCTCAAAATTTTGAGTCCCGTTTTTTTCTTCGACCCCACAGCGGAATCGGCACCCTTGAGGCCGTTAGGCGCTTCCTCCCCCCTCCTGTAGACAAAGTGACTTCTTCGCGGCGCTTAGTGAATTTTCTCAGGTCCCGGTCCGGCTTAACCCCTCCCAGATTCACGTATTTTTACCCCGCTCGTATTGATTGCGTTACCGGTTTTGGATTTCGATGGTCCAGTTCGTTCTTTCCGATTGCGGTTACTGATTTGTCATCCCTGTGCTACTTGTGGTTCCCCTTTTTAGCCAGGAGTATGATGAGACCCTTCCTTTTTTTCGTCCCCTCCCTGACCCCCCCGAAGGACGCTTTGATCGGAACTTCTAGGAATCTTCCCTCTGCTCGGTGAAAGAAAGGATTTAGTTAACCCTTCTTCCGTTACCCTGCCTGCGAATTTCAAGTTTGTTGCTGCCCTTCCGCTCCCGGCCCCCAATTGGGTTTTTTAGCATGGCTTTGCTTTTCGTTGCCCTTTTTGATTTGGGCGGCAAACTGACTTTTATGACTCGATCACCCTTTCCCCTTTGGACAGGACCTTCGCGTGATTTATCTTGTCTCAATTTTTTTAGTATTGCGTCATATTTCCCTCACAGAGCCTTTTCCATTGATTAATCTTCTTATGTTCCCCGATCATAATCCTTCCTTTCCTGCGGTGCCCTCCAGCTTTTGATTTATGATTGGCTGGACCGTTGCCTTGTAATCCTTTCCCTCCCCCTTTCCTATTGGCGGGCGCGAAGGTTTCCTCCGCTTGTGGCCCGCAGCGTTAATCTCCCTTTCTAACGTGCGGTTACCGGACACCTTTGTAAGGCCCTGGCCCCAATATCCCCTATGTCCAAGGGCCCAACCGCACGACAATTTCTTTCCTTTGCCTGCTCACTTTTCGACATTCTTCAATCATACTGCCTTACTACCCTAAGACACTGTCCACACACAAGCACATTCCATGTCAGTGCATCTCATGCCCCCCTCCTTCCTCTAGAAAAGTTTTTTGGTACGACCGCCAGGTAGATGCCTTGCAGCTGCCTCGGCGACCTATAATCTTCCGGTGCTTTTCCAGGACCCCTTTATACACACCCTTATCCTTTTACAGGTCTTGGGGAGTTCTCGTCCTTTGATTTCCAACAATCATAAATCATACCAATTTTCATCTCCCTCTGATCTCTTTGTCTTAATATGAATTACCATAGAGAAACATATGCATTCCTTTCGGATTACAGCGATTTTTGTCCCTTCCTTTTAGCAACGAAAGAAGGATTTTTAGGAAGGAAGTCTTCTCTGGACTTTTCTCTCTGTTAGGATATGAGGAAGTGACCCCATCCTCTCGTTTTATCTTCGCGATAACGGTGCCAGGACTTTTCCTTGCTCAATGAGAATACGAGCTGTTCAACTTTTTATTTTTTTTTCGGGTCCCTTTCCCCCCCCCTCCGGTCAAGCATCGGTTCTACAC
>Ga0179593_1575991_pt1 | contig 10549 bp, 15 predicted proteins | sample CZODoug2_1_08_16_FD_185931 | JGI IMG/M metagenome (GOLD analysis project Ga0179593, IMG submission 185931) | Vadose zone soil fungal communities from Angelo Coast Range Reserve, California, USA - CZODoug2_1_08_16fungal (PacBio error correction) | ecosystem: Environmental > Terrestrial > Soil >... | reverse complement strand
CCCCCTTTCAGGAAGAGGTCCTTTTTCCCGCTTTCGAGGTCCTGTTTTCCTATGTCCTTCCTGGTTCTCCTGGCGACAATTTTTTGCCCCAGGGCCTTTTCCCCTCTTGTTGTAAATGCGAAGGTTTTTTTTTCGTGAAACCCCTCCTTTTTTTCGTCACGCTCCCCCTGGAATTATATGATTTTTTGAGATCTTTCTGAAGTTTCGGAAAAGGGCTTTCAGTCTTCCTTCTGAATCCACAGTCCGGGGGTTCGGTTGAGTCCATGGTTATTTTTCCCCGGTCTCCCCCCCAGGACTTTCTCGGAAGAAGCATTAGTTTGGTCCCTTCTTCTTGGGCTCTCCTTTTGCTTAGCTAGTTCAGGATTTTTACTTCCAATCTTCTTGGCATTGAATCGTGCTTTTTCCTAATCCTTGCGTTCACCGCCCTTTTTAAAAACCCATTGGTTTCTGCCCTCCTCCTTCTTTTTTTATCGATCTTTCCGCCGAAAAAGCACGGCGGCCGTTTTTCCCTTCTTTGTTTTTTCCCCCTTCGGTTAGTGGAGTTAACTTGGTTTGGACCTTCTCGAGGCACGAAACCATGGGCGTTGTTTCTCTCCCGCGTCCCCTGGCGGTCCACTTTTTTTTACGTACGTCTTTTTGAAGATTAAAAGGTTTTTCTGCTGAAAACCCCCCCCTCCACTACCCTTTCTTTTTCAAAGAAACCGGATTTCCTCTTCCGAAAGATCCTTACCTTCCATAAAAGAGTTTTGTTTTCTTTTTTTTCGTCCGGGGAGAGGAACTGCCCAGGGCTGCTAAAGATCTTTTTTTCTAAATTAAAAGATTTTTTCTTTTTCCAGTTTATCTTCCTTTATTTGTTTCCCTGAGTCCAGTGTCCTTGTGTTGAATTTTTCTCCTTTCAACCCCTCCCGACGCCTTCGTCCTGAAAGTTAACCCTTCCCAACAGACCCTCTTTTTGAAAGGAAACCCTTTGAGTCGATCTTTCCCTGGCGTAAATGGTATGATCTCCCACCCCGGAAGTTTTCTTTTAGGTTCCATTTTATTAACTTTCTGAGGAAAATCTTTCTTTATCCCATCTTATTGGGAAGCGTAACTAACTTAGAGGCAAAGAATTCTAATACCAGTACTGGTCGCTCGCGAGATTCTGTGCAAGAATTCTTTTCGCGTGAAAGGGAAGGACCCTTTTTGCAGACCCCCATTTTTTCACCTACTTTGACCGGATTTTTAGAGCGAAGCGGTTTTAGTTCCCCTCGGGCACCTTTTCCTTCCTCTACACGGCGCAGAACCGCAATTCCTCTCTTTCTCACTGCGAGGAATCTGGTGCCTCTCTTTTCCATGGGTCCTCTGTCCAACGAGATCATTTTTTTTTTGTAGGCTGTCAGGACCCCCTTCTGGGGAACCCCCCCTTCCCTTTTCGGTTCGAATTCCCATTGAGTGCTATGTTACCATTGCTTTTCATTCTTTCCGGCAAGAAACACGACCCCCCCCCTTTTTGCACTTTCCCCCCCTCCTCCCCCTTTATCCCCCCTCTTCCCTAAAAACCCCCTTGATACGGGGGAATTCCCCCATGAAATTTTTTCGACATTCCCACCCACCCAAAAGAGTCGGATTTCTTACCTCCCAAGACCTCCTGTCTTTCAATCGCGATCCCTGACTTGTTATTAGTTAGACTTTACGTCTTTTCGTGTTGGCCCCCCCCCAGATTTCGGGATGATTTAGCCCGGCGGATTCCTTTCTCCCCTCACATCTTGCCGGGTCTTAGATGTTGACCCTAGTCTTTTTTAGTGATGTTGGCTTTTGTGAAACGTTATATCGCCTTTTTTTTTCCCCCTGCGTTTATTTCCTTTCAACCGAAGCCCCCTTTTTCCCAGTTTCTCCCCCCTTTGTCAGACAGAAGATCAGACCCTTTCCTTTCTTCCCTCCTTGCCTTTGGCCAGTCCCTTCTGCAAGTTTTTTTTTTCCCCGCGAAGAAGGTTCCCCTAAGGCTCCCCCTCCCCTCTCCCTCCTTTTTCAACACATGGAACCCCGTCCCTTCTTTTTCGTTGTTTTTTCGGAAGACGTCTCCCCAAACTCCGCCCCCCCCCCCTCCTATCGTTCCCTTGAACAACGCTTTTCCTCTTTGTGAAAAACGTATTTTCTTTCTCCAGTGAAAGAACGACCCAAATTTCTTTCCAAACCGCAGGAAAAAGCTCTTGATCCTTCCTCCACCACGTCATTAGTTACTTCCAAAGTCAGAACTTAATGGACGCCTCCCCTATGAAGTCCCTAACTTTTCGTTGCCGGCTTCTCGTTTGAACATATATGCCTTTAACCTCCCTCCTTTCTCCACTTCCGACATTTTTACATCCACGCTTTTCCTGGGATGATGTTGTTCTTTCCCCCGCAGAAGCTCGATTTTTTTCCCCAAAAGACTTCTTCAAACCTCCCTGTTGAGTTTTCCGGAGTGCCGACACCTGCTATGCGCGAGGCCCCCGTTCTCTCTCAGGTCCCTTGATATTAAAACCTCCCACCCTCCCCTTTTTTAAGAAGCTTTGAAGGCCTTTTCAAGTTCCTCTTCCCTGTCATTCTTTCCGCCGAGGGACACCCCTCTTGGGGGGACGCCCTTCCCAGATAAGATCTCCTCCCCTCTGGACCCCCTTTTTCGCTACGTTCCCCAAACAGAGGACACCCCTTTTCGATTTTGATGTGCGTTTTTCTTCTCTTCCTTCCTGACACTCCTATGCCGCCGGTTCTTACGATTTTCCCCCAGTTCCCGAGCCAGGCCGTACCAGGAAGGCCCGCTCTCCCTTTTCGCCCACTCGCCGTTGCCCTTAAATCTTTTCCCCACTTGCGTTACAGACTCTATAACACTTCCTGTTTTTTTTCTCCCTTTGGCCTTTTCTGACACGCCTCGATTCTGACCCCCGACGGTTTTTCTCCTTTTTTTTCGTGAATATATGGCATTTACTTTTTCGCTCCTCCAAAGTGACGTTTCCCCGCTCTTCAGGAAGATTGCTTAATGTTGGTTTCTCTTATTTTAAATAATAATTTTTTTTTTTTTGTCTTTCTTTTCTCCAGCACCCCTTTTCCATCAATCCTTGGAATTGCCCATCGATTTTTTTCCTACTCTTTTTTCCCCCTGTTTTTTTAGGTGTCCTTTTTCTCCAAGGGCAATATTTCCACGTACTGGTCCCCTTCTCCCAGTCTCCCCTTTTTTTCCCCCCCCAAGAGGAGGACTTTTCTATTTTTCTTTCTCCCCCCCTCCCCACTGTGTTAGTCACAGTGTCCTTTGCACGTTTCTTTTCCTCGTTGCCTTTTTCAGGGAAGAAGGCTTCGGTTTTTTTTGGTCATAGACTTTTCCCGGGGCGTTCACCTTTTTTTTTTTTTTGAAGGTACTCTCCTTCCCTTAGGACAGTTTTTTGCAAAGGAGAGGCCTCCCCCAGCCTCTTTTGATCTTTTCCGGGCCTGGCTCACCAACCCCCGTGAAGGCGGCCCTTCCCCCATTCGCTTTTTTTCCTCGGGTTCCTTGCTCCCCCCTCTCCGTTTAAAGTTCCCCCACGTAACGGCCACGTTGTCTCTTTCCTAGCTTTCTCAGCGGCGGCATCGATCCCTCTTTCTTTTTTTCCCCCAGCGAACTTTGAGTCGAGGACTGTGTTTTTGTATTCCTCCCTAGGCACCCATTTTTGGAGAGGTGGTCTCGTACACTTGGTCCTTCACCTTTTTTTCCCCTTTGTAGGGGCCTTTTTTTCTTCCTCTTCTCGGATAGAAGTCCCTCGAACTGCTGATCTTTTCTTTCAGAGGAGATTTTTCTTTTTTTTCGACCTTCCTCCGGGCTTTCCGTGGTCTCTCTACAACTCCTTTCGGCATAGTATCGGTGGTGGTTCCCTCTTCAGGGCGTTCCCCCCCTTTTTTTTTCCCCCCCCGGGGGCGAGGTTTTGGACGTGAAAATTTTAGGTTTCCCCCCCTACCGGACTCTTTGAAGGTTCGTTCATCCCTCAGAGGTCCTAAAGTGAGAGGTTTTCTCCTGCAGTCTTGAGTTGGTTTTTTTGGCAGGTGACCTTTCGAAGTTTTTTTTCCGCGTTTTATGATCTTCCAAGGGAGTTTATGTGTTCCTCCCTTTTCTGTTTGTATTTTTCCATGCATTTTCTCTCTTTCCTCCTCATATTCTTTCTCCCCGATAGTTAAGTTCTTTTTCCGCTTTATAAGCTTCGTTGGTCTACAAAACCCCCCTACTTCCGTTCTTTTTTAGGTGGTGATTGATTCTTTTTCCCTTTTAGGATATTCGGTCAGACTTTCTTTTCTTCCCGGTCTTCCGTTCAACAACTTCCCTTTTTTCGATTGGACCCCCCCCCTTTATTCCGTAACAATTTACCTTTTAGGTGGTTAGGAGTTTCTTTCATCACTTTTTTTTGTCGTAAATTTCCCCAGGAACTGATGGTGCCCCTTTTTCTTTTTCCTGGGGAATTGGGGTGTTTTGTTCTGACTTTTTCCAATAAGGTTTGCCCAAGAACACCCCTCCGGCCCAGTCGCTGAGTTAAACATCTTTTCTTCCATGAGGCCCTTTTCGGCTACGATACCTGTTGGTGTCGATCATTTTACCTTTTTTTCAGGATCCGTCCCCCTTTGGACAAAACACGACATTTTTCCCCTCCCCGTCGGTCTTCTACGGCAGCTTCTTCTTTGAGCCCTCCCACCCCTGGCTACGAGTAAACCGGTGGGGAGGGGAGGGTTTCTACATCAAGGTAAGACGGCCCCCTTTAACGGTGCATTTCCTGAATTCCCCCACTTCTGATTATGTGTTTTTTTTTGTGTAGTTTTTTTTTTTTTTTTGATGGCGTTCTTCTTGGCCCTGTTTCCCCCTTCGTAGGGAATTTTCACTTTTTCCTTTTTTCGGTTGCGCTAGCAGCCCCTTTAGCAACTATCCCTGTGGTTTTCCCCCTTTTTTTTCCACTTTGCCTCTCAAGAAGCCTCTTTGGTTCTTTTCATATTTTTTTCTTTTTTTTCTTTTCGGACAGTAACAATCCCCCCTTGAGGGATCTTCTTCCTGGCCTAACATACCCTTTTTTTCGAGTTGGGACCTCCTAAAAATGTAATTTAATAGACATTTGTTGTTAGTTTTATTCCGATTTTGATTCTTTGACCGTTCATTTTAGGGATTCCCGACTCCTTCACGTAAATTAGTTCTTCTGGTTAACATTAAATAAAAGGGGGAGGCTATCCCGAACCCCCTGTTTTCGAATTTTTATTTTCTTTTTTGGGTGACTAATCAACTTTTCCGGAAAGGTCCCCACGCGGACATTTTTCCTTCCCCCCGTAAAAGATTACTCTGGGATTTGTTTACCTCCAGACTTTCTCGATAGCTACTGTCCTCGGACCCTCCTTCCTCCCTTCCTCCGGGCGCGTTAAAACTGGATTCCATTTTAAGGTTTATTCCCTGGCCAAACTGCCCTCGTGTTTTCTTTTCTTCTTTCTTTTTCTCTTTCCCCATTTCCCCGAGAAGCCCCTCTCAGTTACTCATAGGGGATAAGTCATCCTGTGGGGAAGTGTAAGTTTTTTTCCTGACAGGGGGTCCCGTTAGGGTGGACTGTGTGTTACTCAAGGGTTATTCCCACCCATTTCTCCAGGGTTTCCTTCCATAGGGCTGAAAATGGTACCCCCCCTCTTTAAAGTCTATTTCCGTGACATTACGAAGATGTTTGACGGAAGGAAAGCCCGGGGTTTCTTTTTAGGGCGTCGGACCGGCAGATAAACGAAGCGTTTCCTTTTTTGGTGGCCCGAGCCTGCTGCCGTCCCGGTGACCCTTTCCGTCCTTTTCACGGACCACTTTTTTTGTCTTTCTGGTACTTTTTTTCTCCCTCGGGGCGGTGCAAGCCCAGGGGAACGTTTCCCACCCTGAACAGGTTTCCGTCTCCCCCCACGGAACATTGGAGCCCCCCCAAACCCCTTATGTTTTTTCCTCCTAGGCCGAGACGTCAGCCTTCCTCCCAGCCTTCGCCCCCTTGGGGCAGGAAGGCAACTTTTGGCGTGGTGGCTTTCTCCCCCCGATATTTTTTTGCCTCCTCCAGGCAAGGCCCGTCCATAGGGTTTGAGTATACTTTGGGTTAAACCCCCCCCCCCTTTAAATGACCTCTTCCCTCTAACTCTGCCGTTCATATTTACAATGGTCCATCCGGCGTGGTTGTTCTCCTCGAGCCGGGACGACCCCTTCTGGGGGAAATATGACCTCTTTTCTTCCCCCTGTTTGAAGGCTTGAGTTCTCGTGTTGTCCATGAGAACGTATTCTTTCAGAGGCCAGTTGTCTTTCTTTCAGCTCCTCCCGTTCTCCCCCCGGGAAGATTTTTGGTTATCTAGAAACCCAGAAATAATTTAATTTCGATCCTTTTCAGAAAGCAGGCTTCTTTCCCGGAATCCCCCCCTGGCCTCACAATTTTTTTCCAAGTATGTGAAGGGAAAACGCTTGGCGTGTTCCTATGAGGGACCCCCTCCGAGTTTAAGGTGCCTTGGAGTTTTGAGGAGAGGTGTCGTTTCGTAGGCATTTGAACCTTATTCCAAAAATAAGAATACTGTTTTTTTGTTCATTTTTCGAGATCCTCATAGAACGTGATAACCTACCCTAAGACCCCAGCTTCTCTAAGGTTTGGAGGACTCCTGGCCCTCTTCAAATAAGAAACTTCGAAGAGGTCGTGACACCCGGGGAACCAAGTTTTCCCTCTCATTCTTTGTTCCGTTCCCCCCTTCTCCCTTTTGGTGGTGTGCAGTTTCTCCCCAACATACTTGGCCCGTATCCTAAGATTCCACTATCCTCTTCTTAAGTAGGATGGCTTTCTGTCTCGATCTACCACGACGTTTCTTCTCCCCCGTCGTAATGGTGTTATTTTACGGAAGAAAGATTCTTCTTTTTTCTCGTCTAGTTCCCTTACTTATTCGGGTTCAACTTTTCGAACCCTTCCTTCGTGCCCCCCAGGTTTGACGGCTTTTGGCAAGAAACCGGCGTTTCTTTCCGTATTTAATAGGTGTTTTATGGAAATTCCTTTTTTCAGGAGTCATTGCGTTCCTTCCTACACGTCGATGGTACCTTACTCATGGCGCGGTTTTTTACGGGCGCACCAAACATTTCCTGATGAGACTTTTTCCTACACAACCTTACCTGAGAGCCCCCTCTAAGTGCCTTTTCTTCCCCACGGCGGAGCTTTTCCAAGGCCCCCTCTGTCCCGTAGTGTAGGATGACTTTTCTCGTTAGCTCCCCTTCCCCTCCTAGTTGGAGTGGGCCAGCCACGGTTTCGTCGAAGGGTTTCGTGTTCTAGCCCGTACCTCGATAAAGGTAAGCCCGGGTTTCGACAACCGGGTGGTACGTGATTGAACTTGTTTTCCCCCCGGCGGCATTTTTTTCCAGCATTCCGGCGTTGCTTTTTTCGGGGAGAGCCTTTCGCAGAACAACGCAAGGGGCGGCCATTTTTTTCTTCTCCCTTGCCCGAGTTTTTCTAGAGGTAGGGACAGGACTTCCGGAGTAGGCTTCTCGCGTAAGGGAGGTTCCGTCGCGTCCTGCTTTCGCACAACTTTCACGGCCGGGTAACCCTTGTCTGCCAGTCCCCCCACGGGGGACGACCACGTTCCTCGGTGATCTTGATCCTCTACTTTTTCTTTTCTTTCGCGCATGGTAGATCTCATAGCGGCATTTCCGTTTCTTAGGTGGACTTTTTTCGAGACTTTTTAGCGGATTATACTTCTCCTTAGCATAGTCGAGTTGCCCCCACCTTTTAGCGAACGACGAAGCTTTTTTTTTGGTTAACGCAAAGCCGACTTCCCCTTCGGCCGTCTACGGGACCGATGCCTTTTTTTGACTTTTTTTCTTTTTCTTCCGCGGCCCCCCTTTGGATTCGGGAAGACTCCCCTAATGAGACACTGCGATGAAATTTTCCCCTTGATGTGATCGTTACCCCAGCTGATTCCTTGGAACTTCTTCCACCTTCACCTCGGAAAATACGCCTTTTACCTTGCAACCCGACCCCTGGGACCCCCTTCAGAGGAAACCCTTTAACGGGAATCTGGATCCTCTTTGCGAAGTTCGCTGTTGTAGGTCCCCCCAGGCACTTGACTCTTTCGTGTTTTTTGATGGTCGCCCCCCCCAAATTCTTTTTCCACTTTTCCCCTGGGGGGACCTTTCCCGTTCTTTTTCGTATCGTGCGAAAATTCAGTTCCCCGGATTTGACGTTTTTCTAAAGGCTTGTCCCCGGAGCTCCCTTCGCACCAGCATCTTTTGTTTCTTTTCAAGTCACCCCCTTGCCTTTCCAATCCCCGCCCTCACCCCTCTTCTTTTCGGGGATCGTTCTTTTTTTTTCATTTACACCGATTTTTTAAAAGGTGGTTTAGTCTCTATTTCTTTCAGTATTAATACCCCCTCCCCCCCCCCCAGTTCTTCTTATTTCTTTCCCATAGAGGTATCCCTTTTATATGCGTTCTCTTTTTTCCTTTTCTGGCATTCCGATGTTTGATTACCTAAACGAGTAATTTTTTTTTGAAAGGAGAAGATGTTTTTTTTCTCTGGATCGGTATATCCCCCCTGTTATTTTAAGACTTCATTTGGCCAGACCCCTCGGATGTTTTACTTTAAGCACCCCCCCCTCAAAGTCTTCCGATCTCCCCTACAGGGGGAATTTCTTTCCGGCATTTTGGCACCGTTTTTAATGCGGACTGTCTTTTTTTCCCCAATTTCTAAGTGTTTGTCCGTGTTTTTTCCCCCGGTGCGCCTCCCCCCCCCCCCCCTTAACACAACCGTTTTGCCCCCCCCCCCCCCGACGAACTTTTATGTCCACCTCGAGAAGCTTCCTGGAAGCCGCACTCCTTTCTTCGACTAAGTCTTTCGATTTAGTCGGAGCTTATTTTTCCGCTTGCAAGTCTCTGGAACCTCTCCCTCCTCCTCCGATCGAAAGGAACCGCGTTTTTTCATCCCCCTTCCCCCAGGATTCTCTTTGTAGTGTAGGCTCTTCCCACCGCCGTAGTCCCCCCACACAACATGCGACCCCCCGCTTTTCCGATCGTCCCGCGCCCGTGCCCCGAAAACTTTGCCTTTTTTTCCTCACCACCCGTAGTGATCATTCCTGCCGGCCCCGCCCTCATACCGTCGCCTCCCCCCACCCCCCCACCCGCGAACCTGCTCTGTTTTCTTTCCAGAGACCCAGTACTAGCACGCCCCCCGCCCCCCCCTAAGTGAAGAAGGTCCCCCCTAGATTTCCGGCCTGGATGTCGACTCTTTTGTGATCGCTCGTGCCATTTTGAAACCTCCTATGTCCCTTTTCCCCTCTCGCGACTTTCCGCCAACCCGCGCGTGCTTAATTAGGATGGTTTTGATCTTTTTTTCTGGCTCGCCACTTCCCCCGGCGGAACCCTTTTTTTCTGTTGGTTCGACCGACTTATCTTCTCGTTACCGCTCGGAAGTTCTCACGGAACCACTTCTGCTCCCCTTTTTCACAGTTAGTGCCACCCTTTCGCCCCCCCCCTTGGATTAAATTTTTGAGGAAAACCGCTCTTTTGCCCGCTTTTTCCTTGCCTACACACAACGTTTTTCTGACGACCTTTTTCGCACTTTCGTGACAGGCCCGAGGACAACCCACCCCCGATGTCTCTGCTGTACCGTTTTTTCCCGCTAAGGATCGACCGTGCCCCCTCTTATGCCTTTCACGCTCGTTTTTTGCCTTTTTCCCGCACGCCAACCCCTTTTCCCAACACCTCCCCTTTTCACGATGATGATGTTTTTTCCGTCCGTGAGAAACCGATATACTTTCCCGCCGCTTGGCTGAAGATTTTCCCGGCTTTTTCTGAAAAGGACTCACAAGCCTTCCAAAAGCCTTCCCTTTTTTTTCGATGCCACCTTTCCTCAGAAGAACATAGTTTTCCCCCCCAACCGCGGTACCTGCGTCTCTTTTGCCTCCGCTCCTAACCAAGTGTGCCCCGACGATTTTCTCTTTCCCCTTAGGTGCCCCTTTTGAAATGGACTGAGTTTGCTGAAGAAGGTTCCTCGTCTTTCCCCCCTATGACTTTACGATCGTTCCTTCGCCAGACGCGGATCCCAAATCCTCTTTCTTTTATGATGGATGTTTGTTTTTTTTTTTCTCTTTTTAATAATAATTTTTCTTTTTTTTCGCGACCTAGGACTTTCCCCCCAGCACCATAAATAAGTTGGAGGTGTTTCCTTCTTTCGGCAACCGTTGTGTCCTGCGAAGAGCGTTTTCTTTTCACCCATAATCCTTTCACTGTGACGGCGTCGTTCGTTCAGCCCTTTTTCCTCCCGAAGGCTCCAAAGTGTCTATTTCCCTTGCCACGGTCCTTTTCAGAAGCCTTCAAAGGGAATTGTTAGAGCCTTTTTTGACACAAAAATGCGTTCGGAAGTCTGTTCGAATTTATTAGAGGAGGGTCCCTGCTAGTGGGGAGAGATTGGGTCTTTCGAGGAGGATTTGAAGGGTATTCCCGAAAGAGGTTACCCTCCTGTCAAGCGGCTTTCTGGCAATTTTCCTTGTTATACTGGCGGTACAAATGTTCGAGAAGCAACAAACCCTCCTTAGTTTCGGACCTCTTC
>Ga0179593_1361644_pt1 | contig 10549 bp, 12 predicted proteins | sample CZODoug2_1_08_16_FD_185931 | JGI IMG/M metagenome (GOLD analysis project Ga0179593, IMG submission 185931) | Vadose zone soil fungal communities from Angelo Coast Range Reserve, California, USA - CZODoug2_1_08_16fungal (PacBio error correction) | ecosystem: Environmental > Terrestrial > Soil >... | reverse complement strand
GGTGGTCGTGCCTTGTCACCCCTGCCCCAATTTCCGTCCCTCTTTGACTAGATGGAGGTTCTCCTTGAAAACAGGACGGATGCGGCTCAGACAGTCGGTGACGCTTTCCAAGTGCCGATTTCCGGCTGGTTTTTCACGCATCCTCATCGTCTCTCTATACCTGACTATGCCTTACTTTTCTGCGACCGGCTACTCGCTCTAAAATTTGTCTTTCCCGACTGCCTTTCAAGCGAACGTTTTTTTTTCACCGACCCGTATTCCTCTGTTTTTCTGACGATAAAGTACGCTGGCCTGCCGATGGGACTCTCTCATATTCTGGCTTTCCTGCGACGCCAGGCAGATGCTGAAGTGGCTAGCCTCGTGCAGCCCCGCCTGACTCCAGAGAGAATTCTTAGGAGCCGTTTCGTCATACCGTGTAGCTCTGCACACCTCACGATTGCTTTTGAATCTTTTTGCTTGACGCTGGGTTCTATTGGGCGGCCTCTACATTTCTGGTCCGTCTCCCGGTAATTGTTGCTACAAGTGCCAGGCATTACTTAGTTCCTCTTGGCTTTTTTGCAGCAATCCCCTTCTATTCTCGGCTATTTTCCTCACCCCCCCCCTCAGTTTCGCGTGGAATTTCGCGATAAGCTGAGATTGGAGACTGCTTTCCCGCTGTCAGTCTCCTTTGGCGTCTTATGTTTTTTTTTTGTTTAAGACCGAAGTCGAGCCGTGTTTTCTCCCTTGCAGAATTTCTAAGGGCTACCGTTCCGAACTGTTTTTCTTTCGCTCTGAGGCTCCGAATGGCACTCTGACCGTAGGGCTGTTACCCTGCCACCGCCGTTTTCGCAAAGACTGACTATATAGATTGCACGCGCGGGTCACGTACTTTTTCTGTAGTGTATCTGAACGAACTCTTCCGTAAGTTTTTTCTGCTTCTCTGGCCGGCCACTACTCCGTACCCCCTGCTCTCCCCTGCGTTCCTTTTTTCCCCGTATTACGCTTTTTTGCTCGGTGGGGACGACGATAGGAGGAGTCTGTGCTTTGGACGGGATCCTTCAGTCCAGACGCTTTTACTCCGATTAAGCACGAGGAGGCCTCTTGCAGGCGACCCGCACCTCTCTCTCTACTCCTCCTCCTTTTTTTGTTTTCTGAGCTTTTTCGGTCTTTTGCTCTAACTGGCGCTTTTTTGGCGAATCTTTCACCGCGTCGGGCGCCTTCGCCCGTAAAACCGCTCTTTAAGTATAGTCCTGCCTATCAGAGAGGTTTTTAGAGGGGGCATCCGCGGACTACGCGTCCTCGCCTTTTTCGCGTTTTGTAAGGCCGCTGAGATTGCGGACTTTAGCGGCGTAAACCGTTACTCTTCTACGGAAGTGCGTTCCCCTTGAGATAGAGGTCGAACTTATTTGGGCGTTTCCCCCTCTATTTGTGCGAGGTCCCAGCACTCTTCCATTCTTTCCAGTGACCTCTTCCATAACTCTGGATGCCCACAAGTTGTTCTTGGGCCCTGCGTGCCCCCCCCCCCTTGCTCCACTTCTTTTTCGTTAGTTTGAAAATAGCTCTTAGTCTCTTAAGTGCGCAGCCTTTCACTATGGTTCTGATCGCAAGTTCATTCCACGTAACTTTGGTTTTCGAATGAACGTCAAGCGCTTCCCCTCGGGGCGTGCTTGTTCTTTTTCACAATGAAGAGAGTTTCGTCCTTGCCCCTTTTAGCGATGCACGATGTACCCGGTAGGGTCTTCTAACAGTCAGTGCAGAGATGTCCCTCGAGCCAGCGTCGAGCGAGGGGAACCCTATCCCCCGCTCTTTGACGCTTGAAGGTGTGAACTAGCGCCCCTTTGTAGGCAACAGCAAGTTCCTTCCGCTGGCATTCTGCGGTGTGTATTTTTTTCACCCAGTGGCGAGCACTTTCCCCTTTCTAGTAGGAGAGCGTTCGGAGTAGGCCATCCTGCTCTCTCCACGCAGTCCCCGTCGGCTTACATCGTCGATATTCCAAGTTGTGAGTGGCAACCCCTGAGGCGAGTATAGAAGGAACTTATCGGGCCAGATCATTTCTCTCGAGTAGCAGTCTATTTAGCGTCCGACATGGTAGTGCGCCGCCGTTCTTAGTACGGGAATTCTCACTTACTCGATCTAACAAGAGGCCGTCAGCTCGAGGGCGCAGCGAGTCCCCTGGTGGCCATTCTCACATCTCTTATTTCGTTTTTTTTTTCCGCTTCTCGTGTATGCGATGTTTTACGCACTTCCCCTCGCCCCGATCAGCACTTTCCCCTTAACGCCCGCCCTCGATGCCGAAGCCCTTTAGAACTCTCGTGTCCGCTCTTTTCCAAGCGCGAGTACAGCGCGGTCGAAACGTCTCCGCGTAGCGGTTCTCGTGAAATGACGTGTATCTCTTGCAGCTTCTTGGTTTGTTTGGGTGGTTTTTGTTTGTTTGTTTCTCCTTTCTTTTCGGGTTTTGTGGTTTTTTTTTTTTTTTTTTTTTTTCGTGGTGTGTGTTTGGGGTTGTGTTGGGAGTGGTTGTTTTTTTTTTTTGTTCTTGGTTTCTGTTTTTTGTGGGGGGGTCTTCCGGTTGTGGTTTGTTTGTGGCGGTGTTTTTTGTGTGTGGTCTCTGTGTTCTTCTTCGTTTTGGGGGTTTCGGTTTTTTTGTTTTGGGGCGGGTTCTCCCTCCTCTTTCTTGGCTCTTTGTGTTTGTGTGGTTGTGAGGTGGCGTTGTGTTTTTTTTTTTTTTGGTCGTGTTTGGTTTTGGTGTTTCGAGTTGGGTGGTGGAGTTTGTGGGGTTGTTTGTCTGGGTGTTTTTTGGGGGTTTGTGATTTTCTTTGTCTCTCTTTTTTGGGTGTGGTGGGGTTTTCCTTGGGGTGTTTCAGGTCGTGGGGGGTGTGCTTGGTGGGTGTTGTGGTGGTTGTGTTTGATGGGTTTGGTGGTATTTTTTTTTTGTGGTTTTTTTCTTCTTTTTCTTTTGGTTTGCGGTGGGGGTTTTTTTTTTTTTTGTGCGGGGGTTTTGTTGGTTGTTCTTTGGTTCTGTTTCTCTTTTTTCTCTGGGTTTTGGGGTGGTTTTTCTGGAAGTGTGGGGTTGGTTTTTTTTTTTTTGTTGGGGGGGTTGTTGGAGGTGGGAGTTTCTTCTTTTGAGGTGGGTTTGGGGAGTTGGGGGGGTTGTCCGGGTTTTTTTTTGGTTGGGTGGTGTGTTTGGTGGGGGTGGGGGTTCTTTTGGGGTTGTGGTGTGGTGGGTCTTTTGGGTTTGGTCCCGAACCCCCGGTCTACGTTTTTTGTTGTGGTGGTGTGTGTTTTTGTTTGTGTGTGTTTTTTGGGGTGTGGTTGCTCTGCCCGAGGATGAGCCTTGCTCAATCTGCGTCAAGGACCATTCAGTTAGCGCATAAGGGTTAATCTTCGATGATTGTTTACGGCCATGAGTAGTCCGATCCTGCCGACGCGGCCAGCCTTTCTTCTTAGCGCTTGCTTATTCTGGCCCCCAAGGGGTTCACGCCGAGGTCCGTTGAATTCGCATAGAGCCGGAAATCATTTTTAGCCCCAGATTTTAGCCCCGGCCGGCCCAAGCTAGATGAGTGAAAAGATTGAACCTGACCTCAGTCGCCACTGACCCTCTCTCTCGCCATCTTCTCGCCTCCTCAGCCCGAACAACGTTGAACAGGTTTGGGGTTTTCGTGCGAGATTAGAGGCCAGTCGGTGTCGGGTTGAGATAGTTTTTTTAAATTTTGCCTTTCTAACGATTCCGCTTCTTGATCCCACCGCCCACCCCCCAGCTCGAAGTCGTCGTGCGCCATGTCTCTCGTGTGCTGGGGTTTCTCGTCAGGAGCATTTACTCCCTGTTGCTGTGAGGGGTCCGGCAGAAGGAGCTCCCTCTCCTTGCTGTCATGGCTTCCGGACATGAACCTTCCTTTTTCCGATGAGGTTCTGTCTTTCGTCTCCTTTGCCGCCGACTTTTGTGCCTTGGCTGACGGCCCCTCTAGTATCTCGTCGATTCTCTTCCTTTCCCCCTCAGGTTATGACTGACCTTTGAGTTCTGCCTAGAGGATGCTACCGGCCCTCCCTCCGTGCGCGCCTCCTCCTCGCGTCGTTCTTATTGTGCTGTTGACGCCTACGTTCTGACCGATCTTTCCTCACTTCTTTTTGGGAGAGAGTCCGTCGAATCGTCGATTGTGTCGGACATCCCGAACCCCTCCGCCGCGCGGCTGCTTCTCTGCTCCTTCTTGGTCTGGTCACTTTCCGAGCCATGCCGAGCAGCGCGCCAAGCCGCTCGTTATCATCCCCTCTTTTCCTTCCGCCTTTAGACGGTACTAAGCGTAGGAGGTAGTCCAACTGCTATCAAAAATGTCGTCTGCCAGGAGACGACGACTAACCTCATCTTGCTTTTTTGTTATGTTGCGACGCTATTCGCAATCCGAAGAGATGGACCTGCGATACTGAAACCCGCCTTCCCCTACGCCGGGGAGGTCTCCGGCGCTTCTATCCCCAGAGCAGCATCTTCCGCGCCCGTCTTTCTGGATGTTGTGGATCCCTACTTCAAAGGCGGTGCCCTCTGATGCAGACAGGCAACCCCGAGCGCTTTTACCCCTCCCCGACCGCCTGGTGACCTCTCCCGCGCTTGTCCCCATTTGTCGTTCGGCGTTTTTGGTCTATGCTACCGACGATGGCGCGCAGATTTTTCGCATCGATTAATGTATTTTTTTTCCCGAGACGAAACTGGATTTAACGTCGTTTGGCATGCAGAACAATATTCTTTAGCGTTTCTCTCTGTCTTCCCTTTCCCAATAGTGAGCGTTTTTATTGGAAAGACCCATCCGGAAGGCGTCGAGGACCGCTTCTTGCTCTTATTGATTTACGTAAGCTCCACGGGATGCCAGTTCCCCCCGCGCTCGCCGGCATACATAGTCAACATGCTATGAGTTCTTGTACCCTTTTCGAGCTCTCTTTATTTTACCATCGACGACCCCTTCTCTCGACAGCACTGTCAAGATTTACCCAAACGTGAAGTTACCTATCCGCTTACCTCCGTTCTAGTTTTCCTGTCTGAAGCTTGAGCCGCTGGTCCGATTCCATATCCCTCTCACCTCGGTGTCTCAAAGGTATTTTCGAGGGGGGTTCCTTTTTGCAGCGGGTGCTTCCTTTTCTTCGAGTTGTGGCAGTTCGTTCCACCTTGCGCCATCTCTGTGTTTTTTTTTGTGTGTGTGGCTGTTTGGATGAGTTGACTCTGCCCGAGGGCTGTGAGGCCATGGCCAGCGATGACGCCCTTGACTCCGACGTAGGGGGCGTCTGGGTGTTTTTGGCTTGACTGCCCCTACCGACGACTCGAGCAGTCTTTTTTCATTTTAAACGAGATTTATCGCTTCTCCCCAGGTCGTTAGGCCCCCTCTCTGGCACTCGCTCTCCGCATTTCTTTTCTGGAAACCTGCCCCCCCCTCGTCCTTGATTTTTCCTCTCGTAAGAAGAATGTTGAACTTGTTTCACACCCTCGACGCAGATTCCCCCTCTCGTAGCCTAAGCTTTGATTTTGACCCAATTGGCTCGCCGCCCTTGCATCCCTGCCCCGAATTGCCCTTCCTCAGAGGGCGCGAGAATCCCTTTTTTCGCGATGCCACCCTAAACTCTTCCTAAGGGACTCGGGCCCTCAGCATGGTTCCCTCCGTTTGCTGACGGCACGTTCTCAAGCTGTTTCTACTGGTCTCGTGTCCCTTCCCTAGGTACTATGTCGTCGGATCAGGTGAGTGGCAGCCAAGCGCCCCGATTCGCGCGGCTTTCGCTCCCCTTTTTTATTGCTTTTTTTTTTTTACTGCTCCTTTTTACTGCGCATTATTTTCATCTTTCTAAGGTCGCTGACGTGGATTGCTTTCAGGAGCCCCGACCGCACCTCCTTTCCCCCGTTCGTCGCACGTGGTGGCCTTCAAGCCCTCCGCGGCTTACCATGGGGTTTTTTCTCTTCCCTCCGGGATGTCGCTCGAGACTGCACAGCATGACACTAGTTTGGGACATCTTGCCCCATGAAGGTCCGAGCCACACCGAAAGTTCGACACCTCCTACTCGAGATGACACCCCTACTCGGCCGACGACGTCGTGCTTCTTTTCTTTAAATGGTTTCCTTCTTCTCCTTTTCGACGTCCTCCCCCTGCGGATGAGGTCAAAATAAGCTGAAACTGCTCGCGCAGTCGTAATTGGCTACAAATTCCCTCTCCCTCTCTGCCGATGCTTCTTTCCCTCGAGCGGCTCCGGCTTTTTTTTTGCCGGCGAATTCCGGAAGTATCTATTCCGGAACAGTTGAGTTTCGCGGCGGGCCCACGAAAATCCCTTTTTTTTTCCTACCAGTTGTGTGTTTTCTTTTCCTTTCCGGTCCGTCCTGAGTCGACTTTTTGGAATAGTTTCTTCCGCGTCGGGCGCCTTCGCCATTCCCATCCGTCCGGATCCTCTTTTTTCGCCTTCACGCTGAGCGTTCTTTTTCGTTGTTCTATCTAGCCGAGGGGTCAGTTTACTGGCCCCCCCCCTTCGTTGGTGGCATCCATGCGTTTCATGTATAGCGTGAAGAGGTCGGTCTTTTAAATTACTCTTCCGCCGAGGCCGTCGGGCCGCGTCTTTATCCGTCTCTTCAGGTCGTTCCTTCGTGGTGCGCTACGTCTCTTGGTCCCAAGAAAGTTGCAAGGCGTTCAGCGCTTCTCTCCCATCCCCGTGGACTACACTTTGTGACGACAGTTTACTCGCGCGGGCTTGTGGCCCCCCAGTGCTCGAACGGAATTGTCGTCGTTTGTCACCTCGCCTCCCCACGTCGTGGGAGGCGTTTTTTCTTTTTCAAATTAGCCGGATCGCCGTAGCAGTAACCTTTTCCCCCCCCCACCCCCAAACCCCCAAACACCCCCCCCAACCCCCCCCCCGCGCTTGGGTTGCGCCGCAGTCCGCCCCAGTTCTGGTATTTCTTTTGGTTTTCCACCCGACTCCGCGAGAGGTAGTCCTTTCCAGTATCGATTTTTTCTTTTGAGTAAAAGGTAGGAGCCTCGAGTATATTTGCCGCTGGCTCACGAGCCCTCCCCTCGTCCTCCATGCGCGTGAGAGTCCCTGCTCCAGAGTTAGTTTTTTTCCTTCGCCAGTTTTAAAGACCCTTTCTTAGCGGGTCCGGCTTTTTGCAGTAAGTACGTCTGGGCACTTCGGCGCGCCCACTTGTCCCTTCTCGTAGCTTTGTGCCCTTATTTTTGCCCTTAAGCGTTTTCCTTTTTGCATGTATTCGTCTGATACGCCGGTCTTATAGGAGTTGGTGTGCCGGCCACCGCGGTCCCCTGTTATAGCTCTTTCCCCCCTCTACTAATGCTTAGAAGTCCAGCCGCGAGCTTTTTGATGGCGTCAGTGTGAGAGACAGAGTCGTATTCAAGTGAGAAACCTCGGAGGTCCGAGTCCCGACCCCTGTCCAAGCCGTCCCTTTTTAGCAGCAAAGATAGGGCTCGCGGGCGATCTTACGATGGTCTCATTATTGAAAGGCATTTACACCCCCCCCCGTTATTCCCTTTCAACCATTTCACAGGCCCCAAAAGCAAGATCTCCCTAAGCACCTTGCGCCCCTGCTCGTTTGGCGCGCCTATTTCGATTTTTCCCCCCATTAGTGGGAGTTATCAGCCTTCTTTCCCGGTCGAAGTGGAGTGAGGTACGACTTTTATATTGATTTCGCGCTTGATGCAGCACCTTTGTTTAGTAAAGACCCGCGCATCTTCGAGACAGAGTTATGACTTCGAGAGCTTTGGGACTTCATCCCTTGTGTAGCCCGACGTGCACCTCCGTTCGCAGGTTCAGCTAGGATGAGGACCCTTGCCGACTAAGACCGGGACCTTCTCGAGCCCGCGAAAGCCCCCTCTTTCTTCTCCCTCGTAGTTTCCCTGACTCGGATGCTCTGACTTGACAGGGTCCGATGTGCCCCGATCTGCCACTCCTTCTTCCCAGATAAGAGTGCCTTTTTAAGAACGACGTGGTTTAGGATCCGGCCGAGGTCCAGGCTTGCTGGCTCGGTTAAGCCTTTCAGGTTTGCCTGCGTAAACGGAGCAACCATGTTTTATGACATCCCCCCCCTTGCCCAACCCACGACCTATGTCGTTCGCCATTGGCGCGGTTGTGATGGCTCCCCCCCCCCCCCTGGTGGCTCGCCATTGCAGTCCAACTTGAGGGGTGCTCAGTTTGCTTCGCGTGACAGGAGTTGCCCTTGGATGTTTTCAGGAGCGTCCGCACTCCTTGCCGTCTCGGTTCGTCCTCCGTTAAGCCCGGTGAGATGATTGGCGACTCCCTTCCTCCCTCAGGATGAGGCGTCGCCCCGTCGATCCGGAAGTCTTTTGTCTCCCACTTTCTTCCCGGCTTGGCGTCTTCTTCTGCTTATGCTCCTCGCGGTCAATTCCCTCTCCTTTACATCCTAGCCTTTTTTTTTTTTTTTGCTGTTTAGTTGCCGAGACTAGGAGAAGTACAGTCCGACTCTTTTTTCCTACTCATAATTTTTTTGTTGTTGAGATGCCTTCTCGAGTTCCGGCAACTTACATACCTTTTTCCCGACCTCTGCCGCTCTTATTTTTCTTGCCGTTTTCATTTGATGGCGCACACCGAAAGAGAATCCGCTCTCCTCAGTCGGTCGTAGAGGGTCTTCATCAAAGCGAAGCTGTGAGATACTAACTGTCTGAACACGCATCCCTTTCGGAGGAGTTCTTCCTCCCATTTCACCATGGTCGGGGTTCCCCCCAGAGATAAGACGAAACTCATCTCTTTTGTGCTGACTTCAGAAATAACTCTTGGCGCTGCCTTTAGTCGGACCTGACCCCATCTCTCATTTCCCTCCGCCCCCTTGAGAATTGTTTCCTGGCTCTTACACAAGCGCATGGCGCTACTAAATTAGCTTCTGTTGTGGGCTTGACCCCCCCCTTTCAATGAGTTTGATCTAAGGGACCAGGCCCTTTTTACCCCTAGCTGTCTTCCCCTATCCCTACCGTCCTTTGACCCGTCCGGCGCCACCACCACCCTCAAACTTTTTTCTCTGAGCAACTTATGATAGGAGACCGCTTTCAATCGGGGGCTTTGGAGACTCGCTGACATTTTCAATCTTTTTTCCCCTTATTTTTACGACTTTATTTCATGTCCGATTCTTATTTCTGTGCGCAGAAAGGATGCGCGGGTGCTATCTACGACCCGTGGACTCTGTAGGATCCAAGTAGTGGTGCCATTTCCCTCGCTGGAGAACTTTTCCGGTGCGCTTCAGGAAGGAGCCGGAGACCTGACCTTCCACCTACGCTCTCCTGCACGCACAGCGCGACGGCGCTATTCATCGCCCCTCATCAGATCGGTGTCACTACTCCTACCTCCTTCACTATCCTACCCCTGTTTCCTTTCCGCTCAGCCCTAATCAGCTGACTAGTTGCTGCCGCTGGCCCGCTTCTTTTGTACGATGATCGCTCCCTGATGCTTTTCTCCTTACCTCATTCTGGGCTGTTGTGAAGTGCCCTCGTTTGTTGAAGTCGATTCGCGGGACGTTACTTTCCCACCTACTTTTCGCCCATCTTAATGCCTTTCTTATAACTTAGGTTGACCTTTCCCCCCGTGACGCTCTCTTTTTCAATCGAGAGGGAAAGATTGTGCGCTGCGGCTTGTTTTCTTTGCCCCTCGTTCCCTACTATCGGCTCCTGAAGCTGTTCCACGGATATGACGGATCCTTTCTTAAAGTCTTTCTTTCTGAGCTGTTATACGTCTGGCCCTGTTTCCTTCCCCCCCGCCCGTTACTGAGGCTCTCCCCCCTCGCCGCTGGCCCCTCTTTGGAACCTATTGCTAATTCATTGGGACGAGCGGCGGCGACCATCCCCTCTGCGCCTCTCTCTCACTTCCCCCACGTTTCTCTATTTGAATTGTTTTCCGAACCTCCAGCATGACAGGTTTCTCCCCTTTTCCTACCTTTTTTAATGATTCCCCCTTCACGCCTCCGCCTTTCCTCTTTCGCGTCCTTGGCGCGCTTGTCCCGCGGCAAGCTTCCCAGAAGATTGTGAAGAATCATTGTAGCTACCCCCCACGTTTGTCTGACCGGACATCGTTAGGCTCGGGATCGCAGTTCCCCTCCACACCGCTTTTTTTTTTGACTCGGCTTTTATACAAAAGTGTCTCGCTGCTGCGCGTTGTGACTTCTCCTTCTCCCCTAGCTTTTGCTGCTGCGACCTCTAAGAGTTTCTGTGTTGAGGCGAAGTAACCCCCAATCCCTCCATGCAATTTCGAGACGTGGGGTTTCAGCCTTCTACCCCGGGCGGCACCCTTTCTCCGACGTTGATGTTCTATACGACCTTCCGCTTGAACAGATGCCTGCGGGTAACTCTTCACCTCTTCTTTCAAGCGCACGCCTTCTACCCCCCCTCAGTAGATTTTGAAATAGGCCCCGACGGCCTCCGTGAGGCCGCTTTTTCCCTCCTCCCGTTCACTCCGTGCGTCGTGCTTTCTGCCCCAAGAAGAGAATTGCCTCTTTGTTTTAGTCTTCACACGTCCGCTCTCCGCTTTCGATGCTCTGCTCCTCCGTATTTGTCCAGGCCTGCTTGCGAGGCGCCTTTTCATCCATATCGCCCACGGC
>Ga0179593_1602779_pt1 | contig 10550 bp, 6 predicted proteins | sample CZODoug2_1_08_16_FD_185931 | JGI IMG/M metagenome (GOLD analysis project Ga0179593, IMG submission 185931) | Vadose zone soil fungal communities from Angelo Coast Range Reserve, California, USA - CZODoug2_1_08_16fungal (PacBio error correction) | ecosystem: Environmental > Terrestrial > Soil >... | reverse complement strand
TCCATTGCCTTTTTTCCCGTTTTTACCACCCCCTGATGTTCTGTTGCACGGAGGTTTCCGCCTTTTCAGGTGACGCGCGGCATCCCCCCCCCCTCTGGTGCCAGTCCGGCGCTGCGCCGTCGGTCCCTCGTCTTTGATCCGGCCGGCAGGACTCGGGTTTAACGTGTACGAGGGGGGACGTATCCGATTGGCAGCTTTTTTCGGAAGCACTCGGATGTTCCAGTTCCGCCGCGGTCGGAGATTTACCTTTCGGTCGCTACTCCAATTCCCCCGTCTACAAGGTGCCGCGACCCGTCCTTCGGGTCCAGATCCCCACCGATTCGGTTTCTTTTAGGTTCTTTATCGGCGGTCACCCGGGGAGAAAAGTCGTCGGGACGTGTACGTTTCTTTTATACCTTCCCGCCACCCAGTTCCCATACCGACGTCCCTCCTCAACAAAGTGATCCGGCAACCACGCAGAGTGTGGACCCTACCAATACACCGGCGACACTGGACCATTTGCGTCCCGACGGCGACCGCCACTCAGTCAAAAGTGCCGCAAATCTCTATTAGTAAACTCCCTCCCCCCTCCGTTTTGTGGTTTTCTAGAGATGTGCTTGTATGACGGGTAATGATAAGCGGTGGGGGGCGACGAGTCGGCGGGCCCATTTCACTTTCTACGTTGGTAGTGTCAGGGCGGGGCGGGCTCGACGTGAGGTGTTCGGTTGTAGGCAGTTCCCTTTTCTCTTATGTGGCTATAGTTCTCCAGGTGAACCGACGGTGAGACCTTACCTGGTTTTTTTTTGGTGGGGGTGTCCACGTCCGACAGCGCCGGTTTCGCTTCCCGCCGGGAGTCTTACTCTTTTTTTAGCCATTGAGTTTCCCCCCCAGCAAACCGGTAGATTCGCTGCCCGAACTTGTAGGTGCCCATTGTAGTTAGTACCAGCCCGTCACCTCGAGTCGCCCCAGTCACACGTTCGTTGGAACACCCACTGAAGATCTTCCCTAAAAGAAGAGCAGTAGGATACCCAATTCCCCCATCACGTTTCATGCGCGGTCGGCGTCCGGTGTCCCGCTTAGCCGAGGCCCCTCAGCCTGAGGTAGTCCAGCGTTTGTAGTCGCTTACACGCAGCACCGTCGCAACCTTGCATCGGTGTCGCCCTTAGCCCACCTACTGATCGAACCCCAAGGAATCCATCCTTCCCCCAGGCCCCTCTAACAAAAGCGAGTCGTCTGACGCCCCTTGTAACCCGCAGCCCGCCACCCGGACTGGCCCACGTCACCCTCACGTCCCTGTTTCTTCCTTTTTCCACAGCGTACTTCCTGTAGAGACTTCTGGCGACGGACCCCGAACGTATTAAAAACCCGATTCCCTCCCACTCGTCCGTACTGTCCGCAGCTGTTCGAGTTATCCTTTGGCGGAGGTGGTTCAACTCGGGCACTGTTGTTTTGAAAACAGCCTTAGCCGCTGAAGCGAATCGACACTTCCATTACATGTTTTCTCGTCGTGGCCTCGATCTCTACGGGGCAGGATTGGCCGTTGCGTACATACCAGGAACAGCCCCAAGCCAGATAGGACCCCCACTTCACGACATAGTTGAAGAGTTTGTTACCTGTCAGGTGTACTGGATCTAGACTCCGATGGCAGGCGGAATCTTTTCTCCCGGACTCTTTTCTTTTTTCACTCGTGACGGGCCTTGGGTGCCGCGACCAGATGCTCCCGCGGTCCACGGGAAAAACCGGCAGCCCTTGGAATCCTATGCTTTGTTCCTGAAGATGAGTCCGAGCCCCGTACTTGTATTGCGCTGTTAACTGACCCTTCTTTCCCCAGGTAGGTTGACCTTTTTTCACGCCACTGTAGAATGCGTGTACACCCGCGCCGCCTTCAGCGTCGGATCCCAATAAGGAGAACCGCGCGTCTCTTCAGCCCCGGTCAAAAGCACAAGCCCCGAGCCATTTCCTTAAGCCCAATCTGCGTATCACTTTCTTGGAGTCCAGCCGTCGTGTTTTTTCTCTTAAGGCGGCCCTACGGCCCGAGAGTTCCAAATTACCGAACTCCCTCAGCAGACAGTAGAGAAACTTGTACCTTCCGAAACCGATCTCCCTCGAATGGAAAATGTTCAAAACCCCGCGGCCCATTACCTGTCTGGGGACGAATTCCCGACTGACCTGTCCCCCCTATAGGTACCCCCTCCCCTCCCGGGTTACCGGACTCGGACCCCCCGATCCCTTCCACCCCCTAATTGGTTACCAAACTCAAAGTCGACGCGCCCGTCTTACGACCCCCCTGACTCCTCGCTGGGTCCTTGACGTGAACCCCTTCCTCTCGCAGCTACACTCCGCGTAAGCAACGACCTGGACCAATTTTTTCCGACACCTCTACAGAGTCCTTAGGATAGACATTCCGCCTATCTCTTTTCCACGTCTTTGTTACTTCTAAATCTTCCCATCCTCCCTTTTTCTTTAAAATTTCTCGTGGACGTCTCAGATGTGAGAAAAGTCCCCCCGCGTGGAGTACAAATGGTAGCGTAGATTACAAGAGTCTCTTTCCTTCGTATCCAAAAGGACCCCCTATACCCGGAGAAGCCTTCCTGACCCGACGAATTAGGAGTTCCATAACAACTACCTTGCCCGTCGTGCAACCGCCCCCTCTCCATCCCCGACTGCCCCCTACACCTTTGATCCTCACGAAGCTCCCGATGGGTGGGGCCCCTCTACCTGTCCTACACATCTGCCCGACCCTCCTCCCCTTGAGGACCCCCTTTGATAGGCACTCCTCGGATTCGACTCCCTCGCCGCGACCGACGCTCAGTAAGAACTCTTCCCAGTAAAAAGCACCACACCCTCGACAAGACTTTCCTCCTCCCTCCCCCTTTTTCTTCACGTGCAAAAAACCCCCCCCCCCTACCACACCCACAACCACCCCATGAATGCCACACAGTCCTGAGCAGATTTTTGGCACGATAAGAATCTACTCCTGAAAAACTGCCCAGGTCTTTTCAACCATACCCTTTTTAGCAAAACCAGTCTTGTTCCCCCTCCAATTGGACCCGCTCAAGGACATCAATGCTACTGAATAACCCCTCCTGCCTAAAAAGTTAATCAACGATCCGACATCCCGCTCCCCCCCACCCCATACACTTTCTGTCCTCCTCCCCGCGTTCCCCCGTCACGAAGCACGGACTTATTAGCCTTGAGGCAGATGAGAGCCATCTCTCTCTTTCCTACCATCATCCGTTTTTTTTTTTTTTATATCTCTGGGCGAAGGTAGTTCCCGCCCCTTCTTCTCATCCGTGAGTTATTGGCGACGGGTCCCCTTAAGACGGGCGCTGGGCAGGCGTTGTTGTCAAATCCTTCTTTTTTCGTCGAGAGTGTACCGTCTTTTACCGTCAGTAGTGATGTATGCCGTCGGCGGTATGTGGTAGGGAAGTGGTTCTGAGGCATTGGAAAAGGCTGTTGTTTTCTCGCCGTTCTGTGCCTGGTTTTTCTTCTCCCCCTTTCTTTTTTTATCAGATGTCGACTTCATCGCTAGACCTGACCTTGAGGATGACGGGAGGGGTTTTGGGGAGGGGGTAGGGTTTTTGTTTTTTCTTTTTCTTATGTCTCCGCTGAACTCTGAGCGTTTGTGTTGTTGAGTTCTGGTGGCTGGGGTGGAAGCCTTTTTATTAGTACTCTTACTTCTCCTTCACCTAGGGGATCGGTCCCCCTCCTCGTTGCTGTAAGTCATTCAAACCGTTCATTAAAGTGTGCGTTTAGTAAGGTCACTTTTTTTCTCTTTCATTCCCTTCCCTGCCACCTCCATCCCCCCTCGGCCATCTGCGGGTTTTTGGGAGTTGAGAGGTTTTTTTTTTGGTATCTTCCCCTTTTCTGCGGGTTTCGTCCCCGGTAGCGGGCATGGAGAGGCCTGGCGTGGGGATTTGCCTTCTACTCTCCGTCCTTTCGAATTATCTGCCTTTTTTTTTAGATCCCTCGAGTTGTGTACTCAGGGTCACTCGAGCCCGCAGGAGACTGTGTCAGTTTTCTCCCTTTCTTTCCGATGGTCCCGACACACTCTGACTTTTTCAATGATGACTGACGTCCCCCTCTCCGTTTTTCCCTAAGGCGGAGGGCTTTGTTGACCCAGGTCCCTCAACCCTCCCTTTTCCGCTGCTGAAATTTCCGTGGCCCCTCTTGCTTCTTGCCCGGTTTTCCAAGTGTCTTGATTGCTGGATTTTTGTTTCTCTTTCGAGCTTGGTCTCGTCGCTTTGTAGCGGTCAGATCTTTAGGAAACTGTCCATCTTTTCTTCTACGTGTCGCTCATGCTTTCGTTGGTCTGTTTATTAGATAGGCTTCCTCAGGGCGTCGGATGTTGACCTCCTCTCTTTTCGGGGCGTAGTCGTCAGATCCCTGGAATTATGCCAATCTTTCTTTTGGTCGAGTAGTTTTCGGGGATGGTTGTTGTCAATTCTACTTTGGAAGTTCCCCCTGCCTAGTCTGTTTAGGGTTTTTTTTTTTGTCAAAGTGTTCGTTTCTCCCTATTTGATTTTTTTTTTTAGTCTTCCTCTTCCACGGTGTCGGGACTGGAAGGTCTGTAGAATCTGCGTCTTTCCGTGTGTCTCCTTTTCCGAATAGTTCGCCTCATCCTTCAATCGCGGGGTCCTTCTCAAATCCAAGGACTAGCTACGCATAGTGTCGGCTTATGTTTGACCCATTTTTCTTTTCTGGTGATTTTCTTTTTTTGGTATTTCCTAATTGGACTAGTGTCGTTTGTGATTCTTCCGGAGCTGGCAGTTACATGTGCTGGATCCTCCTTTACTTCCTGCTCGGGGGTTACCCTCCCCAGTTTCTTGCTTACGTGGCGACATCTCCCCATGACCCTATTCTGACGTTAGATCAGACGGGTCCGATTCTTTCAGCAACTTCACCCAGTCCTCCTTTCCTACCCTTTTTAATCCCCATGTCGGGGTTCCCTTTTTCTACGGGTCTGAGCCCGGCCCCTCCGGCGGTCGACATCTGTTCTGTAGAAAGCACACCTGCTGCTTTCCGGTCCCGCTCACCCCTTTTTTCTTGTCTCTGGCCCCCTACCTTCCCGGGGGCCTTACATTCCTTCCTTCTTCTCCGTTCTCTTTTACCGAGAGCGGGTCCCCGTCTTCTTCAAAGGGGCGACCGTAGGTAGGGGCCGGTCCTGATCACCAGTGAAAGTTCCTTTCCCGGTGTCCCCTGGCACACGTCCCCCGTTCAATTTTTTTTCACCTGGTCGTTAATCGAGGCACGCTCTCTCCTGAACATCACATGGAATGGACTCTTCTTCATTTCTCCACGTATCCATCCGTCCTCAAGTCCTATTTTTACCTACACCCGGACAATGCTCGCCCTTCCCCCCCCCTCGAACTCTCGGCTTCCATTTCCCTCCTATGTTTTTTGACTATGAGCTGATTCCCCGGCTTTCCCTTCCTCGGTCACTCGTGACGGTATCCCAGGGCTGTTCATTATTTTCCCTCCGTTGACTCCCGCAAGAATTGCGGACTATCCGAACTTGAGCCGGTGTGGACGGTGGGGGATTGCTATAGTTCCCCTTTTTCTGGTTCCTGGTTTTCCATTTTTCCCCCCGTATCTTTTTGTGTGTTTGCGGCCTTACCCTTTTCCCTTCTCTAGACTCCTCCCTTTGTTGGTGGACGGTGGTTTTTCGCCTAGTGTGTGTCCCCTTTGTCCCCCCCGCTTTTCTCAGTGATTCCTCGGGCAGGGTTCTCCGTGTTTTGGAACCACCCTTTCCGCAACCTATGTATTGTGTCGACGTTCTGTTCCCGACTTTGTTTCTTGCGCTTCCTTCACGTCTGGATACTCTCCGATAGATTTTTTTCTCCTGTGGTCCTCTTTTCTATGCTTGACACCGAGCAGGGATCCATCTATGGGCTTGTCCCTTGTTTTATTTTTAAGGTCCCGTCCTTTTGCATTTTGTTCTGGACGTACGCGGTTGTATTTTTTATTTTTCGCGCCGCTCTTTTCCGGTATCTCATTCTCGGCGGTTTTTTTGTTTATTTCTTTGGTACCTCTAACCCCAAACTTCCCTGCTTTACAAGTTCAGGGAACTCTCCCCCCTCCTCACAGTTTTCTTGGGTCTCCCAGATCAGTTAAAAGCTGGGTTCCTACCCTCTTCTTGTTCGCTTAACGCGGGCACCGGCCTTTCCTTTTCATTATCTTCTGAAGTGCGCTTCTCTTTTCTTCCACTGGATCACTCAACCGGTCCACCCGAAGTCCGCACCCGTCCAGAATGTCCCCCTAAGTCAGTGGCACTAAGTGTACCCTTCTCGTTTCCGTTGACATCCCCACCGTCCGACCTACTTCCTAGTGGCAAGCAGTCCCTCTCCTCCTAGCTTTAAGTAACCCCGGTTAGTGACCTTCCTACCTTCTCTCCCCCTTTTTCCCCTCCTCTAAGTTTTTGTTGTTGATCCTCTGTCCTTCTTGAGAAACGTTGTGTTTGACTGATACGCGGTTGCAGGCTCCGAAGATTTCTTCCTTTACACGTGCGTTTCATTTTTTCCTTTGTCGGGTTCTTTCACGATCAAGCGGCGGTTTTGCCTTAGTACACTTCTTCATGTTCGGTCAGTTTTGCCGTTAGCCTCTTCTTCTCGGTTGGCGTGATCAGTTTTGACGTCCTCTATGACCTTTTCGACACTTTCCCAAGCATCGGGTCGCAGTCCGCCGGTACGAAGCGTCTGCTCCCTCCCGATGTCCTTTGCGCCTCCGTGACTTGTGATCTGGTATGACCCCTCCCCTTAGAGTTGTCTGTGTCCTTGAACTTGTAGCCCTTTCCCCTTCCCGGTTCTTTCTGCGTGTACCAGCACCGACCCCTCTCTACTTTTCGTCCTTAAAGCACCGTTCCTTTCTCTCCTACCCATCCGCGTTTGCACTCCACTACATGGCTCCTCCGGATACGTCACCCCGTCAACAAGTTTCCTGGTCCTACCCCTCTCTGCGTCCTGCTAGGTTGCCCCGCGCTCTCCTTAGTCCAAGCCTTTTTACAAAGCGCCTCCCTCAGCTGAGCGGCAGGCTCTTTGATCGAGCGCCCCCACTCCGCCCCCTCCAGTTTAGCCCCTGAGTTTTGGCTCCTTTTTTAGTTCCCCATCGTTTTGAGACCCCTCCTGAGTGGAATTTTCCTGAATCTGTCAACAACGGCTTGTCACAGGCCCCACCACCCTCTAGGGGTCGTCGACGCTACCCTTTTAACTTCTCCTTTCTCAACACCCCCATCCTTGAATGACCCCCTTCCACGCACGCGGCCTAGAATAGCTCCTCTCCTTCCAATAGAACGTTTTCGTTCTCTTTCTCTGTTTTCTCCCTTCCGACCCCCCTTCCCCTCGTAGACAACTCAGCGTCCCCTTGCCCCGTCCAGAGTTTTCTTCCCCTTTTTCCTTCAGAGTCGGGGCAAGGTCTGGGATTGTAAGCCGGACTCTGTTCGGTGGTTACCTCTTCTTCCCTTCCGTGGAGAGGTTTTTCACCCCCCCCGTAAGGCGTTTCCCCTTGGCGTCCGTCGAATAGTTTATGTCCCCCCCCCCTCTGTCGTGAGAGAGGGTTCTCCGATCTCATCCCTCTTTAACTAAACGGGGTTTGTCCCTTCCCGATTTGCCGCGTCTCTTCACAAAGCGCCTCTTTATAGCCCCCCCCTTTAGTTTAGCCGTCTTTTTCCCCCTTCCCCGCGTTGGTTTGATCTGCTACCTTCCTCTTTCCGGCACGTGAAGTCGTCTTGTTTTTGGATACTAAAAGACTGGTTGCTCGGTACCGGCCTTGTTTTTGTCGACTCTTTCTGAAGCCTCTCTTTTTACATGGATATACACCGTATCCCCCTTTTAAAGCGGTTCCGTAAGTTGAGACACTCTCTCTTTTCCTGGTGTTTCCCCTCAGCTGACCCTGCCTTGATTCCCGTATCTCTTGTTGATGACTTTTTCGTTCCTTAGCGTCTTTAATGAACACCCATGTCCATCCCAGTCATTTTTTTTCAGATCATTACCTACCCCGACGGATTCCGCCGAAGAGCCAGTTTCCTCCAACAGAAGTTTCCTCGTTTCCAACGCGTAAGAATCCCCTTTCTTCGTTTCAGTAAGTTGCGGGTTTCTTTCCCTTCCCCCTCCAGGTGTAGTAGGCTCACTTCTTTTTCCCCCTTTCGGAAACAGACTCCTTTTCCCCCCCCATAACCAGCACGAAGCCTCGCCCCCCGTAAATGTCCCCTCCCCCCCTTTTTGCCCTCCTCTCTTTTCAGATTCCCTTCCATGACCCCCCGCGGCCCACTGAAGATCCGTCTGTGGCTCCTGCCCTCCTCAATTACCCCAGTTCACCCCCTCTGTACCCTTGCATTCCCCTTTGACCTCCCCCCCTTGTCTCTGAGTGCCAACTCCCTAGTTCGAGAGAGCCGGTGCCAGACCCTTTTCGCTCGCCCGTCCCGGACTGCTCGCCTCCCTCCCCGACCCAACTCCTTTACCCCTTTGAGGACCCAAGGCTTCGGTATGAAGAAGAAGGCGTTATCCTTTTACCCTTCTGTTGACGGGCCCTGCCCACCAAGCAGTTAACCAGGTTCTCAGTCTGAAGATGTGCAGCCCCCACAATTCACCCCCACCCCCACCCCCAACCCCCCCCCCCACCCCCACCCCCCCCCCCCCCCCCAACACCACCCCCCCCCCCCCCCCCCCCCCCCCCCCCCCCCCCACACCCCCCCCCCCCCCCCCCCCCCCCCCCCCCCACCCTAACATCGCCAAGTCCAGTCGACCAATTCTTCTTTGTCCGGTCGTCACGTTCCCCCTTGGTCTTTCGGCACCTTATGATCGGATTTAGTAGGAGTTCACAACCCCCCCCCCCCCAATCACTGCCTGTCCTCTTTTTTCTTGACAACCTGCGCTATTTTTCCTGCCGCCACTCCCCCGCCGAATGTGACGATTGCGGGGCGACGAAGTCACCAGGGACCTGACCCGACATGATCGAGTCCCTGACCTTTTTCTTCTCAGCCATCCGCAAAGCCGGACCGTTGACTCAGAGTCGGCCCCCTAACCATCGCCCCCCCTAAATTTGTCCTCCACCCCCGAGCGCCACGTCCCAAGCCCCCCACAACCCCCCTCACGCTGGTCCTGAGTCTATTGATTTACGCCTTTCCCGACTAACTTCTTGCCTCTAAGGGCCTCTGCCCCACTCCCATGCCAAGTCACCAAGCGAGCCATTCCACATTTAAGATCTGAGGCCACTTTCCTCCAACCTCTCTCCCCCCCCGCGGAAACCCTACCTTGCCCGCTACCCTGCAGCGGCCCCCCGCCCTGAAAAGCAAGGACGGCGCGCCGCGCCTGACTGTGACCTCTCCCCCCTGGTTTGAGATGTTTTCTTCGGCTTCGAGTGTCCTTCCGCGGTGTTTTAGCGGAGTCGTACTCTCAATTTTTTTGGTGGCGGTCTTGGAGCTTCTTCGGGATCGGTGAGGGATGCCGTCGCCTTTTCCGGTCGGGCTTTGACGGTTCCCCCGTTTCTCTCCGGGCTGTTGTTTCCCTTTATCGATGGAGGCCCTTAGTCCTGAATCTGTTCTACGGAGGGGGTTTGGGATTGGTTTCGATTTTCGTCGGCGGCTTGATTTTTGCTTTGGGTGGTGAGCTCTTGTTCGATCCTTGGGTTAGCTTTATGGTAGTCATTCGAATTAACGGTACTTCTCCAGTTTTAGGTAGTTGTATTGTTCGTTTGATTTCTCTCGGTTACTGAAGCACTATATTCAATTGTGCTTTCCTGAGGAGCGGGTTTTTCTGAGAAAGGGGAAGGTTTTTGACATTGCTGGGGTTTTTGACCGCATAGCCCTGGGATTCTTAGTTCCTGGTGCTTGGTGTACGCGTACCCGTAGGAAACAACATCTTCTTTCTCCGGACACTCTTACCTTAAAACTCGAAGTTTTTTGCCCCAGCTAGCCGGAAGGTTTTAACAAATTTTGGGGATCTTTGAGAGGCCCACCCTCGTGTAGCGAGTGAGGAAGGGTTGGCCCGGACTCTTTGGTTCAGTTGTGTCCGTGGCATTGCTTTGGGTTTTCTCTCGAGGGTCACGTTAATGGAGATTTGAAGCGAGTTAGGTACCAACTTCTTATGGGAGAGTATTCTTTGGAGTTGTCGATATCTTCGGGTTTTAAGGTTTCTCAGATAGTTTGTAAGGTTCTTTTATTTGTTTCCGATTTTGCGAGTGCTGTCGTTCGAGCGGTCTTTTCTCATCGGGCATTATTCCCATGGATAGTTGTTCCCCCGAGTAGTTAGGTGTAAGGAGGAAGTTGACGCTCAGGTCTTCGGATGTTTTGAAACAGCCTATTTAATTTTTCATTCCGGTTGTCGGCTGAGACTTGTTTTCTGGGCTTTCCGGGTCAATCTGCGGGGGCTTGCTATTTTTTCATTTGAAGCCAATCCTTCTCCTACGGACACCAATTGCCCCTTTTAACCCCTCCACGTACTCAGCCTCGTGTCCTTTCCTATCTGTTTACCAAGCCTGTTATGTTGTGCTCGTTGTGATGACCTTGGATCTGCGTGGCTGAATTTGTACGGGCGTGCTTAGGTGATAGCTGTATCCCCGCGATGACGGCTTTGGGG
>Ga0179593_1573638_pt1 | contig 10550 bp, 15 predicted proteins | sample CZODoug2_1_08_16_FD_185931 | JGI IMG/M metagenome (GOLD analysis project Ga0179593, IMG submission 185931) | Vadose zone soil fungal communities from Angelo Coast Range Reserve, California, USA - CZODoug2_1_08_16fungal (PacBio error correction) | ecosystem: Environmental > Terrestrial > Soil >... | reverse complement strand
TAACCCTTCACCACTTTCTTTCCTTTTTTGTGTCCGGGTGACCCCCTACTTTCCTTTTCGTTCCCCTTATGGGGTCATAGGGGTGAAGTTATAGGTAGAGGTCCTTTTTTCTTCCGGGTCCTGTTTCCTCGGGATCCGAGGTGGTCGCCGCTCTTTTTCCTCTTACCCTGCCTTGTGAAGGAGATGCAGCCATGACGTCCCTTCCCCTATCTTTTTTTCCGACGCGTAAGCTTCTCCCCGAGCTGGGTCGGAGATTTTTTCTTTTTTCTACGGGGGTAGTCTTGGCAATCTCCCCTTTCCCTTTTTTTTTTCCTTTCTCTCGGTACCGGGGCCGAAGTCGGCCACCCAGGTCCCTCCCCCCTCGCGGCTTCCCCCCCGCTTTTTTCGATTCAGCCCCGAAGGCCCTTCCTCTTTCTTCCCAGGCAGTCATGAAAAGAGTCTTCTTTCTCTTTTCCATTTTTGCTGTCCCCCGCCTAGAAAATGGCCGTGGTGGGCCCCTTTTCTTTCCTTCGGGCTTCCTTCTTCCGTTGGTACAAGCCAGGCTTTTTTCTTTGCCGCCCCTCCAGCCGCGGAAGTAGTTTTTCGTTTTTTTTCTTTTCTCTGACTGTTCGGCTTGGTCGAGGGACAGGCCCGTCTATTCTCTCTTTTTTATTATGCCCATTTCCTTTGGTGAAGTCCATATTTAGAGGACGCGTTTTTTTTTCGAACGGCACGAGGGTCTTCAAGAGGATTTTTTCCCTCCTTTTTTTCCTCTCTTTTTTCTTTAAGGAACAGTGCGGCGGAACTCCCCACTCTTTTTGACGGCTTCTACTTTTCTTTTCCTAGAGAGCCCATCGAGCACAACTGGTGGTTGGCAACTTTTTTTTTTCGCGTAGTCGCGGAGCGAGGAGAGTGTGTAACGCACTCCTTCCTTTTTTGTTTCCCACCCCTTTTGGTTCTTACAGAACGGGTTTTTCTCTTTTTTTTCTCATACGCTTTGCTTTTTTCACCAATAGACGACGGCGTCGGGCGCCTCTTTTTTTTTCACGGGGAGGCTCATGTAGATGTGAGCTCCCCCTTCCTTTCTTTTCCCCTTTTCCGTCTTCCAGTTGCAGGTGAACTGCCCGGCAGGGTGCGGCCGCCGTATTTTTCTGGCTATTTCTTCCCGAGGATGAGGAAATAGGGCACCGGGCTTTTTTTCTTCCCCCCTGCCGCGGCGCGGGCACGTTCCTTCTTTTTGCCGTGTCGTCTCCTTTACGCGTACCATTTCCCGGACTCCCTCCCCTTTTTTTTTCCGCAGTAGCTAGCTTTTTTTCGGCGTGGAGGACGGAGCGCTTGACGCCCCGCCCTCCCGGCCTTGGAACGAGGCAAAAAGGAGGACCCGTTCTTTTTTTATCTTTTTTTTTTTCCCCTCTCCCTTCTCCCTTACGCCTGGTCGTAGTCGGCGGCAGTTAGCTCGTTCTTTTTCTTTTGGCGCCCTTTGCTAGTTCCCCTTTCCCCATTCCCTGGAGAAGAAACGGTCGCTGAGACTGTACTCTTTTTCTCACCGGGCTGGCCGTCCTTCTCTTTCACTCGGTCCATGGGAAGAGGTGAGGTTGATGTCGCCCAGTATTTTGCACTTTTTGGTTCCCTAGTAGACGAAGTGGTCGCTTTTTCTTCTGGCGGGCACAGCCCCTCGGACACGGTGATTCTTTTTTTTCTCTCTTTTTTCGTTCCGGCGGTCGAGTGAGTCGTGTCCCCCTTTCACTTTTTCTTCCACTTATTTCTGTTTTTCCCGCTCGATGGAAATAAGTGCCGGCTTTTGGAAAACAGACCCGTGAGCCCTTTCTTTTCTCCCTTTGCTTTTTCCACCCAGGCCGGTCTTTTTGCTTTTTCCGGTCCTGTCTTGGGTAAAAGAACGTAGGGATTTTTTTCCCCTCGAGCGGCAGACACCAGTATTGCGTCCTCCTTCCCCGCGTTCAAGACTTCTCGCTTTCGTTTACCCCTTTTTTTCTCCAAAGGGAGAAAGCTGCTTCCCTTTTTTTTTTTCCCCTCCGGTGTGGCCTTTCTTCTTGTCCACCGATTAGACGGAGTGCACCCTCTTTTCCCCAGATCCATCTCTTTTATGTTTAGTCGATCATCTCTTTTGACTCATGCCTCCTTTTTTTTTCCCGAAAGCTTCACAGTGCTGACGTCCTTTTTCTGGGGGACGACGGTTGACACTCCCTCCTCCCCCTGGTCTTCTCCGGAAAAAACGGACTTTCTTTCTCCGTTCGCGATGTAGAAATTTTTTTCTCTTTTTTTTTCGTCGAGCTGCCGGACTTGTAACTCGGTCGTTTTTCCTTACAGAGGGGGTCCTTTTTTTTTGAAAAGATTTTCCCTTCTCTTTTCGGTAACCGTCTCTTGACCCTTTACCCACTTACCGGCTCTGGGTTTTCCTTTAAGTTTCCCCCCCTTTTTTTTTCACTTGTCGTGTTCCTCAAGGGCACGAAGAGGCTTTTTTTCACATCGTGACATAGAGAGGACATTCTTTTTTCAACACGGGAGTCAGCGAGGGTTTCACCATTCTGCTTAGGATTCTCCTTCGTGCGAGAAAGATCCCTTTCTCTTTTCCGATGTGCTGTGCAAGAACGGCTTTTTCCCTGTCCCCATCCCTCTTTTACATAGTAAAAGATTTCTCGAAACTTCTTTGACATCAACCTACGCGGCCATTTACCCCCCCCTCCCGCTGCAACGGTTTGGAAGATCCCCACCAGGCGTTTCCCGCGTAAAGCATCAGCGGACATTTCCTTTCCGATTGAATTCCCTTGTGGCATTCCCCCTCCGTCGGGAAGGACAAACCCGACAAAAACTCTTTCCGGCCGAATACGCACAGGGCGTTTCTTTCCTCTCTGTGAGTCTACCCGCCCCTTTCTCCCTTTTCAGGAAGGTGGCCTCGTTCCCCCAGGATCCCAAGGGTGCTCTTCGTTCAAGAGCTTTTTCCTCCCTCTCTTCAGCGTGTCCCCCCTCCTTTCTATGGCGATCTACGGAGAGCACACCTTTTTTTCCTTGGAACCCCAATGAGAGTACCTTTCCCCTTTCTTGCTGACTCTTTACTAAGACAGTGCCTCTCCCTTTTTTAACTTTCCCCTTCTTGACCGGATGGAATCATCCTTTTTTTGAACGATGGGCCTTTCCTCATCTCCTCCGCCTCGTGCCGGCAGGACCCTGCCGTTCTTTTTTCCTTACCACCTGACCTTGTACATTTGATCTTTTTTCTTCCTTGATGAAGAGATAATCTACATGAGCTCCCTTTCCCCTTCCCCTTTGCAGCCCGAAGCAGGCTTTTTTTTCTTCACCCACGAGTCGCCCCCGGCTGTACTCGTCCTTCCCTCCCCTCCGTTATGGTCCCATTGTTGATGCGTCACAGAGGGACGACCCTTTCTCCTTTCTCTCGCTCCGCGACTACATGAAGGTTGCTCGTTTTCTTTTGTTGCAAAACCACCAGGGGTGTCTCTATTTTTTTCCGGATCTCGGTCTATCTTTTTTCTCCCAATTCAACGACAAGGTTTTTTTTTCTCCCCCCGGTGGCCTTGACAAGACAAGGAGCGACTGCCTCCCTTTCTCCCCCTCGTTGCCGACCCTTGTTGCCGTTCGCTCCTTTTTTTCCTGGCCAGGCCTTTTTTCTTCTCACAACCGAAGACCGCGTCGAAATGGGTCCTCCTCGGCCGGGCTTCCCTTCCCTCCCCGCCGCCTTCTCTCCCAGCACTAGCGACCGGACTCACCTCCCTTTTTTCCTACGGTATTTGGTTTTTTTTTTCCGGCCGAAGCCTTTGAGCCGCGGGTTTTTTGGCTCATCCGAGCGCGAGAAAAGGCCGACGATCTCTTCTTTCTTCTTTCGGCCGCCCAGGGGGCTCTCCGTCTTGTCCTCTTTCTTCCTGGTGCGGATTGGCTTTTTTCCTTCCCTTCGGCGGATTAGAAGGACGCGACTTTTTTTTCCTCTTCCCCCGGTCCGAGATGACGGGGCCTTCCCCTTTTCCCGACTCGCGGGCCCAAGACGGACCCCTTCAACTCTCTCTTTTTTTCCCCTCGATTCTGTCTTTTTTTTTTCGCATCCGATGGGCAGGGAAGTCGATGGCTCTTTTTTTTCCGGGGGTTCAGTCGGGGAGGAGAGGTACCCCCTTTTCTTCCTCTCTCTCATGAATGGGCCGGAAGAAGGAACGGCGCCGTGATAGGATGGCCCCTCTCTTTCCCCAAGATTCCACCCCGGCTTCTCTTTCCCGCGCCTCTGATGAGGTAACAGGACGCCGCGTCCGTTCGTTGTCATCTCTTCTTTTCATCCTCATACGTGGTTTTTTCTTCTCTTCCTTTCTTGTCTCTATCGATCGGTAGCGGGAGTACGGTGACCTCATCCAAGCATTCCCCTTCTCCCTCCTTTTAAACGGGTTTCGGGTGACGTTTTTTTTTTTCCCGATCCCTGGCGGCAATTATTCAGGGTTTTGGGATCATTTTTTTTCCCTCGCCTTACCGACGACACGGCGGGGTGCAGGAGATGCAGCCTTTTCCCCTCTTTTCCCTAATCCTCTCACGACACCTCGCTGGTTTTCTTCTTTCCTCCCCTTCGCTCTTGGTACTTGTCTTTTTTTTTTTTTTGCTGCCGGACCGTTCATCTCGGACGGTGCCTCCTTTTTTTTCGCGGACGCGATCCGCGAAGGTAGCTTTTCTCCCTCTTTCTTTCCCCTCTCTTACAGCAGTCATCAAAGAGCTGATCCAGATCCTCAACTTTTTTTCTTTTTTTCAAATAGTTTTTTGTGTTTTTTTTTCTTTTCTCGTCGGATGGTAGGCGCGCTCGGAGTCTCTTTTTTCCCGACTTAGGCCGGAAGACCAATCAAAGAGTAGTTTTTTCTTTTTCTTTCGTCTTCTGTCGCTAGGGATGGGCGAGGAAGGCGTCTTTTCCTTTTTTTTTCACTTGACCGTTTTTTTTTCTCATGTTGAGGGTGCAAATGTCGCGCGGTCGTTTCTCTGGCCGGGCAGCAAGATGGGTTGACTTCCTCTCCTTCCTCTTTATATCTGTAGTGCGCCAGGTCGGACGTAGATCAGCTTTTTTCTTTCGTCCCCCCCCTTTTTCCTCCCCTTGTAGTTTTATTTTTTTTGCCGATCGTCTAGATCGTGCGCAGAGCGAGCCTCTTTTTTCCCCTGATGGACAAGGGGCTGATAAACGTGCCTGTTTTTTCCCTTTTTTCTACGTTTTCCTCCGCAAGTGCGTGTTGTCCTCTGTTTCCCCCTCTCGGTGGTCCGTCTTTTTTAGGGGCGTCGACTCTTTCTTTCCCTTTTGTCGCAACCAGCGACCTGTTAGTTTTTTTTCCCTGCTGAGTGTTGGCATCCCTGTGTTGTTTTCCCTTTTTTTCTTTTTATGAAGATTTTCATCACGCTTTTTTGAGTCGGTCCAGTGCTTCCTTTTTTTTTTTTCTCTTTTTTTCCGCAGTCGTCGAGGTAGGTATCCTTCCCCCCCGTCCCCTCTGGGATGGGCCATCGTGACTTTCCTTTTTCCCGGGACGCCCCTTCTTCTTTCTGTTTACGAAAGTACGAGATTTTTTTCCTTCCTGGAGACGGGTTAAGAGTCTTTTCCTCCCGAGTCGTGTTCTCTCCTCTGATCGCCTTTGGCCGGGAAGATGTCGATCGAGGCGATGTCCCTTTTGCGCTGAATCCCTTTTCTGCCCCCTGGGAATCATGGAGGGACCGTCCTTTCCCTTTTTCCGATTACATCCTTTCTTTATTTTTTATCCGAACGAGAGGTTTCTCTTTTTCGTAGTCTTCCGGCCAGGTGAGATCGTTGTGGTCTGTTTGCTTTTTTGCCTGAGTGGCCTTCCCCACCTCGAAGAAAACGGTCGTTGATTTTTTTCTTGCATGGTGGGTAGGAGTCCACTTTTTTCTTGCAGCTTTAGCCGAGGCTGGAATAGAGGCCATTCCCTTTTTTTTTGATTTTTGCCGGTACTTGAACGTTTTCTTCCTTTTCGATGGGTGGACATGCCGCCGAAGGGAGGGCACTTCCCTTCTTTCTTGCCTCACTGCGTTTCACGGGAGGAGGCGAGCTGCGCGTTTTCCTCCCTCTGCTTTCCTTGCGTAACCTCGATCCTTTTTTTCTCTTCTTGACATGGAGGACACCGACCGTTCTTTTCCCCCCCAGAGCCGGTAGGTTCGCGGTGAACGTGACTTTTTTTTCCTTTCTTCTTCCTCGGGTGACAAACGCGAGCGGCGCCCCCGTTTTCCCTTCTACTTTTCACCTTTCTTTTCTCCCAAAGGTCGCCACCGGGAGGAAGCGCGAACTTCTTTTTTTCTTTTCTGCCGGGCCCACCGATTTCGACTTCTTCTTTTCTTTCCCTCCCGAGTACGTCGAGCAAGGTATTTTGCTGTTCTATCTTCTTTCTTTTTTTTTGTGTATAGATTTTTTTTCCTTTTCTACTGTTAGGGGGCGTTTTTTTAATCGGTGGAACCGGAAGAAGGAACACCTTTTTTTCTTCCTCCCTCTTGTTCTCCGGTGCGACACGTTTTCTTCTCGTGGTCTTTCTCCCTTTTCTTTCCCTTTCAAAGTGGGTTCGTTTTTTTCCTCTTTGTACATTCCCCCCTTTCCTTCTTCTTGACCGTACGGGCAAAGGAAACCCCTCCTTCTTTCTTTTCCCGGGCCCGGCTCAACGGTGCGGTGTCCTCAGGGCACGAAAGAGCGTCTTTTTCCCTTGAGTCCGATGCCTTTTTTTTTCTTTCCCCCTTTTGAGCAGAGAGTGAGGGCAAAACGACCAGCCTTTTTTCGCCCGCACAGGGATAACCGGGTACGAGGTGCTGTGCCGCCTTTTTTCCTTCCCCCTTCTTACCTCTTCCCCTATAAAAGACGTTCGGACCCTTCCTCCCCCCTTTTCCCCCCCCCCACGTCCTCCCCATTTTTCCTCTTTCTCTGTACGGCAAGCGGTGAGCCCTTTTTTGAGAGCGGACTACCTTCCCTCTTCTTCTCCTATTCCGAGGTCGTTTCCTTCATGTAGGGCTTAAAATCCCTCCCACTCGCTAAACATGGAAGGGCTTTTCCCCCCGGCGTCCGCGGACGTCCTCTAGAGGTGACCCCTCTCTACCTTCTTTTTTGTGAATAGTGCAAATGGCAGAGTCTTTTTTTCCCTTCGAGCGTTCAAGAGCGCCGGCGACCAGCCCCCTTTTTCCATTTTTCTCTCTGTATCCTTTCTAATCTACGGCGAGCACAACCGCCCTCTTTCCTCCCTTTCCCCAGTTCCCCTTCGCCGCAATGGAATTCTTTTTTTTTCCTCCTACAAGTGAAGAGAGTTCTTCTTTTCCCGGTCAGGCGAAAAACGGCCCCTTCCCTTTTTTTCATCCCCCCACCCCCGGTGCTTTTTTTCCGACGCTCGACGACTGTTTTTCCTTTTCCGTTCAAACTGAAGCACTGGACGACGTCCATCTTGCCCTTTTAAGGACTTTGATTTCTTTCTCCCTGCGCACTCACGTGAACCACACGATTCTTTTCCCCTCCGAGCCGGAGTCGATCTTTTTTTTTTTCCCCCCCTCCGTCGCCCTAGGGATGACGCGACCTCCTCCCCCCCCTCCCCTTTCTGGACTTCCCCTTTTTTCTTTTCCCCGAGGACGAACGCAGCTTGTTCCTTCCAGCGACACATGAAGGTGATTTCTTTAGCCGGGTGCCACCACCAGTGGGGATAGATGGTTTCTCTCTTTTCTCCGATCTCTTTTAACTTTTTTCCCAGAAGTTCAAAATCAACCCTTTCTGTTGAAGCAAGCACGGTCCCCCTTTCCTTTCCGGTTCCCTACTTTCGCCCTACAGACTCGTGTAAGCCCCTTGGTCCTTTTTTTCAGCGGGTCCTCCTCTTTTCCTTTCGATGGACTGCACAACTACGGACCGCTTTCATGGGCACCCATCAACATGATCTTTCTCCTTCCCAAGCCTCCGCTTCCTCGCCCAGCACTTCTCTCCCCTTCTATCCGAGCCCTCACTTTCCCTTTTCTTCTGTGAGGCCAGGCAGAACTCTCTTTTTACAACGGTCTACAGAGATCTTTCCCTTTCCATGGCGGTTGCCCCCACGGCCGTTCTCTTCTGCCGTCCCTTATTTTTTGAATGCCGTTTGCTGCCCTCTTTTGTGCATCCAAGATTGCATGCGGGGATTGTCCTTTTTTTCTCCGGCCACGCGAAGTCTTTTTTTTTTTCCGACTTTGGACCGGGTCCGAGATTAACTTTTCTTTCCGACCCTGAGGTGCTTCCTTTCCGTATCCAATAGGCCGACGGTCGATCAGTTTTTGTTAGTGCGCGGCTTAGAGTCGCATCCTTTTTTTTTTTTTTTTCTCGCCGGCACCCCGGCCGGGTCCGTGGAAGCGAGTTACACCTCTATGTCCTTCTTCTTACCGGAATATCAAGTTGGTTTTCTTCTTCCCGCGACGAGAAAGTCACACCGATGACCCCCCTTTCTTGATGAGGTACAGGACGCAACGAGTCTTCTTTTTTTTTGTTGGGGGGGCCTTCTTGGAGTTTTCTCCTCGTTATTTTTTTCTCTCTTTCCCTTCAGGGCCTCGATCGATCGGTCGCGGGCGCTTTTTTTTCTTGTGTATCGGGTGACGTATCGGTAGAGGACAATCTTTTTTTTTTTTTTTTTTTTTCCGTTCCTCGGGCTGCGGGTGGTCGATAGATGGTGTCCTCGCCCCCCTTCTCTTCCTTTTTTTTCTTAAGGACACTCCGCTTTTTTTTTTTTCTGCGAAGGGAAGGCACTACACGTTTTTTATTGTTTTTTTTTTTTTCCTTGCGGCTTTTGTGTTTTTTTTTATCTCGGACACGGTGACGAAGTCGGCCACCCCCCCTTTTTTCCCTCTATCCGCGAAGGTCGATTCAGCCTTTCTTCCTCCTTCCGCTTTACCGGCAGTCATCAACGCGCTGCTTTCCCCTGGAAGTGTATTTTTTTTCCTACGAGGAAATGAGAAGTGGTGGGGCACTCTTCCTGGTAGGCGAGATCTTTTTTTTTTTTCGGCGGGCAAAGGCTCGGACGGGCGCCCCTCCCCCCTCTTGGTGAGGTTTTTTTTTTTCGCTTCTTGCTGGGCGAGGAGGGCGGGGCTTGGTCTATTTCTTTTTATGGTTTTTTGTAAGAGGAATCAGGTTGAGGGGGCCCTTCTCGGTAGTATTTTCCTCCCATCTTGAGAAAGAGAATGGCAGGGCAGGCCTCTTCCCGGCACGAGGGTATTAACGCGTTTTCTTTTTCTTTTTTCCCGCGATCAGTTGTCTTGAAGTCCCTTTTTTTTTCCTTCCCTTCCCTTGTCGTTGATGGTTTCCCCCCTTCCTCGAATCGTCTAGATCGTTCTCCTCTCTAATGGTGGTTGGCAACGGCTTGGCCCTTTTTTCCTTGTTGAGCGCGTGAGACGTGGTCCTCCGCATGTGGGTTTCTTTTTTTTGGTGGGTCCCGTTTTTTTTTCTCTTTTTTTCGTCTACACGAGGGCGACGTCGTTGTCGCAACCCCCTTTTTTCTTTGGGTTAACGGGGAGGATCATGTAGATGCTTTCACGTCCTGCCCTTGGACCTGGGAAGTCTGTCCCTTTCTTTTCCGGTTACCCCTCTTGTTTTTTTTCCGGAGCCTTTTAAGTCTCCTTCTTCTTTTTCGGCAAGAGGAATAGTTTTCTTCTTGTTCACGGGCCGTTGGGCGCATGAAGGTGACGACTTCCTCTTTTTCGCCTTCCGTGTCGAAGTACGAGATGTAGCTTCCTCCCGTTTTCGTCTCCCCTTTTTCTCCGCGTGTTTCTCTCCTTTTCCCCCTTAGATAGACATGCTCGCGGTCCTTTTTTTTCTCGAGATTGAACGACTTTCTCTTCCTTTTCCGAGGACGTCCTCGGGCCTTGGGACACTCTGCCCCTTTTTTTCTTCGGGTTTGTTGTTTTTTTTCCGCCCGAGCGGGCGAAGAGACTTCTCTTCGGCGGCAAGGTGAGCTCGTCTTTTTTTTTGCGCGACGTTGAAGGAGTGGACGTTCATCCCCTTTTCCTTTTCCCTCCCCGGTCTTTGATTGCTCTTCCTTTCCTGCGCATGGTGGTTCGGCGTCACCTTTTTTTCCTTACAGAAGTGAGAGCGGATCGAGGCCCTGGCCGCCGGTGAGGTTGATTTCTCCTCCTTCTTTTCCGTCTGTTTCCGGTTAACTTTTTTCTTTCTTTTCTATGGGTGAACTGCCGCCGTTTCCCCCTCGGAAACGGTGATCTTTTTTCTTCGAGCACGCGTTGGCCTTTCGGCCTCTCTTTTCCCCTCGCGTCCCTTTTCCCTTCCCCCGGCGTAACAGGAAGATAGGTGGCACTCAATTTTTTCCCTGGAGGAACACCGACCCTTTTTTTTTTTTTTTGCGTTGGCCACAGAGCGGGAGTGGTTCGCGGTTCCTTTTGGGTTTTTATGTTTTATAAATCGGTTCTTTTTCCCTTACAGTCTTGCAGTCACGCAGCTCGCCCCTTCCTTTCCTCTTTTCTTAACAAAAAGTGTCGAAACCGGGGACATCTCCTCCTTTTGTGCTACATTTTTTTCTCCCTTCGGGGCAAAAGATAGACGGTTTCCCCGCACACGAGACTTTTTTCTTTTGTCGTCG
>Ga0179593_1555112_pt1 | contig 10550 bp, 7 predicted proteins | sample CZODoug2_1_08_16_FD_185931 | JGI IMG/M metagenome (GOLD analysis project Ga0179593, IMG submission 185931) | Vadose zone soil fungal communities from Angelo Coast Range Reserve, California, USA - CZODoug2_1_08_16fungal (PacBio error correction) | ecosystem: Environmental > Terrestrial > Soil >... | reverse complement strand
CAGACACAGTTCGAATTTTCCTGCCCTGGCTGGCTTCCGCTCGCAGAACCGCGTCGTGGGTTGGTTTGACCTTCCGAGACGTTTTCGTTCTCCTTTGGGATGCCCCAGAAGGATGCTTTTGACTCTTTATGTTCAACATCATAGCTTTTTTCAAAAACCTATGGGGACTTCCTGGAACACTGAACGTTTCCTGGGTGGAATGCCTTGACGCCCTTATGCCGCAAAGAATCGATAGTATTTCTTATCCTTTTGAAAGCAGCAGGTTTGTCTGGGATATCCTGATAGAGTCGTTATGCGCCCGGGCTTACTCGCGGAATTGCTCCTTAGTTATAGATTCTTTGGGTTATCCCTACTGCGTCCCTAGTAATTAACAAGCCTGTACCGTGACATAACCTAAGAACTTTTTGGTCCTTTTCTGCATACCTATCAGGATCAAATTGGTCTGTTTTCACCTAACAAGGGCCTCCTTCTTTGAAGGCTTCTTTCCCTTGCCGTTGGCCCTTCCGGCGGATTCATAGGCAGCCAGAATAATCAGGGTTCGCCTCAAGTTCCCCACCCTGTACGGGGGTATTTTACCCCCCCCATTTCGCACCGAGACTTCTGTCCTCAGATGGTTTAGGCGGGGTTCTAACGCCCGGCTGCACCACCTTTAATTGGCTCCTTTTTCGTTCTGGCCTCGGTCCGGCAATCGAGTCATCCATCCTGTCGTGTCGCTTCGCGGAAGTGCCCACCCGATTTTCGGTTACTTCTTTTTTCAGCACTTCTGTTTGGTTAGATGATTTGGGACTCCACGACCTGTTGAACGTCCGGGTAGCGACTTACTTTTTTGGACTTAGTTACTTCCCCCTATGGTCTGACAGGAGCCCTCCGCTAGTCGCTGTCAGCTACGCACTTATCATAATTCTGTTTAACCCAAAATCCTTAGCTTGATGGTCACTGGTTCTCATCTTCTGTCCCCCAGTGTACCTTTTATTTCTGCAGGAAATTCACCTCGACGATAGGAGCAGACGGTAGGGATTGGGCCCGTGCTCCCCGATGATTCGCTTCCTAAGCCCTCCCTTCTGACTCCCCTGTATCGATACCTTTACCGCTTTAGATTTCGGCTGGCTCCTACCGTAGCTAACATTCTGTTTCGGGCATATCATGTCCCTTTTGGACTTCCTCTATGACTCGCTTTTGTGCCTTTGGTACCTATTGTATTACGGGTTTGCCATTTTTTTTCCTCAAGCCTGTTTCCTCCGAAGGTATCCCTGTAATGCACTCGTTACACTGAGATATCTTTCTAATCTCTTGTTGTGTTGAGGATTACGTCTTTCTTTTCAAGGTAGCCATCCACCGTACGGCTTCCCCTGCTTATGCCAGAGTGTCTGTGACCCGTGACTGGACTTTCCTGTCCCCACCCGTTCCCCCTCAGAAGCCTTTCCAAGATTGTAAACTCCTTTTTAGCGTTTGGATATGCGAACTCCCCCGGGGTTTTGAAAGCCTGACATTCTTGTATTTCTATGAATTTTCTGACCTGCGCTCATCCCGGCGCAGTTTCCCCTTCCCAAATGATTCCCCGGCCTCCTTTGGGGAGTCAAAATGTCACTGACACTACGGCACCTAGTTACCGGGACTCTTTGTTTATGAGTCAATTCCCAGCTCCACCCTGTTTGGAGTTCATCGCAGCGAGATGGAGTTCATTGACCAGCTCCGCGGCGTTTTTTTTCCCGAGACTTGCAGACGTGCAGTACTGCGTCCTTGCCGCGACAATGTCCTCCTACCCCGCGTCACCCGCTGGGCAAGGATAAGGGAAGATTGTGACCTACCCCCCTCAGAACCCTTTTTAGCTTTTTCTCCTCCAAGGTAATTAGCATTGAAAAATTAACTCGCGGCCTTTTTTGATCCTTAAAAGCCTTTGCTACGAATCGATTGATTACTCCCCTCCACGCCCCGGGACGGCGAAGTAACAGTGTTTTTTGGTGTGTTCCCTCTCTTGGGTATTACATGTCTCACCCTTACATATGTCCTTAGTCCCTTTTTGCATTACTCTACCCCCCTACCAGTTTTTGATACTTCCGGCCGATCACACTTTTTTCGTTCTGGGGTCTGGTAACCCCCTTCCTCCCCCGTCTTTTTTGCCTCAAGGCTGGACGAAGCAGGATCCGGCCTTAACACGGGTGGCCGTTCTTCGTCAGACCATACCACCCATTCACCCCCATTCTCTGATGTCTTTGGTTTGACCACCCTCGTGTCAGGCCCCTTCTTTCGGACGGTTACCCGGGTGTTCCTATCGTTATCGGCGGGCCCCTTCCCAGTCTTTGACATATATTCATCCCCCCCCTCCACTTCTTGGGATTAGTTTTTTGTGGGGTATTTCCCGGGCCCCGCGATGATCGCCCGCCTCACCTCTTTACTGGGCGTTTGAGTTGCGATTATCTCGCCAGGCCCGCAAATTGATATTCGTCTTGGCTCCCACAAGTGCGATGCATGTTTGTCTTGGCTCACGGAGGTAATTTTTGCTTCTACGACGAGTTTTCCCCCGCAGATATCGACAGTGCCCCTTCTTTTCTAATTTCGCACGGCGATCCTTCTGCTGAAGAATGACCCGCGTGACTCCTACACCCGACCATCGGTGCTGTTAGAACTCCCGGTCTGGTTTTAGCCCTCGTGTACATTTCCCCCCCTCGTTCCTCCGAACCTGATACTGCGGGCCCTCCGCGCGGCGTTACGATTTCCCCTCCCCCCGGACCCTTTCATGAGTCTTAGCCGATTTTCTTGTACAACCGTCTCAAAGTGCGGCTATGTCCGCCTAGATACTGTCCCTTGAATATCTTCCTTTATCCGGCTATACCATACCCGCATTTGGCGAACTACCAGAGCTGTCTGGTTCCAGTGAGCCGCGCCTGCTGCTTTTATCTCCCATCTCTCCCACGGAGTGTCCCTTCGTGTCCCCGTTTACTGAGAGTTGCATGGTGGGCTCCAAGTGTTTACCCTCTTGGCCCAGCTTCTTGGGACCGTTTTCCCCTACCCTCTTCTGATTCCCCCGCCCCCCATACCTTTCTTTTCGCACCCCCTTCTCCCGTGACAGCCTCTGCGGACAGTTAGGCTCGATGATGTCACCTTCACACCTTGCAGGATTCCTCGTTCCTCTCACTTCTTTCCAGGGATTACACTCTTTCTCCTGCCGTTTTCGGCCTATGAAGATTCGCATCTCCCACCGACCCGAATCCGGTTCTTCTGAATCCTGAAGCTGGGATTGGGTGCTTCTGTTGCCCGGCAGAAGTGTCCAGCTGACATTTTTCTGAGCGCATTCGGGTCTTTTTCTTCTCGATCCGTTTATGTCCGGTGAACCCTTGCTAATGTGGCACTTTTTCCATCCCTCCGTCTTTTCCGGTCCGAAATGAAAGTTCTTTTCTCAGTGACGCCTGACCGCCTCTTAAGGAGAATGGATATACCGGGTTGTTTTGCTCGTTCTCCACCCTCCCTTCTTTGACCGGTTCTTTTCATTTCCGCATAGTGAGCCTGGTGCTTTCCTGCAAGGCGGACGACCCAGCAAGCTGTTTTGCTTGATCGCCGCGGATAAGAGTCCCGCTTATCTCCCCGGACTTTCTTCCCGTAACTCCAGCACATTACTTCGCGTAGACTCTGGTTTCCTTTCAAATCGGCGCTGACAGTAACGCGTTTTTACTCGCCTAGGACTTCTTCACCACACGGCATCCGTGCCCAGTTCAACTTCGCTCTTGTTGCCGTTTATCCCTTCTATGCCCGTCCGAACTGCTGTTCCCCCCCCTTGACAGCTTCCTTTGGGAACGAAGGGAGACGGTACACTCATTTATGTCAGGATCCTTCTAGGCCTGACAGGGTGACACTCTATTCGTTCGGTGTCTTTTAGTCTCGGGTTCCTCCCCACCCCATACATCTCGTTCATTACGTTTTCTGTTGCCACTTTCCTTCTGGGTCTCACGTCGTCTGTAGGTCACAGGAGTTGTCCTTTAATTTTTGATGTCGCCCATTTTTTTTGCAGTAGCAGGACCTTTTTCTTTCTTTTCCTTGAGTTCGACCCTACGACGTGTATCATCATCTTTCGGATAACCGGTTGGCGATCCAGAGATTAAGAGCCCCGATTCTGGCCGTTTCTGCTGATTTAGGCCCTTAGAAGTTTCCGGCCCTTTGTTATGACTTTTATCCCATTTTCCGTAGCTGCGACGGCATGATATATTTTTTTATTTTCCAATACAATTTTTTGAGATCTTGATAGCCAACTCTCCTTAGAGTTCGGGCGTATGGCTCCCCACGTTATCCACGAGACGGGCCGGCCCTTCTAGTGGGTCGCCCGAGTTCTCTCTCCCCTTTTCTTCTTCTGCCCCCCCCTTTTCTATCGAACCCGGAGGACTTCCCTCCCTCTTTTTATTATTTCCCGGCTTTTAGAGAGGCTTCGTACGATTGTGCTCGGCTGCAGGACCTCCATAATGCCCCCCTTTGGGTCCCCTCTCCTTCCTTTGACCTTTCGTACCCCAGTCAATGGTATGATCTGTGACGCTTTTGTCTTCTAGTGCGAGACAGACCTGTCTCTTTTTTCTCACCCCTGGGCGCCTGCAGGACGGAGAAGTCCGCGGAGGACAGAGGAGGATTTCCGCGCCGTCGCCCTGGCCACGCCCCGAGGCCTCTTTGGGTTGCCAGCATTTGCGTTCCTCCTCAGGCTCAAACGCGCTCAACGAAGCATGTGTTACCAGGAGACGGCCGGTGTTGACTATCCTTTTCCTCTCTTGAGACCTTCCTCATGAAGGGGCTGCATTCCTCCCCGTCTTGATTATCATTTTTTTTGTTGTAGTATATTGGCCTGCAGCGATTACTTTGACGGCCGCGTCTTCCTCCTCAGTGTATACTTTCGACTTCCTCTCTCCTAATCGCCCTTATTCACCTCGGCCAGTTTCTTTTCGTCCCTACCTGACGCTCACCCGTTTTTTTGGTGTTAGCCTTTTCTCCTACCTTTCCGCAGGACTTTTTTTTTTTCGTCCACGTGATGCCCCCCTGCTTATTCCACTTCCCCTCTCCTTACTCTCCTGTCTCTTCTTCTATGCACGGACCCACTGCCATTCTTATTTTCAAGGCTGTTGTTTGAGTACCACTAATCACCCCTTCAGTGCGTGTCAGGTGCTGCTCAACCACTCCCCTTCTTCATCAAGCCCTTGCTTTTTCGGCGACAATCTTTTCAGCCTTCAGGCCCTCCCGACGACATCCGATTCGCTCCTCATCGACGATCTGTACTTCTTCTCTTTCGTTCTCTTTCGAAACCCCCTCCTCTTGCCCTCTGGACCGTTGGTGTGCACTAGTGCACGTCCGTTTCTTGGCTGTGGGCCGAAGAACCCCTTCCCTGGTATCTCGACTTTTTCGTATTCTCTTTTTGCAGGGCGAGAGAAACGTGATCAGAGGTCCCGACTGCGGCTCGTTTCTCCTGTTCTTCTTATTGCCCAATCTTTGAATCCCATTTCTTCTAGCCCGGCTGGCTCGCACTGTCGCTGCCCGGTCCCGGCGCCCTGGCGTCGCCCCCCTGTCACCGCTTCGACCTTCTACTTTCTCCATCAAGGCTGGAAGGTTTTGCAGGCTTTAGAACTGGAACTGATCGATGTCGCACTAGCGTCAAAGTCCGCGTCTCTCTCTTTTCTCCCCCTTTGTGGAGAAATGCGGTTGTCCACTTATCGGCCCGTGACGTCTAAGGTTCCACGGGCGTCGGGTTTTTCTTTATCTTCAACTGCTGCGCGAGTATGTTCCCGCAAGTTCCAATTATCGTGTTAGTGTAATCGGTAATCAAGATGTGCATTTACCCGAGTTCTTTCTAGGTAGTCTACTCACTGAGTTCGTTGGTTAGGATTCCGGTTCATTCCCCCTCGTCATCCTCCCTTGTGATCTTCTTGCCTTGGCTTGGCTCCGCGATCGCTTTTGGTCAACATCGTTCTTTAGGCGGGCGTCTTGATGGAACACTCCTTTTTTTGACTGAGGATTCTCCGGCTAGCCGTGTCAGATAGTCTTCAACTACCATCAATCGTGCGCGGGCGACCTGTCCCTGTTTTTCCTCATGTCTTGAGGCGCGGCCCGCTTTCTGGCTTCCAGGACGTTGTCGTACGTAGTTTGTAGTCAGACGTTTTCCCCCGCTCTTTTTGCCTCGGGACGCTCCCCCCTCTTTTCCAGGCTCATTCCTGATTTTTTCCGTTCGCCACAGAGCGGGTTTGTTTTTAGGCGTTTTTTTATTGACCCCTTTGAGTAACCGGTGTCACTGTCCCCTGTTGCTTAAGCGGTGGCGACTCCCATTCCACCTTCTCTTGAGGAGTAGGTCCTGACAATGTTTATCTGTCACACACAGGTACGGTTATCGGCGGTATGTGTCACATTGGGCCTTTGCGCTTCATCACCCACCTGGTTTTTTGCAAGAGTTGCGGCTGATCGTGGGTTCTTCCATCGCTCGGCGTTTTACTCTAGTGCGACATCTTGTGTGCCCGCCCTGACTCCTGGTTTCCCTCAATTTTTCTCTTCCTATGTGCGTTTGTTCTCGATGACCTTGTCCTGACGCCCGGTTGTTTTCTTCGATCGGCCCCTCCTTCCTTGGAAGCCTGCCATAGTGCCTAGCCTGCCAGCGTCCTGTTTACCTGATGAACCGACATCTCCCTCCAGCCCGCGGCGGAGATGGTCAGATTTAGTTTTTTCATGGTTCTTTTCCCCCGCTGCTCCCTTCACCGTAAAGGCCCGGGTCCGCAGGTTCGTGGCCCTTGAGCCCGCGAGAGTCCCTCCTACATTCTCGACAGATCTCCCCGTTATTCTCTCAGCTCCCGGTTCTCCTTTTGGCGATACACCCTGCCAGCCCAGCTAATTCATAGAAAACTGTTGGAGTTCTGCGTTCCATTGCTTTCATAACTTGTCCTTGACGTTGCCACGAGTTGATTTAAGTTTTTCCTTCCTTTGGTCAGGGCTGCCCTCCGGTCAAAGGACCTGCGGTATTATTCTATTGTTGCGAGAGATTTTCCGGTTCCGGTCTTAATCGGCTGGCGGGTCCCATTCCCTCTTACTTGGAACCGGCAGCCAAGTGATGGGACGGGGGCATCCTTAACAGCAGAGTAAGGGACCTCTGCGTACCCGAAAATTCTTTTATCTTTCAGCGAAAGCTTAACTTTTTCCTTGGTCCGTCAACTATAAGGGGAGGTTCTCAGTTGAGATTAAGGTTTTTCCCCTTGCGGACGCGAGGCGCAGTTGTTGATCCTAGTCCGGACGGCCCGTCTCTAGCGGGGACACATGTGTCCTCCACGAATTCTCTTCCTTTTAGATTCTCGTTTTTCTTTTCTACTCCCTCTTTGTGAGTTCATCGTTCGAATGGAGTTCTACTTCTTGACCAGCGAAGCGGGAGTGGAGAGCTCCTGTTTTCCTGGCTCGCGCCGTCATTCGAGACGCATATCCCCCCACGCGCACTATTGCCCCCCTTTTCCCCCTCCTCTACCCATCGAGCATATTGGTACTGCCTCGTCGGTTGCACGTCACCGTTTCTAGTCACGCCGCGGGATTTTTTTCTCTCTCCTCCCCTTCCCGAGCATTTACGAACTATTTTTTTCCTTCCCCTTCACCAGTGGTGTTGGGCCGGGCGTCCCTCCACTGCCAATCCACTAACCCTCGTCCTGGGCATTTCCACCCCCTTTCTACAAGATTGCTTTTTGCTCAGACCTGGCGGGTGGCCGCCGACCAGGCTTTTTCCGCACAGCCTTCCTAAAGCCGTCCCCGTCGGACTAACCAGTTTTCTGATTTTCTCCGCCTCACATTCCCCCCCCCCCTGACTTCCGATATGCGACCCACGGACACAAACCGCGGGTGGATGGGGTGGAAACCGGCTGGACTTCTTCTTTGAGAAAACGGTCTCGTTGAATACTCGTGGTCCCCTTCCCATTCAGGCAATTTTCGGCGGGCGCCATCGCCCCCTCCTCTCCCCATTACTCGGCCAAATTTCTTTTTAGTGCTACCTCCCCACGTATTCTTGACTCTACCTTTCGGGCAGTCCCACCCCGCACGTGCATTGTCCCGCATTTCTCCGGCCGCCAAGTTTTCCTCTTTGACCAATTTCCCCCGCCCTCGAGCAGTCTCCCCAAGGACCTGCTGGCGTTTTGAGTGCGCCTCGAGGCCGACCTGACCGCCGGGTCCTCCAACAAAACGCCTGGTTTTCTTTTCGACCTGAGCCAGAAGGTTTTTTTCCTCCCCTCGGTCGTACATTTCTAGATGTCGGCAGTAGTGGAGATGAAGGCCTTACTTCATTTCCAGTCCCTCCGTTCCCAAGCCAAAGCTGGATTCCGCCTCAGGTGCAGGGAAGTTTCCCCCTGCACCTGACGTGTCCACTTTTGGTGTTTCTCTCATTCTTAGTCTCTATTTCAATGCATCCCTTTTCTACATCGTCCCGATGGGGAAGTCAGATCGACAGTTGGGTTACTCTCCAGAAGACCATTTTTTTTCTCTTTCTTGTTTTCCGGGTGGCAAAGACCTGACTCCTCTACAAGTCCTGAAGTGGTCCTTTGCACAGTTCTTTCTCCAGACAGTTGGAAGGAACTTTATTCATCCCCTTGCATGCTCCTTTGGGACCCCCGGGAGAAAAGGTTTCTGGTGCCTCTTTTCACTTTAGAGCCCCCCCCTTCCACGGGCGACCGAAGATGCTGCGAAACCCCCCATTAATTTGCTAGATTATTCTGTTCCAACCCATGACCGGCCCGACCTTGCCCCCCTGGCCTCCGTCATCCCCCAATTTTTTTCCCCCTTTTTTCGCCGTTTTTTTTGCGTTCCCTAGTAGCCCTTGAGACCGACAGGTCATGCAGAAAGTTTCCCTTTTTTTCTGTGCCGGGCAGTTCTTTTCTACCCCCCCCCGCAGAAGTGGTGATGGGGGCTGTCCTTGGGCGTGTTTCTCGAGGCCTTTGTTATTTGCCCTTGCCCTGACCATTTACGTCTTTTCACTGACTGAAGCAGCCTTCTTCGTCCCCCTTGGTCCTTTACTCCTCGTTCCCTTGCCGTCCCCACGGCGAAAAGGAACTTTCCTCGTTGGTTAGTCGTTATTTTCCTCCCCTATCCCTTCCCTCGGAGTGACTGAGACAGAGCCTTCGTGCCCTTGCTCAGCCTTGGTGAGCCTTTCCGACTCGTGCCGCTTAGGCGTCTCCATCCTTTCTCGGGCGCCTCCTTTCGACGACCCTCCCGTCAACTTGTTTTTACAACGGGACCGCTTTTTCAACCGCCGGCCCTCTATATAGTGTACTGTAAAGGCGGCGGCCCCTTCCCACGTAGTTCTGCGGCAGCTAGCCTCCGGTTCAGCGGCGGGATACTCCCCTATTTACCCGTTGAAGACGCTCTTGGGTCCTCTTCTCTTCTTTTTCTCCCTTCGATGCCAATGCTTCCCTTGCTTTCGAAGTTTTTCGGCAGGGCCGACGTGAACGCCTCCTCATTTGGACACTAGATTTGGCCTATCCTTCGTTGAAGCTCCGGTTTTTAACTATGCATTTTCACGGTTGATATTCCCTCGTGCACCGTGATAGGCTTCCAATAATCCTCGCCCGGGGGACTGTGAATTTTGGTATACCCCTCCCCTGTTTTTTGATGCTTGAGGACCGTTTACCGTTACGTTTGTTTTCTAAGTGTTGAGCCAGAAGGACCTCGGTTTCTATTTTGCCTCCTGCGTCTCGAGGACTCTGGAGGCCCTCTGTTATGCCTCCCTTTTTTTGGCAGTCTCAGATGCCTGTCGTGCCTTCCACGCCTCTTTTCAAGACGCTCCTGTCGCCGTCCTCGTTTTGAGAAACGTTAGTGCCTGCAGACTCCTCTCCCCCAGTCGATGTATTTCGAGGTCCATCCTCCTTCTCAGGATAGTGGTCGACCCTCTCCTGTTCCCTTCTGGCTGCTACCCAGTTCCCCCTCCGGGCAAGGATCCTTTACCTTTCTTCTCCGCCGTCTTCGAAGAGTGACTCTTCCTCCCCCCCCTCTTATTTTGACCGAACGATCTCTATTAAGTATTCGACGTCAAGTCCCCAGGTAGTCCTTCTTCTTTTTCCTTTCAACTTTCCCTTCCCTCCAGAATGCCGTTCCCCCACCGTTGTGAGACTCGCCTTCAAGGGCAGTCCCGGTAAGTCCTGGCGCGATTTCCTGGCTTGATGAATCTACTCCCGCCCTAGGTGATGAAGAGGCCCTTAATGCCCTTTTTTTTCCAACCCCGATAGGGGCAGCCGTTTTTCGGAGTACAGTGGCCGCATGGTTCCCGAGGTTTTTCCCTCAGAGTGCATTGCCCAACGTGTCTCTTTTCTATTCCTTGCCTTTCACCTGTCCATCATTTATCCTGGGAGCAGCTGACCCCCCTTGAGCGCTAACTGCTTCCGAAAGAGGGCGTGATGGCGCTTCAGCATTTAGGCTTTTACGCTTCCTTGGCGTTTTTTTTGAGGGCGGTTGATTCTTCGGGCCCCCCCTCCTGGACGCACGCTTACTCCTCCCATCTCCGGTCCTTTCCCTCCGACGCTCAAAGTCTGCTTCCTCTCATCGCCATGTCCTGTCCAAGGCACGATGCCGGG
>Ga0179593_1503897_pt1 | contig 10550 bp, 11 predicted proteins | sample CZODoug2_1_08_16_FD_185931 | JGI IMG/M metagenome (GOLD analysis project Ga0179593, IMG submission 185931) | Vadose zone soil fungal communities from Angelo Coast Range Reserve, California, USA - CZODoug2_1_08_16fungal (PacBio error correction) | ecosystem: Environmental > Terrestrial > Soil >... | reverse complement strand
TGGTGATCCCCGTCCCACTTGTTTCTCCCTCTCTCCGTGTATCATATCTGAGTAATTTCTGCCTTCAGTCCTGAATTTGTATTGCTGTTGCTTCGTTTATCCCCTTGCGCAATAGCAGTACGGCATTTTTTCCCTTCTTTTATCCTTCTTTTTTCCTCGGCCTTTATAATATTTTGTGTTCCCCCCTGCCTGCAAATAGAACCCCCATCTTTTCCCCAGGTTTCTTTGCGCCAGTCTTCAAATTTTCTGCTGTTTTCCTCGCCCGCTCCTTTTTCCCCCCTCCCCTCACGTAGACTTTCTATTCTTGTTTTGGTCCCCCTTTGCGGTATAATGCTTCCTTTTCTCCTTTTCACGCGCGTCCGGTTGGACGGAAGCCAATGACCGCTACAGATGTCCCTCTTCCTTCCTGAGTTTACAAGTGTCTTTTTGAGGTCTTTGTTGTCGAAACGGTCGTTTTTGCCCTGGGGTCTGTTAGCGGACGGATCAGTTCCAACCAAACTTGGGCTTTTTTCCTCCTGACGGGGTTGCTTATCCTCTCTTTTTTTTTTTTGAACCCACGTCCCCTCCTCCTCAAAATTCCCCCTCAGACCTGAAATCGCTTCGGGCTTTACATATGGGCGGCGTCTCTTTCGTCCGAGTGAGTTTAGCTCCCCTTTCCCCCAACTGTCTGTGCTCCTCTCTCTTGATGGCGGTCGAACTTTGGTTTCGCTTTATTTTCCGATGGCATGAGCCGCCAGCTATCCTCTTTCTTTCCACTTGCCCCTCCCTTCAAGCTCTTTTTTTTCCCCGTTTGTTCATTGCTGTTCGTTCGCACCTTCGCCCCCAATGGAGAATCCTATTCCCCCCCTCCTTTGGAATTGAGCGCTACTCTTCATGCCCCTCTTTCCTTTCTTTCTTGTTTTCTTTTCCAGAGCTTCGCCACCCGCTAAATGAACAGTCAGGTTCCAATTTCTTTTTCGCTTTATGCGGAAACCCTGTGGGGTGGTCCCACTCCGGTTATTTTAATCCCTTAGTTTTTCCTCCCACTTGGGACTTACCCGGGGATTTCCTGCCCTCTTACGGAATTTGGCCAATCTCTTCTTGACGACCAAGAGTGGCCGACCCCTTCTTGAAGCTTTTGACAAGGGAGTGTTCCTCGCCCTTTTTTTTCTGAGGGCTGGATGTTCTTCATAGGACCTTTCTAATTTCAAGTCGAGGAGATGCCTTCTCGACCCTTTGTTCTTTCTTCGTAGTTGATTTTTCTTGTCCTCCTTGCGCACAATCCGATTCCTCCAAAACTGAGGATTTCCCGGTGCGTCTCCCCCCCGCTACAGTAAAGCGAGTCATTTTTTCCCATTCTTTTTCACTACTGCTCGAACTGTCATCTCTTCCTTCGCCGCAGGTACTTCCCGATTCTCACCATTTCCCTTCCCCAAGCACGTGCGCGTCCACCCCTTGCTTTATGACGCCTTTTCTTTTGAACCCGGAGTTCCTTGCACTTTAACTTTCCGCCCCTTCCTTAACCCTCGTACTTCCCAGCCCTTGGGTTTGTCCCTGTTTTGCGGATTGCCGTCCCTTGACGAAGACGCCGTTTTTATTTGTGTGGAAGGTGTTCCTCATGTGCCCCCCGACTTCTCGTTCTTCTCAAACCCACTTTCGGCGAGCTTCCCTTCTTTTTTCCCTACGTTTTGGTTTTTAAGCCCTTTTTTTGAAAGTCCTGGTAAAGCGCTGGAGATCGGTCTCCACGCCTTTCCCTCACTCAATTTTCTCCCCCCCTTTGCCTGCGATTTTTTCCCTTGGTTGGATGAGGCCAGTCATGGCACCAAATTGCGCGAGCAGAGGTTTTTTTGATCGAAAGCCACGTGTCTCTTCTTTTCCCCCCGGACGCCCTTTTCCCCCCTTTTTGAGCGGCTAATGGTCCTTTTTCTGTATCGGAGGAATTAAACTCCTTCATTTTCTGCAAACCCTCGGCACGGCGCGTTGGTTTCATGCCCCCTCGGCGGCGTATTCCCCCGCGTTTCCCGAAACTTTCCCCTTCTGTGCCAAGTTCCATTCCCCTTGTGCTTCTCAGAAAGTTTCATTGTCAAGTGTATTTAATTTGGCGGGCCTCTTTGGCCTTTCCTACTCCATCTCGGGCAATTATCTTCAGCCTTCGAACCTTCCTTTTCCCCGACGAAATTGATGCTCCCTCGCATCCCTACATTTTAGTGGTCTTACGCTTCCTGCGGTTTCCCCCTGCGTTCCTTCATTTCTGCGTACATTCCCAACCTCGTTTTTACGGACTGCCCTGAACGAAATACACTCCGACACCGTTCACTTCGTCAATCGCTTCCTAGCGATTCTTAGCACCTTTTGTGTCCTTTTTCTCAGGTCTTTCCTCTCTTTCTTTTCCTCTTTTCTCGGTACTGATCCTAGAAGAGTCGGTCCGTATGCCCCAATCTTTTTAGAAAACGTGCAGACTTCTGAAGTCCCCCCTTCTCCTCTCTACCTCCCATGTGTGCTGGGAATGGCTTAGGCATGCCAAGTAGGAGTTTGAGGCTTGTCGGCCGAAGAAACTGTCCCCCCGCCTTTTTTTTCGAACCAGTTTGTGGGCAGAGAGCAGTCTGGTCTTAGCCTCCGTGTTGTGTTTTTGATAGTGAGAGCGTTCTTCTTTGCATGTTTTGACCTCCCAAAATTGCATTTTAATGGTTCAGGGAAGCCGCCTCACTCCCCGCTCAACCGTTGCAATTCTTCTCATTCGGCCGATCCTTTTTTTATTCTTCTTATAGACGTGATTCTTCGTATTTCAGAATTTTTCTCCCCGTTTTTTCCGTGACAGAGCCTTGTCCAAGACTCTTCTCGTTTATTATCCCCTGTCCTCGCATAGGGGGGGCAATACTGCTTCTCACAAGTGTTCCATCTTTCAACGATCCAGATATTGCCTCCCCCCTTGCACCTTTTTTGTTTCGGATTTTCCCCCTTTTCTCCCGCGTCGGTTACTCCCCTGTTGTCCATGTTACGTTCCGTCTTCACCCTCCCGGTTGCAGTCTTTCTCTTCTCTAATTCTTTTCGTTCAGATTCCACTAGGTAGTGTTGATCAGCCATTTCTGCGCGGTTAACTTTTCGCTAAGGATCCTCCCTCCCCCCCGAGTACTTCTGGTCCTTTTTACCCCCTGACCCTTTTTGGTCCTCTGCACCCTTTCGAATGAAAATCTTTTTTTTGGATATTCACCTGTTTGTTTCCCTTTTTTTTCCCCCCCCCCACCCCATCTTTTCAAAACAAATTTGCGGTTTGTGGTTCCTTCCCTCCCCCACCTTGGATGAACCCTCAGGGCTTTTCAGGTGATGGGTTAGATTTTTAGAATCGGGTCTGGGCCCTTGCCATCTTCGCCCCACCGCATGATCCCCCTGTCTCCCGTTCTGGAAGCCCCCCCGTTTTTTCGGAAAGTGTCCTTGGGCTCCCCTTGCGACTCGCTCTGATTCTTTTTTTCCCTCAATTTCCGTTTAAGATCCCTTTTTCTCGCCTTCCGCCTTTGGTGTAACCTTTGCAAAATTTGCTTGTCTGGACCAGGCGTACTGCCAGGCCTCTTCTCCATCGCTTTTCACCTCTTTGTTTTTCCAGTTTTCCCCCATCAAAATCCCACTTCTCTCTCCCGAACCCTCTTTTTCCTGGACAGATTAGTCTAGGTATTGACCCTTAGGTTTCTGATGCCCTTATTCCAGGATCCCAACTCTGTTCGGCTCTTCCCTCCCTTCTATCCCCCCTCCTCATCTGTCTCCACCAATTTCTACCCTTCCGATTCCGCAGCCTTCCCTCCTTCCATTGCAAAACTTGCCCTCGCCGTTCCCCCCCCCGTCCCCTAAATTTTGCTTTCCTCATAAAGAGGGATTGATCACGCCCCCTTTTTTGGCAGTGAGCCTTTTCTTGTATTGAGTTGCGGGCATTGCCCCTCCCTTGCTTTCTTGGGCTTGAACCGTTTTTCTCACTCCCACTGACAATCCTGATTTTTACGATTGAGTTGATCTTTTATCTTGCCGGCCCCTTTTTCTCTTTTTCCGGAAGCTGCGATCTTTGGCTCGACGGCTTCCTCAGCCATCTTCCAAGAGCCTCCACGACGTTTCCCACGGCTGACGCGGTTGCTTCTTCATCTCCCCTTTCCTCCCCTCGAACCCATCAATTTCCACCACTCCCCGGTTTCGCCGCTACCTCCCCTTTCTTCCTTTAAATGGTCTCGGCCATGATGTTTAGCGCGGCGCCTTTCAACGTCATGATCTGTATTTTTCGGTCTCCCCCTTTTTCCCCCCACTCACGCTTGTATGAAACCGCGTCTTCCGGTCTTCCCCCCCCTTCCAAAGGCTTTTATAAAACCCCCTCCATGTCCGTGAAGAAGGTGCAGTGAAGGATTGTAACTCTTTGCCTGTAGAGCGTTTTTTGACGTTTTTCGTTTCCGCCCTGTTATTGTTCCTCCAGCCGATTCGCTTACTTCATTCTCTGCTCATTTCGGGTCCTAGCGATTCCGTGTTCCAGGTTCCTTTCGACTAACACCATACCCCCCTTTCCCCCTGCGCTTACTTGAAGGGAAAGTTTCGTTTCTCCTCTTCTCAGATCCTTGCCCCTCGGTACAGCCTATTTCTTACCCAAAAATTCCAATCTCCAGCCTCCGCGAAGTTTCTTGCCGTTCCCCAGTGGCTTTCCTTTTTTCCCCCAAACTATGGCGCCCAAATTTCCTTGATACTCCCCCGCCTTTCGTTTTCTTTCGCTTTGTTTTCGCCTGCCTTTTTACTTTTTTTCCCGGCCCTCGTCAGACTCCCCCCCACCAACCACCCACCGTCAGTCTTGACAAAAAGACCCCTGCCTTTTTTTTGCGCGCTGAGCCCCCGTTGCCACTGCCCATCAGGCCCACACCCCTTTTCCCAGTTTCCCCCCCCCCCACCCGCACTTTCCCGCCCCTTTTTTCCTGTGGGAACATTTTTGTCCATTACTTCTTACCAAACTCTGAGCGTTTTCCCGTTCCGTCCTCCGTATCCGCCCCTTTCCGTTTACCATAATGCCTCCTTTACGTATGGATCCCAGTGGCCCTTCTTGGGTCTCAAAAAAGCCAATTTGAACTCTGTTGCACAGGCCCACCCAAGAACCCCCTTTTTGTTCTGATTTCTGCATTTTCTTTCCATACCATTGATTCCTTATGCCTGTTCTTACTAACGTGGTTTTTGTAAATCCTGCTCTATATCTTTCTCATCCCTTGTCCCTCAGCCAGCCTAACCCAGTATTCGGCTTCCCCCCTTTCCCCCGTCCTATTAAAGGATCTACGATCCACACGGTGACAAAAAACCCTCATCTCTTTTCCCTTTTTTTTTGTTGTGAGTGAGAGGTTTTCCGGTCCCCTTTCTTGTTGTCTCTCTCTCCCTTTTCTCCGAGGGGAATGTGGCAGGACCTTCTTCATTGCCTTTCTTTGCTTAGGGCCAAATGCTGCGCCATTCTCAGGCCCGAGGCCACAACAGGTCTCCTTCCTCCCGTATGTTCTTCGAATCCTGGATTTTTACCCAACAGCGCGACCTCTCTAACCAATGTTTTCTTGTGCCGGTGATCAAACTGGCTTTTGCGTCGTTGCCCCGCAGCACTTTCCAAGCCCAAGCCCTTATCGAGCCATTCTGTTTTCGCTCTTTTTCCCTGCTTGAGGGACTTTTCCCTCGCTCGCGGTTTGGCCCCCTTCAGTACGAATCTCCCCTACGTGACCCCTCGACTGCTTTTTTTTCTCTGATTTTCATGTAGACCCTTCTTTTTTTTGCACCCTTTGGAGTTTTGATTGGCCTTCCTTCAGAGCAAAAACCGTTTTCGTTTGTCCCCTGTTGTTGTTTGGGGGCTTCTCCTTATCCCTTCCGGCTGGCCAATCAAAGGAAACTTCCTTTTAAAAACTGCCCCCGTGCGCAACACACTCTGGATTGCGTCGTACCACTCCGTTTCCGCAACTGGTCTCTGTAAGTTTTCTCATGGAACCCATGCAACTTTCTTGCCCGTTACGAATGAGCTTGTCCACTTCATGTTCTTGAGGCCTTAGTTTCCGATGGTACAGCCTTTCTCGGCTCCCATAACTCTCTTCGGCGACCCTCTTCCAAAGGGAAAGGCCCTCGGGGAATCTTGGGTTCCATTGGGTTCTTCTTTTTTTTTTTTTTTTTTCAGACTTTTTCGCTCTTCTGTGGTTTTTCTCTCATTCCGGTCGCTAGAATTACGACCATGTCACGGCTGGTTTTTCCATTTCCCAGAACCCGCGTCCGAAACACCTTCTTTTCTTCCCTATCTACCTTTCCCCCACATTCCTTTCCCTCGTTCTGTTTGGTCCCCTTTGGTGTGACGAAGCAGGGTGGCAGGTGACCCGTTGGTGTTCTTCAATCCCCTCGGGACTTTTTTGGTTGACCTGGGATCCCGCCCCCCTCTCTATCAGGCCTTTGAACTCTCCGGCCTTCTTCAACCCTAATTCTAGTGTCTCTTCTTTTTTTTCATGCGCGAAGAAAGGTTCTTTCAAGGTGGGTGGTACGTGATTGATTTCCCTTGCTGTAACTTTCTCTGAAGCGCCTGCTTTCCTTTCCCGTGTTGACGTTTTTTTTCTCTTTAGCGTTGATGGTTTTTCTCCCCCTTTCGCACAGAGTGTGCCGCAACGAGCCTGGGGTTTTGGTTTACTCCCCTACCCCTCAATTTTGATGACGTGGCGCCCCCATTCCTTTCCCCAATATTTCGAATTTCACTGCCCCTTTCTTGACAGAGTTCCCTTCCCTTTTCCCCTCCCCCTGTTAAAAGTTCACGCCCATTCCCCCCCAAATGGAAGAGGTCCGTCAACTTTCGCCGCCCATTGTCCGGCTTGGAGAGTCCTTTTTACCATTTTACCCTTTCCTTCTCCTTACGGCAAACGTTTAGATTTTTTCAATGGGTTTTTCGCCTTTCTCTGTGGAGCTCCTTTTTTCGGTATCTGTGCCGCCGCCTTCTTTTTGTGTATTCTGGCCGGACCTTGTGAATCCCCTCTATCTATGCCTAAAAAACGCCCCTCTTCCTGAGGTTTGAACGGATCAATATTTTGAATTCTTTTCCGCACTTTCCGGTGTGTTGTGTACCGTAAACCCGTCTGAACGCTTGAGACTCAGTTTTGGGCTTCCAAGTTTCCCCCCCTTCACGAAAATGGGTGTTTGTCCCCGTGAACTGCGCGCTCCCCCCCCTTATCTTCGCCGGGTTGCTTTCTTACGCTTCCTGTAAACCTCTCCTCGCAGTTTTTCCCTTTGTTATCCCAGCTTTATAGTCTGGACCCCGGTGTTAACCTCACGGAGCTGGCTGTGTCATGGCGTTGGACTATTCAGGGCACCGCCCTCATTCTTCCATCTTCTTTTTCTTTGACAACCCTTACCTCCCGAGTGGATTCAGCCCCATTCGTTCTGTAATTCACAGACCGCCCCCTCAATTTTCAATGGCCCCTGACGGCTTTATCCCCGCCGGCTTTCCCCAGATGTTAAAGATGTCCCTTTTTCCCTTGGCCATCGAATTCCTGGCATTATCTCATCCTCCCCCTTCTTTCTTTCAAGATGCTTCATTCCCCTTTCTCCGATTGAAAACGTCCCAGAAATCGATCCGCATAGTCTTTCCTTTGAAACTGGGCGTCTTTTTTCTCCTTTCCATCTCCGCTTTGCGGCCGTCCCCCTGTATACATGACGGTCCCACTGACCATCGTCGAGACGCACGGCTTAGGCGACCTCGAAAGCGTGGAACTCTCCCTTCCATATGTAGTTCTTATCTTTCCACTTGTGTATGCAGGTCTGCTCTTTGCCTTGTCTAGTAATGCCCTGGACTCGCTGACGGGGCTTGGCCCGGTCCCCACGTTTTAGCCCCCCTCTGTCCCTGAAGTCTAAGCCGCTCGAGGCATGTCGGTTCCCTTTGCGTTTTTTCTTTCTCTGTCATTGTAAACCCGTAGTTCTTGTCTCGGCCCCCTAAGAAGACTGTTTCAAGCTTTGCCCGGCAACCTTCGGCTGGCCCTTCTTCATTTCATCCTCCTTTTTTCTTTTCTCGGGAGATGACTGTCCGCTTGCCCCAGGCATGTTGACGTTTTCGTCTTTTTCCCCCTCCCGCCCCCCATGAAAACCTCATATTCCTGCCGTAATTCGCCGCGCTTGAGCATGGTTCAGAGATTTATTAGTCAAGTTTTCTCCCTCTTTCCCTTGTGTATTGAGCTCCCTATGCCCCAGGTTATCATTCCTACTTTTTGAGAAGTCGTTTCTCAAGACCTTCATCCCCCCTTTTGTCCCACCCATAGCCCTCTCCCCTTTTTCCCCGCCCATGGGTACACCGTTCTGTAGGTCTTCTTTTCAGTGTTCCCTTTCGAGTTTGTCTTTTGTCCCGCATGCCTTCCCTTCCGTCAACTCCCGGCCTGTTAAGCTTTCTCTACAGAACGCCTTCTTGCCGCTCCGAGGGATTTGCTCAGCCAATCGTCATTACGTGTTTCGCGAACTTGCAGATTCTTCCCCAGAGTTTCTCTTTTCTCCTTCTGGCCAATTTAGGTTCTTTCCTTCCTCTGCAAAGTACACTTCCCCCCTTTAACTTAACATGACAATTTTTTTCTTGCCTGGCGGTTATCAAGCCATCCGGTTAATCCCCATTTGCCCCTCCCCATGGACCACTTGTTTTTCTTTCCCCTCTATTATTTAAAGCACAAGGTGGTCTGACTCCCATCTTGTTCTGCTTCACTCCGTCGTGCTTATAGAGTTCGCAACGCCCTTCTATCCCCTTACTTTCCTTCAAACGGTGTAACGAATCTAACGTAGCTAAATGCTTACTCGGAGTTTGTGAGTTCAACATTCGCCGACGCCGCCCGGCTACTCTTGCGCTCTGATTGTGGTTAGGTCCACCACTTTGTGATGGACCATTTTTATCGCACTTTGATTATTCAGCGCTTTCAGCCAGTTTTTCTTCCCCGGTTGGCCCCTTTTACCCACCAAACAATCCATTGATCCCGTTCCGGGTTCTCCTCCCTCTTTTTTCTGTTTTTGGCATTCATCAGTTTTCTCTCAGATTTGAATCACCCCGGCGCCGGACGGCAGGTCCCCTAATTCGCTACCTCCCCTGACCGCTCTTTTTTTCCCCTTCCATCTCCGATTGTAGGTGTTTCTGTCACGTCTCATTTGCATTTTGAACGCGGGTTTTCTTTCTTCGCAGGGCTTTCCCAAATTTTCTTGCTTTACCTCCCTTTTTCCTGGTTTCGCTCCCTTTGTTGTTTCCGGTTTTCCTCTTCTCCTGCTGGCTGGTTACCAGTTCTCCAAGCATTCAAAAGATTCGCGAGCGATGCCGTCTCTTTTTCTCCCGTCCTCCCCCCCTCCGTGGTTCTTTGCGGTCCCCCATCTTTTCATTGATGCGACAGGCTTCGCCAGCGCCTAACGAGACAACCGTGCGTCCTTGCGCCGGTTCTCTTTTCCTCCTCAGGTCCTCTCTCCCCCATCCCCCCTCTTTCACCCAACTTTCCCCGAGGATCACGCCACTTTCCTCTCGACGGAAAAAACTCCTCTTTTGTCGCAGCCGCCTGCCGCGCTTTTTTGCTTATGATGATTCGCTCCTCACTTTTTAAACATTCCCTCTTTTTTTTACTTTGTCCCCCCCTTCTATAAAGTCACCGGCTTTTCTCCCGCCTGTTCGCATTTGAAGTGAAATCCTTTGGTCACCTTCGCGGCTTTTTTCTTGTGTCATCGGGACGCGGTTTTCTTTTCTACCCAGACCAGCCAGCCATTTAAAGTTCGCGTCTCCATTGTCTTCTTTTGCTTCTCTCCTACCCGTTCGACTGAACACCAACATAACACCCTTTCGCCCCTGCCAGGGGGATTCATGGACGAGAGTCTTTTTCTCCGCTTCATGTTTTCCCTCCCCGAGCACACCCTCTGGATATTCCTCCTTCGCGGTATATAAATCGTGTCGGTGTAAGGCGTTTCTTGCTGGTGGTGCCTTGTCAAGTTGCTGCTTTCAAACGCTCCTGCGCCCTTTGCGCCCGCCCTCGTTTCCTACCTCCCTGTAGCCGAGACTTGCTTTTTCCTCTTTTTTTCATTGTTTTTCTACTTATTTTTTCCCGTTTTCAGTCCCGTAAAGATACTACAACCGTCAGTTTGAAACCCGCCATGTTTTCTGTCTTCATAGTTGCCCCCCCCTTCCCCCTCCACATTCCATAAGTACCATCCCCGTGCACTTTCCTATTCCGTTTTCCCCTTTTTCCCGTCTTGGCTCGGTTTTGCACTTCCACACTTCCTTCCTGGTTTTTCTCTCTCCAGTATCGGTTCCCTGTCCCACCGCTTCGCCGACCATTTAAGTTCCCTTCCCTTTTGTACCCCTTGCGTCGTTTTTTTTTTCTCCTAAACACTATCCTGGCGCAACTACCCTTTGAAAGAAAACATGTGATGCTGTCGAAGCTATTGTCCAAATCCTCTATCTTCTGCCGTAGGAGTCGTTGTTTCTTCTTTACTCTGACTCTCTGCTTTGTTTTTTTCCTGAATGGCACGACCAGACTCCCAAGTCCGATGTACGGCCGGCGCCGTCCTCTTAGCTCTCTCTCCCCATCTCGCCGATCCACCCC